>Ga0272448_1003262_pt1 | contig 19462 bp, 17 predicted proteins | sample YNPCB0191_FD_202220 | JGI IMG/M metagenome (GOLD analysis project Ga0272448, IMG submission 202220) | Hot spring sediment microbial communities from Yellowstone National Park, WY, United States - YNP-CB-019-1 | ecosystem: Environmental > Aquatic > Thermal springs > Hot (42-90C) > Sediment... | reverse complement strand
CCCGAAATTGACGCCAAGTTTGCCAAGTTGAATTGAACTTGGCGTATCGGAGAATATGAGGGAAGCCAACTTTGATTCAAAATGCCAATTGATCCTGCCCGTCAACAGCAAGCCAAAGAATACGCACGCATCCGCCATCGCCTCTGGGCGCTCGACCTCGTTCTCACCGCACTTGCGCTCGTCGCCGTCCTCGCGCTGGGGCTGAACGTATGGCTCAAGCAAATCATCCTCGCGCTCGCGCCGAATGTCTGGCTGTCCACCTTCCTATATTTCGCCGTTGCGCTCGTTGCGTACGAAGCACTCTTCTTCCCGCTTTCGTACTACCGCGGCTTTGCCCTGCCGCACCGCTACAGCTTGTCCACACAGACGCGACGCGCGTGGCTGATCGATGTCGCCAAGGGCAGTGCGCTCGCTATCGTCCTCGGCGGCGGGGTGATCGAGGTGATTTACGCGGTGTTGCGCGCTGCGCCGGACACGTGGTGGCTGTGGGCAAGTGCGTTCATGGTCTTGCTCAACGTCGTCCTGGCGAACCTCGCGCCGGTGCTCATCTTCCCCATCTTTTTCAAATTCAAGCCGCTCGATGACGCCGAACTCGTCGCGCGGTTGACCGCGCTCGCGGCGCGCGCCAACACGCGCGTGCGCGGCGTTTACACGATGATGCTGTCGGAAAAGACCACGGCGGCGAATGCCGCGCTGATGGGCTGGGGGAACACGCGCCGCATCGCCCTGGGCGATACGCTGTACGAAAAGTACACGACGGATGAGATCGAGTCGATCCTCGCACACGAACTGGGACATCACGTCCACCATGACATCGGCTGGTCGCTGATCGTGCAGACCGCGCTGACGCTTGCGGGCTTGTACATCGCGGACGTGTTCCTAAAATGGGGCGTGGCACAATTCCATTACACAGGGATTGCCGATCTCGCCGCGCTGCCGCTGTTCGCGCTCGCGCTCGGCGTGTTCGGCTTGGTGACGCTGCCGCTCGGCAACGCGTTCTCGCGCTGGCGCGAATCGCTCGCGGATGAATACGCACTGCAATCGACGCACAACGCGTCCGCGTTTATCGGCGCGATGGAAAAGCTAGCGAACCAGAATCTGGCGGAGCTGGAGCCGGAACCGTGGGTGGAATGGCTGCTCTACGATCATCCGCCGGTGGGCAAGCGGCTCAAACGCGGCGCACAGTTCGCCGCGGCGGCTCGATAGAAATGACAAACCCGATCACACTGATCGGGTTTGTCATTGGAGGGTCACGGTGCTTTTAGGTAGTGCCGAGTCCATTCGTGATCTTGCTGAAGATATTGGCGATCTGCGGACCGACCAACATCAAGATCGCGATAACGACAATGGCAACCAGAACCAAAATCAATGCGTACTCTACCAAACCCTGACCCTTCTCGCTCGCGAGATACATGGTCTCACCTCCTGGCTGCAGTATATCCGCATCCGAATGGAGGAACAATAGGAAATGAGGGCTAGTGCATCCACATGACACCTGCCACCTGCCCCGCGCCGTTCGCGGGGTGCGCGGGCGGTGCCCCCAACCTCCACTCTCCCGCCATGGAGGTTGGGGGCGGTGCCAGGGAAGTGCGTAGTGAATACGCGGTTTCAAGCGCCATGGGTCGATGTTTCCGCGTGGGGCTGCGCGAAGCGGGCGACTTGTCACACTTTGCCCTGGCGGGAACGCACACTTGCCCTGGCGGGAACGCAAGTGCCAGGGAGTGCCAGGGAGTGCCCGGGTGTTGCTGCACTAGTTCCGAACCTGGGCTGGCGCGGCGGTCTTGTGCGTCTGTCCGCGCGAACGCCACATCACGGCGAGCACTCCTGCCGCGGAACCCAGCGCCGCAGCGCCAAGAAGCCAACCCCAACCCGGCTCGCCGCGCTTGACTGCCATGAGGCGCTGCGCCTGCTGGTGCCGCGCCGCCATCGCCAGACTGTCGCGCAGACGCGCGCGAAACGCGTGATCCGGCGACACGGGTTGCAGCGTGTACCGGACCCGATCGGCGACGCCTTGCAATGGCGCGGGTTCCTCGCTCCGATCGTCCTGGGGTTCCAACAGTTCGAACGCATTGTCTGTCATTTTTTTCGCCTCACTCTTCAGTCTGCCGGATATACAACCGTCCCAATCACCCCGGGTCCAAAATGCACCGCGAGCGAAACCGCGATGTCGTCCACGAACGCATCGACGCAGCGCAGCACTCGCTTGCCGCGCTCCAGCAGTTTCTCCGCTTCGCCGCGCGCTTCGCCGTGGATGACCGCGAATTTCACCAGCCGGTCGCCCGCCGCGCGTTGAGCGTGATCGAGCAGCAAGTCCAGCGCCGCTTGCCGCGAGCGCGCGCGCCCGCTCGGCGCCAGCATTCCATCGTGCAGCGAGATGATCGGCTTGACGTTCAGAAGCGATGCGAGCAAGCTCTGCAAATTGCTGATGCGACCGCTCATCTGCGCGTAGCGCAGTGTGGCGAGCGATAGAAAAATCCCGACGCGTGGTCGCACGGCGTCCAGCCGAGCGAGAATCTCATCCACGCCCTTGCCGGCGCGCGCCATCTCCGCCGCGTCGACGCACATATAGCCCAGCGCCCCCGAGCCGCACAGACTATCGTACGGATACACCTTGATCTCGCTCGCGATCTCTTGCGCCGCCAGCACCGCCGAGTTCATCGTCCCGCTCAGTTTGCCGGTGACGTGCAGGGAAATAATCGCGTCGAATCCCGCGCGCGCAGCGGCGCGGTACGCCTCCACGAACTGACCGACGGACGGCTGCGAGGTCTGCGGGATGATGCCCAACTCATCCACCTTTTTGTAAAACGTCGTTTGGTCAATGGAAACGCCTTCCTCAAACGTCTCGCTGCCGAACTGGATGTTGATCGGCACGACGCCGAGGTCGTACGCGCGAAAATACTCGGCGGGCAGGTCGCAGGTCGAATCGGTGATGATTTTGATTTTCGGCATGGCATGACCTCATTGTCATTTCTTGTTCGCTAATCCTGCGAAGCTTCGCGGACAAGCGCCCGCGCTCATTCTACGCCGCGCCGTTCGAGCTCGTCGCGCAGCGCGATCAGCGTCCGATGGTACAGCGACTTGATCGCGCCTTCCGTGCGTCCCATCACGCGCGCAATCTCGACGTTGGACATCCCTTCGACAAATTTCAGGATCAACAACTGCTGCCGCTCGGCGGGCAGGGTCGCCATCGCGCTCAGCAGCACGCGCGCTTCTTCGCTCCGCTCCGCGAGATGTTCAGGACCATCGCCGCGCTCGGCGAGACTGACGATCTCGTCGAGCCGGATGTCGCGGCGCCGGCTGCGGTCGCGGTGCCAGTTCGCGACCAGGTTGTGCGCGATGCGATAGAGCCACGCGGCGAACGGCGCGCCGCGGTCGCGGTATTCGTCGATGTGCGCGAGCGCGCGGTAGAACACGCGCGCGGTCAGATCTTCGGCGTCGTGCACGTTGCCGACGCGATAGTACACATAGCTGTAGATGCGATCGACGTAGCGCTCGTACAATTCGCCGAATGCATCGGCATCCCGCGCCGCGCGCGCGATGAGATCGGATTCCGATTCGGACAAACGGGTCTCTCCACGCGCCGACGCCGCGGCGTTCCGAAAACTAGAACACCGCGGTGCGGCATGAGTTACGTTGCGGCCATCGCCTACTCAGGATTAGCACTCGCAAAGCATCCTCCGTAGGCGATGACTTGCGACTGCTAGTCTGTGTAGAACGCCAGCCCGACCGCGTTGGGTCCGCTGTGCACCCCGATCACCGAGCCGATCTCCGTGACGTAGAATTCCTTGCACTCGAACCGCGAGCGGATTTCTTTTTCCAGCATCGCGGCGTCGTCCGGCGACAGGGCGTGCAGCACGGCGACGTGCACCGGCTGGCGATCGACGCGCTCTTCCATAATCTGAAGTAACCGGCGCAACGCTTTCGATCGCGAACGCGGCTGCTCGAGCGGCTCAACCAGCCCGTTCTCGATTTGCAGCAGCGGTTTGACGTTCAGCATCGAGCCGAGCATGGCTCGCGCGCCGCCGATCCGTCCGCCGCGCCGCAAATACTCCAGCGTGTCGAGGACGAAGATGAGATTCAGTCTTGGAATGAGCGCATTCACAATCGCGACGACTTCGTCGCGCGATTTACCGGCTTCCGCCGCCTGCGCGGCGGCAATGCACAACATGCCCAGCGCCATCGACAGCCAGGGCGTATCGACGATCGTGAGCGGCACCGCTCTCTTGAGCTGCGCTTCCAACTCCGTTTTTGCCGCGCACGCCGAGGCGTACGTCCCGCTCAGTTTACTGGGGAGGTGAATCGAAACGATCTCTCTGCCCGCGTCGAGCAGCGGACGATACACCTCGATGAACTCTCCCGCCGAGGGCTGCGAAGTCGTGGGGTGATCTTTCGCCCGTGGTAGCATTTCGTAGAACTGCTCGTTCGAAAGATCGATCTCGTCGCGGTAGACCCGGTTGCCGAAGATCGCCTTGAGCGGAACGACGGTGATGTCGTGTTTCTGTCGCTGCTCCAGAGGCAGATGCGCCGACGAGTCTGTGACGATCTTGATCATTCGCTCCTTTCCGCAGAGTCTTGCTGTACAAGTGTTTGCGCAGAACGCACGGCGTAGACGACCCACACCCAGCCGAGCGATGCCAGGACGAGGAGGATGACGAACAAGGCAGCCGCCAGTCCAGCCGCCGGCAGGGTCGTTTGAACCGCCGCGCGACGGTGATCGAGCAGAAACGTCACGCTGCTGCTCAGCAAAAGCGCCGCCGCGTTCCACGCCGCGTGAAAAAGCACACTGACGATATAAGCGATAAAGAGCCGACTCCACCTCCTTTCCACACGCGCGGCGTACCAGCCGCGTCCCATGGTCGCGCCGTTCGCGATGTGCATGATCGTCGCGCCGATGCGCAGGATGACGGTCAACGCCCAAACGCCCAGCGCCGCGCTACCGTTGAACAGATTCTCGAACAACGCAAAGCCCGCGCCCGCGCCCATGCCCCACAGCAGCGCGTCCGCCAAGCGCGTGCGCCGCGGATCGACGAACGCGACGACGAACGTCTTGAGCGCCTCTTCGACCAATGGAATCAACACCGCCGCGTACAGCAGCACAATCACCATGACCGCCGGATCGGTCATCCAACCGGCGATGGTCGAATAATCGCCCGTGGCGCGTGCCAGCGCCAATTGCGACCGCAGCTGTTCGATGAGCGACTGGCTGTTGGGTGCCAGCGAGATCGCCACCGCGGCGAGGACGACAAAGCCGGCTGCCATCAAAACCTCGATCACGATACCGAGCGATGTCGCACCGAGCGCGCCCCAGCTCACCGAGACGAGCAGCGCGCGCACGCCGGAGGTCGCGCCCAGCCGGTGCCCCGCGTAGGCGAGGAACACGAGGGGCGGGATGCTCGCGGCGAGCACGTGCCACGGCGGAAAGACGAACGCGGCGACCATCGCGCCGGACGCGCCGTGGATGAAATTCTGGATCGACAGCGCGCCCAGCCCGAAGACCAGCGTGATGGGAAACAGAATCGCGAGGACGAGGAGATGCGGAAAGACGCGCGCGGCTTGGAGCGACCCGCGTCCCCTCAGCGTGCTAATGCCCTGCCAAAGCAGCGCCCCGCCCAGCACGACACCCAATCCCGCCAGCGCGCCCAGGGCAACATTCGTCTCGATGATGCTGGCGCGCAGTTGACGCGTCAGGGGCAGGATGATGTAAAACAGCGCCGAACACATTCCGCACACCAGGAGAAACGCGGCAAGGACGATCATCCATACGCCGCCGACGACGAGCGCGCGGCGGGAAGATGATTGGACGGCTGGATGGTTGGATGGCTGGGACTGTTCCATGCGCCGCCAGTATAGCACGCACGCGGTAGAAGAGCAACCTTCTTACCGGCTGATCGCCAATTGGTAGACCGCGCGCCGGTCGCGCCCGGCGGCACGCGCGATGCGCTTGACCGCGTCCGTGCGCGGCATGCCCGCCGCGATCAAGTCGCGCACGGCTTCGCGCACGCGCGCGTCGTCCCAGCGCTCTTCATCTTTCGTCGTCCGTCGTCCGTCGTCCGTCTTCCCTTCGATCACCAGCGTGAATTCACCGCGCGGCGCGGCTTTGGCGAAATGTTCGCGCGCCCCGCTGACGCGACCGCGAAAGAATTCCTCGTACATTTTGGTCAGTTCGCGCGCGACGCAGATCGCGCGGTCGCCCAAAATGTCCGCGATGTCGTCCAGACTGGCGCGGACACGGTGCGGTGCTTCGTACGCGACGAGCGTGCGCGGTTCGTCAGCGACCGATTGCAGCAGTCTGCGCCGCGCGCCCGTCTGGCGCGGCAGAAAGCCCAGATAGACGAATTGATCGGTGGGCAAGCCGGACGCGACGAGCGCCGCGGTCAGCGCGTTCGCGCCGGGAACCGGCACAACCCGGATGTCGCGCGCCAGCGCGGCGCGTACGAGTTCGTAGCCGGGATCGGACAAGCCGGGCATCCCGGCTTCGGAGATGACCGCCACATCGCCGCGCTCGAGCGCGGCGAGAATGCGATCGAGTTTCGCCAGTTTGTTGTGCTCAAAGTACGAGGTGACCTGGGTGGCGATCGCAAAATGGTTGAGGAGTTGGCGCGCCGTGCGCGTGTCTTCGGCGGCAATGAGCGTCACCTGTTTCAGGACGCGCAGCGCGCGCAGCGTCATGTCTTCCAGATTTCCAATCGGAGTTGCGACGAGGTAGAGAGTGCCCATAAAAATCGATGGAGGATGAAAGACAGAGGACGGACCGCCGCTCATGCTGTTCCTCTTGCGCCATTTGTCTTTCGTCAGCATTATATCGCGGATTGCAGCCAACGTCCACTTGCCACGCGCCTCCGCGCTCCTCGCCCCTTGCTACTTGGGTGATGACCCCAAAGTCAATTTCACTGCAGAGCCGCTGAGGTCGCCGAGTCGATCTTGTTTTTTCTCGCCGTTCTCCGCGTCTCTGCGGTAAGATTGAGATGGGGGCAAACATCGCTTGCTACTTGATTTACATTCTGCAAGGCACGGTGTATAATTGCGAATGTGAAACCCGAAATCGCCATCGCTCAACTCAGCATCGTCGACGGCGCGTGGCAAGAATCCCCGGACAATGTCGCACAGTTCGACGAGAGCGCCCTGTCCAAAGGCGCGGCAAGCCGCGGCAGTCTCTACATCGTCACCGAAGTGACCGGCGATCCGGACGGACGCGACGCTCTGGCGCGCGAATTGATCGAGACCGCACGACGCGAGTACGGCGCGAGCCGCGGCAGCATCATGCTGGGTCTCGCGCAAGCCGTGCGCGCGGCGAACGCGGTGCTCTACAACTTCAATGCGAACTCGCCGCGCGAGGCGCGCCGCATCGCCGGGATGACGGCGGCGATCTTGCGCGAGAATGAATTATTTATCACGCAAGCCGGACCCGGACTGACCTGTCTCGTGCGCGGCGCGACCCTGCAGCGCTACCCGGCAGAATCGCCCTGGTTCGATCCAAACGAGGAAACGGTCGGCGAGATGATGCGGTCGCGCAGCTTCCCGACCGAAGGCGCGGTGCCGCTCGGGATGCGGCGCCATTACACGCCCGATCAGTTTCACATTTCACTCCAAGTCGGAGACACCGTTGTCCTCTCAACCCGCACACTCACCCATCTCCTTTCGAACGAAGAGCTCCTCGACACCCTGGCGCACCGCCACCCGGACGAAATCATCCCGAACCTCGAAGACCTTGCCGGCGCGGCAGACCTTTCGGTGATCGCGATTCAGTTCACCGATGAAAGCGCGGTTCGCCAGGCGCCGGCAGAACCGACGGTTGTGACTCTGCCCGCTGAGCCGCTGCCGCCCGCGCTTCCCTCGGAAGAATTTCTTCCGCCAATTGCGCGCGGCTCGCTGCTCGACGAAGAACACGCCGTGCCCGTCGCTGCGCCCAGCGTCGTACCGCCGGCTGCGGAACCCGAAAAACCCGCGCGTCCGCGGGTTCAGATCGATTGGGCGCGCATCCGCGCGGCGACCCTCGGCGTGACCGCCGGCGCAATGGCGCTGCTCGCCGCGATCTTTTCGCGTGTCGATTGGAAGCGCCTCAGCGCGAGCGCCGACCGCGCGATCAGCACCGTCTCGCGTGCGCTGGCGCGCGCCGTCCTCTTCCTGCTCCGCAGCATCCTGCCCGGCGAGCCAGGCGACACCCAAGCCACGTCCAAGCCGCCGCCGCTGGAAGCCGGCTGGCGCCTGCTCGCGCTGACCTTTCCGCTTTTATTGATCGCCGCCGGCGGATGGATGTGGTTCAACGCGAAGGCGGAGCAACAGCGCGTCCAAGCCGCGCAAATCACGCAATGGCTCTCGCAAGCCAAATCCTTGATTGACACGGGCAAGAGTCTCGCGGCGACGGACAAGAACGGCGCGCGCGACGCGTTTCAGAAAGCGCTCGCGCTGACCGATCAAGCCCGGACACTCGACCCGACCAACAAGTCAATCACGAGCGTCTCCTATTCGGCGCAGGATGAACTGGACAAACTGAATGGCATCTCGGCGCTGCTCTTCCTGCCCAGTTTCGCGACGTACGCCGATCCCGGCGCCAAGCCGGCGCGCATCGTAGTGCATTATCCGGATGTCTTTGTCCTGGACCGCGGCTTGTCGCGCGTGTATCACTATGTGGTGAACGACGCGGGTCCGAGCGTCACGCCCACGCCGGGTGACGGCATCCTTCTCCGCGCCGGCGACAGCGCGACCGACAAGTCCGGCAACACCCGCACCGTCGGCGATCTGATCGATTTGACCTGGGTTGATCCGGGCGGGCGCTTGATCGCCATCGACAAGACCGGCGCGTTTCTGGAGTACGATCAGGCGAAGGGCAAATGGAACGCCTACCCCGCGCGCGATTTTTCGAAATGGTCGCGCGTGATCCTGGATACGAATTACGTTGGCAACCTGTATCTGGTCGATCAGGGACAGAATCAGATTCTGAAATACGTGGCGGCAGAAGGCGCGTGGACTTCGTCGGTCACGTACTTTGCGCCGGGCGTCAACATCGATCTCACCGGCGTCACCGACATCGCCATTGACGGCGACGTGTGGCTGACGCGCGCGGATGGATCGATCATGCGGTTCAACCAGGGCAAGCCCGCCGCATTCAACCTCAGCGATCTCGATACGCCGATCACCGACGCGGCGGCGGTGTATACTTCGGAAAAGATCAACAATCTGTACATCGCGGACGCGGGTAACCAGCGCATCGTCCAGATCGACAAAACGACCGGACGATTCCAGCGCCAGTTCAAACCACGCGGGCAGGACCGCGGCGCGTTCGATGCGCTCAAGGCGCTGGCGGTGGACGAGCCGAACAAGAAATTTTTCTTCATCAATGGAAACCAGGCGTACCTGGCAGCAATACCCCAGTAGATTGGCAATGAACGTTTTACGCCTGACGTTTTGCGAATGGTAAGACGTGAAACGTAAAACGCAAAGGAACCCATGGCACTCATCCTCGGCATTGAAACCTCGTGCGATGAGACGGCGGCGGCGGTCGTGGAAGACGGTCGCAAAATTTTGTCGAATGTCGTCGCGTCGCAAATCGAAATCCACGCGCCGTACGGCGGCGTGTTCCCGGAGATCGCCTCGCGCGAACACGTACTGAAAATCGTGCCGGTGATCGAGGACACGCTGAAAGGCGCGGGCGTCACCTTCCGCGACCTCGCCGCGATCGCCGTGACGTACGGACCTGGACTCGCCGGCGCGCTCCTCGTCGGCGTGAACACGGCGAAGGCGCTCGCGTACGCGAACGACGTGCCGCTCCTCGGCATCAATCATCTCGAAGGTCACATTTACGCGAACTGGCTGGAAGCGACGCCGGCGTCGCCCATCGAAAATCCGTTTCCGTCGATCGCGCTCATCGTCTCGGGCGGACACTCGGAAATCATCTTGATGCACGGGCACAACGACTATCAGATGCTCGGGCGCACGCTGGACGACGCGGCGGGCGAAGCGTTCGACAAGGTCGCGCGCCTGCTGGGGCTCGGTTATCCCGGCGGTCCGGCGATTCAAAAAGCCGCGGAGAGCGGCGACGCGAACGCGTTCAAGCTGCCGCGCGCGTGGCTGCGCGGCACGTACGATTATTCATTCAGCGGACTCAAAACCGCGGTGCTGCACCTGGTGCAGAGTTTCGAAGGCAAGCGGCTGCCGGTCGCGGATATCGCCGCGAGTTTTCAGGCGGCGATCACCGACGTACTGGTGGAAAAGACCGTGAGCGCGGCGAACGAGTTTGGCGCGGTGCAGATTCTGCTCGCCGGCGGCGTCGCGGCGAACACGCGCCTGCGCAAATCGATGCTGGCGCGCGCGGACGTCCCGGTGCTCATCCCACCGCCGAAACTATGCATCGATAACGGCGCGATGATCGCGTCCGCGGCATGGTGGCATCTGGAACGCGGCGAGCGCAGCGGCTGGGATTTGGATGTGGTGCCGAGTTTGCGGATCGCGGAAGACCGACCGACGGCGGAGGACGAAAAACGGGAGACGAAAGCAAAAGGATAAAAGCGGGCCGATGAGGGATGAAGAAAACGATCCGCGTCTCTCCGCATTCCTCCGCGTCCTCCCCCTTCTTCTCCTGCGTCTACGCACTCGTGCGGCAAGTGCCGCGCGGGCGCGTCGTCACGTACGGGCAGGTCGCCCGCGCGCTCGGCGCGCCGGGGGCGGCGCGCACGGTCGGCTGGGCAATGCGCATTTCGCCGGAAAGCGTGCCGTGGCATCGCGTCGTCAACGCGCGCGGCGAGATCAGTCTGCGTCCCACGACCGGCTATCACGAGCAGCGCGCGCGGCTGAAAGCGGAGGGCGTGCGGTTCGATCGCGCGGGCAGAATCGATTTAAAGAAATACGGCTGGAAGCAGATTTGACGCGACCGATTGTGTGGTGTAATATGAATACAAGGGGAACGTCAGGAAACGCGAACCCGATGCTGGGCAAGGTTTCGACAGAGGCGGCAATCGGTGCCGCCTTTTTTTATCAGCCGCATCATCCCACCGCGAAAGGAGGTGATTCGGAGCCGGTCACGCGTATCTGTTCGACAAGCCGGCGGACGTGGAAGGTCCGCCTCATGTGCGTCAAGCATGTAACGGTCTGGTCAATCCAGACGAACTCAAGGAGGAGAAAGAAAAATGTCTCGCAACATGCGTTGGCTCGTCGTTTTGAGCCTCGTAACGATTGTCTTGGTCGCGCTCGCGGCATGCGCTGCGCCAACCGCCGCGCCGACGCCGACCACTGCGCCCGCAGCGGCAACCAAAGCGCCGGCAGCCGCCGGTGGCAAACTGGAAATGTTCTCGTGGTGGACCGCCGGCGGTGAGGCGGAAGGTCTGGCGGGAATGTACGCCGCGTACAAGAAACTGTACCCCAACGTCGAGATCATCAACGCGACGGTCGCTGGCGGCGCCGGCACGAATGCGAAAGCCGTGATGACCACGCGTTTGTTCGGCGGCGATCCCCCGGATTCATTCCAGGTTCACGCGGGGCTTGAAGTGGCGTCGTATCAACCCGACAAGTACCTCCAGCCGCTCGATAGCATCTTCGCCTCCGAAGGCTGGGACAAGGTCTTCCCCAAAGACTTGCTGACCTTGTTGCAGTACCAGGGGCATTACTGGTCGGTGCCGGTGAACATCCACCGCGCCAATGTCCTGTGGTACAGCAAAAAAGTGTTTGCCGATAACAACCTCCAGCCGCCGGCGACGTTCGACGATTTCTTCAAAGTCGCCGACACGCTGAAAGCCAAAGGCATCGTCCCGTTCGTCATGGGCGATAAGGAAGGTTGGGAATCGGCGCACGTGTTCGAGACGGTGTTGATCGGCACGCTGGGAGCGGATGGTTACCGCGGACTCTGGACGGGTAAGACCGCCTGGACTGATCCCAAGGTCACCACCGCGCTCAACACCTACAAGAAGATGCTGACCTACATCAACAGCGATCACGCCGCGTTGACCTGGGACGGCGCCGGCCAGTACCTCATCGACAACAAGGGCGGTATGGAGATCATGGGAGACTGGGAGAACGGCTGGTTCCAGTCCAAGAACTATACCGGCTATGGTTATGCCCCCGCGCCAGGCACCGCCGGCATCTTCGACGCCTTGTCCGACTCGTTCGCGTTGCCCAAGGGCGTGAAGAATCCCGACAACGCCGTCAACTGGATCAAACTCGCGGGCTCGAAGGCGGGTCAGGAAGCCTTCAATCCCAAGAAGGGCTCGATCTGCGCGCGCACCGACTGCGATCAATCCCTCTTCAATGCGTATCTGCAATCCGCCGCCAAGGATTGGCAGACCAACGCGATCGTGCCGAGCGTGGTGCACGGTGCCGCCGCTATCGAATCCTGGGCGACCAAGTACAAGGACATCATGGCGCTGTTCGTGACCAGCGGTGACGTCGCCAAGACGCAAGCCGATCTGCAAGCGGCGTGCAAAGACGCTGGCATCTGCAAGTAGCCTATTCCACGTCTGTGATCCATGGCGAGGCAGTCCTACGCCGGACTGCCTCGCTCTTCAAAAGCGGAGTCTGCTATGGCTGATCCCAGCACGCCCTTATCTGTTCCTCGTGTGCAAACGGCGTCTGCCGCGCCGATTCGCCCCACGCGGTGGCTCACGTTCGACCGTACCGTTTCCTTGTTGCTGATCGCGCCATCCGTCCTCGCGATTGCCATCTTCGTCTATGGATTCATCGCCTTTACCGGTTTTGCCTCCTTCACAAGGTGGAACAGTCTCGTCCCCGATTTCACGCTGGTCGGATTCTCCAACTATCAGAAATTATTCGACACCACCCGTTTTCAGATCGACTTGCGCAACACCGTCACTTTTACGATCTTGTTCCTGATCCTCTGTCTCTTCCTCGGTCTCGTCCTGGCGGTGCTGCTCGACCAGCGCATTCGCGGCGAAGCGATCTTTCGCAATATTTTTCTCTTCCCGCTGGCGGTGTCGTACATCGTGACCGGCGTCGTCTGGCGCTGGCTGCTCAATCCCGGCAGCGCGCAGTTGGGCGCCACTGGCGTGAACCTCCTCTTCGACAAAATCGGACTCGGCTTTCTCAAGAACGGCTGGTACACCGATCCGAGCATTGGCATCAAAGCCGTTGTGCTGGCGGCGACGTGGCAAATGTCCGGCTACGTGATGGCGATGTACCTGGCGGGCTTGCGTGGCATCCCAGAAGATTTGCGCGAAGCCGCGCGCGTGGATGGAGCCAACGAGTTCCAGGTCTACCGCCACATCGTCTTGCCGCTGCTCCAGCCGATCACGCTGGGCGCGGTCATTATCCTGGGACACATGTCGCTCAAGATCTTCGACCTGGTCGTTTCGATGACCGGCTCGGGTCCCGGCTTTTCCTCGGATGTGCCAGCGTTCTACATGTTCGATACCACGTTCCGGGGCAACAATTTTGCGCAAGGCGCGGGGATCGCGGTCATCCTGCTGGTCATGGTCGCGGTGCTGATCGTGCCGTACCTCATCTACAGTATGCGGACGGAGGCAGAAACATGAGCGCGCAACTTCAAACTCAGCGTCCTGCTCTGGTGAGGCAATGGCCGCGCCTGGTCATCTATCTCTTTCTCGTCCTTCTCGCGGTGCTTTATCTGATGCCCATTTATGTCCTGCTGATCACCGGCATGAAGAGTTTCGCTGAAGTGAATCTCTACAAGATGTGGGATTTGCCGGCAACGTTCTCGCTGGACAGCTTCGCCAAGGCGTGGTTCGGCAGCGAAGCCGAAGGGTTTCGCGGCTTGAGCGGCAATTTCTTCAACAGCGTGCAACTCGCCGTGCCCGCCACGCTTCTCTCCGCGCTCCTGGGTTCGATGAATGGCTATGTCTTATCGAAATGGAGGTTTCGCGGTTCCAACACGCTGTTCATGCTGATCCTTTTTGGAATGTTTATCCCATATCAGAGCATTCTCATCCCACTGGTGCAGGTGCTAAAGCAAATTGGACTCTACGGCTCGATCCCGGGGCTGATCTTCGTCCATGTCGTCTATGGCATCCCGATCACCACGTTGATCTTTCGCAATTACTACGCCACCGTGCCGACGGAAATGATCGAAGCCGCCAAGATCGATGGCGCGAACATCCTGGGCATCTACCGCCACATCATGTTTCCCATTTCAATGCCGGGCTTTGTCGTCGTGATGATCTGGCAGTTCACGTCAATCTGGAACGATTTTCTCTTCGGCGTCATCGTGACGAGCCGCCCAGAGGTGCAGCCCATCACGGTCGCGCTCAACAATCTCGCCGGCAGTTACATCGTCGAATGGAACGTGCAGATGGCGGGCGCGCTCCTCGCCGCGCTGCCGACGATGGTGATCTACATGCTGCTCGGGCAATTCTTCATGCGCGGCTTGCTCGCCGGATCATTGAAAGGATAATTTACGATGTAGCCACAGAGAACACCGGGCACCCAGAGAGGAGGTTTTTCTCTGTGCGCCCGGTGTCCTCTGTGGCTTTTTCAGATAAATGGAAATCGTCAACCCCAATATTTCGCGCGGCAACATCCGCCACGCACTGTTCGATTTCGATGGTACGCTTTCGCTCATCCGCGAGGGCTGGCGCGAGGTGATGATTCCGCTGATGGTGGAGTTGCTGCTGCAAACGCCGCGCCACGAAAGCGAGACGGAACTGCGCGCGGTCGTCGCCGAATTCGTCGATCGCCTGACCGGCCGGCAGACGATCTACCAGATGATTCAACTGTGTGAAGAGATCAACCGGCGCGGCGGCCATGCGGCAGACCCGCTCGTTTACAAAAAGATGTATCTCGCCCGGTTATGGGCACACATCGAGCATCGCGTCAAGGCGCTCCAAGCCGGCACGATCGCGCCGGAGGAGCTGATGGTGCCGGGCGCGGTCGCGATGCTGGACGCGCTCCGCGCGCGCGGCGTTACCTGCTACCTCGCCTCCGGCACCGACGAACCGGATGTCCGCGCCGAAGCGCGCGCGCTCGGCATCACGCCGTACTTTGCCGGCATCTACGGCGCGCAGGACGATTACAAGAATTTTTCCAAGAAGATGGTGATCGACCGCATCCTCCGCGACCACAACCTGCACGGCAGCGAATTCGTCGCGTTCGGCGATGGCTTTGTCGAGATCGAGGACGCGAAAGCCGTGGGCGGCATCGCCGTCGGCGTCGCATCGAACGAGGACACGCGCACGGGCATCAACGCGTGGAAGCGCACACGGCTGCTGCAAGCCGGCGCGGACATCATCATCCCGGATTTTCGCGAGCACGCGGCGCTCATCGCCTATTTGTTTGGTGATTCTCCCCAGCTTCCTGCGCGTTCGCTCGAGTCTTCAGGGTGGACGGAACCCGGAGGAACGCGGCGGAACTTTGCGAGGTCTTCTATGCCCTATCCAATCTTCGACCGCAGTCGCTTGCACATCAAGCCGCTGGCAGAACGCGTCCACGATATGACGCTCACCGACGTGTTGCCGCTCGACGCGGTGATCCCCGCATTCGATAATCCACAGCTGCCGCAGATCGCCGAGCGCATCGCGCGCGCGCGGCAGCGCGAACGTCCCGTGATTCTGATGATGGGCGCGCACGTCATCAAGTCCGGTCTGTCGCGCTATGTCATCGACTGGATGGAGCGCGGCATCGTCACGCACGTCGCGATGAACGGCGCGGGACCGATCCACGATTTCGAGCTCGCACTCATCGGCGCGACGACTGAGAGTGTGGCGCGCTACATCCAGGAAGGACAATTCGGCTTGTGGCGCGAGACCGCGCGCCTCAACGACGCACTCGCCGCCGGCGCGCGCGATGGACTCGGCTATGGCGAAGCCATCGGGCGAATGATCGAAGAGGACAAGTTTCCGCACCGCGACGTGAGCATTCTCGCGGCGGGCTATCGTCTGCGCGTGCCGGTCACGGTGCACGTCGGCATCGGTTACGACATTACGCACGAGCAGCCTAACGCGGACGGCGCGGTGATTGGCGCGGCATCGTACCGCGATTTTCTGGTGTTCGCGCAGGCGATCACGCAATTGCAGGGCGGCGTGATGCTGAATTTCGGCACCGCAGTGATGGGACCGGAGGTATATCTGAAGGCGCTGTCCATGGCGCGCAATGTCGCGTGTCAGGAGGGCAAGCGCATCAACGAATTCACGACCGCTGTGTTCGACCTGCAAGACCTCGGCGAGGATGTGCATCACGAAGCGCCAAAGGAAGATGCGGCGTACTACTTTCGTCCCTTCAAGACGATTCTCGTGCGCACCGTCGCGGACGGCGGCGAAAGTTTCTACGTGCGCGGGCATCATCGCGCGACGCTGCCGAATTTGCACCGACTGGTAAACCGAGGCATGAACGCAGAAGGATGACCTTCTGCCTTCATGCCTTATCTTTCATCCTTGACTGATGGACACGCAACGAATCGAATCCCTGCTCGCTCGCTTTCCTACGCTCACCCTTCTCGTCGTCGGCGACTATTTTCTCGATCACTATCTCGAGATCGACGCGGCGCTCGCGGAGACCTCGCTGGAGACCGGGCTGGAAGCGCATCAGGTCGTGCGCGTGCGCAACGCGCCCGGTGCCGCCGGCACCGTCACATCGAATCTGCGCGCGCTCGGCGCAAACGTCCTCGCGCTCGGCATCATCGGCGACGACGGCCACGGGTACGAACTCAAGCGCGCGCTCGCGGCGACGGGCGTGGACACTGCGCCGCTCGTCGAGTCGCGCGGACGCTTTACGCCGACGTACATCAAGCCGCTGCGCGATGGACGCGAACTCAACCGCATCGACATCAAGAACCGCACGCGGCTGCCGCGTGAAATCGAAGACGCGGTCATCACGCGTTTGAACGATCTGGCGCCGCGCGCGCACGGCATCCTCGTCGTCGATCAGGTGCAAGAGCGAAATTGCGGCGTCATCACCGACCGCGTCCGCGACGAAATCACCGCGCGGGCGCGCGACCGGATCGTCGTCGCCGAATCGCGCGAACGTATCGGCTCGTTCCACGGCGTGACTGTCCAAGCCAATGCGCGCGAGGCGCGCGGCGCGACCGGGCTGGAGTCTATCGAGGCGTGTGGCGCGGAGTTGTACCGGCGGAATCAGCGTCCGGCGATTATTACGGTCGGCGCGGAGGGCGTCCTGGTTTTCGACGCGGCGGGATCGGTGCGTATCCCGGCGGTGCCTGTGCGCGGTCCCATCGACACGGTGGGTGCGGGGGACAGCGTGATCGCCGGTTTCACTGCCGCATTGTGCGCGGGCGCGAGCCCGCGCGAAGCAGCCGAGATCGGCAACCTGGTCGCGTCGGTGACGATCCGGCAAATTGGCACGACCGGGGCAGCGACGCCGGCACAGGTGCTGGAGGCGCATCAACACCAAGCCCCGACGTGATCGGGGCTTTTTCTTGCGCAGGAGAACTGGGATTTCTCTAATTGCAGTGGGGTGACGCACTTCCCCCGGCTTTGGCTATAACAGGGAAATAATAGAGATACGCGCCGCTGGGTGGCGGGGGCGGTGGGGATGTCGATGCGAGTCTGAAAGACCCGATCCGCGTTTGCCAATTGCCGCCGGTGGACGTGTAATATTCGTTCGTGTACCAAAAGGTGCAGTCATCTGTTGGATCGATCGTCATCGCGGAATAGTCGCCCCAGCGGTTGCAGGGCTGACCACTACAATAGACCGCTTGCGAACCAGTCCCCGCCATCAGAGTCGTTTCTGCCTGCGGCAGCGTACCCAAAGTGTCGGTGACCAAGCGCCCCGTGTAACGGATCGAAGGATACACGCTCGAACTCGATACGCTGTATCCCAGCGCCATGTTTCCAAACCCGTCCACCGCGAGACTGCCCATCCAGCGATAATTCGAATCGGGTTGGTACGTTCCCTGTTGATAAACGTACGGCGTGCCGTTCGGATTGCGAATCTCGTACCAGCGGATGCCGGTTGGATAGCCGGTATTGGCGCTCGCCGCGACGGTATGGTTCGCCCACAGAGATTCCGTGCCATTGAGGTTGCGATATTGCAGCTGCATCATCAAGCGGTCGCCCAGCGAGTCGAGATAATAGCTCGATGATACTCCCGGTTGTGGTACGCAATTCGAGATGGTAGCCGCGTTGCATGGCATGGCAAAATTGGCGACGGTCAAGTTGGTGGGACCAGTAAAAGTGGCGCTCAGCGTACTCCAGTTCACCTGGAACTTCCAAAGATGAAACGTACTCGGCTGATCGACCGACGCGAAGAACGCTGGTTCGCCGGCGGGCGGTAGCGTACTGCCCCGCAGATTGCCGGGCAACAGGTTTCCGTAGGCGGAAGAGACATTGGCGTAGAAATAGTGCATGGCTGCGCCGTTCAGCATGTCGCTGCGATTGAGCGCCCAGACCCGCGTGTTGACAAAGTTATCGCTGCTGTCGAACATATTCGCGGACATGTAAATCCCATCCGCCCACACACCGAACTTGGGATAGTCCCCCAAATTGTTGAGATCGGTTTGCAGCGGATACAACCACCAGCCGCCCGAAACCGGGTCGCCGCTCTGAGAGAACGCGATACATTCGTAGAACGGTCCGTTGGAATTCGACCACGCAAAGTCGGCGACGAGCCAGCGATCGACGGTGGCATCATAAAGCACAATTGGATCGCCATAATTATAGTTATCGCAAGGCGTCCCGGTCCCGGCACCACCATTGGCGTTGCTGAAAAGGGTACTGAAGTAAAGGGTCGCCAGCGGTGTGCCGGTCTTGCTGAAGATGCCGATTTCCACGTTGACTGCCTGGACATAGTGATTGGGTCCGACGTCGCCATTGGGATCAGGCGGGTACCAGCCATCGAAAGAGAGACCGGCAAAATTCTGAAGCGGCGTTAGCGACTGGAGCGTTCCCATTTGTGCTTGTCGCACCGGGTCGAGCGCCGCGGACGGTCCGCGCGCTGGTGCACTCGGCATCTGCCGCCGCAGCGGACGCGGCGCCTCGCGCGGCTGGCTCGGCGCTTTGGGTTGCGGCAATCGGCGAACGTCGCCGTCGAATGAAAAGGCGGAGACGGGGGTGCCGGCGAAAGGTCCCTGCACGCCGGGACTGGATGGCGCGGGGGTCATCGCAGCCGCCGGCGCCGCTGCGTTCTCCGGCAACGATTGACCCTGCGCCGCGGAAAGTGGCGGGCCGTTCCGCAGGATCAATGCCGCCAAGCCCAGAGTCAGAATGAGTAACGACAGTTTTCGTCCTTGCATTTCACATCTTCATCCCTGCTGAATTCCGTACTGGCTGATCACGAGTATACTCTGAACTGCGGTGAATGTAAAGAAAAAGGAACCGACGAAAAACGCCGATTCCGGACGTTCGATACTGCGCAACCCTAGTGCAGCAACACCCTGGCACTCCCTGGCACTCCCTGGCACTTGCGTTCCCGCCAGGGCAAGTGTGCGTTCCCGCCAGGGCAAGTGTGCGTTCCCGCCAGGGCAAGTGTGAACAAGTTGCACGCTTCGCGCAGCCCCACGCGGAAACATCGACCCATGGCGCTTGAAACCGCGTATTCACTACGCACTTCC
>Ga0272448_1003260_pt1 | contig 19473 bp, 16 predicted proteins | sample YNPCB0191_FD_202220 | JGI IMG/M metagenome (GOLD analysis project Ga0272448, IMG submission 202220) | Hot spring sediment microbial communities from Yellowstone National Park, WY, United States - YNP-CB-019-1 | ecosystem: Environmental > Aquatic > Thermal springs > Hot (42-90C) > Sediment... | reverse complement strand
GGTTTGCTAGCGAGACAACGATATCAGCCGGGTCTGATTGATTGACGTTTATCAGGCCGATCACGCTCGGCCCTATAACGATGCCCAGGAGAATCTGTCCGATTATCTTCGGCTGGCCGAACCTGGCAAACAGGAAATTCGAGGCTATGGCCACGGTGAGCAGGAGAGTGAGCTTGAACCATATCGCGTTTGTCAGTTCGTTCCAGATTTCCTCTAGCATCCTCGACTTGACAAACCCGGCGGGATAAAGCTTTTTCGTGGCAAAGGGCGGCTCGAGCATGAACTTCCGGGCAAGGTCGATATCGAAAGTCAATTATGCATCGACCAATCGGTTCGGCATGGTGATCTCTTGGGATGGTTCAGCGGAGGTCCGCAGTTGATCGAGCACCAAGAGTTTCTGGCAGTCCTGCAGAGCGCGGTGAGCGGCGTGGCCGTGGCGCCCCTTTGCAGGTTCTGGACTACGGTGAAGACATTGGAGGAATTCCTGGTCCAGGTTCCCCTAACTGGTGGGCACTGTGAGAATACCCGAGGATGAATCATGTTAAATTGCATGAGAGCGATTGGGGCGCGGCCGTAAAAGCGGCGATGATAATGGAGGTCTACCTCTGCTGCTGATCGATATCCTGTTGCTCGTTCTCGTCTCGACCCTTATCGGGATAATAGCAGCCCTGCTCGGGATAGGCGGTGGCGTATTCCTAATACCAATACTCACTCTTGGCTTCGGTATAGATATCAAGATCGCGGCGGCGACCAGTCTTGTGACAATAATAGTCACGTCATCGACATCTGCATCGAGATATCTCGAAGGGGGCCTGGTGAACGTCAACTTGGGCGTGTTTCTTGAGCTGTTCGCCGTTCTGGGGGGCATCATCGGAGCGGTCGTCGCGTTCTATCTTCCCGAGTATATCATCGAGGCGCTTTTCGCGATCGTCCTGATATATACCGCTCTTTACATATGGAAGACCAAAGACGTCACGGCGTGTGCAATCAAGCCCGAGAGAACCGCTGGACCAGAGGGGAGGCGGTCGAGGTTTCACGGCGCGTTTTTCGATGATTGTCAGGGCGAAATGATCGAATACGACGTCAAGAACGTCGGGCCAGGAGCGGCCGCGAGCTTCGTCGCAGGGAACTTGTCTGGACTGATAGGCGTTGGTGGAGGGATTGTGAACGTCCCCGCGATGAATCTCATGATGGGCATACCGATCAAAGCTGCAATCTCTACAAGCAATTTTATCATTGGGGTAACGACCGTCGCGAGCGCGCTTGTCTATCTCTCCAATGGCCTAATGGCTCCGGCGATCACCGCTGCGGCGTCGATCGGAATATTCCTGGGCGCCATAATAGGTACCCGTTTGCTAGTCAGAACGAAAAGCGACACGCTCAGGCTCGTGTTCGCCGCGACTATAGTTGTCATTTCGCTACTGATGTTCTCAAGGGCAGGAGGCTGGTTGTGATATGCCAGTGAGACCAGACCGCGAGCCCGGCATGGCACAGGTTCTGTGCAGGGTTCTGTTATATTGCGTGATCCTCGCAGTGGCCTTATTTTCTTTAGGGGTCGGATATCTCTTGGTCCTTGGAATTCCCGAGGGCATAGGTGAGCAACTCTCGCTCCAGCAAATCGTGGAGTCGATCGTCTCCCTCAGACCGGAGGGCATCATCTCTCTTGGCATAATCGTTGTGGTGGCGACCCCTCTGTTGAGGATATTGGCAACGATGATGATGTCCATCCAGAGGAGGGATTTGGCCATCACGGCTCTCACCATATTGTCCTTCTCGTCGATAATCTTGGCATTCATCATCAAGACGTTGATATAGTCCGCTGTGCCCGTTCTCGGTCGGAACAATATATCGAGACTTTTCAAGAACAGAATATTTATGAGGCTTGCCAGCGGTCTCTGATATATGGCCGTGAAAGAGCGCGAGATGATCCTTATATATCACGGCGTAGGACACGCAGCGCGTGCGCAAGCACAAGAACGATGATGGTTAGAGCCTGCAGTGGTACGGGACGGCCCAGAGTCGTCAAATATTTCGAATGGGGAGGATGCCCAGGCTATCGGGTGATAGTCCATTGTTCCGGAGCTACACGATACTGACGATGATTCTGTGCAATATATCAACTGCCAGTCCTAGCGCCCTACTGGCATCTTTCATGTGATGGTAGATCTCCCTCCGGCGCAGGGCTTCGATGGCGTCTTCCTTGCTCATCACCTTTGCAAGCGCTTCGATGTATATGCTCTCTATCTCGTGCTCGGCTTTTCGGATTTCTCTGATGAGCCGCTCGGCCTTTACGGGGTCATCCTGCACATCGCACAGGGCGTCCGAAAATCTCGCCATCCCGGTCCGCAGGGTCTCTGTCATCCGGATGAGCGGCTCATCGGCTGTGACACCCAGAACCTTCATTTCTGTTTGGGTCGAGACCACGAAGTCGGAAACTTCGCCTATCTGGTGAGCGATGCTGTAAATGTCTCTTCTATCAAAAGGGGTCGTAAATGCCTCGAGCAGCGCGTTTTCCATCCTGTGCCTGGAATCGTCCAGGGCCATATCTATCCTCATAAGCTCATCATCGTTAATCGATCCATCACTCTTCATCCAGTCGAGGAGTCTATCCACACCTTTCAGCGCGGTGCACGCCTGCTCGTGAAGCATCTTCGGGAAATCGTATTTCGGGGGAAACAGCCTGTCAATCATCGCTCTGAAATCGATGCCGTTCCTCGACATTATCTCCTCTCTTTTACGATGTTAGCAAGAGATGAATCGGATAATAGAAAACTATCGATATAGCCATGGCAGCGGGGATGGTCAGGAGCCATGCGATCACCATATCCCTGCCGATGCTCCAATTGAGCATCTTCGGGTTGTCCGCAGCTCCAACGCCGAGCACGCTCGATGCGACTATCTGCGTAGAGGAGACTGGCGCGCCAGCGAGTGTCGAACTCAGGATGGATGCAGCCGAAGACAAATGGGAATCCAAACTGTGAAGAGGTTCGATCGGATAGAGCCTGCCACCGAGCGTCCTCATGATCCTCCACCCGCCCGCGATCACGCCGGCGAACATCGCTGCTCCGCAGAGCACTCTGACCCAGAAAGGTATGTCCAAGGTGACAAGATATCCCCCGGCGACAAGCGTCAGCACAATTATCCCCATCTGCTTCTGCGAGTCGTTCGCCCCGTAAGCGAACGCGAGGAGGCTCGCGGTCGCCCATTGGATCGTCCTGATTGGGCGGTTCGCGCTCTTTTTCGCATTGCGCAGCAGAAATCTCGCGATTTTCTGAGTCAGGAATCCCAACGATAGCCCGAGAAGAATCGACCAGAGCAGAAACACGACGACCTTCGAGACCCCTGTGAGGACGGGAGGCGCTGCCAGGAGATTGTCTATTCCCCAATACACCCCTCCGAAGCCTCTAGATATGATGACCGCTCCGAGCAGTCCTCCTATTAATGCCTGCGTGGAGGACGACGGAAGACCGAACTTCCATGTAATCAGGTTCCAAATGAGCGCCGCCAGGGCTGCGGACATCAAGACGTAGACGAACGACCCTTCGTAATTCGTCTGAACGAGGCTTTCGACAGTGAATGCGACCGCGCTGCCGCCGAGCAACGCTCCTATAATCACCATTATACCAGCAAGAAGTACGGCGCTCTTCGGTGTCGCTGCCCTGCAAGCAATCATGGTCGCGACGATTGCGCTCGCATCATGGAATCCGTTAGTGAACGAGAATGCCAGTATCAGAACTATTGCAATTAACGTGACGATGAGTATGCTTGTAGCGCTCAGCACGTTTGAGCCGATATCTGTTCATATTATTCAAAATAGGGGGAATGACGCCTTTAGAGGGGACGTCAAAATCGTGCTGCATGCTTCGGGCCTGATGATTCAAACGGCAGGTTACCAGTTCTCGGTCTGGCAACCTCGGAGCACACCCGATAGACGGCCGCCTAACTTATAAATAAGGTGTTTCTCCCTTGCGAGAATGCGATGAGCGTCGTAGGGCAACAACGCGCTGTCAAGATAGGGATCGCGCTCGCGATCTTCCTCATTATATGTGGCATGATTTCTTTCATTTACGGACTGGAATATGACAGGAGCGTGAGCATACACCAGGACGTTGAGCCGATGCATGTCTATTCGTTCTCATTCCATTCGTCCGCAGCGGCCAATGTTCATATATCATACAATCTCAGCAGGGGCGACATGAACCTGCTCATAACCAATCCCGAAGGGTATGATGAGATCCTGGCAACCGGCTATCCGTCAGAATCAAATATCCTGCTTTTCGTGACCGATACCTCGAACGGCTCGCAGGTTTGGAAGGCGAGCAGCGAGGGAACGTATTATCTCGTCTTCATGATGTTCTCTGGGAACTCGGATCTGCACGCTGTTATTTCGTACACTGGCGGGGTTCCAGAGCTTATCCAGCTCGGCATAATTTCGATCCTCCTCGGCACGGTCATAGCGCTTATGAATCTGTTTCTCAGGGGGAGACAGCCGAGGAAAGGGTCTGTCGAGGAGAGTCGATCACAAGGTCAAGGACGCACGCCTCCATGAGGATCAATCCTTGATGTCCCCCTTTATTCCTATCACGAACTGCCTGTACGGTATGTCGCTCCGGGTCTCGGTGAGGATCTTGGCGACAAGCCCATGGAGGCCGAAACAGCAAGGGACTTCCATATGGACGACCGTGATGCTCCGGATGCCTGCGGTTCTCACGATTTCCTTCAATTTCCGCTCGTAAGGTTCGGTATCGTCGAGTTTCGGACAGCATATCATCACCGCGTTGCCTTTGACGAACTTATTCTGGATATCTCCGTATGCGACGGCCGTGCAATCCGCGAGGATGACAAGATCCTTGCCTTTAAGAAATGGGGCAGTGGGCGGTATCAGAGCGAGCTGGATCGGCCAATGAGCGAGATGTGCCTTCTGTTCGATCTCATGCGTGTCTTCCTGAGGCCGCCTCTCGAAGCTCATCGGGGCGGAGAAGGGGCAGCTGCATATAGGTGTCTCTCTCTTGCGCTTTTTCGTGAGATGCTGCTTAACGGCTTCTTCATCGAACTCCTCTGCCTCTCGCTCTTCTATCGTCAATGCGCCCTCGGGGCACTCGCCGATGCACGCGCCGAGGCCATCGCAGAAGCTCTCTCTGATGACCTTGGCCTTGCCGTTGATTATCGCCAGTGCGCCTTCAGGACAGGCAGTCACACAGTTCCCGCAACCGGTGCATTTCGCCTCATCTATCCGTATGATCTTTCTAACTGGCATCTCTCATCCTCCGAGCATCGCTCTCAGGTCATCATCAGGATTTCCGATCGGCATGAGGTTGTATCTCTCCTGGAGCATCTTCATTATGTTCGGCGAGATGAATGCTGGCAATGACGGTCCGATTCTCATGTTCTTTATTCCCAGGGCTAACAACGTCTCGAGGATCGCGACCGCTTTCTGCTCGTACCATGAGAGCACAAACGAGAGCGGAAGTTCGTTCACACTGCAGTTGAAAGCCTTTGCCAATTCAATGGCGAGCAGAATGGCGGAATACGAGTTGTTGCACTGCCCCATATCGATCAATCTCGGTATGCCATCAATAGTGCCGAAATCCATCTGATTGAACCTGTACTTGCCACATGCCAGCGTGATTATCACGCAATCCTTCGGAATCTTTTCCGCCAGCTGGGTGTAATAGTTCCTTCCAGGCTTCGCGCCGTCGCATCCGCCGATGAGAAAGAACCTCCGGATCCTGCCTTCCTTGACGGCATCTATTATCTTCGGTGCGAGTTTCAGGATCGCCTTATGATGAAATCCAGTCGAGAGGGGCTTGCCGGGGTTTTCGGGCAGATCGCCAAGCCTGAGCGCGTGCTCGACGAGCTTCTGAAGGTCTGCTTTGTCCTTGATGTGCTTCACGCCCGTGATTGCGGTTATCCCGGTAGTGTAGAGTCTGTCCCTGTACGCGTCCGTAGGTATCTGGACGCAATTGGTCGAGGCTACTATCGGTCCCCCGAACTCCGCGAATTCTTGCCTCTGCCTTTGCCAGGAGCTGCCGTAATTGCCGACCAGATGCTTGTAGGCTCTCAGCTTGGGATAGCCATGGGCGGGAAGCATCTCGCCGTGCGTGTATACATTGATTCCGGTTCCTTCAGTCGCCTCCAGGATCTCCTTCAGATCGAGCAGGTCATGCCCCGTGACGAGTATTCCTGGGCCCTTCACCGTCCCGGTCCTCACAGTCGTGGGTGTCGGATCTCCGAATGCCTCGGTGTTCGCCTCATCCAGAATTTCCATAGTTTTCAGATTCATCATGCCGAGCCTAAGGACGACGTTGAAGTGATCCTCGAGCGAGAAATCGACATTCGTCAGGGTCTTGAAGAGGGCTTCGTGCACGAATGCATCGACTTCCTCACTCCTCTTTCCGAGCCTTCTCGCGTGGTGGGCATAGGCCCCCATGCCCTTCAGCCCGTAGAGAATCATATACTGAAGACTCTGGATGTCTTCGTCCTTGCCGCAAACTCCTCTTACCGTGCAGCCGGTTCCTCCGGCTGTCTGCTCACATTGATGACAGAACATCGACACTTTTCTGCACCTCTAAGATAGAACAGCGTTCTTTTAGAATATTAAAAATACTTTAATCTTCAATAAGCAAGTGAGGAATAATTTATATAAAAAATAAATAAGAATTCTATGTAGCTCGAAAAATATAGATTGAGGAGAACGCTGGCATGAAGATCGATGAGAAGGACAGAATCATTATTTCGATGTTTGCGCAAAATCCCGACGTGTCACAGGAGGAAATCGCGAAGAAGGTGGGATTATCGCAGCCCTCGGTGGCTGTGAGGATTCAGAAATTGCGTAGGGCCGGGGCCATCGAGACCCAAACCGGGATTAACCCCTTGAAGCTCGGTCTGTATCTCGCAAAGGTGGATGTCTCGTGCACAAAACCGAACGATATATTGCAGATGTTCAAGAACTGCCCCTATTTCGCCAATGGTTTCACCGTCTCGGGGAAACACAATCTGTGTCTCCTTTTCTTCAGCGAGAGCATAGCTACTCTCGAAGCAATAGTCAATGGTCATATTCGTACACACGAAGCCGTTTCGGACATCGACTTCAATATCATCATAACTGCACAGCGGAGCCTTGTGTTCCCGACGATACTCACGCCGAGTCGTTCGGACGTGCCACCCTGCGGGATGCTGTCCAAATGCAGGGACTGTCAGTCTTTCAAGGAGAAGAAATGCATGGGATGCCCTGCAACGGGCCAATATCAGGGCTGGTTCTATTAGCGTCGTTCTTATGACGAACCCTTGGCATAGGCATCCTTAACCTTCTTTTTCCTGATGCCTCGGTCGATGGATTTCTCCGTCATGAACGTGAGAACAGTCGCGATTATCGTCGTGCCGAGAATGACGATGAGTGTGGTGTTCAGGAACAGATATCCGAGCTCTTCGTTCCAATACGCCGTTCCCCGAAGCATGACCGCAGGCAGTGTTGCGAGCACTGCGGCGGCCAATCCTCTCGGCATCAAAGAGAAGACGGCCATAGAGTCCGTGAACTCCAGATTCCCGACTCTAGATACCATCAGCGCGGCAAACCATCTCGCAAGTACGACCATGCTTACCATGAGCAGACCGGTCACAAGGTGTATTTCGGTGAAGCTCGCAAATCGGAAGAACATGCCCAGATAAACGAAAAAGAAGGTCCTGACGAAGAACGTGATTTCCGTATGGAACTGCTGTATCTGTAGATCGATCCTGAAAGTGGGCGAACGTGATCTCAGCCTTTTTCCAACTATCTCTCTATTGCCAATCGTGAGTCCAAATGCGAGCGCCGCTACCGCTCCCGAACTTGATATCGGGGGCTCCTCGACCAATGCTGCGAGGATGAAAAGGGCGCCGATTGTAATCATGTACGAGAGCGGTTGATTCTGCAATCTCCGAAGCACGAATAGCCAGCCGATGCCCGCAAGAAATCCGAAGAGGGCGCCCAGCAGAAACTTGCTGGCCACATCTTTCGTCACCGATAGCAGATCTATCTCTCCGAGCAGGATGACCGAGAGAACGGTGAGCGCCGCGACAATGACGAGCACGTCCGTGAAAACGCTTTCAATGCTGAGCAGAGCCTTCGTTCTCGGATGGACCCTCATCCTATTCACTATCGGCATCACTATCGCGCTGCTCGTTCCTCCTATTATCGAGCCCAAGCACATCGCGAGAAGGAGATCGACTCCCATGATGAGGTGAAGCGCCAGTCCGACCATGATTACAGACATTGTGAACGCTGAGACGGAGATCAGGACCGAAAGCCTCATCGATTCGCTTACGGAGCGAATGTCCAAGCTGAGCCCACCATCGAAAAGGATTATCACGAGTGCGACCGTCAGGATGATGTCCTTGAACTGGTTCAGATTCTCCAAGGTGGCATCTGTTATTATGCCGAACCTGTTTCCCAGAATATCAGGACCCAGGAGCATCCCGAGGGCGATTAATATCAGAATATCCGGGACCTTGAATCTGCTGAATATGAGATTGCCGAGGAATCCGACGATTATGATGAAGCCTATGGCCAATAATGCTGTTATTGTTGCTGAGTCCATCCCTTTCGAATCCGAATAAGCGGTTCATATGTTGAATCTTTCTTCAGGATTCTGCTGCTGGGAAATGTTGAAATAAGATTGGCGCATGATAAAAAAGAATGGTTCTGTCCGAATAATCTCCGAAAGTTCTCGGGAGCAGGACATGGTATCAAAAAAGAAGATCTCGATGCGCAGAGCGCAGGAGCTGAGAGAATACGGGGAGCGGATGCGAAAGGAGAACTCTCTTGTTCTCTCGGGGCTTGAACTGTCCAAGACAATCGCATCACGGATGGCAGGCATCCGCGAACTGATGGGGGCATCGCGGACCGAGTGGACTGATTGGCGGTGGCAGCTGGAACATAGGGTCACAACCGTATCGAGATTGAGCAGGATAATCGAGATAACCGATGAAGAGAGGCGGGAATTTCAAAGAATAGGCAGGAAATTCCGCTGGGGCATTTCTCCGTATTATGCGAGCCTAATCGACCCATCGGACAGATATTGTCCCATACGGGCTCAAAGCGTCCCATCGATTGAGGAGATACTCGACGAGGAGCCGACGATTGACCCGATGGGCGAGGCCACCACCTCTCCTGTCCCGGCAGTTGTCAGAAGATACCCGGACAGGTTGATAATCAATGTGACGAACCAATGCCCGATGTTCTGCCGACATTGTCAGAGGCGTAGACGCATAGGTCAAAGGGATGTCCACACGTCAGATGCGAAACTGGAGGAGGCGATAGAATATGTTCGACAGAGCCCAGAGGTCCGCGACGTTCTCCTGACCGGGGGAGACGCGCTGATGCTGGAAGATGATCGTCTCCATTGGATCCTGTCTCAATTGGATGAGATACCGACTGTCCAAATCAAGAGAATAGGGACGCGGAGCCCGGTGACGCTTCCTTACAGGATCACGCCCGAGCTGTGCAAGATGCTGTCGAAGCATCACCCGCTGTTCGTCAACACTCAGTTCAATCATCCGCGGGAAATCACGAAGGAATCTGCCAAGGCATGCGACATGCTATCAAGGGCGGGGATACCGCTGGGCAATCAGGCAGTGCTGCTCGCCGGGGTCAACAATCATATCGCCGTCCAGCGAAAGCTGTGCCAGACCCTGCTTCAGATCCGAGTCCGGCCTTACTATTTGTTCCACTGCAAGGCCGTCAAGGGAATATCACACTTCCGAACGAGCGTCGATGCGGGCATAGAAATCATCGAGAACCTGAGAGGTCACACGAGCGGCCTCGCGATACCTCATTTTGTCGTGAACGCCCCGGGTGGACTCGGCAAGGTCGCTGTCTCCCCGAACTACATCGTGTCGAGCGGCAAGGGATACATCATAATACGCACGTGGGAGATGAAGACCGTCAGATATGAGAACCCTATCCGGAAGCGGGTCGTCAAGCTTCCGATGCTCGAATGATGCGCTCATCATCTATGGATGAGGGCTATGGCGCCTGTCGGACAGGCCGAGACACATAGTCCGCATCCGAAACATTTCTCCCGGTTGAACAAGAGCTTCCCGCCCTCCATTCGCCTCAGCATGAAATGACATCTTTCGGCGCAGCTCCGACAATCGTCGCAAATATCTGAAATAATCCGTAAAGATCTCGCCAGGAACGATTGGAAATATCCTGGTATCCGACGAAAAGGTATATACATATCTCCCGTTTGTCCGGGAACAGAGCGCATATGGGTGATCATCATGCTGAAGCTTTATTGCGCCGTAGACGGCGAGCTTCGCGAGTGCAATCAGTCGAAGCTGGAGGATGCGCTCTGGGTCGATGCTATTGCTCCTTCCTATGAGGAAGTCGACCTTTTGAACAAGACTTTCAAGCTTCAACTGCAGGACGTGGCCGATTGTCTCGACCCAAACGAGAGATCGAGGATCGAGCTGGACGATAATTATGATCTTTTAGTCCTCCGAAGCCTGATCAGGAGCGCGAAGGAGAACGGAACGGTGCAGACCATGCCTATCGGCATATTTGTCACGCCCCGTAATATAATCACCGTTAGGCTGATCGCGACATTCTCGGGCTCGGATCTGATGGCCGATTTCAGGAAGAAGCCCAGGATACAGAACACCGGCGATCTATTCCTGGCATTGATACGGAAAATCAACCGTGACATCGACCGCAAGGTCAGGCCGATGGAAGGGCAGATATCAGTCCTGCAGAAGGCGGTTCTTTCCAGACAGATGGGAGAGATAGGGGAAAGGGCCTATAACCTCAACAGCGAACTGATTCTGCTGAACACATCGCTTCTCTCGAACTTCAACGCTATCTCGATGATAGGTCGCGCGAGACATATATCGTTCACAGAGGATCAGGCGGACATACTCGAGGACCTCGAGAACGACGTGTCTCAATTGTATGATATGACTACGATATATCGCGAGATAATGCAGAACATCCTGCGGGCGCATGAGTCCGCAATCGCGAACAACCTATCTTCCATCATGAAGATGCTCACGAGCATCAGCCTGATACTTATGCTCCCGACGCTGATTGCCAGCCTTTACGGGATGAACGTCGACCTGCCACTTCAGAACGATCCCCTCGCTTTCTGGATCATAATCGCGATCTCGGCCGTTACTGTGGCTTTCCTCTGGCTAGCGTTCAAGGTGAAAAAATTGCTCTGACGGGGTGTTCGCAGATGAGAAACCCCTGTTGTCCCAAACGCAGCAGAGTGAAGATGGTCAAGATTGGAGATAGCGAGGTCGGGATCGCTGGTTTCGATTTCATCATGTGGACAGGATATGATGCCAGAGATAAATCGGAGGACGAAGTCAAGGCGGTCATGCTTGAGGAAATGAGGAAATACAATTATGTGCCGAAAGCGGTGGAGAAAGAGTATCTCGAGGCCATTTGGCAGGAATACAAAAACTACAAGTTCGTATGCAAAATCGATTGATGTTATCCCAAGGGATATCAGAACCGCACGATTGTATATCCACTACGATTGATTGTGTGATTTTCTACCGTTTCCTGAACAGATATTCGGCGATTCCGTAGCCGATCATGTTCTTGTACCTGTATTTCGCGAGCGTCTCATGCATGATCGAGAGCTTATTCTCCTCCTTGCTCTCGAACGGCAGGGTCGTCCCGCGCATGACTTCCGCTGTTATCGAATGTGCCCTGCCTTCGCCATCCACTATTTCCATTGCTAACGATTGCGGGCTTCCGTCGTCCCTGTACTTCGTATCGATTCTCACGTCGACTATCGGGATATTCCTGCCGTCTAAATGTATGAATCCAGCATCGATCACCCCGTTGTCCCGAACGAGCTTGGTCACATTGAAAGCGACCGTCTCGGAGAATTGGCATGTCAACCAGATCCACATCTTCGGAGCGTGCCAATCGCGTATCCCCCAGGAATGATCCCTTTCTCCAAGCCCGTCGATGAGGTATCTTCTATTTCCGATTGCCAAATATCCTTTGACTTTCCCGAACTGCTCTATATGTTCTGAGAGAATCGGCGCATAAATCTCCCGCCTATCACTCCTGGCACAACTTCGATAATCGAACACATCATTGCAAGCATCGAACAGAAGGTCGAATTCGACTTTCTGGGACTGCGTGCCCTCCATAGCGCCCGAGAAAGTCAGCCTCCATTGTTTCTCAGGCACCCTTTTCTCGAATCTCAATCCGTGTCCTTCCAGTTCGTAGTCCAGGAGCTCGACTTTTCCCCTCTTGCCGAGCACCTCCCCTCCCGGTGCCAGAATATAGCAGAATATGCTCTTATGTCCCCTATTCGGCCTGAGGCCTATTCTCATGAACCCGCAGACGTCCTCTTTCCTATCGTAGAAATTGAAGTAGAAGCTCTCGTTCCAGTTCGAATCCGTCCCGAACTCGTGAATGATATCGGTCCCATGGTCGGCCTTCCTTATGTGCACGACGCCGGCGTTTCCGTCAACGGTTATTATCTGTCCTGTCGCGATCATCTCGGTCGCATGGCCCACCGAGGTGACAGCCGGTATCCCGTACTCTCTGGAAACGACCGCTCCGTGGGATAATATCCCTCCGGTCTCGGTGACAAGGCCTCCTATTTTGGAGAAGACCGCGGTCCATCCTGGGTCGGTATTCGATGTTATCAATATCTCGCCTTTCCGGATCTCCGGGATTTGATCTATCGAATCTATCACCCTGGCTTTCCCTGTCACTATCCCGGGACTCGATGGGACTCCCTCGAGCGTCACGGCATCTTCGGGGTTCACGATAGTGTCGTCGAACTCTTTTTCGCCTCTCAGGAATTTCGGGGGCAACACGTCGGCATATCTTTCGAAATCCTCTCTCCTGCTCCTGATGATCTCGAAATCCAATGGGCGCCCAGTTTTCGCCATTTCAAATATTTCCTCTTTCGATAGGAAGAAGATGTCATCCTGCTGCGATATCCAGCCGCGCTCCGCGAACCGCCTGCCATATTCCATGAAAAGTCTCCTCTGACGCGCTATCTGGTGGTCCAAAAAGAATCTCTGGTTCTCCCTGAACATCAGATATGCCTGGGCGTATCTCATTATGATCTTGAAGATGCTCTTTCTGATTAAGCCAAACTTCATCTTCCCTATCGAATCTAGGACGAATTTCTCGGCAGCAAGCCTCTCTTCCATCTTGCGCCGTTCCAGCCTCTCCAGGTCCAATGGAGGGGATGCGACCAGGGATTTTAGCATGTCGACGACAAGCGTTTTGTCGTCCGCCCACCTTGGGAAATATATCTCCCTCGTGTGCGAACGGTGCCCGTACTCTGCTATGAATCGAGAGAATTCCTTCTTGAAGTCGCTCAATTCGCGGTCCTCATTCAATTTCTTCAGGAACGAATCTGAGTCGAGACTGGAAAGCAGGGATGAGATCTTTTTATCCGCTCTCGCAATGTTGGCAAGTCGCACGATAGCATTGTTTGTCTCGATGGTCTTGTTTCCGGGCAACCCCGAAATCAGCTTGGAATACAATGCCCCGGATTTGTCGTTCAGCCAATCGCTCAGCCATCTTTTCAAAATGAGGGTCGTTCCGATGCTGTGTGTCACGAGCCCGTATCTTATCAGCCTGTAGTGTTTGAGAAGGGCTCTCTCCATCCTCTTGAATTCGAAAAACAGCTCGTCATCGCTCAATCTCGTCAAATCGAGTGAATCGAATCTCTTCATCTCTTCCATGAATTTGGCCGACCATTCCTCATATGCTCTCGCCGTCCTGAATATCATCCCGTCCGGATCGAGGAGAGCTATCCGGATTTCCGCGAGCAGCCTCCTCACGATCCTGGTTTTCGCGTTTGCTATTCTCTCCTGATCCTTTTTCGGGAAATAGTTCAATAATTCCTTGGTCCTCGAAAATCTGGGGTTGTACGTGAATACCTCTTCGAGGACCTCGCTGTTGAAATAGATATGCGCTTTATGAAGTCTCAGCAGCTCTTTATCCGTCAGGTTCTTGTAACCCATTATCTTCGCCCCTTCCCGGTTGACGTACTCGGAAAGGTAATGCCCGAGGAGTGAGAAGAACAACGGAGAAGTGACATCTGACCAGTACTCGTCCCCGTAGGCTCTCGTCCAGAGTGTTTCCTCCTCCTTCACAAGGGTCGTTATCGGCCTCGTTTGAAGCACGTATATTCTGTCGCCGGCTATCGCCCATTCAATGTCCTGTGGCTTGCCAAAATATCTCTCGATCTTTTTTCCCAGAGAGACGAGCTCCTTTACCTCCGGTTCGGTTATCGAGGGGATCTGCTGGAGATCGGGCGCGATCTCTCTGCGTCTCTTTCCCTCGGGAGCCATGAATATGCCGTACGATTTCCGGCCGATTGTCCTTTTCAAGATTCTTCCGGATTTCTTGTCGCACTCGAACCCGTCTGGGGTGATGCCTCCGGAGACCATCGCTTCTCCGAGCCCCCAGCTGGATTCTATTATCAGGACATCCTCGTTCTGCGATATTGGGTCAGAAGTGAAGATTATGCCAGCAGCCTTGGCATCGACCATTTCCTGGATAACGACGGCGATTCCTCCAATGAATTGGGGTATCCCGCGGCTGTGCCGATAGGCGATAGCACGATCGTTCCAATACGACGCCCAGCATCTCTTCACATACTCCGGGACCTCGGAGCTAGACAGGCACAGGAATGAATCCTGCTGGCCTGCGAACGACGCCTCAGGCATGTCCTCAGCTACCGCAGAGGACCTGACAGCCCATCTGCCTCCGGGTCTTTTCTCATCAAGGATATCCTTCAGCTGCTCCGCGAATCTGAAATCCATATTCGCTTCGGAGAACAATGCCTTGATGCGCCTGGAGCATTCACAGAGATCTGCTTCGTTCTTGAAGTCGACATGCTCGAGGAGCGCCAGAATCTTCGGCTCAAGGTCGTTCGACTTCATGAAATTCTCGTAGGCAGCTACAGGAACAACAAATCCTTTCGGGACATTGATGCCAGCGCGTATCAGATGGGCGAGGCCGACAGCTTTGCCGCCGTAAGAACGGTCTTCAGGTTCTATCTCTTCCAAGGGACGGATTAATATCCTCACGTATGCACCATGCCGATTGCTATTATGAGGTTCAACGCTTTGCCAAATGATAAGATGGATTGTCGTCTCGAATTTATTGCTGTCTAGTGGAAGTGACATCAATGAACATTTATGTTCAGCAAAGCTATTTGTAGTACATCATACATCATGCTTTTCCGTGAACCGAGGCAGTGGTCTTCTTTGGCGGCGCGGAGAAGGATATGCCGGATGCGAGTAACAGTGCAATCTCATTGACGATGAGCGTCGCCATTGAGAACGATATCCGACATGACCCGGTATCCATTTTTTCATCATTGAGGGAGCGGTTCCAAGGAGAATGTTTCCTCCTCGAATCGGTTGAAGGGACAAACAGGACGGCCAGGTATTCCTTTATCGGAGTCGATCCGATTCTTACATTCAAATCCAGAGAGAATCTGGTCGAGATCGACGGTGAGACCTCGAAAGCGGACGACCCTTACTCTTCGCTTCGGGCGTTCTTCAGGTCGATCAAATGCGGCAGGTCCGAGCTCGCGCCATTCTCGGGCGGAATAGTGGGGTATGTAGGGTATGGCATGGTTCGGCATTTCGAGAAGATACCGCAGCCCTTGGCGCTGGACGGCAATCTGCCAGACATGTACTTCGTCCTCCCCAAACACCTGATATGCATCGACCATCTCAACTCCAGGGCGTTCCTCATCTCTCACGGGAAGCTGTCCGAGTTGAAGGAGGCATTGTCCAAGGTGGTCCCTGATAGAGGCTCAACAATATCAGTCGGCGAAGCGCGACCAGACGTGAACCAGGATGAATTCGAAAAGATGGTATTGAGTGCGAAAGAGAGGATCCTGGACGGAGAGATATTCCAGGTCGTCCTCTCCCGGAGGACCGATTTTCGTGTCAGAGGCGACCCCCTTTGCATGTACAGAGTACTTCGAGCACTCAACCCATCACCTTACCTCTACTATCTCGATTATGGCCAGGTCCAGCTGCTCGGCTCATCTCCGGAGATGCTGGTGAGGCTCGAGGGCACGAGATTGACTACTCGCCCTCTGGCAGGAACCAGACCGAGGTCATCAGATGTCGAGGAGGACGAGAAGCTCAAGCTCGATATGCTCTTGGACGAGAAGGAGAGGGCTGAACATCTGATGCTCGTTGATCTACACAGGAACGATATGGGACGGGTATCCAGGATCGGTAGCGTCAAGGTCACCGAGCTGATGGGAGTCGAGAAATACTCCCATGTGCAGCATATCGTGAGCAACGTCGAGAGCGAGATAAGGGATGACTGCGACGGGTTCGATGCGCTTCGCGCCTGCTTCCCGGCGGGCACCGTCACGGGTGCTCCAAAGATACGCGCCATGCAGATAATCTCCGAGCTCGAAAAGTATCCGAGAGGGCCCTATGCGGGGGCCGTGGGATATTTCGACTTCACGGGGAACATCGACTTCGCGATAGCCATCCGTTCGATAGTCATCTCAGGGAACAAGGCGAGCATCCAGGCGGGCGCGGGGATCGTAGCTGATTCGATTCCAGAACGGGAATATCAGGAGACGGAGCACAAGATGGGGGCGATGCTCCGTGCTTTGCATTCGTCCGAGGAGGGCAGGCGATGACGCGGATTCTGCTGATCGACAATTACGACTCGTTCGTGTACAATATTGCGCAGTATCTGGGGGAGCTTGGTGCCACGGTCACGGTAGAGAGGAACGATTCCCCGAAGGTCGAAACCCTTGCGCAAGAAGTCGACGGTATCGCGATATCCCCGGGGCCTGGCCATCCGCGGGAGACGCGATACGCGCTCGATGTTCTGAGAAACGACGGTTATTCGAGGCCTGTGCTGGGCATCTGTCTCGGCCACCAGGCAATAGCGTTCGTCAAAGGCGGCAAGATATGCAGGGCCGATGAGGTAGTTCACGGCAAATTGAGCAGAATATGGCACCTCGAGGACCCAATATTCGAAGGAGTCCCATCCCCGTTCATCGCAACTAGATATCATTCGCTTCTCGTCCAGAGGAGCGGCTTACCCGATTCCATCAGGGTCATCGCGGAGACCGACAAGAAGGAGATAATGGCCCTAAAGGTGGAAGGCTTGGACATCTATGGTCTGCAGTTCCATCCGGAGTCCGTCATGACCTCACATGGCAAGAAGATTCTGTCGAACTTCCTGAGGATGTGCCGGAAATGATTAGAGAAGCGATAGGGCTGGTTGTCGAAGGAAAGGACCTCGATACAACGGTTGCGAAGAGCGTGATGATGGAGATAATGAGAGGGGAGGCGACGCCCGCACAGATAGGCTCGTTCATCACCGCGATGAGGATGAAGGGCGAGACTGTAAACGAGCTTCTCGGGTTCGCGACCGCCATGAGGGAATGCTGTAGCAAGATTGTAGCACCACCTGGCGCGGTGGACCTATGTGGTACTGGCGGGGACGGGCTCGGGACATTCAACGTAAGCACGGTCGCATCATTCGTGGTAGCGGGCTCCGGCGTGCCCGTAGCGAAACACGGGAACAGGTCGGTGTCTAGCAGATGTGGCTCGGCGGATATGCTCTCCGCCCTTGGTCTCCCGATCGACCTTGATCCGAAGTCCGTCGAGAGGGTCCTAAGTTCTGTCGGTATCGGATTCATGTTCGCCCCCGTCTTCCATAGCTCGATGAAGAACGTCGCGAGCGCGAGACGGGAAATCGGGATACGGTCATACTTCAACATCCTCGGACCGATGACAAATCCTGCCGGTGTCAAAAACCAGCTGATAGGAGTTTATGATATCGAGATCGGCGAGAAGATCGCGAAGGTATTGAGGGAGCTGGGTTCGAACCATGTGTTTATCGTGCACTCGAATGGGATGGACGAAGCATCGAACATAGACGAGACGCGCGTGATTGAGCTTCGGGATGGCAGGATTGAAAGCTTCACAATAAGACCGGAGATGTTTGGGTTCGAACGTGCAGAGCAGAAAGATATATTAGGAGGAGGACCGGAAGAGAATGCCAGGATCGCCCTTTCCATTCTTTCCGGGGAGCGATCCCCGAGAACTGATATCGTTCTCTTAAACGCTGGTCTGGCAATCTGTGCTTCCGGCAGGACGGAATCCATAATAGACGGGGTCGAATTGGCGCGTGAGTCTATCGAGAAAGGGCTCGCGCTAAGGAAGATGAAGGAATTCTCTCAATGCATCCTGGAGATCGAGAAGGAACGGCAACGCTCGGCGGATGTTCGTTCACTGCTTGCCAGAAGGATTCGGATCGACGTGATGATGGAAAGATGCGCCGAGATAACGCGCGCATTCATCGACAAGTGTAGAGAAGATAGCAGGACACGAGAGCTCCTTGGCGCGCTCGATAACGAACTACTCGAACGTCCGACGCCGCTGACAGTTCTTGCCCTGAACAGGATAACCAGACTGAACAATATAGTCGAGCAGCACTTGGAGCGGCATCCTGGGTCGGAAAGGAGGCTCAGCGATTCTCTGCGCGCAGCCGATGGCGTAGGACTCATTGCGGAATACAAGCCCAGATCCCCCGCCTCGCCGCCTATGACAGTCGCCCCATCGCCCGATTCGGCGATATCGGCGTACAGAACTCCCGGTGTGTCAGGAGTTTCGGTGCTCGTCGAACCTGACTATTTCGGCGGCGGTATCCAGCTGTTCTCGCAGTTCAGATCGCAGCTTGAAGTCCCGATGCTGTTCAAGGATTTCATCGTGTCTGAGGAGCAGTTGGAAGCCGCGAGTACGATAGGCGCTGACGCGGTGCTGCTGATCGCGAAACTTCTGAGTTCGGATTCACTCGATGCGCTCATAGAGGAATCGGTCCGAACGGGTTTGGAGCCGCTCGTCGAGCTTCACGATGAGGCCGATATACGCAAATTCCGCGAGTTGCGCGCCGCCGATGTAGTGAAGGTCATCGGCCTCAATTCCAGGAATTTTTCGATCATGAGGACCAATCTCGAAAGGATAATCGCGTTGCGACACGCATTGCCGGATGACAAAGTCATCATCGCCGAGAGCGGGATCGGCTCTGCGGACGATGTCAAACGCCTTCGGGATTTCGACGGGGTTCTTGTCGGTTCGCTCTTGATGCGAGCAATGGATGTCAAGCAACAGGTCGCCGAGCTTGTGGCAGCATGCAGGGGAGCGAAGGCATGAAGGTCAAGATATGCGGTATCACAAATGCAGACGATGCTGGCATGTGCGAATCCCTCGGGGCGGATGCGCTCGGATTCGTGCATTATGAGGGCAGGAGGAGGAGCTTGCCAATCCATCTGATAAGGGACATCGTCTCGACTGTCGGCCCAATGACGACAAAGGTACTCGTCTGCGCTCCCAGAAGCGCAATTGAGGCCATATCGATCGGCGAGAAGGCCGGCGTGGACACTCTCCAACTGTATTCTCTAATGCCGAATGATATTGCGAGCATCCGGTCTCATGGATTTAAGGTGATTC
>Ga0272448_1003259_pt1 | contig 19476 bp, 24 predicted proteins | sample YNPCB0191_FD_202220 | JGI IMG/M metagenome (GOLD analysis project Ga0272448, IMG submission 202220) | Hot spring sediment microbial communities from Yellowstone National Park, WY, United States - YNP-CB-019-1 | ecosystem: Environmental > Aquatic > Thermal springs > Hot (42-90C) > Sediment... | reverse complement strand
TTCTTCTAATGCTTTCCTATCCCTCTTTCCTTCAACAATTATTTTTTCCGAGGAATTTTTCAAATCTTCTATTAACTTAACAAGTTTTTCTAAATTTTTTTCTTCATTTCTTTTCATTAGTAATTCCCTTATTTTTAAAGTATATATACTAAAATAAAAAACGATATAGTATTTAAGGTGTGGCCCATGATGAAAGAAAAATTAACTGAAGAAGAAAGACAGAAAGGAATGAAATATGCTGTATATGAAGGTGCATCAGCATCAGCTATGTCTGCTATCTCAGGTTCTTTTCTGGTTTTATTTGCTCTTGCTCTTGGAGCAAATAATTTTATGATAGGCCTTGTTGTATCAATTCCTGCTATACTTGCAACATTTTCCTATCTGCCTGCTGCTTATTTTGTTGAAAGATATGGAAATGTGCGAAGGATTTGTATGATTTTTTCTTTTATTGGTAGGGTTATGTGGATATTTATCGCACTAGTGCCATTCATATTCACTGGAAATGTTATTTGGCTGATTATTTTTGCAGCAATTAACTCTCTTGCTGCATCATTTACAGGTAATGCCTGGGCAATTATGATGGGAGATATTGTTCCTCAAGAAATTAGAGGGGAATATTTTGGAAGAAGAAACAAAATATGCGCTGTTGCATCTTTGATTATCACTATTCTCTGTGGTGTTGTTCTTGAAGTTGTTAAAGGAATTATGGGCTTCGTATTACTTTTCTTCATGGCAGGAATTTTTGGAGTAGTGACATCTTATTTCTTTTCCAGATTTCCTGAAATAAAATATGAACCAAAAAAAGGAAATATTGTAAAGGATTTACATGACATAAGATTAGATAGTTTCTTCCTGCCTTTTTTAATAATAATTTTTATATGGCAATTTGCATATAATTTTTATAGCCCGTTTGTAAATGTATACATTATCAAGGGTTTGGGAGCAAGCTACATCTGGGTATCATTTCTTATTGTTGTTTCAGGAATAGCGACCATACTTGTGCAAAGGCAATGGGGAACTGCATCTGACATATTTGGTCATGGTTCAATCTTAAAAATCACAGCTTTTGCAACTGGTTTAATTCCTTTGTTCTGGTTTTTTATACCTAATGTTTGGTATGGTATATGGATAGAAATAATACTTGGAATAGCTTTTGCCGGTTTCAATCTTGCAGCATTTAATTATCTGTTACAAGTGAGTCCGCGAGGAAAAAGAGGTATATATTGTTCTTTCTACTGGACAATAACTGCAGCTGCATCAATAATTGCTCCAGCAGCAGCAGGTTCATTTGCTGATATGCCTGGGACCGGAATGTTTAGTGGAATAAGACTTGTGTTGTATATGGCATTCGGAATTCATTTGTTTGCATCAGTTCTATTTTTGAAATACCTAAAAGAACTTCCATACAAAGAGATGTCTACTCAGCAGATAACTGCTGAGTTGATAAGAATGGGTTCAGCATCAATGATAGCATCGTTCCACTCATTAGAAGAAAAGGAATATGAAATTAGGAAAAAAGGCATAAGGAATGTTGAAAATATCTTGTATAAAATAAAGAAGTTATTAATGAATTTGGTGAGAGAAAGATTAAAAATTAAGAAAGAAGAAACAAAATAATTACTGATGTGCAAAAACCGCGACAATTTTTTTCTTGTCAACTTTTTCAATTCTGACAAAACCAAACCGCTCAAATTGAACAACCTGATATGGTTTTGTCTTTAAGAGATTAATTTCTCCATAACCCTTAACTATGCCTTCTGGTTTTATAACTTCTACATCAATATGTTGTTCTGGAACCCATTGGATTTTTGGGTTATCCCTTATCTCAAAATCAGTCATTGTTGTTTCTTTTTCCAGTTTGATATTAAATAATCCCTTTAAACGAACATCAGTTCCATGGTATTTTTTATAATCATCTCCATCAACAAAAAAAATCTTTCCTATTTTTATTACTCTTTTTTTCTTTTTTTCTGGATGAACAGGAAGCTCTGCTTTCTTTATTGTGTTGTTCTTTACCTTAATTTCAATTGGATTTGAGACAAAATAATATCTATCTGCAATATTATCTATGATTTTTTTATTATATCCGGAAAGATTTTCTATAGCGATTTTTACATCAGATGGTTTCACGCCGATATCAATTATTAATTTCTTGATTGCCTCTGCCTGAAATCCTCGTCTTTTGAGAGACATTAATGTTCCTAATCTGACATCATTCCAACCTTCATATTCATGATTCTTTATTCCTTCTCTGATCTTGCTTTTGCTTAAAACAAGGCCTGACATTGAGAATCTTCCAAGGACAATTGTTTTTGGATATTTCCAGCCAAAATGTTCATATAGATAACGCTGCTTTGTTTCATTTGTTGAATGCTCTTGGCCACGAAGAATATGCGTTATACCGAATTCATGATCATCAATTGCTGATGCAAAATTATAAAGAGGCCAAAGATGGGCCTTAACAAGCGGATGCTTAGGATTATCAACTATCCTGAAAGCTGCCCAGTCACGAACAGCTGGATTTGGATCAACTAGACTTGTTTTAATTCTTAATACAGCTTGACCTTCTTTGTAGCTATGTTTTAGCATTTGTTTCCATTTTTCAAGATTATCAGAAATTTTTGAATCTCTGCATGGACAAGGCTGGCTCTTATTGCGTAGATTCTTCCATTCTTCTCCACATGTGCAGACATAGGCTTTTCCTAATTTTATTATTTTTTTAGCATATTTGTAGTAGATTTTTAGGCGCTTTGAGGCAATAATCTCCTTGCTCCACTTTATACCGAGCCACTTTAAATCTGCTCTAATAAAATCATAAAAATGCTTTTCAGGAATCTTGATTTTAGGGTCAGTATCATCAAAACGCAGGATAAATTTTCCTTTGTATTTTTTTGCATATTCATAGTTCAGGACAGCTGCACGGGCATTTCCAATATGAATGGCGCCGTCAGGATTAGGAGCAAATCTTAATACAACCCTGCCAATCTTTGCTTCTGGTAGTTCAATCAATCCTTCTCGCTGCTCTTTAACCTTCTTTTCAAAGCCACCTAGTTTGCTTAATTCTTCTTTCTGCTCTTCTAAGGTTATTTTGTTTACTTTCTCTGTTTCTTTTTCAATGATAGTTTTTATTTCTGAAACCCTGCTTCGCAATTCGATATGTTCTGATAAAAGCAAACCTAAAACACTTCCTGATTTTGCTATTCCTTCATGCTCGATAGCATTAACTAGAACATATTTATGTATGATTTTTGCAATTTCATCATCAATTTTGTCTGCCATGTACTAATTTTGAAACCAATTGCATTTAAAACTTATCACCAAACTCAGAAATCTTTATATACTTGGAAAAATAAAATGTTTTGCATGACTGAAGAAAAAAATGAAAATTTTTCTGAGAAAAACTCTACTGTCTGCAAATGTCAGAGATGTGGCTATGAAAAAAATAGCTGCATGTCAAATGAAAGATGTCCACATTGCCATGCTTTTATGTTCTTTGTAACAGAACCATGGGAGTTAAATTTTGAGAAGTAGATGAAAATCATAATGCAAGCAATTCATCAACTGCATTGCATAATTCAGACCAGCTGAATGGTTTTGGAACGAATTTATAATACTTATCACATGACCTTTTCAGTATATTTTCATCAGCATAGATATCTGTTGAAATTAAAATAATAGGCAGTATTTGATCGGTTTTTCTTATTTCATCTATCTCAAGTTCTGTTATAACAGGCATTGTATTATCTGTTATGATTAAATCAGGTCTTTCTTTATTATATGCTTCTAGGCATTTTTTTCTATATTTTTTCTCCTCTTTTTATGAGCAAAGAACACTTATAAGCTTTGTCTTCGTCTTTTTCTTATGGAAATAGAGATATTTGAAATAAAGGGTTCGTCTTTTAACAATGAAATTTCCACGGACTTAGACATACTTATATTGGACTTATACAAGAGAAATCCTGAGATAAAATTCAGGAAAATAAATGTTCTAGATAAAAATCTGATGAAAGAACACAGGGATATAGTAAAGGTTATTGACAAAGAGGGTTTAGATGCTCTACCATTAATAAAGGTTAATGGAAAGATTATGAAAGAAAAAGAGCTTGAATCATTTCTGAAGAAAAAATTTACAAAGGTTACTTTCCCTAGAAAAATGGTTGATGAATATGAATATGAATGAAAAATTTTATTTTGAAGAATTTAAACGTTATGAACGAAAGATAAGAAATTATGAACTGAAAAAAATAATCAAAGATGAACTTTCTGATATAATGGCTCACTATTATTTTTATAGAGATTTGCCAGCTATGAAAAAACAACACGGTGAAGAAAATGGTCGTTTGCAATATTGCATAAAACATCACCTTGATGTAGAACCTGGAGAAGTTCTAAATTATGATTCATCTGTTTTGCTAAAACATTTCAAAAAATTTAATGATATGTCAACTGAGGAACTTCATGAAATTCTGAAAAGATTGCAAGATAGATTTTATGCAGATGCTAAACAGGGAAGGCTCTTTTAATAAATCGTAGTGCATTACGATTTTGAAATGCTTTTTAATATTTTCGGATGAGCAAATCTCTCTGAATAACAAAAATCATTAAAGACATGATTTTTAATATTTTATTGTTATATTTGTATAGGTGTTTAAATGGTTGAAGAACAGACGACATCAGCAGATTTCCAATATAGAAGGCTTCCAGCAAAAGATAAGATGATTGCTGACATTGAGCCTGAAAAGGACATACGTGTTCGAATTTTTGGAAGAGTTATTGACGTTTCTAATGGTGTTTTGGTTGTTGATGATGGTTCATCAAATTCCCAAATAGCATTGGGAAATCTTAGTGTTGATGTTAATCCCGGCGACATGGTAAGGGTTTTTGCAAGGGTTTTACCAGTTGAAGAAGGATTTGAACTTCATGCTGAAATTGTGCAGAATATGAAGGGTTTAAATGTTGAATTGTATAAGAAAGTAAAGGAATTGAAATAAATTAGTGATGTTTTAGAGTTAAATAATAAATATGGTATAATATATTCAAAATGAAATGGAGCGTTAGATATGTTTGATGCGATTTTGGAAGATACAGCAATTTTGAGAGACAGTATTGCTACAATTGCTGAGATAATTGATGAAGCAGAATTTCAGCTAAGCAATAAGGGAATAAGAATGATTGCTGCTGATAGAGCTGTGGTTGCTGTCGTGGATTTTAACCTAAGTGCTGATGTTTTCAAGCAATATTCCTGTGACCAAAATTCACGAATTGGCATAAACATGGAAAAATTTCTTCAGGTTCTAAAAAGGGCTATGCCTGATGATGCTATACAGATAAAACTGGAAAAAGATCATCTTGAGATAATATTGATTGGAGAATCTTCAAGAAAATTCACGCTTCCTCTGATTGATATCTCTAGAGAAGAAACTCCGCCAATAGACAAACTGGAGTTTCCTGTCAGATTTAAGATAAAATCAGAGATTCTAAATAATGCAGTTGAAGATGCAGAATTGGTTGGAGACTCTATTGTTTTCAATGTCCAGAAAGATGGAATTATATTTTTTGCAAAGAGCGATATAAACTCTACTGAAACAAAACTTAATCCAAAAAGCATGATATTCAATGACATCAAGGAAGATGCGCGGGCGCGTTACGCTATAGAATATCTGAAAAAGATGCTAAAGGCAAGAAAACTTGCAGAAGATGTTTCATTAAGTCTTGCAAATGATTACCCGCTAAAAATGATTTTTGAGGTTCCTGATAAACTCTCGCTGGGCTTTATTCTTGCACCTAGGGTTGAGGACTAAATTAATTTATAAAAACTTACTAAAATTACATGCCAGAATTTCGCACAACTGAACAGGCAAAAGATTTTTCAATTACAGATTGTGAAAAATAATATTTTTAACCCATTTTTGCCATTTAAGTTTTTCGGACAATTACAACCAATTATCCGAAACTTATATATAGAAATGCAGATATTTATTAACTACAAATTAACTAAGAAAATAATTAAAACGTGAAAAATAAAATATATTGTGTAAACAAAGCGAAATTAAATGGAGCGTGTTAGGAATGTTGGTAGGAGCATTAATGAGTAAAAATGTAAAGACGCTTTCAAAGGATGCAAGCGTCAGAGAGGCAGCACAACTAATGAAAGAGTATAAGGTTGGTTCTGTTCTGATTCTAGAAGGAGAAAAAATAGAAGGAATTGTAACTGATAGGGATATAATATGCAGTGTTGCTGCAGATGATAAACTTTCAAGCAAGGTTAAGGTTGAGGATATAATGACCAAAAATGTTCTGGCTGTTACTGATGACATGCCACTTGAGCAGGCAGCCAAAATCATGACAGACAATAAGATAAAAACATTGCCAGTGTTTTCGCAAGGAAAACTTGCTGGTATAATAACAGCAACTGATATTGTAGCAAGTGGAATTCGTCTTGAGGAGACGGTCTTGGCAAATCTTGCAAACCTGTTTCCTGTGCAGAGAGTTTCAGCAGTAGGCGGATAAAACCAAATGATTGAAATAAAATCTCCATTGTCAGTCTTGTGAGTTTACATATGGTGTATAAATGAATAATACTAAACAAATTTATGAATTATTTGATATGATAAAAGCTTGCAAGAAAAAACCAAAAAAAATATTCTTGCAGCTACCTGAGGGGCTCAAAACCAAGGCTATAGAAATTATTGATGCACTTCATGACTATGATGTTATTCTATCTGGAGATACCTGTTATGGCGCATGTGATTTGCGCATAAATGAAGCTGTGCAGGCTGGATGCGACCTGATTGTTCATATAGGGCATTCTCAATTTCCTAAAAAGAAGATTGAATCTAAAATTCCGGTGATTTATTATCCATGGAAGTTTGATGTTCAACTAGACGAGAAAACACGGCAGAAACTTCTAGATTGTTTCACCAAGATACCTGAATGGAGAATAGGGTTAGTTACATCAATACAACATTTAGATCTTATGCCAGAGATTTCTGAACTATTAAATAAACTAAACAAGAAAACTGTAATTGTTGGCTATGTTCTAGGTTGCTGGACTGATAATGTTGAAAAAAATGAGGACAAGGTTGATGCATTTCTTTTTATTGGAACAGGCAGGTTCCATGTTAGCGGAATAAAGACTGAAAGGCCTCTTTATTTTTTTGACCTAGAAAACATGACATTAACAGATATGAGCGAGGAAATCTTTAAACAAGAGAAGATAAAACTGGCCAAAATAGCAAATGTCATGGAGGCAAAGAGCTTTGCTATATTGGTTTCTTCAAAACCAGGACAGTTGAATATCAATGATATTGAAAAGATAAGAAAAATCATTGAAAAACAGGGTAAAAAGTCCTATATTATATTGCTTGATGAAATAAACAACACAAAATTGCTCGGCATAAAGGTTGATGCTTTTATAAATCTTGCCTGTCCAAGAATATCTGAGGACAGATTTGATAAGCCTATAGTAAATGCTGTTGATTTTTTAACAATTTTTGGTGATAAAAATAATGAAAGAAAGATATTAAAACACTAAATTGCAATATGAGATAGATAAATGAAATGCCCTATGTAACCATTTCCAAAAATGGTTTCCTTGCGCATTTCTTTCAAGAACAATGTTTTTTTCTGAAATTCAGTTTTCATTGTTCTTAAAATAAAGACACTTCGGTTTTTACTATGAGTTGATTATATGGAAGTAAAGAAAATTGAAGAAAAAGATGATTTTCTGAAAGTTGAACTGGATAATCTTACGCTTGCTAACCTGATAAATGAAAACCTTTGGAAGCAAAAAATTGATTATGCTGCCTATTCAAAAAAGCATCCATATCTCTCAAATCCGCAACTTGTTGTAAAGGGCAAAAATCCTAAAAAACTCCTCATAGATGCAGCCAACCAGATAATCGAAGACTGTAAAGAGCTTCAGGCGCAGCTGAAGAGGGCTTGATTCTTGTTTTTTTGATTATTCTCTTTGTGCTCTATAAGCAACAAGTGGACCAATTTTTTCTAACAACCCTGTTCTTTCATAGATATCAAATAAATTCAAATAAGGGTCAGCAACACTATTGAACATTTGAAATCGTGTTGAATTTGGAAATCTTACTCTTTCTTTTTCTGGGTCTGTAATCATAGGAGAAAAAAAGATTGAAGGTTTTTCTGGATGCTCTGGGTGACTTCTATCTCTCATGAAAAACGCTATATTCCACTCTCCATCATATTTACGAGATTCCCAAATTGTATACCTTGCTAATGGAAATTTATCTAATTTTGCAAGTTCGCCATCAGGAATTCTTGTGTGTTCAAGATGTGCCCTATATTTTTCTGATTCAATTCTTCTTCTCAAAAGTTCTGCTACAAGTTCCCTTGTTTTTTTATCATAAACAATTTCCATGCCAATAGGTTTACCAATGATATTGTCTGTTCTTTTGCTTGCTTGTTCTGCATATTCTCCCATAAAATGTTTCCATTCTTGAAATCTTGTTCTGAAACCTACTAGATCCTTTTCAGTTACATTATGAATATGTTCTATGAGACTTTCTCTAAAGGCATAAAGAACTTTTGGCATTTGCTCGCTTTCAGTCTGGATTGCTACATATAAATCTGGATTTCCTGCGACCAATCTACCATCCAAATCAAAGGTTTTTTCATAAAATGCAGTTGAATATTCTAATAATTCATTTAATGATATTCTATATTCCTTTAGAAGTTTCATCGTAGTATCAACAGTAAGCATATGTTTAGTATGAGCCAGACCTTGAAGTATATCCATCATTAAATCATGTTTTTCTGGGCTATGTATCTGCTTGACAACAGCTTTTTCATCATAAAGAATATCTTCAATTTCCTTGTACCATCTACCATTTTCTCTTGGTCTTACGGGAATCAATATAAATTTCTGACCTTCTGGAGAAACTGTAGGTCTGTAATTAGAGTGAATAGATACTATTTCACGTTTTTATCTGTTGATTCAACCATAGCTTTTACAGCTTGCACTTTTCTTGAAGTTACGTCAGTTGATAGAGAACCAGGTCTTATTAAAGGTGCATATTTTCTAATAACTTCAGGCGTTGCACCTATTGGAACAGAAAACATGAAATCCCCTTTGTAACCCACGAATATTTTCAATAGCTATCTGAAAGCTCAAACAAGCTTTGCTTGTTTGCAGCAATTTGTGGGTTTCTTTATGGATTTCTTTCGAAGTTCTTCCTTTCATTTCACAAAAGTGGGTTTTCAAAGAACTTCAAAATAACAATGTCAGATGTGCTTGCAAGCTCTTCTGGAGATTTACTAAACGATAATCTCTTTCTTTTGTCATTACTGTTTAGTTAATAGAGAACCGAAATCTTTATATATTACCACTACTTAATAATAGTAACTAATAAGTAATAACACTAAGTAAATATATGGGGTGAGAGATATGCCAAAGGTAAGATATGAAAAACTTGTTCAGGATTTGATACAAAGTTGGAAATATGAAACTCCAAAGGAAAATGTTCCTGAATCTATTTCAGCTCAATACAATGCAGAACAAGATGAAAATCCTGGTGCAGATCTTTTTCAACGTGGTTTGGATAGAAATTATCAGGAATTTTGATTTTTTCATTAATTTTTATTATAGGGTGTGGTCATGAGAACTATAGGAATGTTTATGATATGCCTGCTTGCTGCAGTGACAATATCTATCATTGGACATGAGTTAGTTCATGTTGTTCAATTCTCTTTAGACCCAAGGGTCGAGCCAACTTCAATTTCACTTGATTTTGGCAAGAATTCTGCTGCTCATGTCAGCTATGTTTATACCACGAATAATCCTGATGACATACAAGAGTTTAAACAGCAGGATGTAAGCAGGGAGTTTGTAGCATATTCTATAGGAATTATAACAATGATTTTGTTTTTGTATGTGCTAAAAGAGAAGCATTATTTTGAGCTGAAGTGATAAAAAAGACACTTAAAAGGATAAATGATATCTTGAATTAAGATGATGAAAATGAAAATAAGATTAGGATTGCCAAAAGGAAGTTTGAATACAAAAGATAGAGGAAACACTCAAGAGATATTTCTTGATGCGGGCTATGATATTCAAGGGTATGAACCTGGCAATGAGTCAGATAAAAAATTAGCAATAGTAAATGACCCTGAAATAATTGCTTATCTCAGTAGACCACAAAGTGCTCCAGTTGAATTGAGTCTAGGGCTATTGGATATTGCAATTGTTGGCGAAGATTGGATTAAGGAGGTTAATAATGGAGCAAATATTCGTAGAATCGGTGACTTAGAATATGGGCAAACTAGAATAGTTATAGGTATTACTAAAGATGCACCTTACAAATCTCTTTCTGATTTTTTCAGAGCAAAAAAGAATAGAAAAGAACCAATTAGATGCTTTACTGAGTATGTTAATATTGCAAGAAGAGTGTTTATGGAAAATCCGGATTATCAGAAATTTTTTGGTAATAAAATACCATTAATACGAATAAGAGGATTGGTTGATGGTGAAAATGAAAGGGTGGAAATTATAAATTCCGATGGAGTTACAGAAGGATATATCGCAAAAGGTGCGGATATAGTTATAGATAATACTCAGACAGGAAACACTCTAAGAGAATATGGTCTAAGAGAATTGGAAAGTGTTATGAATTCTAGTGCAGGTCTTTATGCTGGGCCGAGCTGCACTGGATGGAAGAAAAAAAAGGCAAATAATATTTTTGAACAGCTTAAAGGTGCTATAGTTGGAAAAAAATACTTTGATGTAAAATTTAATGTCCCAAATGAGAAACTTGACGCTGTGAGCAATTATTTGATAGGTCAAGGACTATGTGCAGATGAACCAACTGTATCAAAAGGCAAGAAATATTCAGCTATTAATATTTTGATTCCAAGAGAGAAATTCCCAGAAGCTCTCAAAACACTAAGACAAACATATAATGCTTCTGCAGTTGTAAGAGATGAAGTTAAGCAGTTTGTTAAATAGATATAATTATTAAAGCCCTTCTTCTTAATTTATTTCATGGTGTTCAAGAAAGAGATACGCATAATTGCCTGGGATGACTGCAAGCATAAGCGCGGGCAACGAAACAAGGATATTTTAATTGTTGGCGTAATATTTAGAGGCGGACAATTTCTTGACGGGTTACTTTCTACATCTGTTAAATTAGATGGTATGGATGCTACTGTCAAAATAATAAAAGCAATAAACAAGAGCAGGCATAAGGACCAGCTACGCATAATTATGCTTGATGGCATAACTTTTGCCGGATTTAATCTGGTTGATATAAAAATGCTTAATAAGAAGACGAAAATGCCAGTAATTGTTGTTGTAAGAAAAAAACCTGATATGGATGAATTCAAATCAGCCTTAAAAATATTCCCGGACCATAATAAAAGAATAAAGGTTGTTGAAAACGCCGGACTTCCTAAAAAGTGGAGAAAAATTTATTACCAGTGTTATGGTTTAAATGATAATCAATGCAAAGAAATACTTGAATTATCAACAATACGTTCTGATTTACCAGAACCAATAAGGGTTGCACATCTTATTGCTTCAGGTTTGAGTGGCGAGAGCAGGGGAGGAGCATAACAATTTGATGAAATCATATGAGTATTGCTGGTTATTGTTTCAATTGGTTTTAATTAAAAAAGGAAAAAGAGCAAATCAAAATGGTGAAAAGAATGGAGAAACAACAAAAAAGGTCAAAGAAATATGACTATGCAAGGGATATTGGTGAAGTCATAATCATGTTCATTGCTGCATGGCTGTTCTATCAGGGGTTATCTATTGCAACTGGCACAAATATGCCCATTGTTGCTGTTGTTTCTGCGTCTATGGAGCCGACACTTTATCGTGGTGACCTGCTTTTTATTACATCTGCAAATTATACAGTAGGAGATGTTGTTCTTTATGAAAGGCCAGAGATAAATTACATAATTGTTCATAGAATAATTAAAGAAACTGAAAATGGATTTGTGATTAAAGGTGATAACAATCCTGCACCTGACCCTGGTTATGTTAAAGAAAGTCAGATAAAGGGAAAGGTCAGATATGCAATTCCATTGCTTGGATATCCACGTCTTGCAATAATGATTTTTGGGATATAAATAGAAATTTTAGGAAAAGTTTCATAAAACTTAATATAAATTTTAATCAAAATCTAAATATGAAATCCCCTTTGTAACCCACGAATATTTTCAGAGAGCAAAACTCTCTGAAAGCTCAAACAAGCTTTGCTTGTTTGCAGCAATTCGTGGGTTTCTTTATTTCATTTGAAGTTCTTCCTTTCATTTCACAAAAGTGGGTTTTCAAAGAACTTCAAAATAAGTATTGATGATAAAAATGGAAACAAAAACTGCTTACATGATAATTATTGGAATAATTATCATTGGGTTTGTTATTGGTGCTTATTTCTATGCTCAGATGCCTCCAATGACTGCGTCTCATTGGAATGCAGCTAGAGATGTTGATGGATATCTGCCTAAGATATTCATATTGATATTGATGCCCGGCATTTCAATTATTTTATTATTGTTATTTATATCAATTCCTAGAATAGACCCGTTGAAACATAATATAAAGAAATTCAGGAAATATTTTGATGAATTCATTATAGTAATAATGTTATTCCTGCTTTACCTGCAAATATTGACCATTGTGTGGGGTCTTGGTTATAGATTTCATTTAGTTCAATTCCTTTCACCATCATTTGCTGTTTTATTCTATTATGCTGGTGTTTTGACAGAGAATGCAAGACAGAACTGGTTCATCGGAATAAGAACACCATGGACATTGAGCAGCAAGGTAGTGTGGGACAGAACTAACAAACTAGGAGGAAAGTTATTCAAGATATGCGGGATTATTGCTCTACTTGGGATTGTTTTCCCTCATTATATAATAGCTTTCATAATTGTTCCTATAATTGTTTCAGTTGTTTATGCATTTGTGTATTCGTATTATGAATACAAGAAAAAGAAATGAAATGCCCTATGTAACCATTTTCAATGGTTTCCTTGCGCATTTCTTTCAAGAACAATGTTTTTTTTTCTGAAATTCAGTTTTCATTGTTCTTAAAATAATTACGGATACATATTAGCTAAACTTGTTCGAGAAGATACACTATTATGACCAGATGAATTTCCATTATCTTCATCAAAAATTCTTGGGTCAGCCTTTTTTTCCCAGTATTCTGGATATTCTTTTTTCATTTTTTTCATGCATTCATCTAATCTTCCAAATAATTCATCAAAGAAACCTCTGAAAATTTGATATGTATTTTTATTAACAATAACCCTTGGAGTTGATGGATCAATTATTGGAGGTTTCAAAGCTCTTATCAATCTTTTTCCATTTCCATCAACAGCATCTATTATACTTTTTCCTGTTTCTACTATATCACAGAAACCATCTGCCTCCTGTAATATTGCATAAGGTTCGGTTTTTCCCGGAGTTCTTTCAACATCAACGAATTTTCTTGGTATTCCAAATTTCTCCAATCCATAATATGGTAGTTCTTCAAACTCGCTTGGTAATCTAATTTTTCCACCATTTCTTTCTATGAATTTAGTTAAATTATATTTCAGCTCATCAATAGTTGAAATACCATAACGTGTTGGAAACACAAAAACAATTTGTGTTGGTTTATAACCAAGATCCAATACTTGCAATATTCCTTGTTTTTCTAGATATTTCATGAAAGCTTCTTCCTCTTTAGCGCCATTTAATACAGGAACTTTCAATCTGTCAGCAATAAAATCTTTACCACTTATTCCCATGCCTTCTTTTTGGACTGAACGAGGAATATTATGTGGTCTTCTGGTAACCAACAGTAATCTTTCTGGAACATCTTTAGTATAACCTAATTTTACAATATCAGCTTTTCCTAATTCAAGGACATCTCTACCAATTTCAGTTCCACCCTCATATTTTGGAATACTATCATCTTTAACAGTACTATATGGTAATCCCGTAGAATTCCAGATTAAACCACCTACTGGGACAGGATCTCTTTTACCTTTATATAAATCCCCATCAGGAAGATATATTTTCAAATCACCCTTATCTTCAGAATAAATTATTCTAAATCTATCATCTTCTCTTTCTTCTCTTTCTTCATTTTCTGTTTTAGTCTTATCTGTTCCAAATAAGAACCTATAAAAAGAAGGTTGTTTATTATTTTCTGTTGTGAAGAAGTTGTCTGGAGCTCCTGCATATGCAAATCTAGATGTCAATATTCTGGCTCCATCCTTAATCGATTCAATCGCTCTTTGTAAATATTCTTTAGTTTTCATTTTTTTACCTCTCAAAGATTTTGACATCTTTAACTATTTTTAGCGACTTTAAATCATCCCGCAATCTTTTAATATTTTCACATCTCGTGGTATCTGCCAAAACTACCCATTCAGCAAGTTTACCCCTGTCTATTGTCTTGCTTTCTCCCATTATAATATCAATATTGTGTTTTGCTATTGTTTTGGCTATTTCTCCCAGAGAACCAACCACATCTGCCATGATAATATGAATCTCAGCATTTCTTCCCTTGAACAATGGAAATACTTTCAATTCCTTGGAACCATTATTAATTATTACTACTTCGCTTCCTTCTTCTAAGCCAATATACTCCCTTATATGGAAAGGAATCAATATTCTTCCTTTTGAATCAATTTTTGTTATGTTGTGTCTCATAAAAACAACTCCAAAATCTATAAATTCCCACTTAGTTGAAAACTTAACCCACTTTACTCCCACTAAACGAGAAAAATAAGGAAATAAAATATTTAAAGCTATTTGAAAGCCTCCCACAAACTGCCCACAAAAGCTTTATATACAGTAAAAATCAATTAGGAAGACAAAAATGCTAGATGAATGGGGAGAATAAAATATGGATTTTTGTCCAAAGTGTGGCTCGATTTTGGTGCCGGAAAAAAAGGGAAGCATTGTATTTATGGTTTGCAGGAAATGCAAATATAAGACTAAAAAATCTCCAAAAATGCTGAAGATAAGCGAAAAGCCTGCAAATAAAGGTATTGTTATTTTGGAAAGCAATGAAACAAATCTTCCTGTTACAGACAAGATGTGTCCAAAATGCGAAAATATGAGGGCATACTGGTGGTTGCAACAGACTAGAAGTGCAGATGAGCCTCCTACACAATTTTTCAAATGCACAAAATGTAATTACATCTGGAGAGAATACAAGTAACCCTTTTACCTTTCCAATTTTTTTCTTTGAAAAGAAAACATTTATGAAAAATAAACTTTACGAAAAACTATTTATTGCACTTATTCTAATTAGTATTATGAAAAAGGGAAAGAAAATTGATTTTGAATTAAAAATAAAATGCCCTATGTAACCATTTCCAAGAATGGTTTCCTTGCGCATTTCTTTCAAGAACAATGTTTTTTTCTGAAATTCAGTTTTCATTGTTCTTAAAATAATAAGCAGGACAGAATTGATAGTTCTGCTTATATTGATATTTCTCGTGTTTCTATCAATTTTTGCAAAATTATAAAAGTAGCTTCTGTGCATAATTATAGATATGAAGAAATCAAAAAATAATAACAGAGAATTACAGATAAAGACTTTAACAGATGATATTCTTGGGAAATCTGTTGTTGACAATAAAGGGATAAAAATAGGAAAGGTTTATGATCTTGCCATATCCAAAGGAAAATTTCCATATGTTGAAGGGATAATTGTAGGTCATAATAACCTCAGCCTCATACATGTTATAAAATTCAGAAAAGGATTACATTTGTTGCCAAATAAAAAATATGTTGATTGGCAATATATAAAAAAATAGAAAATAATAAATTTATTTTAAAATTCAAAAAAGAAAATGTTAATTTTGTTGATATCCCTACTGACAAAAGATTCATTGTTAAACGAATTCTTGATGAACAATTAGTTGATAAAAAGAATCAGTTTGTTGGCAGAGTAGATGATGTTGAATTAATATATTCTAAATATGATAATACCCTTACAGTTGCTGGATTTTATAGCGGTGTTAGCGGAATTATAATGCATATTGGAACAAAAAAATATGCATCATCCATGCAAAAATTATTTGGCAATGATGTTGAAAATGACCTGATACCGTGGAATACTATTAAGAAGGTTTGCATAAAACCGAGAAAAATAGTTCTTAATTTTGTTGTGAAAAAGTATGAAAATATCTATGCAAAACTTATTGAACAGGTTTCAAAACAATTTGTCATAACAAATGACGATGCAGAAAAAATAATTAATTCAATAAAGCCAGAAATCATGGAAAAGAGATTTGGATTAGAAAGTGTTTATATTCCTGTTGTGAGAAGATTTGAAATATTTGTAAATGCTATAGAAACAAAGAAAATCCGTTTTCAATATCTGAAATTGTTAAAATCAATTGAACAAAGAGAAGAAAAATATAACATGTTTGTTGTAAGAAATAAAAAATTTAGGGAAATAATAGAAAAATTATTCTATGATTTAGTTGAACATTTCAAGAGCAACAAAAAATTTGATGGAAGAAAAATAAAGAACAGAGTTGATTTTGCAAGAAAGATGCTAGTTTGCAAATGATGCAATATTCTAATGTATAAAGTATGTCAGCACGAGTATCACTGACATAGCTATCAATGCAATAGATATTGCTGTTGTTAATATGTTCCATAACTTAGAATTGGTATGCTTGCCCATGATATCCTTGTTGTTTATCAATAGAAGCATGAATATCAAAATTGCTGGCAGTAATATTCCATTTAATATCTGAGACCAAATCATTATTGAAAGTAGAGGAAAATCTGGTATGAGTATGACACCTGCACCTGCTACTATCAAAAATGTGTAAAGAATATAGAAGCGCTTTGCCTGTTTCATTTTTTTATCAACTCCTCTTTCCCATCCAAACCCTTCACAGATACAATATGCTGTGGCTAATGGCAGGATAGAAGCAGAGAAAATTGCCGCATTCAAAAGACCAAGAGCAAAAAGTTCTGATGCAAGGTCTCCTGCTAAAGGCTTAAGGGCAACAGCAGCATCAGCTGCATCATTAATTTTTGTGTTTGATGTAAAAAGTGTAGAAGCGCATGCAACGATTATAAAAAATGCAACTAATCCTGTAACAATAGAACCAACTGTTACATCTATTTTTGTAAATTTATAATTTTTTAATCTCACTTTCTTTTCAACTATAGATGATTGTAAATAGAATTGCATCCATGGTGCAATTGTTGTACCAATCATACCTATTATCAGAACCAAATAGGCAAAATTAAATTGTATTGAAGGCAGGACAATTTCCTTTGCAGCTATTCCCCAATTTGGTCCAGCCAAAAAACCTGAAATTATATATGTTACATAGAACAATGAAGCAAACAGAAATATTTTTTCAACTTTCTTGTAGCTTCCCTTGACAACAAGAGCCCATATAAAAACTGCTGCTAGTGGAACGCCAATGTACCTGCTTATTCCAAAAATTTCTGAGCTGGCTGCAACTCCTGCAAATTCTGAAACCGTATTTGAAATTGACAATTAGCAATGCAATCATTACAAAGAAGGTTGTTTTTAATCCAAAATTTTCTCTTATTAAATCAGAAAGCCCTTTTCCTGTAACAACTCCCATGCGCGTGCACATTTCCTGAATTATTATCAATAAAATTATTATTGGAATTAAAACCCACAAGAGGGTATAACCAAAATTTGCACCTGCCACTGAATAAATAGCAATTCCACCTGGATCATTGTCAACGCTTGCAGTAATAATACCTGGTCCAATAACAGAAAACATCAGAAGAAGCCAAACCTTGTTTATTTTAGGCAAATGCATACCCCTACCCTCAAATTATATATTTTTTTCATCGTCGTATTGTCATATACAACTATGATTAAAAGAATATGTTCTGATATGATATTTATACCTTTCCACAAAAATAATATTAAATTGAGGATGATATTGTGGATTTTTTTGAAACTGTAAAGATGAGACATTCAGTCAGGGCTTTCAAAAACAAAGAGATTGAAGAAGAGAAGATTCAGAAAATACTTGAAACAGCAAATCTTGCTCCTTCTGCAGGAAATTTACAATCATATGAAATAATATTAATAAAAAACCAAGAGACAAAGAATGAACTTGCAGAAGCATCATTTGGACAGAAATTTGTTGCAAAAGCACCTATTGTTCTTGTGATTTGCGCAAATACAGAGCGTTCTGATTTAAAATATGGCAGAAGGGGCGCAGAACTTTATTGTATAAATGACGCTGACATAGCTTCAACTTATATACAACTTGCTGCAACTGCTTTGGGTTTGGGCAGCTGCTGGGTTGGGGCGTTTGACGAATTCAAGGTGAAAAACATTATAAAGGCTCCGGAATATGTAAAACCCATTGCAATAATTCCAATAGGTTATCCAGATGAGATACCATATAGCTCAAATAGAAGAAATTTGGATGACCTTGTGCATGATGAAAAATTCTAATTGATGGAATTTATATGACAATACCTGATGAATTGATAGCAAAAGCAAAAAAAGACAGAGTTAAATTAGTGTTTGACCGCTTCAATGAACAGCAGCCGCAATGCAAATTTGGAATTGATAATGTCTGTTGCAGAAATTGTTTTGCTGGACCTTGCAGAATAATAGAAGGAAAAAAAGGAATTTGTGGAGCAAATGCTGATGAAATAGTAGCAAGAAATATCGTCCGTTCTGTTGCTGGTGGTGCTTCAAGTCATGCTGACCATGCTCGTGAGATTGTGCTAACACTTTTGGAGATTGCAGAAGGAAAAACTACTGCTTATAAAATCAAGGATGAAACAAAGCTAAGGACATTAGCTGAAAAACTTGGTGAGGATTTTACAGGTTCTATAAATAATGTTACAAGAATTGTTGCATTCAAGGCATTAGAAGATTTTCGCAGGCAAAAAGGAGTTTTCATGGAAGATGAGGGACAACATCCCAATTGGCTTGATATATCAACGACAGAAGAAAATATGAAAAAATGGGTAGGAATTGGAATAATGCCGATTAATTTTGATCTTGAAACATCACGTGCGCTCCATGAAACAACAATGGGAAATGATGCTGACCCAACTTCTCTGATAAAAACTGCACTGAAAAATGGAATTGTTGATGGCTACTCTCTTCATATGGCCACTGACCTGCAAGATGTTTTATTTGGAACACCAACATTAACAAAATCTGAAGCAAACCTTGGTGTAATGGACAAAGAATATATCAATATTGCTGTTCATGGACATGTGCCGTTGCTTTCTGAAAAAATAGTTGAATGGGCAAGAAAACTTGACAAAGAAGCAAAGAAGGTTGGAGCAAAAGGAATAAAAATTGTTGGTGTTTGTTGTTCAGGAAATGAGGTTTTGATGAGGCATGGAATTCCCCTGGCAAGCCATATACTTCAGGCAGAATTGGCTATTGTTACTGGAGCTTTAGAGGCGATGGTTGTTGACACACAATGCATCTATCCTTCTCTGCAAGATGTTGCTTCTTGTTA
>Ga0272448_1003257_pt1 | contig 19479 bp, 16 predicted proteins | sample YNPCB0191_FD_202220 | JGI IMG/M metagenome (GOLD analysis project Ga0272448, IMG submission 202220) | Hot spring sediment microbial communities from Yellowstone National Park, WY, United States - YNP-CB-019-1 | ecosystem: Environmental > Aquatic > Thermal springs > Hot (42-90C) > Sediment... | reverse complement strand
ATGCAGACGTAGTGCCGTTGCGATACGGCGACGCTATAGGCACGCACCGCCGCCGCGTGCCCGTCCGCAAATAGGCTGTTTGCAAGGGCCGTAGATTCCAGGCTCATTCCGTTGCGTCTGTGGTAACCGTGCCACTCGCTGCCGTAGTCGCGAAGCAGAACGAGGCTGGACGCCGGGAACAGCGCGGAGAGCCGAGCTCCGTTAACGGACACCCCGTAGCGTCCGGCCCGGGCGGTAGTCCACGGCACGTAGCTGGACCCCGCGTGCGAAAACACGTTGTCCGCATAACCGAATTCGGGGGCGCCGAAGTCGTTCGCGCAACTGTAGACGCCATCGTTCCTGACCCGCCCGGCCAGCAGCTCGCGCAGCTCGGTCGCGCTGGAGCCGTCCGGCCAGTCGGTCGTCCGCACGCTTCCTGCAAAGGCCGTTCCCGAGAACTTCGGAAGCGTGCCGCCGAAGTCCTCGATGTAGCCAAAAACGGCCTGGCCGAGTTGGCGTAGGTTGGATACGCACGCCACCGTTCTTGACCTGTTGCGCGCCTGCACGGTCACCGGCACAACTATTGCCACCAGTGTGGTGATGATAGCGATTACGACCAGCACTTCCGCAAGCGTAAACCCCGGCCTCGCTCCAACGCGTATGCGCTTGTGTGTCGTCTTGAGCATCTCAAAAATCCAGCATCTCACGCAGTTGTCGGGTTCGAGACCGCGACAGCGGGATGAATGTGTCCTTGGGCTCGGTGAGAAGCAGTTCATAACTGCGTGGGCCTAGATACACGACCTCCCTAACTTTGTTCAGATTCACCAGGCACCCTTCGTTCGCGCGGAAGAAGCCATAGTCGCGCAGCTTGTGCTCCAACTCGGCGAGGGTGTAGTGTGTAACAAATGCCTGCGACTCCGTATGGATGGCCGTCTTGCGCCCGTTGGTGCTGATATAGCAAATCTGCTCTATCGGGACGAGCTTGGCGCCCTCTTTGTCCCTGATCGCCAGCTTGTCGAGCGCCGGCACCATCCCGTCGCCGTTGGCATAAGCCCGATCCATGCGGGAACGCACCCTTGTCAGAGCGCGTTCGAGCCGCTCCTGACTGTAGGGTTTCATCACGTAGTCGGCGGCGGCGACTTCGAACGCAGGCACCGCGTATTCGTCATAGCCGGTCACAAACACGATCTGCGGCGGCTCCCGAAGGTTCACCAGCGCCCGGGCCACGTCCATCCCGTTGTCGTCCGGCAGGTGGATGTCGAGGAAGACGACGTCAGGTTTGCGCTGCGCAACCTTCTGAATGCACTCGGCGGCTTCCGCAGCTTCCGCGACGACCTCCACGCCCCCGATCCGCCCCAGCATCAACTTAAGATATTCGCGCGCGGTAGGCTCGTCTTCCGCGACGACGGCGCGCAGCGGCGTTATTCGTTTCGATTCAGCGGTATCCGCAGACATGCCATTGTCCCTTCATTGACCCGGCTTATGATCCGCATACGGAAGCCGTCACCGTAGATTCCCTCGAGTCGCCCCCGGAGTATGGGCAGCGCATGGCTGCCGTTGTTGGTCCATTCGAGCGTGCGGGCGTCGAACCCGCGCCCGTTGTCGGCCACGCAGCAGAGCAGGCAGCCGTCCTTGACCCGAATGATTATGTTCAGCCGGCCTGGCCCGGGCTTCTTGGACAAGCCGTGCACGATTGCGTTCTCCACCAGCGGCTGCACCGAAAACGACGGCACCAGGCAATCATACGCCTCCTCATCGATCTCCTCAACGACCTCAAGCCTGTCGCCAAACCTTGCCTTCTCGATGTCCAGGTAGCTCCTAACGGTCACCAGCTCGTCTTGAACCGTCGATGTCAACTCCCCGCGCGACCGAAATGAACTGCGGAAGAACTGCCCCAGCTTAACCGTCAGTTCCGACGCCTTTCTCGGATCGATTTCGCACAGTCCGGCGACGGTGTTGAGCGCGTTGAAAAGGAAGTGCGGGTGCACCTGCGCCTGCAGGGCCTTCAACTCCGCCCGCGCCACTGCCCTGGCCTGCAGCCCGATCTCCGCTGCCTGCATCTGATAGTTGAGTAGGAACTGCGCCATCTCCGCGCCGAGGTCAACGACTTCCGGCCTGAACTTGACATCGCGAGTCTGAAACAGGATCACTGCCCCGACTACGTCCCCGCGGTAGCGAATCGGCACGGCGACGGCCGATCCGAACGGGCAGCCGGGGTGATCGCACCAGGTTGCCCGTTTCTCCGTGACATGCCTCTCACCGTCGGCCATCGCCAACGCAGCCACCTCCGGCACGATTCCCGCCTTGAGGTGATATTCGGCGGCCTCGCCGACGTGGGCGAGCAGCTTTTGCCCCACGGCCACGGCGACCGCCGGCAACCCCGTCAGTCGGCGTACCATATCGGCGATGTGGACTGCCGCCGCCTCATCCAGGCCCGTGCTCATTTGAGGCAGCACACGGTTCGCCAGGCCGATAGCGCGCGCAAGCTCGCTGCGCTCGATGCGTTCCCGCTGGGCGCGCATGTCGCTGATGATCATAAGAAACAGCGCCGCCCCCGCGCCGCTGAGAAACATCGGGAAAACATACTGGATCGCCAAAGCGTCCCACGACCCCACAAAGTAGTCCCTCTGAAACCTGATCCCCAGCCACAAACCATGCGCCAGCATCCCGACCAGAAAACCTGCGAGCACCTTTGGCGCGAACGGCGACCTGAACCGGTAGATGTATCCGCCGAAGGCACCGGCAAGCATCGGCGGGAGGCTGTCGAGCGCCGTCCACGGCATGTGCAACGCGCCGATGATGCCGGTCACCGCTCCCACCGCCAGCCCGAGCCACACGCCTCCGAGTAGTCCCGCCGCCGTCGCTGACACGATCCGGGTATCGATCAGTGGGTTGTGCGGGGCCAGAAGCACTTCGGCAAGGGAAAGCGAGCTGAAAAACACAAAACTCAGTAACTTGTCCCGGCGCGTGGAGAGGCGCATCAGCAGGCGCGCGAAAGCATCCGTTCGGCTGGCGAAGTAAGTGATCGCCACCAGCATGCATATCTTCTGCAGCGAGGCTACGAGTTCATCACACGCCATTGCTTGATACCGGGCGCCCAAGCCCTAGTCGCTGTCAAGTTTTCGGTCTGCCGACCGACAGCGCAAACGCGGAAGTGGAGCCACCGAATAATGCGCGATCGGCGGCTCCAAAGCGCCACTGGTTGCAAGTTTCGCAGCCTAGCTCGCGATCTGGCTTTCCAGCCAAGACACAATCGTCTTCCATACCGTCTTCTGCGGGCCGGGCTTGAACGAGAACGTCCGATCGACCTGGGTCACCGCATCCGGCGTCGTGATCGTGCCCCAGACATGGACGACCGTCGTCGGCTGTTTCACTCCTTCTCGCGAATATCGGCCTTCGACCGCGACGTCGGCATACTCGTCCGATTTGGTGATCGAGATGCTTCCGGCCGCGTTGGGGTCCTCGGGATCATCGGGCGTGACCACTATGGTGTAGCCCATGCACTCCCATGTCCCGGAGTTCAGAGCCATCAGCGGCAGCGACGCCAGCGTCAGTGCGATTACCGCGAGCGTGATGTAAATCGCCTTACTCATCTAACTCACCTCCTTCCGCTTGGCATACTGCTGAATGCAGATGCAGTATACCGCGCGGATTGGCGCGTTCTGCCGAGGTTTGCACAATCGGTACATTGCCGTGCGTATTCTGTCCACATGGCTGTAACCTCATTATAGCATCACCCTCCGACAGCAGAGTCGGGCCCGGCAGGGCGGGTGGCTGGTTAATCTTGCGAGAGCAAATGAACCGGGGGCGACGGCATCTTCAACCTGACCGGGCATCCGTCGCGACGATGTTTGCATCCACACCCCGCATGCCCATAGGTACTGTATATGGAGTCCAATGACTTTCTGGAGGTAGCAAGATGCGCGGGCGAGCTTCGATATATCTGTTTGTCTGGCTGCTGCTGGTCGTGACCGGGCTGGTGATATGGCCGGTGTTTGCGCCCTCGGACGCTCAGACGCCGGCGGGGACGGGCGCGGGGCCGACGGGCGTTCTTCTCAACGAGGAAGTGCGCATAATCGGAATAGTCAAGCGGATAGCCCCGGCGGTGGTGTCGGTCACCAGTTACAAGGGACGCGGCAAAGAAGGACTCGCGTCGGGGTTCATAGTCTCGCCGGACGGCGACATTCTGACCAACAACCATGTTGTGTCGGGAGCCAACAGACTCGTGGTCACGCTTGCCGACGGCCGCGAGCTTGACGCTAGAAGCCTCGGCGGCGACCCACTAATCGACGTGGCTATCATCAAGGTAAATGCAACCGGCCTGCCGACCGCTCCGCTGGGCGATTCCGACACGCTGCAGGTCGGCCAGGCGGCGATAGCGATCGGCAACCCCTACGGCTTCGAGCGGACGGTGACCGTCGGGGTCGTCAGCGCCCTGGGCCGCAGCATTCCGGGCGGAGGCGCGTCGCTGAGCAACCTTATCCAGACCGACGCCAAAATCTACCCCGGAAACAGCGGCGGCCCATTGCTCGACAGCAGCGGACAGGTGATCGGGGTGAACACCGCCGTCGTCGGCGGCGAGGTCGGCGTGTTGGGATTTGCAATTCCCATCAACAGAGCAAGGCGCGCCATGAACGACGTTCGCGCCTACGGCCGCGTTCGCACGCCTTGGATGGGAATCTCCTACGGCGACATCACCCCCGAAATCGCGAAGGTATTCAGGCTGCCGGTCAACGAAGGTGTATTGGTTGCCGACGTTGAGCCGAAGGGGCCGGCGGCGCTTGCCGGAATCGCAAAAGGCGATATAATCGTTGCGGTGAACGGCAGGAAAGTCGGCGATGGCGGCGACTTGCAGAGGATTCTGCAATCGACAAACGTCGGCGACAAGATCGAGGTGACGATCATTCGAGACGGCAAACGACGCTCGCTGAGCGTAACTCTGCAAGAAATGCCGATGCGTCTGCGCGGCGCCACATAAGAGCTGATTTGCAACTGTCAATCGACAGTCGAGCGTGACGAAGAGGGTTGTGTTGAACAAGGATTGGACGGAGCGGGGCACGTCGGTGGTGCTTCTCTACCACCGGATCGGCCCGGTGAAGCTGAGCTCGCACGTGGCGGGGCAGTATGTGAGCCCGCGCGTGCTGAGATGGGGTCTCGACGGCCTGCGCAACAGAGGCTGGCAGTGCGTTTCTCTGGGACGCTGCGTCGAATTGGGGCGCGGCGAAGCCGACGAGGGCGACAACTTCGCCATTACTTTCGACGATGGCTACCTCAGCGTCTACGAGCGAGCCTGCCCGGTTCTTGCCGAGCGAAACATGACGGCTACGATATATGTGGTCGTCGATCTGCTCGGCGGCATCAACGAGTGGGACAAGCGCGCCGGTGACACGGAAGAGCCGGTGATGTCGGCGCGGCAGGCCCGCGAGCTTGCCGATGCTGGCTTCGAGATAGGATCGCACACTCTGACCCATCCGCACCTTCCCGGTCTCGACGACGACCGGCTCCACGCCGAGATCGCCGACTCCAAGCACAAGCTGGAAGACCTGATCGGCCGCGAGGTTACGTCTTTTTCCTACCCCTACGGCAATTTCGACGCGCGCGTGCTGGCCGCAACCGCCGCGGCCGGTTACAAGAACGCCGTGTCCACGAAGCTGGGGGCGGTCGTTCCCGGCGCCGGGCTTTTCGAGATTCCACGGGTCAACGTGCGTTGGAACGGTTTCGGCTGGCAGCTCAGGCGCAAGATCGGGCGGGCCGCGCGCGCGTCGGGGCTGCACAAGTGAGCGTGCGCATTCTGGAAGCGATCACGCCCTCGCGGATCGGCGGCGCTGAGGTCTTCGTAACCGAGCTTCATCGCAGCTTTTCCGAGATTGGGGCGCACGTGGAGGTCTTTTGCCCTGCAGGGCGGCCGTTTGTCGGTTACGCAAAGGCCCGAGGAATCGAGCCGATCACTTGGCGCACGTTCGGCAAGTTCGATCCGCTGACCGTGATCCGGCTCGCGCGGCTGATGAAGCGCCGCCGCATGGACGTCATCCACACCCATCTCTCCACCGCAAGCCTGCTGGGCGCGTTTGCGGCAAAGCTCGCCCGCAGGCGGTCCGTCGCGCACGTGCACGGCCTCAATACTGCAACGTGCTTCCGGTATTCCGATGCCGTGGTCGCGGTCTCGGAGAAGGTCAAGTCGCACCTGGTCGGGCAAGGACTCGACGAGCGCAGGGTACATGTCGTCCACAACGGCGTCGATTTGGTGCGATTCCAGCCGATGCCGGCGCGCGATGCGAAGATCAAGCTTGGCTACGACCCCGACGAGCCGCTTCTCGGCGTCTTCGGGCGGCTGTCCAGCGAGAAGGGCCAGCGTGTGGCGGTGGAAGCGATGTTTCTGGTCGCCAAAGACTATCCCGACGCGCGGCTCGCGCTCGTCGGCGAGGGTGACGACCGTAAGGACCTTGAGACTTTCGCCGAGGCGTTGGGTATTCGCGGGAACGTCGTATTCACGGGCTTCGTACAGGACGTGCGCGAGATGATGAGCGCGTGCGACATCGTGCTCGTGCCGTCGTCGCGAGGCGAGGGATTCGGGCTTGCGGCGGTCGAGGCGATGGCGCTCGCAAGGCCGGTGATTGCGAGCGAGCAGGGCGGGCTGCCGGAAATAGTCGCGAGCGGAGAGACCGGGCTTCTTGTTCCGCCGAACGATCCTCAGGCTCTTGCCGAAGCGACCTGCAGGCTGCTTGCAGATCCCGTGCTTGCCGCCCAAATGGGCGCCAGGGGCCGCAAGAGGGTCGAGGCTCGCTTCGCACTGGGCGAGCAGATGCGAAAGGTGCTCGATATACTCGAATGCAGATGAAAGTCCGCAAGTCACGCCGAAATCGCGAACGCAGAATCCGCTAACTCTGCCTGAGATAGGGCTGCAGGGCCGGGTGCCGCAGTTCGGCGGCAAGGTCGGCCCACGCCTGCGGGCAGGTTTCGCGTTTGAAGTACGGCACAAAGCCGAGGTCGAGGTAGAGATTGATCGCCGGCTTGCGAAACGTCTGCGTGCCGAGGACGGCTTTCGAGTGCGACTCGGCCAGCCGCCGCAGCACCGCGCACATAAGCGGTTTTGCGAGACCCTTGCCTTGAAACTCGGGAATGACCGCTACCCAGTGGACGCGCCCGTAGTTTTCGCCCTCCACGAATCCGGAATCATACCACGCCATAGCCGTGCCGACCGCGCGGCCGGTTTCGTTGTCAACGACGAAGAAGCACCGGCTCTCCATGTCCTGCACCGGCGCTTCAAACTCCTCGCGGAAACGAGTCATAGCCTCTTCGAGGCTCTTGAAGTTGCCTGCGGCGAAGCCGATCCGGGCCCACAACGGCCCCTCGCCGCCCTTAAACGTGCGGATCGAGTATCCGTCTGGCAGCGGATAGTCGGGCAGGTCGTCCAGCGTCTCTCGGACCATCGCTATGTGGATTACTTCGGGCACGGTCCTATTATAGCAGACTGAGCAAAGAAGGGTAGGTGCTATTTGCTAGCGAAGACTCTAGTCAAACGGCTCATCCTGGGGGAAAACGACAGATGATCTCACGACGGCAGTTTCTGAGGGCGGGGGTTGCCACCGCCGCTTGCGCGCTTGTTCCGAGTGCCCTGGCGTCGCTTGCGGGCAGCGAAAAGCGCAAGCTCAACGTGCTCTTTATCGCGGTCGACGACCTGCGCCCTGAGCTGGGCTGCTACGGCGTCAAGGGCATGAAAACGCCCAATATAGACGCGCTTGCGGCCAGCGGCACTCTGTTTGAGCGCGCGTATTGCCAGCAGGCGGTGTGCAGCCCGTCGCGAACGTCGCTGCTGACCGGCCTCCGACCGGACACCACCCGCATCTACGATCTGCAGACTCACTTCAGGCTGACCATCCCCGACGCCGTCACCCTTCCCGAGTACTTCAAACAGCACGGCTACCACACCCAGGGCCTGTCCAAGATATTCCACGGCGGTCTGGACGATCCGCAGTCGTGGAGCGTCCCGCACTGGCAGCCTAAGGCCCCGCAGTATGCCAGCCAGGAGATACGCGACGACATCGCCAAGCGCCTCAAGGAAGCGCAGTCCCAGAGCGAAGACGTCACCGAAAAGGTGCTTCAGCGCGATCCGGATACGGGCCTGGCGCTGAAGGTGCGCCGCCCTGCGAAACGCGTTCTCGGCCCGCCGTGGGAGTGCGCCGACGTGCCGGACAACGCGCTTAACGACGGTGCCACCGCCGACCGCGCAATCGAGGTTCTGCGTCAGATCAAGGACAAGCCGTTCTTCCTGGCTGTGGGGTTTCTCAAGCCGCACTTGCCGTTTGTCGCGCCGAAAAAGTATTTCGATATGTATCCGCTCGACAAGGTCGATCTGGCGGACAACCCGTATCCCCCCAAGGACTGCACGGAGTTCTCGCTCGCGCACTGGGGCGAACTGCGCGGCTATCAGGGCATGCCCAAGACCGGCGACATGCCCGACGATCAAGCTCGCGAGCTCCGCCGCGCCTACTACGCTGCCGCCAGCTACACCGACGCCCAGATAGGACGCGTGATCGACGAGCTGGATCGTCTAGGGCTGCGCGACAATACGGTTATCGTGCTCTGGGGCGACCACGGCTGGCAGCTCGGCGAGCACACCGAATGGTGCAAGCACACCAACTTCGAAGTTGCCACTCGCTCACCGCTCATCATCAGCGCGCCCGGCATGAAGGGCGGCGTGCGCACAGAGCGTTTTGCCGAGTTCGTGGACATCTATCCGACCCTGTGCGACCTGTGTGGGCTGCCGATGCCGGAGGGACTGGAAGGCACGTCTCTCAAGCCGCTGATGGCCAACCCAACCCGGCCCTGGAAGACCGCCGCATTCAGCCAGTATCCGCGGGGCAGCGTCATGGGTCACTCGATCCGCACGGACCGCTATCGCTATACCGAGTGGGCCGAACCAGGAAAGCAACCCGTCGCCCGCGAGCTCTATGACCACAAAGTCGATCCGGAAGAGAACGTCAACGCCGTGAACGATCCTAAGTACAGAGCCGTGGTCGCGGAGCTTTCCCGCAAGCTAAAAGTCGGCTGGCGCGGGGCGCTGCCGCCGAAGTGAGCGGTCAGGCGTAGGCATTCTTCCGCGGCTGCCGATCGTCCGCGCGCGATATCTGGGTCAACAATTCGGCGAGGAGTTCCCGTTCAATCGACTGGTGGGCGGCGGATGTTGCCCACGGGCGCGGTCCGATACCCGCCTTACCGCAGCACATCCGGCAGGACGGTCTCCGTTGGGCGGAGCGCGATGCCGTTCTCGCGGAACCTGTGGGCCTTGGGATACCTGCCCGTGAACATCGAGGCGCGGTTGGGCATGCACACAGGGTTGGCGGCGTAGGATTCCGTGAACGTCAGTCCGTCCGCGGCGAGCCGGTCGATGTTCGGCGTGCCAATCTGCCGGTCGTCGCAGGCCCGAAATGGTTCGCTCGGTGCTGGTGAATTATGAAGCGGATGACGCTGCGCCTGTGAGTCGGTACCGCGCCCTCACCCTAACCCTCTCCCCCAGGAGAGGGGAAGCGGAGAACGACCCTACCCCAACCCTCCCCGCAACGGAGAGGGGAAGCGGAGAACGACCCCACCCCAACCCTCACCGCGGCGGGGAGGGAGAACGGAGAACGCCCTCACCCCAACCCTCCCCGCGACGGGGAGGGGGAACGGAGAACGACCCCACCCCAACCCTCCCCGCGGCGGGGAGGGGGAGCGGGTGGGTGCTAATCCTTCAGCACCTTCGCCAACGCCTCGAGTTCCGGCTCGCCGGGGCCGAGCGGGAAGTCGATCTTCCTGGACTGCGCGGCGGAGCGCATCAGCGCGCACATAATCTCCTGATCCTTATAGCCGCCCTCGCCGTCGCATGGGTGATGCTTGGTCCCGTCCAGCCAGAGCGCGATGTCCTCGATATAGGGAACCTGCTCGGACTCGCTATCCCAGGTGCCCTCGGTCGAGCCTTCCGCGCCGCGCGACTTCGTAACTGCCCGCCAGCCGTTGCCGACGTGCACCTCGGCGAATCCTTCCGTACCCTGGATGACAAACCGCACCTTCCGCCACCAATAGTCGACCTCAGGCACGTCCGGCGCGAGATCGCCGACCTCGATGATCCCACGCACGCCGTTTTCGAACTGCACGAAGCCCCCGATGTAGTCCGGGGACGGATGATTATCGGTGAGTTTTTCGCGGCCGCGCGCTGTGGCAATCGCCCACTCGGCTTCCGGCGCGCCCTCACCCTTGCCCTCTCCCCCAGGGAAAGGGGAGGATGAGGGCGGGGTGTTGAACCATCGCATGTAGTCGGCTATGTGGGTGGCAAGATGCATCATCCAGCCGGTACCGCTGCCGTAGATTGTGTGAATCCGACCGAGCGCGCCGCTGTCGACCACTTCCTTGCATTTTCGGAACTGAATGTTGTATTTGCGCTGATGGCTCTGCACTGACTTGACGCCGGACTCGTGCAGCAGCTTGTGTATTTCGATCGCCTCGGTCATGCTCGTCGCCATCGGTTTTTCGTATGCGATCAGCGCAACTCCCGCCTCGACTCCGAGCCTCACAAGCGGCAGTCGCACTGCGGGCGGCGTGCAGAAGCAGAATACGTCGGGCTTGGTCACGGCAAGCATTTCCTTGACATCTTCGAAAAACGGCGGGTTGCCGCAGAGCGCCGCGGCGTCGTCGTATCGCTGCCTATCGACGTCGCTCAGCCCAACGACCTCGAAGCGCGAGCTGCGATGAAACACATCCGCGTGCACCTTTCCCCGTTTGCCAAGCCCGGCAATGGCGACCGTATAGGTCTGAAGCATAGTGACAGCCTCCTCAAATCGTCAGCCATCAGCAGTCAGCCGTCAGGGTATTGACGGCTGAAAGCTGACAGCCGGCAGCTACTATCCGAAGTATTTCGCGCCCGGTCCGTTTTCCCACTCCAGCACGGATTCGGCGACGTAGCGCACCTCTTGCTCGGTGAGCTCGGGGTAGATCGGCAGCGAAAGGCAGTTGGCCGCGTTTGCTTCGCACTCCGGCAAATGCGGGTGCGGATCGCCGGCGTCGGTGATCGCGGGAACCTTGTAGGCCAGGCCCTGGCTGTTGGCGAACGGGAAGCCCTCCTGCTGGTGGATGGCGATCGGATAGTTGGTGAGCGCGGTTATGCCCTTGTCTTTCAGGAAAGCCTGCAGGTCGTCGCGCCCGGGCGTCTCGATTACGTAGAGGTGGTAGACGTGTCTGTAGCCCGGCTTGCAGTAGGGCAGTTTGATCTTGCTTGCAGCCAGCAGTTCGTTATACAGACCCGCCCACTTGATCCGAGCATCGTTGAACTCGTCGATGTGTCGCAGTTTCACGCTCAGAATCGCGGCGTGAATGTCATCGAGCCGGCTGTTCCATCCTACGCTGTGATGCGAACGCTTGAGCGAGCCGTGGTTGCGCATCCTGGCAATGGGCTCGACCATGTCGTCGCGATTGGTGAATACCGCCCCGCCGTCTCCGAACGTGCCGAGGTTCTTGGCGGTAATGAAGCTGGTGCAGACCGCATCCGAAAGCTCCCCGATCGCGAACGTGTCGCCGCGCGACCCGAATGCCTGGGCGCAGTCCTCGATGACAAGAAGACCGTGCTTGCGCGCGATCTCGGCGATGGCCGTCATGTTCGCCGGTTGGCCATAGAGGTGCACGGGCACGATGGCCTTCGTCTTTTTCGTGATCTTGGATTCGATCTGGAAGGGATCGATGTTGCGGGTATCCGCTTCGCAGTCAACGAACACCGGGGTCGCGCCCACCAGCCATATCGCCTCGGCGGTCGCGAAAAAGGTGTTGGCAGTCGTGATGATCTCGTCGCCCTTGCCGAGACCCAGCGCCAGGAATGCAAACCAAAGCGCGTCGGTGCCTGAGTTGACGCCGAGCGCGTGTTTGATTCCCGTATAGTCGGCGAGTTCGCCTTCGAACTTCTTCATTGCGGGACCAAGAGTGTAGACGCCGCTTTCGAGCACGTCCACGATGGCTTGGTCGATTTCGGCCTTCAGGTTGTGATACTGCCTGACGTGACCGTAGAACGGTACTTGCATTTCGGACATACGTTGTGTTCCCCCCTACAGGAAGGTCTTTTCCTCCTTACCCTGTACGATAAATAGAGGCCCTTCGAGAACGGCCTCGCCTCATTATACCACAAACCCACGCCCGCCTACCATCCGTGTCTGTTCAGTCTTGCGGGACAGGACTCCGCAAGCGCTGAGTAGACCGCCAACGAATGTCCTATCGAAGCGCGGTGGAGCCTTGACCGCCCTTCGATACGCTTTGCACTCAGGGCTAGCGCGGTGGACATTCCCAGAAGACTGAACAGTCCATACCATCTGCCCGCAAAGCATCGGAAGGACATGCGGACGCACGTGGCGCAGTTCTACATAAACAAAACCACGGGGGATGGTGCGATGGCGCAGAATTGTTCGTGTGGGATCAGCAGGCGCCGATTCCTTGGATTAGCGGGCGGAACCGCTGCCTGCTGTGCGTTTCTGCCCCTTGCTGAGACGGTGCTGGCGGCGGAGCCTGTCAGCCGCACGAAGGTCTTTCCCAAAGGCAAGGCCAGAGTGGCGCTCGTGTTCACACACAGGCCCAGCGGCCAACCGACCTGGCCTACGAAGGACTACGACTACGATGCCCGCGCAAAGGAGCTTACAGCCAAGCTTGCGCAGGCGTGCCCGAACGTCGAGTTCGACGTTCACACCGCAATCGACGCCGCTCAGGCCGACCAGGTCGTCAAGTCGTCGCCGGACGTTGACGGGTTTGCGGTCTGGTGCATCGGCATATGGACCGGCGCGCCGAATGTCTTTTCCCACAGCGGCAAGCCGGTCGTTATGCTCGACGACCTCTACGCCGGCTCCGGCGAGCTGTTGGTCTCGCAAGTCGCGGTTCGCAAGGAGAACCTGCCGGTGGTGACCGTCTCCTCCTCGCAGATCAAGGACATGGCCGAAGCGGTCAATCTCTTTGCGGTCATACGCGCAATGAAGGAGAGCCGGATACTGGTGATCTGCGACCACGATCTTGCCGCGGTCGCCGATTTGGTGGCCAAGACCTACGGCACGACGATCGTGCCCATGAACTCGGCGGAGCTTGCCGGTTATTATGACAAGACCGACGAGCGCGAGGCCGCGCAGTGGGCCGACTACTGGGCCGCCGGCGCCAAGAAGGTGGTCGAACCGACCCGCGAGGAGCTTGTCAAGTCAGGCCGGATGTATCTGGCGCTTGCGCGCGTGGCGGCCGAAAAGAAGATCGACGCCGTGACGGTGGACTGCCTGGGCATGTTCTACTCCGGGCGCATATCGGCATATCCGTGCCTGTCGCATTTCCAGATGAACAACGACGGCGGGACCGGCGTCTGCGAAGCCGACACGGACTCGACCGCTACCCAGCTCATCATGCGCTACCTGACCGGCAGGCCCGGCTACGTGTCCGATCCCGTCATCGACACCTCGACCGGCGAGATCGTCTACGCGCACTGCGTCGCGACCAATCGCGTCTTCGGCCCCAAGGGCGAGGCAAACCCGTTCATCATTCGCTCGCACGCCGAGGACGAGAAGGGCGCGTCGGTGCAGTCGCTGATGCCTGCGAACTACGACGTGACCAGCGCCAAGTTCGAGCTTGGGAGCAAGCGGATGGTCGTCCACACGGCCAAAACCACGCGCAATGTCAACGATCCCAAGGCCTGCCGAACCAAGCTTGCCGCCAAAACAAACGCGCAGGCAATACTGCGCAATTGGGACTTCGGCTGGCACCGGGTGACCGTCTACGGCGACTACCGCGAGCAGCTCATCAGGCTCGCGCGCCTCTACGGCTTCACCGTGACCGAGGAGGACAAGAGCGCATAAGGTAATGCTTCGGGAGGCTTTCCGCCGACACACACCTCTCCCGCGGGAATACGCTTCGGCGAAGAAAATGCCTTCCGAAGCATCTCCTGACAGGAGTGCGACGAGATGCTTGCGATGATACTGGAGCGCCCCGGCGAGCCACTGCAGCGCGCGGATGTGGCCGTGCCCGAACCGGGGCCGGGTCAGATAAGGATAGCGGTCAGCGCGTGCGGGGTGTGCCGAACCGACCTGCATGTGGCCGACGGCGACCTGCCCGATCCCAAGCTTCCGCTGATTCTGGGCCACGAGATAGTGGGCAGGGTCGATAAGCTCGGCGAAGGCGTGGAGCAGTTCGAGGTCGGTGAGCGGGTTGGGGTTCCCTGGCTGGGATGGACGGACGGCACGTGCCGCTACTGCGTAAGCGGCCGCGAGAACCTCTGCGACAATGCTCGCTTTACCGGCTATACCATCGACGGCGGCTACGCCGAGTACGCCGTTGCCGACGAGCGCTACTGCTTTCGCATCTCCGGAGACTATCCCGACGCCCAGGCCGCCCCGCTGCTCTGCGCCGGCCTTATCGGCTACAGATCGCTTTCGATGACCGGCGATGCGCACCGGCTCGGCCTCTACGGCTTCGGCGCGTCGGCGCACATTATCGCTCAGGTTGCCGTATATCAGGGCCGAGAGGTCTACGCATTCACAAGACCCGGCGACCTGCAGAGCAAGTTGTTCGCGCTCGATCTGGGAGCGGTTTGGGCCGGCGGATCGGACGAGCATGCACCCGTCGAACTCGACGCCGCCATTATTTTCGCGCCGGTCGGCTCACTGGTGCCTGCGGCGCTCAGGACGGTTGCGAAGGGCGGGACGGTCGTCTGCGCCGGCATCCATATGAGCGACATCCCGTCATTTCCCTACCACATACTATGGGGCGAGCGCTCGATCAAATCCGTCGCGAACCTTACGCGGCGCGACGGCGAAGAGCTTCTGGCGATCGCGCCCAAAGTGCCAGTCCGCACTCACGTCGAACAATTCCCCCTGACCCAAGCCAACGAAGCACTCGATGCGCTCCGCAGCGGTCGCATCACCGGCGCCGCCGTGCTCGTCGTATAGGAGGCGTCTCCGGACGCTGATTACAAAGGCCGCAGTGCGATACGGCGATCACCCAGATCGACCGAGGCGGCGTTGGGCTCGACCTTGATCGTCTCCGCAGCCCTGGCCGTCGCCACACGATCGGCTTTGGGCAGAAAGACGATCACGCAGCACGGCGCAAGCTCGCCTCCATTTGCAGGCCGATAGTTGAGCGACAGCCGACCGTCTTCGATCAGCACCTTCTTCGACCCTTTCACGACGATGCCGAACCTGTCCGACACGTTCAGCCACTTGCCGGCATCGTCCGTAAGCACAAGAGGCTCATCCGTCGGTGTCCAAGTCCCGCCGGGGTAATGGATGCGCGGGGTTGCGCCCCGCAGCCACATCGGGTTGGACTCGTAGAACACCAGGCCGGTTCGGACTTCATGTTCGTCCGGCACGCTGCCCGCCAGCCATTCCGCCCATATCGCCCGACCGTCCGGCAGCGCGACCATGACGACCTCCTCGTCCACTCCCAACTCCGGCCCGCGCCGCATGTGGGCGCGAACGACGTAGCCGCCACCATCGAGCATCCGAACTTCGCGCGCTGCAATTCTGACTTCGTCGATCTTGCCGCCGATCGTCCCAATCAGGCTCCTGAACTTCGGCAACATCAGACAGTCCGGCTCCATGGGCGTCACGCACGCCATCAGCCGATTGCCGCAATCGAACCACGAAAACGACGCCATCGCTCCGCGCGACCGGCACACGACGCACTTGCCTTGTTCGAAAAGCCTGGTGCCGCTCAGCCTGGCCCGCGCCTGCTCCTCCGAATCCGGCTCCGCGCCCGGCCCGAAGAGGTAGTGCATCAGATAGACGTGCGTCATCGTGTCAAGCGGGCAGCAGTTGAAGTTGAGGCCCCTGAACAGGTTGAGTGAGGGCTTGCCTGCGTTGAGGCTGTCGGCGTAGTTGATCGCATCAAGTCCCCAGCGCAGACATCGTGCGCCTTGGGGATCCGGCATTATGGGATTGGTTATCTGGGCCATAATGGTGACGTCATGGCGGTAGTTGTTCCAGTCGGTGCACTGGGGATAGTATGTCCAGCCGTTTGGAAGCGTCAGGAAAGTAAGGATATCGTGCATCTTCGGCACGTTGTAGAGCAGGGCGTCGGGCGGAGTGATCCCCGCGAGCTTATAAAACGGCCAGCTTCCGACCGCGAGGTAATATGAGGTTGTATAGTCGGGGTGAAAGAATCCGTGGTTTTCGGCGGTGAAGTCCGAGTGTATGTTGGGGCCGTCCAGCAAGTCCTTTAGGGGCTTGCCGTCGATGACGCGGTTGCTCGCGCAGTCCTCCGGCGTAGCAAACGCTGTGATGATATACTGCTTGGCCTTGTGTTCCCAGGCGGTGCGGTTTGGATGATCCGGCATCATGCAAGCGGCCAGCGTCATCACCTCGGAGTTCCAGGCGTTTTCCTCGGCCTTGGTGTCCGCGAACTCGTTATGCGGCGGAGTCACATCAAGGAACCGATTGGCCTCGAACTCGATCATGTTTGCCGCCAGCCGCCGCGTGTCGGCGGGCAGCCGGTTCCACAGCAACCACGCGCCCTGACCCACGAGCGCCGTCCAATATGCCGACTGCCATTCATTGCCCCACCACCAGCTCGACTTGTCTGTGTTCGAAACGTGGTGCGACGCGAGCTCGCGGACGAGCGCGACGATCATCTTGGCCATATCGCGCCGAGAAAACGCGCACGCGGCCTCGTCGTAGTCTCCGAAACTCAGCAGCGCCGAGCCGGCGAACACAATGCCGGCAAGCGGTCGTATCTGGTGTTCGTGCATTCGAGTGCCGGGGCTGGCGGTGGTGAAGTTGTCTTGCAGATAGCTTCCCCGTCCAAAAGCGAGCCTCTCGCGGCAGTCCGCGCCGAGCTGCCTCAGGCACAAGTAGTTCAGTTGCCTACCCAACTCTCCCGACAGATCGGCCTGGTTCAGATTGGGAGGTCGTACCGCGATCGGCTCTGCAGCCGGAGCGACCATACCGGCGACTAACAGCATACTAAAGACAAAGATAACGATCAGGGACCGCATGATACCTCCTCGAGCAAAGCGCCCTCCCGTAACCCTTAGCCGCGCGCCTCATTTCCGCCTTCGCGGATTGCGCGTGTTGGGGACTGCGCGAGCCAAGCCTGTGCGCCTATTGCCATTTGGGCGGACATGTTGTATATTGCGGCAGAGTTAGCATTCCGCGACAGAGCCAGGTGGTTGGCGTTCGTTTCAGCCGGGGTATAGACTCATTACCTGTCCGAGGTCACTTTTCGGAGGTGCTGATCGTGGAGAGAAGCTTCAGAGTTGGGACCCAGACCAAACCGGGTGGAGGTCTGAAGGACAGACCTCAGTGCGAACGCTGCGGCAGACCCGTAAAAGTCACCAGCGACGACTATCAGCGCGAGGAAATCCTTTGCCCTCACTGCGCGCTGGAAGCCAAGGCGTCCGCGTTCGGCGAATATGAGAGCGGCTAACCTCTAGACGCCAGTTTGAGTCCACAGAGGCTGATAAGCCTGTCCCGCACGATCGAGGGCGCGGCCGTCTCCGTGACGATCAGGTCCACGCCGATGTCCAACAGCGCGTCCATAACATCCTCGGCCGTGAGATCGTCCATGCCGTATCGGACGTGGAGCTGCTCGAGAATGTCTTCCAGTTTTGCCTGGCCGGCTACGCTCAGTTCGATGTTCATCTTGGTCCCTCCCATTCGGATTCTACCCGCCGTTGCGCCCGGCAAGATGCTTCGGACGGCTTTTTGCGCCGAAGCATCTTGCCGACGCGGGGCCGTATGCTTCGGGGTAGAAAGCCTCCCGAAGCATACGGCCCCCAGGCTAAGGAGTTGGCCGCGCCCTTCCGATTATTCCCCTAGAAGATGTTAGCGAGGACCACCATTGGTTGATAACGAGTCCCAGAGGTCTGCAATATCTTTGTCGGGAATCGAGAAGGCCTCGGTGCTGCTCATCTCGTTGGGCGCGGACATTTCCTCGAGCGTTCTTCAGCAGCTTACGCCGGAGGAGATCGAGCGGCTGACGGCCGAGATAGTGATGCTCAAGCGCGTCGATCAGGGCCTGCGGGATCAGGTTCTCGAGGAGTGCAAAGAGTCGCTCAACAAGCAGACTGTCGGGGGCGGCGCGGAATACGCCCGCGTCATTCTCGAACAGGTAGTGGGCGGCGCCAAGGCCAAGGAACTGCTCACTCGCTTGAGCTCAGGCGGCGGGGCCGGCAGTTTCCGGTGGCTTCGCGCCGTGCCGCCTCCGCAGCTTGCGCAGTGCATTCGCGGCGAGAGACCACAGGTGGCGGCGCTCGTGCTGGGCCATCTGCCGCCTGACCAGGCGGCGCAGGTGCTAAGCGTATTGCCCGAGCAAATGCAGGGCGAAGTCGCCTTGCGACTGACCGCCATGCAGCCGACAGATCCCGAAGTAGTGCGTGGAGTGGACGAAATCCTCCTCCAGCGTCTTTCGACGTCCGAAAACGCCGCGTTCACGGAAGTCGGCGGCAACGAGGCGGTAGTGAATATACTGAACAACATAGACCGGGGCACCGAAAAGAAGATAATGAAGTTCCTGTCCGATACCGACAAGCAAACCGCCGATTCCATCAAAGAGATGATGTTCGTTTTTGAGGATATTCTCCGGCTTGACGACCGCTCGATCCAGATCATACTGCGCGACGTGCCTCAGGACGACCTTCGCCTCGCGCTCAAGGGTTCGCCGGACAACGTAAAGGAGGTATTCTTCCGAAACATGTCCCAGCGGGCAGCCGAGACGCTGAAGGAAGACCTCGAAGCGAGCGGGCCAGTCAGGCTTCGAGACGTGGATGCAGCCCAGGGGCGGATAGCGGCGATTGCGAGAGCGCTTGATGAAGCCGGCGAGATAAGCATACGCGACACCGGCGAGGACATGGTGGTTTAGGGATGTCCGACATTCTGTCAAACGAAGAAATCAGCGCGTTACTCGGCGCATACCGCGCGGCGGAAAGCTTGGGCAAGACATCGCGCGAGAAGCAGGCCGATCCCCAGGTCAGGCTCTACGACTTCGCCCGCCCAGACAAGTTCTCGCGCGATCACATCAGGACACTTCACTCCATCCACAACAAGTACGCCACCAGCTTCGCCATCACGCTTTCCGGGCTGCTGCACGTCGCTGTGGGGGCGGAACTTTTGTCGGTGGATCAGGTCACCTACCGAGAATACTGCTCGTCGGTGCCGGAGAATACGCTGTTCTGCGATGTCAGCCTCGAGCCGCTCACATCCACTTCCATATTCGAGTTCAGCCCATCGATAGCGGGGGCGTGCATCGACGGTCTCACCGGAGGCGGCGCGATCGCATTCTCGCACGACGCCGATCTGACGGACATCGACCGTGCGATAATGGTCAAGGTGGTTGATGTCCTGCTCAAGAAATACGAAGAGGCGTGGGCGCCGTATATCGGCATTCAGGCTGCCGTCCGCGAAGCCGACGTGCGGGGCTCGTTTAATCAGATGTTCCTTCCGACCGAGCCGGTGCTCGTGTGCGCGTTTGAGGTCCGTATCGGCCAGTCCACCGGCATGGCAAGCGTGTGCGTTCCGGCCGGTG
>Ga0272448_1003256_pt1 | contig 19486 bp, 9 predicted proteins | sample YNPCB0191_FD_202220 | JGI IMG/M metagenome (GOLD analysis project Ga0272448, IMG submission 202220) | Hot spring sediment microbial communities from Yellowstone National Park, WY, United States - YNP-CB-019-1 | ecosystem: Environmental > Aquatic > Thermal springs > Hot (42-90C) > Sediment... | reverse complement strand
AAAGGATGAAGGTGATGGCAAATGAGATGTGAAGATTACGAAATCCTCATATCTATGTTGGCAGACGGAGAACTTGAACCGCTGCAGCAAGCGCAACTTAAGGGTCATCTCGCTAATTGCGACCACTGTGCCGCAATATTAAACGAAGTGAGTGCCCTTCAAGACATGCTCGCTTCCTCATTTCGTGATTGTAAGCCCGTCGATCTTTCAGCCGCCATTATGGTCCAGGTCATGCCTGATCGAAGAAGAGGATTTCAATGGTTGTGGGCTGCTGCTGTCATAGTGATACTGCTGTCGTTTCAACTTATTGGGAAACATCAAACAAATCCCGAGCGCTCAGTTCCAATCGCCGTCAAGCCGATGATGGTCGCCAAACCCGAGCGAACGGCTCAAATCCCAGGAAAAAGGACTGCACGTATCCCAGTCCGCAGAATCGCAAGACACCATAAGCGTTTTGTCGCGGCCAAAGCTCATGCACCTGCCAAGACTGCCCATATACGAAAGATAGAGTCAAACTACTCCCTGCTGAAGAGTCCTGAGGTAGTTGAAAGCGTCAAAGTGACGGTTGAATACCAGGACACGATGGCGACCACGGACGTGAGAGGGAATTACTTGGCCGGTCCGGGAACGATAATGCGTCCTGACGAATTCGGCCGAGCTCCCAAGGTCAAAGAAATAGCACTTGAAAGCAGCACAGGGATAGAAAGAACTTTCTATCGTGTGATTACGGAGCAAGATAATGACTCCATGTAAGGAGAATCCGATGAAGTTCCGAGCAATGAATGGATTCCGCGACTTCACGCGGAATGGCAAAATCCATATTGATATTTGCAAGTTGGTCTTTACGCTCATGCTGGTTGCGCTGTCGATACCAAGCATTGGCGATCAGCCCCTAATTGATGCTAGCGGTCGATTGACTTACCCCGATGGGCGGCCTGCCGTCGGAATAAAGCTTCTGTTCGAGACTTATGTGTGCGGTCAGAACAGTTGCATAGCGGTGAAAACTGAGGCGGTTACGGACAAGTCTGGTAACTATATGGTGAAACTGAAACCCGGAAATACCTGGGCACAGGCTTCATACGGCAATTATCTTCTTTGTAAGCTGATCAGGATCGGTGAGGATAATCGTTCGGTATACAATGATCTCGTGTTCTCTCGATCCACACTGGTTATAGGAGAGGTTACCGATGCTTCCACTTCGCTTCCAATCGAAGGCGCAAAGGTCAGTCTTTTCGCAAGTTATGGAGCCGATACTTGTACGGACAAGACTGGGTGCTTTCTCCTAAAAGTTCTGCCTGTGGATGGCTTGAAGCTGGAAGTCTGTAAAAGCGGCTACGGAACCCAGATGATGGACTTCAGTGCAAAAGGATCGGATGCCGTTCCGTTTAGAATTGCCTTACAGCCGGGAGGAGTCGTAAGAGGGAGAGTTACCGATGAATCGGGAAAGCCGTATGAAGATATAGAGGTAACTGTCCTCCAGAATGTATATGCGAAGACTTGCATGACTGACAGCGATGGGAGATATGAGATACGAGATATCAACACAGAATCTGCCCGCATTATATATGTCTCTGCGGATGGATATCATACTTCGAACCAGACAATCCTGGAGTTTCCTGTGGGAAAGACGGATCTGACTCTGGACTTTTCAGTCAAGCGCCGGACATATAGAACCTTATCCGGTAGAGTGACCGACAAGGGTGGAGCTCCGGTTGCAGGAGCTGATGTTTTCTTCGGCTCATCCAGTTGCGCCGGAAATGCCGGAAATGCTAAGACCGACATAAATGGAGAATTCACCCTGAAAGGAATCAGTCCTGAGAAAAGCCTGATACTTGTGAAGTCACCAGGATTGTCGCCGACATTTGCTCCGGTGAATGAAGGAGGAGATCAAAGAATAGATGTTGTAATGGGTCAGGCACATTCCGCAAGGGGTAAGGTCGTAGACGGCAAAGGCAATCCTGTTAGAAACGCCAATATTTCCGTTAGTGTCAAGACTCCGGTGCTGGGCAGGCTTTACGATACGAGTGTTTCTATCGGTGACATTTACCGCTACATTACTTGGATGATAACTACCGATTCGGATGGAAGTTTTTTGCTGAAAGATCTTCCTTCAGCCGGAGCTGTGTTGAGCGTGTACAGTGATGGATTGATTGCTCCTGACTCCATCCCAGTAAAGGTAGACTCCAATGATAATGTAATTACCATGCAAAGCATGCCTCAATTGGCTGGCAAAGCGTTAGATGCAATCACCGGATTGCCGGTAAGGGGTCTCACGGTGAAATGGGATCCGAACACCGGGTGCAGCACATTTGTGGAAGCACCAGACGGCATCTTCCGAGTACCGCTTACGGACGACAGATTCCTCGATAGAACCGAGTGCCAAGTCAAAGTGAGCGCCAAGGGATTCCTCGCAGAAGAGATGAAATTGAAAATGACCGATGTTTCGAACGCAGTTGACATCCCATTGTTCAAGCTGCATCAAGCCGGTCCGATCAAGGGCAGGGTAGTGGATCCCAGCGGCAAAGGAGTGCCGGGTGCGGAAGTAACGATCTATGAGAAGGCTGGTATCCTGGGATACGGATGGCCGATAAACTTCTGGGAATCTGCTTACAAGATGAGAACGATCACTGATGCTGATGGAAACTTTTCTTACGAACTTGCCCGTGAGAAAATTGCCGGAATAGTGGTGCAAAAGGCCGGTTTCCCTCGATTGCTGAATGAAGAGATCGACGTCACCAAGCCTCTCGTTATTTCGCTGGCTGCGCCTGCATCTATCGAGATAAGAGCGCAAAAGTTCGCGGCAAAAGATGCACAGGTACGTCTGATGCTCGAATGGAAGCCTCATTACTTTACGAACCTGCCGAGCCAAGCCCTTTCGGATGACGGTCGATTGGTAGTTCCGGATCTTGGATCCGGCAATTATTCGGTAATGGTTGATGGTGCCGGACGTAAATATGGTCGTGCCTTTGCACTGACTGCCGGTCAGAAAGAAGTTATCGACCTGGACACGGTACAGCCGGTGACAGTGAAAGGCAGAGTGACCAGGGGAGGCAAACCGGTGCCCGGGATGCAGGTGTTAATCGATAGAGGTGACCGCCCGGATTCCGGCCTTTCTAACGCCAATATTAGCGCATCAACCACCGACTCTAAAGGGCAGTACGAAATTCCGGTTGAAAGACCAGGAAAGATGGTTTTGAAACTCTTTGAAACTCCCGGCGAAGGATTGCAGCAGGTTGAGCCCATATCAAAATCTGTTGTATTGAAGCCAGGGGATAATACGTTCGATTTTAGTCTGCCCTCGACCTGCATATCAGGGAAAGTGGTCTCTCAGGAAAGCGGGAAGCCGCTGTCAGGAGAGGTGGTTATAGCAGAAGGCAGATGGGACACGCTTGGTGACTTGAAAACTATAAAGCCTCAATGGGGCAGACCGGTAGGCGCGGCAAAGACCGGAAGTGATGGGTCGTTCAGATTATTTGTGCCGTCGAATGAAGAAGTTGTTCTTGTGGTTAACGGAGGTGCTCCAGGAGGACGGCCGGAAAAGTACGTCGGCACTCCTTTTGCAGTCGATCCAAGCCGCCCTGCCTCGAATATAACAATGGCAGTATCTGACCCCGGCGAACTGCAAGTCGAACTCATCGACAAAGAATTGGGCAAACCCTTGGATACTAATAGGCATGTCGTACCGGTAACGTTGGGAGGAAGACAAATCGGTGGTTGGAACAGTTGGAATCGTGTTGAGAAGCTTCCTCCAGGCCGATATGTTGTTTGGGTATGGGTGGATGACGGACGGCATCCGGTCACGACGGCCGATGTCGAGATTAAAGCCGGAAAAACAGCAAAAGTCAGGATAGAAGTGCCGCTTGCACGCCAGCGCATAGTGTTCAAGTTTCCGAAAGCGAGCAGATTTGTAGATTACTTCAAGTCTAAGTCGTGGGGTTTGAATTCGACTCTTCCTTGCATAGAGTATAAGCTAAAAGACGTTTTGACGGGAAAGTCGGTTTTAAACAGCCCGCGGGGATTGATGGATAGTGAGAGCACGAGTATATACAAGGTGGACGAAGACCTTGCAATTCCGGTCAAGCCCGGCACGTACAAGCTCGAAGCACAGTTGCAGTTGCCTGATGGAAACAAGATTTTGGACTGGAAGACTCAGCAGACGGTTACAGTCAAACCCGGAAAAGACACCATAATCGAAGTGAAGTAACTTGCCTCCCGCCTGGGGTGTCCAAATCGACATCCCAGGCCCTCCTTTGTTCATCCCTCAGTGCAGCTTAGGAAACCTCCTGTCCACTAAATACAGCGGACATTCGTTGACATTCCTGGTATGACGGCATAGAATAGGTCATATGCATACCCGACGAGCACTGAATGCAGTCTGATACCATGTCGTTTTGGGTATGAAAACCAATGATCGGATCAGGAGACGGCAGATCTCTCCTGCACAATACTCCTGTAGGATGGCGGACGGGGTGTGTGAGTTTGTAGACGGCAAGTATACGCTATGCTTACGATATCAGTCCGGGAAAGCCGTTGAAGCGAGCACCCACCCCCGGAAGTGATTTTTTTCGATATATATCCAAGTTGTAGGGGGTCTGGGGGATTGGGCGCACAGTGGAAATGGCTTTCCCCGGCACATACAAAGCCGAATAATTGCGTTTCACCAACACATGCACCCTGGCACATGGGCGCTCAGAATTACGCCCATTACGATGCTCGTTCCAATCTGAACACTCGAAGAATGCACGGCAATCGATCTTTTCGAAAGATCTTCTATACGCTTTTCTTAACCGCGGCTTGATCAGCGGAGAATTCAACCGGAGGAAAAGAGTCATGGTATTTCGGACATTCCGTAAGACAATTCTGCAAATGATTGTCATCGTCTGCCTTGGACTGCTCGCAAGCTGTGCGTTCGCTTCACTTGAAACGGATTTCAGGCAGCCACCTTCATCCGCCCATCCATGGGTCTACTGGTTCTGGCCCAACGGATATATCACCAAAGAAGGCATCACTGCTGATTTGGAAGCGATGAAGAGGGTGGGCATAGGCGGTGTCCTTCTCATGGAAGTAGATGAGTTTACGCCGGTTGTTTCGGCTCCTACTCCGCCTCCGGGTCCTGTGGTATTCTTAAGTTCCGAATGGCGTGCGCTGTTCAAGCATGCGGTCAGCGAAGCAGACCGATTGGGTCTCCAGATAGTTGTGAACAGCGGATCCGGATGGGGAGGAAGCGGCGGTCCCTGGGTCACTCCCGATCAATCGATGCTCGTTACCACTTCAAGCGAGGTTGTAGTCAACGGCCCCACGCACTTCAATAATGTCCTTCCTCAACCTGATTCCAAATTGAACTTCTATAAAGACATAGTGGTGCTTGCATATCCTGTTCCTCAAGTGGATCAGCAGATACAGAATATCAACATAAAGGGCGATTTTTACTTCGATTTCTTTACGAATCTTTCTCCGGAAGCCATTGTTGAAAGTGCCAGCGACAGCATGGTCGTCAAGACCAATCAGATAGTCGATGTTACGAATTACATGACCCCCGACGGCAGATTAAACTGGGACGTGCCTGCGGGAAATTGGAAAATTGTTCGCTTTGGATATACCACGACTCAGCGCATGGCATTCCCTCCTGGAAAGACAGGGGAAGGTTTGGAATGCGATAAACTGAGTAGGGAAGGGGTCAAGGCACAGTTCGACAATATGGTCGGTGCTCTGGCTCAGGACAACAGTGCTTATGTGGGAAGAACCTTGGTCGGCACTCACATCGATAGTTGGGAAATGTCCACCCAAAACTGGACTCCGAAAATGCGCGAAGAATTCAGACTTCGCCGGGGTTACGATATGACTCCATTTCTTCCCACCCTCCACGGTCAGTATGTAGGGAGTGCCGAGATCACTCAAAGGTTCTTGTGGGATCTTCGCAAAACGGTATCGGACATGATCACAGATAACTACTCCGGCGGTTTGCGTGATCTTGCGAGCAGGTATGGGATGGGATTATCACTTGAAGCATATTTGTGTCCGTGCGATGAAATGACATTCGGCGGCTCTGCGATACAGCCTCAGTGTGAATTTTGGACTACCGACAACCAGACCCTGCTGTACAACGTCAAGGAAATGGCTTCCACCTGCCATGTATACGGCAAACCGATCCTTGGTGCGGAAGCGTTCACAGGAGATTTTACAGAGAAATTTCAATCGCATCCGGCGACTATGAAGCCGGTCGGTGATCTTGCTTTTTCGCTCGGCGTAAACAAGATGATAGTTCACCGCTATGCCCATCAGCCGTGGCCGAACGTCAAGCCGGGAATGTCGATGGGATTCTGGGGCACTCACTATGATAGAAACCAGACCTGGTGGGAACAATCTGCGGCCTGGAACGACTATCTTAGCCGGTGTCAGTACATGCTGAGGCAGGGCACTTTTGTTGCCGATGTCTGCTATCTGCGTCCTGAATGGACTCCGCTTTCTATTCGAGAAAGACACTTGAAAGGCTACGATTACGACGAATGCACCCCTGAGCTTGTGCTCAAAGATATGACGGTTGTAAACGGCAAACTGGCATTGTCGAGCGGCATGCAGTACAAGGTCATGGTGCTTTCCGATTACACCACCATGACGCCGGAACTCCTGAGCAAGATTCGAGAACTCGTGCGTGCCGGAGCGACGGTTATCGGCAACAAGCCGTTGAAATCGCCGAGTCTTACCAATTATCCGCAGTGTGATACGGATTTGAAAACCATAGCCGACGACTTGTGGGGCAATCTTGACGGCAAAACGGTCAAGCAGCGCCAGTATGGAGCGGGTCTGATACTTTGCGGAGTCGATCCTGTATCGTACCTTGCTTCGTTGAATGTCGGGCCAGATTTTGCAAGCTCGAGACCGTTAGTGTATATTCATCGCGCATTGGCGGATGGTCAGGATATTTACTTTGTTTCCAATCAGCAGAATACGAAAGTCACCACGACCGCTACGTTTCGAGTGACCGGGAAGAAGCCGTATTTCTGGTGGCCGGATACGGGAAAAACCGAATCGGCTCCTGTATACGGTAGTACTGCCGGAGGCACGAATGTGCTCTTGAACCTGGATCAGTACGGTTCTGTTTTTGTAGTGTTCAAGCCGGCTGTTCTCAACTCTACTCAAGTCGCATCAATAGTTGATAATGGAGTTACAATCCCTGCGCAGAATAATCGCATTACGATCAACCGGGCTATCTACGGGGTGCTCGGTACTCCGAGTGTACGAGATGTATCGGACAAGATTCGCCAAATGATTGCCGGAGGAGAGACGAGCTTCAGAGTCTCATGGCTTGCTTTCGGAGATGATCCTGCATTCCTGTTCGCCAAGTCTCTCGATCTGGAATATACGCTGAATGGCGCTACTATCGATCTCGTTGCCGGAAACTCCGAAATAGTAGATCTAGTGCCGCCTCCGCCTTCCGTGATACCGAATGCGGATTTTCGTCAAATCAACGGAAGAACGTCTTTGGTAGCATTCAAGCCGGGTCAGTACAGCGTTCATCGGCAGAACGGCAGGAATGAGACCATAACCATTCCCTGGGTGCCGACTCCTATCAAAGTCGATGGTCCGTGGACTGTAACATTCCCGCCGAACCTCGGTGCGCCTCCAAGCATCCGGCTCAAACAGTTGATGTCTCTGACTCAATATTCAGATTACGGCGTGAGGTTTTTCTCAGGAACCGCAACTTACAAGGCTACTTTCCGCATTCCCGAATACTTGCTGAGAAACCGGCTAGAATACGATCTCGATCTTGGCGATGTTCGGGTTATCGCTGAAGTAAGCTTGAATGGTCATGATCTCGGCACTTTATGGAAACCGCCGTACAAAGTAAACATAAGCAAGTTCCTGAGACCGGGAACGAATTCCATTCAAGTGAAGGTTACAAACCTCTGGATCAACAGAATGATAGGTGATGAGTTCTTGCCCGAAGATGCGGAATTCAATTATGCACCCGGTGATATCTTCACGGATGGAACCGCTCGATCATGGCCGGACTGGCTGATATGGAATCGGCCTCGCACCAGCGGCAGGATCACGTACTCGAATTACAAGATTTGGCGTCAGAGTGATAACCTGATTGATTCCGGCTTGATCGGACCGGTGAAAGTTGTCCTCTCAACTCCGGTTATCTTGGATCGGTAAGTGGGTGCGTGTATAGTTTGTTGATTGCAAGTATGCGTCAGTTTTGTCCGAAGTAGGCCGGGGAAGGCAGTCAAAGCGAGCACCCACTCCCAGAAACAGATGCTGCGTACTGCAAGAGTGTTATCAGGGGGTGTGGGGGATTGGGCGCGCAGCGGAGATTGCCTTCCCCGGCTCATGTCGAAACGACAGCTCGATTTTTACCAACAATTACTATTACTACACCAATTTAATTTCGTGTGCCGTCTCATGGGTCAGACCCCTTCACTACACGTAACGACTTTCTTGGCGTAGTACTTATATGCACCCTCGGTAAGTCGTAGAGTAGACATCAAAAAGCCCGCTGAATCATCAAATTCAGCGGGCTTTTTTTAATTCAATAGAGATTACTTGCTCAGTTGATTCTGGGCAACGATTGTTTCTGCCAACTCGATTGTCTTCACTGCATCGGCAAAGTTGGAACTTGCGGGTTTGCCGGACTTCAAACTGTCGATGAACTCCCTGTTCTTCGCTTTGAATCCGCCGAACTCATAGAATTCTTCGCCGCCGGATACTTCCTTTGTATCGTAGGTTGTGCCGGTGGTATCACCATCGAGGTAAAGACTTGCTTTGCCTTCGATATCGACTTCGGCGACTGCGCCTGGTGCGTGCATCTGTAATCTGAATACTCTTCGTCCACTTGCCCATGTGTTGAGCAGGATTCCGGTGGAACCGTTATCGAACTCGATAATTGCGGAAACGTAGTTGTTATCGGGTACTCCGATCTTCTTCATCTGTGAATGAACCTTGACTACTTCTCCGCCGCACATCCATCGGATCGTATCTACAGCGTGGATGCCGTCGTCGACCAGTCTGTCTGCAGCCTGGGTGTACGGAACGATGTGGAACTTGTAGAATTCGCATACTGAATGGAAGATCTGTCCCTTTTTCTCACATTCTTCCTTCATTTTGACGGCGATCGGGGCATTCCTTCTCTGGAATCCAACCTGGGTAATGCAGTTGTTCTGTTCAGCCAGATAAGCCAGAATGTTTGCCTGGTGGCTGGTGATTCCAAGAGGTTTTTCGACAAACATGTTCATGCCCTGCTCGAGACACCACACCCATACCGGGTACATGAAAGTAGGAAGACCGACCGCGTAAACTGCATCCGGTGCTGTTTCTTCGATCATTTTGCGGTAATCGGTATATCTCTTCTCGATACCGTATTTGTCTCCCGTAGTGTTCATTCGCTCTGTGTCGATATCGCAGATTCCCGCGAATTCCACGTCTTCCAGGGATGCCAGGGACGGGTAATGGACATAGTTGGCCATCCCGCCTGCGCCGATCATAGCCACTTTCACTTTGCGGTTTGATGCGTCAATTTTCGCCATTGTTTGATGCTCCTATGGTTTTATTGTATTACTCGTTTGCAAACGGAAAATATCCTCTCGATGGTCGGGTATCCCACCAGCGTTCGGCTTCCTTCTGAATCTCATTGTAAAGCAACTTTCTGCTTTCATACTGGTTTCTGTAACCTCCGGGTGATGCCCAAAGGTGACCGTAATTCGCCGGGGATTGTAGTTCGTTCAGGTTGAAAGTTCCTGCTACCACTTCAATATCACCGGCTGTCCATTGTTTTACATTGCTATAAGGCTTTTTGCCGTTGAAGAAAGAATCATAAGTTGTAGGATTGATAATATCGTCGCCGCAAGCATCGAAAATGCTCGCGCCGGTTCCAAGTGTGCTCGACAACATGATTATGCCGTTGTCCGCAGAGCGGGCGTGTATCAAGCCTTTATAAGCGCCTGCAGCAGGCCAAAGGACAACTTCAGCGCCCTTCAAAGCGAGAAGCCGAGTGACATCTCCAAACCACCCGTCGTAGCATATTATCATCCCGATTGTGCCGAAGTCCGTCTCCCAAACCGGAGAGTCCAATCCGGGAGTAAGACCCATCTCCGTGGCTTCGGGCGTATGCAAATGGATCTTGTAGTACTTCCCTGCCAGATCCCCTTTGCGATCGAAAAGCATACCGGCGTTGTACGACCTGCCATCGGTGGGATCGAGATAGTGCAGACTCCCTGCCACGTAAATCCCATGTTCTTTGGACTTTTCCGCCATGAGTCGAACGCTCGGTCCGTCCATGGTTTCGGATTCATCGATTTCCAGGAATGTTTCTGGAAGCAGCACGAGATCAACGCCGTCTGCGGCTGCCGAATCGATAGCTTCAGCCCATTTGTCTACACTGCCCCTGCCGTGAGTCGCTGCCAATCGTACCGAACGTGGAGCAGCCGGTTCACATTCCTGCAGGCTTACCTGCTTGATACAGACTTCACCCTGAGCGCTGTAGCGGAACAACAGCCGAACGTCTCCGGTGGCGGAACCGTTGCCGAATACAAAGAAACTGTCCTCGCCTTCTATCCATCCGTCATCGAGTTTATGGAAATGAAAAATCCCATGATTGTTGTACGGATGGTTGTCTGCATAGCAGCAAAACATCAAGTTGAATTGCGGATTGATGTCTTTAGAAACTTTGAAGACTACTCTTAATCGATAAGTTTTCCCGGTTTCCATGGGAAACTTTGATTGTATCCAGCCGCAGCAATCGTCATTCCCATTGCCTGACATCACAAGGACTTTCTCACCGTTCTTTTCGGCCAGTTCGAACTTTGGTTTGAGATACGGGTAGTCCTTGGCAGTGCGAACTTCCCAGCCGTCGGGTAAGCTGCCGATTTCGCCGGATTTAAAATTCCAATTCGGTACTATGTTGGTCTCTTCGGTATTCATTTCTTATCCTTCAAAAAGCGACTTGGCATAATCCAAGTCCTGCTTGACCAATTCATCCATGCGTGAAGCATCGGTATAAGTGGCGCCGAGGCAGAGCACTCCGCTCCAGTCTCGTCTTTTCAATTCGGAAGCGATCAGAGGGAACGATGCCTTGCCATCCCATCCCGTAGTCCAAACCATCGGCCATGTTACTTCTCCGGACTCAGGATCGACTGCTCTCGACCAGTAAGCGTTCTTAAGATTCACCATCCCCAGATGATCCCACACAATGTCCAGCGCAAGTTCTATCTCTTCGCCATGCAGGGCGCCGTGGCCTGGATCCCACACCGCGGAAATGTATTTGGGATCGTAATCTTCGATCAAATGGCGCAGTCCCATAGCATTACAAACCAATTTCCCGCAGTGGTTTTGTATGCCGAGCTTCACGCCGTTCTGCATCAATACAGGGAGTAAATCATCTATTTGTTTGCGGATATCGGCTTCGGTGCTGAGATACTCGTTCTCGCCAATCATAGCCAATCCTCTGAACATGGGCACTCCGGCGCTGGCACAAGCTTCGATATCGACCGTGGAAGGCAGCCAATTCGATGTAGAAATGCTTTCGACTTTGAGACCCATATCGGCCAAATCTCGCACTGCTTTTGGAAGGTCGGCAGCGATCTTGTCCGGTTCGACTTGATAACCTGGGCGAACGCACAACTCAACGGCATCGAAACCCATGCCTTTTAGAAACGCTCCCATCTCAGGGAGTGGACTGGTCCAGGGCTTGGTAAACACTGAGTAAACGTACTTGCTCACAATGAGCCTCCTTTGCCTTAGTTCTTGCTTATATCAAACCATGCGGATGCTCCCGATTTGCCGGCAGCCACGATTATCGAATCGATCCCGGATTTTTTCAATACTGCAATCTGGGTAACAGGCTCTCCGATCGATTCTGTTTCGGCGAGCTTGTTGAGATTATCATCCATCAGCGCAAGTTTTCCGTTGGATAATCCTACGGCAAGCCTTACGGATGTTCCCGGCATATTAACTACTTCGAGCGATTGGACTTTGTCACCAACAGCCTGGCTGAACAGGAATTTGCCGTTGGTATCCAGCGCGTACAAGAAACCGTCGTTTCCGGCGCAGATGATTTTGGTGTTTGCAGGTGTTTTGGATTCCAATATGGCTGCATCATTCGGATTGACAGGCATGGTGTTGAATGTCCATGCGCTCTTGAGGTTTTTCAAGTCAACGCATGTCATCGTACTTCCTTCGCCTCCGAGATACAGCTTCGGCGAACCGCTGCCGTCAAAGTCTTTCAACCACAAGCGGCACGGTTTGTTTGAGAGTTTTTGGTCGAACAATATTGTCTGCCTGGATCGTCCGGGTTTCAAGATGTTTGCTGCCATGCTGGTGACCGCGATGAACTCTTGCTGTCCGTCACCGTCGACATCGCCGAAGATCCCTCCGATGCTCGTGTACCGGTAAATGTCCTCGCTGGATAATTCGCTTCCGGCACTGCTCAGGATGCTGGCATTGTTCCCCAGTGTCACTCCAACGCTTTCCTTGTTCTCTTTGCCATACTTGCCGGAATTGATGGAGAGTACCGAATTGCCCACATATTCCTTCTTCCACTTGAGATCACCGGTGTATGATCTGACTTCAACGGAAGTCGGTAAACCGATTACTATATCCTTTGTCTTTCCATCACCGCTCAGTACAACAGGATTACCGCGAAGTACTGTCTTGCCGTATGCTTTTAAACTTGGATTTGATGCCAATTCCTGATAAGAATTGGGGATTGGGAATCGAAGCGAGCCGTCTTCTTTGTAAAGCAGGAACTCATCGTTTCCATTTCCAAGTAGATCCGCATGCGCCAGATTCATTGGAGTTGCAAGTGCCAACTTCTTGATTGGGGAAATCTGTTTAATCGGTTGATCGCTGTGAGCGGACGAACCGCTTAACGCTCCGTATGCTTCGGCTTTTGATTCTTTAAGAATATGTTCCTCTATCGCTTTCACAACGGATGACTTATATCCGGATAGCTGTGAGGCATCGGCACCAGGTTGGAGGGCAAAACCTGATTTCCCGTGGTCGAAGGTGTTTGCTTGGAGATTCCAGCCGATCGCCTTGCCGTCTGCCGACGAAAATACGTCTTTGCCGTCGATCGATATTCTCTTGCATCCTGACAGGTACAAGCCTTCTTTGGAGATAATTCCCATGCTTGTATCGATATGCACATTTTCCAGATCGATTGCACCAGTGAATGCTATCGCTGATGAATCTTTGGTGGAAGACAAAAGAACAGCATTGGGAGAAATCTGCTTCACATGCCAATCGATCGTACGTCCAGGACCTTCGGCGTACATCAGTGTCCATATCGTATGCTTGTCACCTTTGGCAATGTATACATTAGCCGTTTGCCTGATCACTTCATTTTCGATATCTTCCATGCTGTTGCTGGTAGTGCCCGCAATATGAAGGGAGACTTTGCCGCATCGACTAATCGCTTCATGACCTTTCAATTCTACTGCAGCTTGAGTGAACCAGCTTTGTATGGATGAATGCTGGCCTGATTCTTTCGCCTCGGTTTCATCGGCTACCACAAACCAGCCGTGCTTTTGCCAGAAAATGCGGCGAGTCCAACCGGCACAGCCGTGTCTTTCAACTCGGTTTGCAACCATGGCATACTTCCCCAGATCGGTGCAATCCACGAGCTTACCTGCTATCGACTGCTGACCATACGGCTTTCCGGTGCTTATGGTCAGACTGTTCATGTCGAGAGTGCTCTCGATAGGTTTATTTTGAGCCTGATTTCTGAGCAGAGATGTGCCGAAATCCATGTACGAAGAAATACTGTTGATTTCACCGAGTGAATAGTATGAACCTTGCATTCCGGTTAATACAAAGAACTGATCGTCCTTTTGGAATCCCGTTCGCAGGGTGATCCTGTTGCCTTCTTGATTATAAGGAGTAGGATCGTAAGAGTAGTTAGGCAGATAAGGGTCTATCCTGCCGAATTTGTTCAGGTAATCGTGCAAGCCTGTTCCCAGCGGACAGACGAAGACCCCGTCCATTCGAGACTTCATAACCTTAAGCGAGTTTGAGCGCAGTGGAGTGTGATAACCCCAGGCGAAAACACTGAACGCATGTCCATGCATGGCGCTTGCATAAAACACGAATTGATAAAAATAAGGAATCTTAGTATTTCGAAGCAGGCTGGCGTACCCTTCACCGGGGTACATCCAATCCGCAATACGAGCTAACTGCTGATTTGCTACGGAGTTGGAGCGATCCAATATTGCTCGGCCTCGGCTGTCGACAGTCGAAACCCAGTAATCTGCAAGGGATCTGAAGTTGCCGCTGTTGAAGAAATCCATTTTGCCGGATGCAAGGGTCCAACGAGTTGCCAGCTCACCTTCATCCATTATGAATCCCTGGTTGCTGCTGTAGTAAGGATTTTGCCCTATTCTATCGAGATAACGCTCGGATTGTGTTTTCCATTCCGTTGCAATGCGTTTTTGCTCGGGATCAAGGGCACAGTTTCGCATCATGTATTCGGCTTCCAACCAAAACCACATGTTCCCGCTTATGTGATGGCGAGTTTCAAAAGCCATTTCATCGATGGGAACATTCTTGGAATTGATGATGTAGTACGCGTTTCGGTTCAGCATCGCCAGGTGATAGAGGTAATCCGTGATCTTCTGACGTTCCGCATCGGTAAATGCATCCGTTTCTTCCAGCATGTCCCAAGCCAAAACCAATGCCGGGCCTGAATAATCCATGAGGTCTACACGGTTGTCCTTGTAGCCTTGTTCCAATCGGTCGAGTTGAGACATGCAGCCGAACAGGAGACGTTTGAAACCTTCAAGATCTTTCTTGTTTGCTGTCAACCAATAGTGGATACCGAGGCATGCTGCGCCGGCCAGGTTCCTGTCGTGCCATACCATGAAGTCATGCGGATCTTCCGATGTCCATATCTTTGCTTGAGGGTGGTTGAAAACCGCATAACGGTCGATGTCCTTCAAGACTGCCGTCAGTGCCTGCTGCCGTTTGTTCTCCCATTTTGCTGCTTTTGGTCCCAAGATCACAGTGTGAAGAAAAGGAACTGCAACCTGGTTCTCCGTCATGGAGATTTTATCGACAAACGATTCCACGGCTTTGCTGCATCCGGCTTCATCCGAGCCGGTTACCACCAGACAATTTTGCCCACTCTTGAACGGATCGCAGACCGTTCGGAGTTCATATCCACCTGCTCCAGGAAAATACGCATCCGTTGCATCAAAATAACGGCAATAAAGTCTTTCTAGTACCGCATTGTTCCAAAATTGTCCGAGCAGGATGAAATTCCTGTCGAGCATGCCGTCTTTGACCTGACGAGGGTTCTCCGTCACAAACGATTTCGCGCTTTCGACAGGAACGACAACGCCTGTTTTGTTTCGTATTGCTTCCGCCAGGTTGTTTCCTATTTGATGATAAGGCTCTTCATCAGGAATGAGAATCACGGCTTTAGTCAAGGAATGTGCGCCTAATATGGTCTCACGATTGAAAGGCAGTCTACGCAGAGTTTCTGCTTTCGCCGGCGAGCTTATTATGGAGGCGAAGACCAGTGTGAGAAGGATTACCCATACGGCGGGATCTGATTTACTGATAATACACATGCTTATTTTACCCAATTTCAATGATACTCCTATAAATAGTAGCAAAATCCTGGTGGTGAAACAATGTACCGGATTGACTTTGTTTTGCGAGGATTTGTCTATGATTATACGCTCATAGGCACGCATTGTTACAAGCAAAGTCGAAAGCCGCAATTTTAGACAACGTTTTTTTGTACTAAGGCAATGATAGACATTCATAATTGTTCGAATATCGGCTATCATGTTTACAAATCAGATTATAATTGAAGGTGTGGAGCAATGAATTCTAGAGAAAGATTTATGTTGGCGCTTGAAGGCAAAGCGGTAGATAGAGCGCCGCTTGCTCACGTTTCGGCACTTACCACGGTAGAACTTCAGCAGTCTACCGGATGCAGTATGCCCGGAGTGCATACCAACCCTGAAGATCTTGCCAGATTGGGTGCAGCAAACCATGAGATACTTGGCTTCGATGCTGTAAGTTTTATCATCAATTATTTCAATGAACCGGTGGCACTCGGCTGTGCAGTAGATTGGGGGAGCAATCGTCGTCTTCCAATGTATATGTCCCATCCGTGGCAGACGTTGGACGATGTCAAGAAACCTGCAGACCTGCTCGATCGTTCTCCGGTGAAAGAGTGTTTGGAGACAATCCGTATTGCAAAAAAGAAGTACGGAAGCGATACGGCCGTGTTAGGTAAGGTCATGGGGCCGCTTTCGATGGTTCAGGTAATGCAGGGCGTGGAAACCGTCATGTTGAATATGATGGACTCGCCTGAAGTTATCCAGCAGATGATGGAAGTAGCGGCGGATATCTTGATCGAGTGTGCCAATGCTCAGTTCGATGCAGGAGCAGACGCAGTTTCACTTGGTGAAGGTGGTGCTGGAGCGAATATGGTTTCTCCTCCCATGCACAGGGAATTCCTGCTTTCGGTTCATAAACGAATGGTGGAAGAGATCCATGGACCGCTTATCATTCATATATGCGGTGACATTACTCCAAGGATCGATTTGATCATGGAGTCGGGCTTCAAGTGTTTCAACTTCGACTGGGCGGTGGATATCGACACGCTTCGAAAGGCAACTGAAGGGCGATTGTCGATCATGGGCAATATCAATACGACTGCGCTGCTCCAGGGAGACCCCGAGGAAATCGAGAAAGAAGTATTTGCTTGCCTTGATGGCAGAGTGGATATCGTCAGCCCCGGCTGCGCAATCTCGCCCGAATGCCCGAATGCCAATATTCGAGCTATGCGTGAAGGCATCGACAAATGGTATCAGCAGAAAGGCTAGCAGCCAAAACGTCAATGACTTAGTCTTGGATCATGGGTCGGGTTTCACGCAGGTCGCGTAAACCTGACCCTGTTCTGTTTGTCTACTTAATATGTTCTCTGGTTCTAAAACTCTTCGGTGAAACTCCTACCTTGCTCTTGAATCGCTTGGAAAAGTTATAAGCGTCGACAAACCCCGCCCTGAATCCCACCTCGCTGACCGGCAATCGGGTGCTTCTCAGCAATGTTTTCGCGGCTTCGATTCTTTTATCTACCAGGTAAGAGATTGGGGATGTCCCCATTTCCTTCGCGAACTGCTTGCACAAATACTGCGGCCGCCAACCAGCCATCTCGGAAAGATCTTCCAGCGTTATCCTGCTCGCATAATTAAGGTCGATGTATTCAGCTATACGCTTGCATTGAGAAGCGTTATCAAATACATCCGTGATTTGTTCAAGTTCACGAAGGTATCTGGCAAGCAGAACGAAGAACACGCACATCAGGGATGCGGCCAATTGCTTGTTCCCTATTCGGGAATAGTTTGCTGCTGCACAAACATTTCGCAGATGATTCTCAAGTTCTCTCCGTTGAACGGTGGAAAGCGAGGATAGGTTGGCGACTAGTCCGGGAAATCGGGGTGTGCGCCCTTCGTGGTGCAATTCAAATTTGAAAGTTATACCTTCTAAAGGCTGCTCTTCTGAAGACTGAAGATAGTGCTCGATACCGGGGTTTATTATGAAAAGATCGCCTGGATTTACTTGATATCGGTCTTCACCTATAACAATCAGTCCATCTCCCTTGTAAAAGTACTCGAGCTGGTAGCAGTCGTGTTGATGCATCACAACTTGCCGGGATCCAGACCAGGCAAAATCGAGGCCAAGGTCTATATGAGGATGAGCCAGATTGTCCAGAAGGTCATCGATCCAGGATGAATTACTCATAAATGCAGTTCCGTTTTCAGGTAAATCGCCGTTCTACAGGATTGTGCTACCAATGTAATTATATACAAGCACTTTTTATTGTCAAGGTCGGCAGCAGGTGCTTTTGATTAAATCTCTTGCCTGATGTTCGATTTTTGATTAATATGAACTCTAGAGGACGAGAGGTGGTTGCTGGACACATGGAAAAACCTTCGACCAAACGGATAGATATCATAATCTGCACACTCCTTGTCGCTTTTATAGCTGGAGTGTATTACCGGGTGCTTCACGCGGGGTTTATCAACTTCGATGATTTCGATTATGTGGTAAACCATTTGGAGATCCACACTGCACCGAATCTTCAAGGGATCGCTTATGCATTTCAAGCCGTGAAAGTTGCAACATGGCAGCCGTTGGTGTTTATCTCATACATGATCGATTGGCAATTTTGGGGGTTAAACCCCATGGGCTATCATTTGACCAATCTGCTCCAGCACACTGCGACAACTTTGCTGCTATATTATGTGTTTCGTCGCATGACCGGTTCTGTGTGGAAAAGCGGGTTTGTAGCGGCAATCTTTGCGATACATCCGCTGCACGTGGAATCGGTGGCATGGATAGCAGAACGAAAAGACACGTTAAGCGCATTGTTCTGGGTACTTACAATGCTTGCGTATTCATATTATATAGAAAAGCCTGGAATAGGAAGATATGTTCTGCTTGCAGTAACATTTGCGCTTGGATTGATGGCAAAATCGATGCTTGTAACGCTGCCGATAGTATTGCTGTTGATGGATTACTGGCCTCTTGAACGGATAACTGTTGTTCAACATCAACATAAAAAAGGCAAAACAAAGGGGAAAGCTCGATCCAACATCAAGCAGCTTGTATTGGAAAAGGTGCCTTTGCTTGTGCTGGCATTGATCACCGCAGGGATTGCCAGTGTCACCCAGCAATCTGCGATGTCTTCTACACAAGCTGTTCCCATGGACCTTCGCCTGGAAAATGCATTGATCTCGTACGCTGCTTATATCCGTAAACTGTTCTACCCTGCTGATTTGTCGTTGTTTTATCCATTTGTGACATCGCACAGGCCTATACTCCAACTTGCAGGATCGGTGCTTTTGCTTGGCGCGATTACCGTGTTGGTTATAAAGACGGAGCGCAAATATCTAAAGACTGGATGGCTCTGGTACGTTATCATCCTCTTGCCGGTTTCCGGGATCATTGCGTTCGGGAGCCAGGCGATGGCCGATAGATACACTTACCTGTCCATAATCGGCTTATCGATCATGCTTGCCTGGGGAATACCCGACCTTTTGTCGAAACTTCAGCCTTTAAGCAAATGGCCGACGTATCTCGGTATATTGGCAGGTATTTTCCTCGTTGCATTGATCGCATGTGCATGGAAGCAAGTCGGTTACTGGCATGATTCGATCAGTGCCTGCGAGCGGTCACTTGCGATTACTCCTGATAACTGGGAGATGGAGAACAATTTGGCTTCGGCACTTGGTGATGAAGGCAGGTATGACGAAGCAATTCGGCATTTCCGCGCCGGAATAGCGCTTCATCCGATTCAAGTTCCCGGTTATCAAGGCATGGGATTTGTTTATATCAAGCAGCACAATTATCCGGAAGCTATTCAGGCGCTTTCCGACGCAGCGCGGATGGCGGAGCAAACACATATGACACCTGAACTTCAAACTGTTTTGCAGAACGGGTTGAATGAAGAATCACTAAAACAGTTCGATGCCGT
>Ga0272448_1003252_pt1 | contig 19507 bp, 15 predicted proteins | sample YNPCB0191_FD_202220 | JGI IMG/M metagenome (GOLD analysis project Ga0272448, IMG submission 202220) | Hot spring sediment microbial communities from Yellowstone National Park, WY, United States - YNP-CB-019-1 | ecosystem: Environmental > Aquatic > Thermal springs > Hot (42-90C) > Sediment... | reverse complement strand
AGTTATAATTAATCTTTAAAGGTCTAAAGTTATAATTAATCTTTAAAGGTCTAAAGTTATAATTAATCTTTAAAGGTCTAAAGTTATAATTAATCTTTAAAGGTCTAAAGTTATAATTAATCTTTAACAATATTTAAAGGAATAATCGTTCTTTAAAGTTAAAATATAAAAGTACTTATATGTAACAAATATAATATTTGTTACATATTTCGATTAATAGCGAATATTTAAAATGATTTATATTATAATATTATTTATAAGTATCTTTCACATGATCATATCCATTAATTTATATAAAAAACTTAATTATATAATAACATATTAATTAGAATATTCAAATGAGTAATATTCTACTTATATGAATATTTATGTTGATAACCGACCCGTTTCAACATAAATATATTTATCTAATATAAATTAATTGTTAACTCCAAGATATATTCTCATACGTACATAATATCTTAGACAGAAAAATATAATTATTGATGATATCAAGTATTTAGTTTAATTATATTAATTATTAATATGTTATATATAGTTAATCATCGAATAAAAAACAATTAATTATTATACATCAATGTAATAATTTTACTTATATTTAATTAATAAATCTAGTACTTAGTTTATTTATGATATTCAAATTTAGGGTATTTAACTTATTTGTTTATGTTATTTCCAGAAATTACTAATCAAATTAAAAAATAACCAGTTCCAATTTAATACCCAAATAAACTAATTTATATAATTACTAATTATTCTATTATATTAATGACTATTGATCAAATCTAATAAAAATATTTTTTTGAGTTATTAATTAAGAGTCATTCTTTATCTATAATAATTAAATCAAATCTAATAAAAGTATTTATTCAACCTACATTTATTAATTAAATGTAGAATATCCATTTGATTTTTATCTCTTAATCAGATCAAAAATAATTATCTAAAGTCCATTAATTAATATCTAATATAAATAAATATTAGATATTAATCTTATGTTTAAATGATCATTAATAAAATAAAACGTAATAATTTAATTAAATTAAATGTATATTAATAAGAAATATGAATATTGTTAATTATAAATTTTAATGAATGACTGCAAATTAGGGTTACTTTATAACGCATTAATAGATAAAAATTTCTGATATAATTCTTTTTTTTTAAATTAAATTTTTTTATATTATTCTTAAAATGGAATCTTTACCTTATGAGACTTTGTTTAATGTTCTCTTACCTCTTCCTTATCAAGAAATTATTACTTTTTGTCAGATTAATCGACAATATTTTAATATTTGTCAAGATCTTAATTTTTGGGCCACCAAGGCTTATTTGGAACTGAAAGTACCCTTTGAACAATTTTACCAAACCTCCTTAGCGGGACCTGATCGATATCTACAATTATTAGCTGAATTAAATAAAATTTGTCTGCCGGGTTCTGAACGTAGTGTGGATGTTAATATTTGTTTGGGTCTAGCCAGCAGTCACAATAATCTTAACTTAGTTAAATACTTCTTAGAACAGGGAGCGAATAATTTAGAACCAGCATTCTTAGCAGCTTCAGCTAACGGTCATCTTGAAATGTTAAAATATTTAGTATCAATTATGATACCAGAGACATTAGTATATCCTAATGTATTAAGTGATGCATTATTAATAGCAGCATCACATCAACATCAGAACATTATTGATTATTTAATCTATTTAGGTAATATTTTTCACTATAATTTTCCTACCATTGAAAACTTAAATAATGCTCTAATAAATACTGCCGATACTGGCAATATAAAACTATTTGATTATTTATTATTGTTAGGTGCTAATAATCTAGAAGGGGCTTTGTATAATGCAGCCGAACATAATCAGAAAAATTTAGTTACTCATATTATTAATTTGGCACAAAAAACTAATTATGATCTTGATTTAGTAATGGCTCTTCTTGGTGCAGCATCTGGTGGACATAAGGAATTATTAGATTATATTTTAAGACTTGATTCCACTCTTAATGATATAGAAATACTGGATGGTGCATTAGTCGAGGCAGCTACGAATGGCCACAAAGAAATGATAGATTATTTACTTTTTTTAGGTGCTGCAGATGTTAATTTAATATTAACTGGTGCTGCTTATGGAGGTCAACGCCAATTGGTAGATTATGCTTTATCTTTAGGTGCTACAAAGTTAAATAAAGCTGTAGAAAAAGCGATTGAGGGAGGTCATAACAATTTAATACCATATTTAATTTCCCTCTGTGCCATTAATGGTAGAAGATATAGATGAAAGAGAATTCAGAACTCCATAATTATACTAATATTTATCATAGTATTAATTTTTATAAATCTAGTAATTGTTTATAGATTCTATGAAATTAATAAACACATAGATACATATTGACCTTTTAATTAATAAATACTATGAATATTTATAGTTATGAACATAAATTAAATTAGGAATACCTATCTAATATTTTATTTACAAAGACATGTTATCATCAATTATTATTACTAAAATAAAATCGAAAGCAATCTTATCATCTATAGCTAATAAACAAATAAATATTAAAACATAAGTATTTAATTTATTAATGTATATTATTCAAATTTTACGTTCATTATTGTGCTTATATTTTATTGACCTAATTAAATCAATTGCCTTATTTTACATTTACCAATTATTACAGTGAATGTATTTGATTAATATTATTTTCGTGTTTGTTAAATAAATTACATTACATAAAGATACTATATTTGATACATATTTATTAATTAAAGGAGAAATAATCATCTAATTTATAAATGTTAATTAATCTTATATTTACTTGTTATTATTATTTGTGATAATTAATTATATTTATTACCACATATATCTATAAATATAGATATGTTAATTATCGCTTATTAATTAATTTAAAAGTAACCTCATATTCATTTCCGTTAATTAAACGAATTATACTAAATTAAACCATGGAATACATATAATAATACTTTATTATATGTATTCACCTTTTAATTAGCTAGGTTATGATAAATGAATGTTTGTATAATGGATAAATATATTCTTGAATATTCTCAACTAAAGAAATAATCGATCTTAAAAGGTCTAAAGGAATAATCGATCTTAAAAGGTCTAAAGAAATAATCAATCTTAAAAGGTCTAAAGAAATAATCGATCTTAAAAGGTCTAAAGGAATAATCGATCTTAAAAGGTCTAAAGGAATAATCGATCTTAAAAGGTCTAAAGGAATAATCGATCTTAAAAGGTCTAAAGGAATAATCGATCTTAAAAGGTCTAAAGGAATAATCGATCTTAAAAGGTCTAAAGAAATAATCAATCTTAAAAGGTCTAAAGAAATAATCAATCTTAAAAGGTCTAAAGAAATAATCAATCTTAAAAGGTCTAAAGAAATAATCAATCTTAAAAGGTCTAAAGAAATAATCGATTTAGAAAGTTAAAAATATAAAGCACTTATTTGCAACAAATATCGATTAATAGTAGATATTTATAATATTTTGTATTCTAATAATATTTTTTACATGGTCAATAAACAGTCAATCTTATAGTGACATATTAATTAGTATATTTAAATGAACAATATTACACTTAGCTGAATATTTATTTTGATAAATGGTGAATTTCAACATGTATACATATCTAACATCTGACATATAATTTAAATTAATGATTAAAAAAGATATTGTCACTTAAAATTCTTATTTATATGTCGTACAAACAAATGAATAACAATATATTTATTATTAATTATTAATGATATCAAGTACTTAATAATTTATTATGTTGATTGTTAATAATAAAATGGGAGACGATTAATTATTTTATTTAGGATATACAAATTTAGGGGTAATTAACTTACTTGTCTTGTTATTTCTGGGAATATAATTACTAATCTAATCAAATTAAAATAACTAAAATTCATTTAGTTAATGTTTAGTAATGATTAGATTAGTTAAATAACCAGTGATCAAATATAAAAGAAAGCATTATTTGATTCAATTAATGTTTATTAATTAAATTGAGGGTTTCTTTTGGCATCATTATGTGTCATATTTTATCAATCCGAATAAAAAATATTTATTCATCAAATGAAAGCAGATAAAATATTAGTTTACCCTACATTTATTAATTAAATGAAGAATATCTATAAATCATATTAAGAATAATTATCAAATGGCCGTAATAACTATATTTATTTCCATTAGATATTGATCTTATGTTAAGATGATAATTTATTTTCAACTATTAATGGATAGGGTGCATAACCTAATTTAATATATAGCTATAATCTTTATCTATTAATCAAATTTAGATTAATAATTTAATGTTAATTGATAATTATAAAATTTAACAAATAATATGTTACTTTATAACACATTAATAAATATAAGTTTGTTGATATAGCCTTCGTCCTTATTAAAATTTATATTCAATTTTAGAGTTATATTATTTAATAATATTATGAAAATGGAATCCTTGCCTTATGAAACTTTGTTTAATATTCACAATTTAGAAAAAACAGTAAATAAAGATTTATATCAAGCAGCTATCTGTGGCAATAAAAATATGATTGATTATTTACATTCCCTTGGTACTAATAATAGTAACGAAATCTTAGAAGGTAATGGTGAATTAGTCGATTATACTTCAACTCTAGAAGTAACCGATTTAAATGAAGCATTAATAGAGACAGCAAGTGGTGGACATAATGATATCATATTATATTTAATTACTCTAGGTAGCGTCTCGTGCGCGACTGCTATTAATTTAGATGAAGCCTTACTAGTAGCTATTGAAAATGAAAATTTTAACACTGTTAAATATCTATTAACACAGGGACCCCAACTTAGACAACAATATCCTAAATTAACACCACCAACTATTGAAGAATTAGATCACGCTTTAATTTTTGTTAGTCAATCTAATGATATTGAATTAGTTCAATATTTGATTTCATTAGGTACCACTGAGTTGAGTCTTGCTATATTTACTGCACTAACATATGACCAAGTTGAATTGATTAAATATTTATTAACTAACGCTTTATCTTTTAAAATCAAAAACCCCAACATCAACTTACCATCATAATACTTATTAAATGTAGTCTTAATAAAACTTATTAGAAATGGTGATCTTAATTTCATTAAATATTTAATTGAATATAGAAGAGAATTATTAAGAGAAGAACCAGGTGGTACATTTCCAAGAATTTATGAATTAAAAGAAGCTATAAAAATAGCTTCTAATTCAGGACATAATGATATTGTCCAATATTTATCTAAGGTTTTAGAATTATCGCAAACACAAAATAGAAGTAAGTAATATTATCCATTTGACCATTCTAAAATCATAAAAGCTGTAATTAACACCTTCTTTAATCAAATAATTAACTAGTATATATTAATATTAATGAAATTTGAATATATTTTTCATATCAACTTTTTATTTTTTACCTTTCTTAAAATAGAATTCTTACCTTATGAAACATTATATAATATTTTGATACCTTTATTTTATCCTGATATTATTACTTTCTGTCGGACTAATCGACAATATGCTAATATTTGTCAAGATCCTAATTTTTGGTAGCGTCTTGCGCGCGATCAACCAAAGCTCATCTTGAATTTCAAGTACCCTTTGAACAATTTTATCAAACTAAATTAAGTGGACCGGATCGTTATTTACAATTATTGGCTGAAGTAGGTAACATTTGTATCCCCGGCTCTGAACGTAGTGTGGACGTTAATGTTTGTTTAGGTTTAGCTAGTACATTCGGTAATATTAATTTAGTTAATTACTTTTTATATAAAGGTGCAACTAACTTAAGTTTAGCGTTGATAAAAGCAGCGGCCAATGGCAGATTTGATATAATACAATATTTAGTATCCTTAATACCTAAAAATAGGATAATACCCATTAATGTATTAAGAGAGACCTTAAATACTGCAGTGGCAAGTCAACACTTACAAATTGTTAAATATTTAATTGATTTAAGTAATTTATTTAAGCAAAGAGATTCTAGTTATGATTTCCCTAGTATTGATGATTTAAATGTTGCTTTAGAAATTAGTGCGCTTGTTGGTAATATTCAATTATTTGATTATCTAGTTTCCCTAGGTGCTAATAATCTTAATAACACATTATTACTAGCAGCTCAAAATAATCAGAAAAAACTGGTTCTTCATATTATTGATCTAGCTCGCAAAATTAATTATGATCTTGATTTAACTTATGCACTTACTGGAGCTGCTAGTGGTGGATCTAAAGAATTAATCGATTATCTTTTAATCCATCCTACATTTAGTGATGTCAATATCTTAAATAGAGCTTTATATTCAGCGGCTCACGGTGGTCAAAAGGGAATAATTGATTATTTACTATCACTAGGTGCTAATAATATTAATGAAATTTTATCTGGTGCCTCCTATGGGGGTCATCGTGAATTAGTCGATTATGCTTTATCTTTAGGTAGCGTCTCGTGCGCGACGGCAACCAATCTAAATGATGCTTTAACCAATGCTGCATTTGGAGGTAATATTGAATTACTACCCTATTTAATTTCTTTGGGTAGCGTCTCGTGCGCGACTGCAGTTAACTTAAATGAAGCCTTATTTGCAGCAATTGAAGGAAATCAATTAGAAACGATTAAATATATCTTAACCCAAGGATCTAGACTTAAACAACAATATCCGGGATTAATCTTACCAACCGCCGAAGAATCAGAAAGAGGTTTACGTTTTGTTGGTTGATATTGAATAAGTCAGATATTAATTTAAGTGAGGATCTATTTGCTACACTTAATAATAATCAACTTGAAGTGACTAAATATTTATTAACGACAAAATCCTAATATTATTTTACCACTAACAGAGAATATCAATTTAGCTTTATTAATATTCGCTGGAAATGATGATCATAGAAGGTAGTATGAGATGTAAATACTATATTTTCATCTATTGAGTTGGAAACAGTTATAAAGCTCACTCGTGAAAAGAATTATCAACATATTGCTCAATATGTTGATATTATTGCAAGAACAAGATATCAACAAGTTAGAGATCAGAATTATATTCATATGAACAAAATTTTAGTGTTGATATAGTTGGTAATTTAGTTCTAATTGATGTTATTTTTCGATGATATAAACATGGATTATATACGTTATTTAATAACTTGTCAAAATTCCATATTTATTTTATTATAGATATCTATAATAAAATAAATACCAATTAATGTATCTGCACATATCTTATTTAAAGATAAATGACCATTAATTATTTTACTATAAAGAAATTTTTCATTTATTAAACAGGTTGAGGAGTTATTTGATCTAATGATACTTCTAGTGTTATCATAATTAATAATTATAATTAAATTGTATACTGAATCACCTAAAATTCATAATTCCAAAATTATATTTTTAAATTAATTGGTTAGTTAATTATGAATTTATTATCGCTCATATTGGTAAAAGCTAATAAAATATGATCATCAGGTAGTTTAAAAACAGATACCTTTAATTAATTTAATGTACGTCTGATACGTGAGATTTTTGTTGCAATTTATAATTCATTTTATTATAAATTGATTTTGTAAATATTACCATTATTTGAATCAAATAATGAATCAACATAAATTTGATAATCATGATTTCATTAGATATTGCTCCCAATTGGAAAAATTAGGTAGAAATAAAGTTACATTTAGCGTTAAATCTGGTATCGAATTATGTTCGTATGATTTAATGCAATTCTTCTTTAAGGTGTTAGAACGAACTAAATCAGGGTTTTTTTATAATAAAAATGTAATAGCGTGTAATATGGAAAAAATTTTTTTCTTATTATATAATTTAAATATTGATTATGATAATGTATTGGTTAATTTATTAGATCCAGAAGAATATCAAGATTTGATATTTAATGAGAATATTAATTTATTTGGTAAAAAGTATATATTATTAGGATGGGCCTTAATTACTGAATGTGATAAATATGCCAAAATAGACATGTTCGAAATTTTCCTTAAAAATCACAATTTTGGAGCTTTACTTTATGATAAAATTGAAGAGTATTTCTATAAAATAAATAAAAGTGTTTATATATCAGATCCTATTACTAACTCTATAAATTATTGGCTTTATAAGATTAAAGTAATAGATAGGATGTATGATGACTTTAATGAAGATGATGAAATAAAAAATTTTTTAGTTAATGAGATGAATTGGGATGAGTCCGCAATAGACAATTATTTTAAAAATAAAGATAATAGCGATGAAGATGACTTATCATCAAAGATAATCATTTCATCCCCGCCTACACCTCATGCTTTATTGCAACAAGATATAAAACTTCCACCTTTACCAGCAAAAATAACTTTAGAAACACCCAATTTAATAAGCCCCTCATTACCACAGGATATGAAATGTTCACTATCACCCACAGAGCAACCAAAACTAATAGTACCACAATTACCATCTCCTCCTCCTATAAACCCTAAATTAGTGGGGTCTCAATTACTACCAAATTAAAGGTACAAACATCTACATTATCAGTAATATTAAAGATACAAACTCCATAATTACCACCAAAAATACACGCTTATTTATTAATATCATATTTAACAAATAATATTAATATTATTTGTTACTAAACTTATTATATTCTGATGTACCACTAAAATAATATAATAATCATTTTTAATTTTCAAATCTTAATTCTATGATATATTCATGTCCATTTAAATTTACTTCTTTTCCATATGAATCCGTTAATCTAACTTGCAAACTGTTAAAATATTCAATTGTATTTAATTTAATCTCATGATAAACAGGTATTTTATTGGTCATTTTTACCCCTGGTTTTGCTGTATTTGGTATAAAAAACGAATACATACCCTCAGATGCATATTTATCTGCAATTACATTATCGAATCTTATGAATAAATCAGGTAATGATAAATTTATAACATGTTCACTCATAATTTTTGAAGATTTTAGTGTATCTTCTTTTCTAAACCCTAATACATTATATAATGATGTATCAGAATGATCACCACCACCAAATAATATTTGAAAATCAGCAGTTGCATTAATTGTTATTTTATATGTTATAGATTAATAAATACAATTATATCTAATTTTATTAGGACCTAATGATGATTCTAATGTTAATAATACTTCTACATGAGAATCTAACTTATGGGCTTCGTAATATCCTTTAGGTAAACATACACTAAATTTATGTTCATTAGCTAATTCCAATATATCAATATAATTATTGGTAGAATTAATGTTATACATTGTATTAGGTATAGATATATGTTGCAATTTGATAGTTTTACCTTTTACTGTTGTCTTATCAAGTTTAATTAGAAATTTTTCTGGTGTTCCTGACATTCTTTTTCGTGAACTATTATTATTATAGAATCCATTTTAATACTAAAAAATTATATTTTTTAGTATATTTATTATCTTAATTGTAAAATAATTTACAATTTTTGTAAATTACTACAATTAATTATAAAATTTAAACAGGTAATGTAAACATATTATTCATTTTAATTAAAACAACTTCATTAGATATTGTTTATAGACTAATTTTTAACATTTTCATTCCGTAAATTGAAATCCTAATAAATTTATATATGAAATCATAAATTACGGGTTACTTATGATTAATACTCAAGATTTAACCTGTAAAATTTGTATGGATGGCAAAGATGAGGAACCTAATTTAGGTAAACTCTTTAGACCCTGTTTATGTAGGAATATGGCCGTTCATGAACATTGTTTAGAACTCTGGAGACAAACTAACATTCATAATTCTAACTATTATCAATGTGAAGTCTGTCATTATCAGTATCAAACAACACGTCTGAAATATGCTCGTCTAATTGTTAATCCGATTACCATATCGACACTATCTTTCATCACTATTATTTCTACTGTTATTATTACCGCTTATTTTATTCGTGCGTTCACTTTCTTATTATTAGGTATCAAATTAACTAAATCATCTTTTGCACTTAGTAGTAAGATCATTTGGTGGGCGGTTTGTTTAATTGGTGTCATTTCTATGATATTATGTTTACTTACTGATAATAATAGTGGTAATATTAATATTGTTGGTAATGTAATCGAACTATTTACTGATATACATTTTCATCATATTTATGTATTTGAACTCTTTGGTTACACAGTTAGTTTAACTGGATTTGGGTTATTTGCAGTTAATGTGTATAGTAGTGTTCATCAAAGTATGCAAAAATTATTAAATAAGTTGGGTAATAGGGTCTTAGAAGTTAATCATTAATTTTATATTTATATCATAATAATGTATTGATTTATTATGTTGAATTTGTTTCTAACTAATCTTAATAAATTTCTACTAACATTAAACATATCTCCACCATCTTGTCTAATACTCTGGTAGAATTTTGGGAATTCTTGACTAATTTTTGTATTTAATGAAAAGACATTAAATTTATCTTTATAATTTTCTATTTTATAACAAGTCGTTTGACTTATATATATACTTCTACATTATTAATATTATTTTGTGATTGATTTTTATCTAATTGTTCATAATTATGTTCAATATTATTGTTATTTCTTTTGCCATTGGATACATATTAATATTTAATTGGGTGATATTTTTTAGAAACTGTCCTTGTTCGTTTGTTTATGGTGATACTTTTATTTAGGACAAACAACATTAAGAGGTTAATGTTTAATAAGAATAATGACATTTATTATAATCTTTAAATAATATGAACAGTATTAGTTGTAGTTCCCGTTAAATATGATTTCTTAAAAAATGTAATTAATATTATAATTTGAAAGATATTAGATTAAATCTAATATCTTCAGTTCTATCATTAAGTAATTGATATACATATTTAAGTAAAATTTCAAACATTAATTGAAATGGTTATCTGTTGATCATAATGATTAAATTTAAATATAAAAATATTGTTATTATAAGTCGTTTAACTGTACAATCACCATAGGATGACCAACATTCACGTGAACAAAATCCATTAGTAAGATTTTTAATATATTTTTGACAATACTTACAATTACTACCATATATTTTTTAAATGTCTAAATAGTATTCATAAATTTCCAATGGTACTATTTTTTTTATTGAGCTAATGTTAGTATTGGTCATACATAATTGCAAACTTGCCAATGTCTTTAAAGATTTGGTAGACATAATGATTGATTATTCAACTGGATAAATTAAAATAATCATTTTTATTTTGACTTAATAATATATAACCCATCCAATTATATTACACTGTTTATTAAAAATGTGCTAACTCTTGAAACATTAAAATTGATATAATTAAATATTTAATTATATGATAATAATAGATTTTATTATACAATAATAAAATAGCAATTACTCCAAGAATATACTTTATTACATAATGATTATATACCTTATAATATAACAAGATAAAAATCATCATAAGAAAGATATATTTTCTTAGATGATAAAAAATATAGCAACCAAATGAGCAATATTCATTACTATAAAAAATATTATAGCGTCCACCATAATATTTTTCACAGTAATGACATTTAAAGTAGTATTTTTTAATAGCTAAGTAATATTCATAAACTTCTGGTGGTAGACACTTTTTAATGATTATAGGTTTAATCTCCATTAGACTTAATTTGACAGCTGCTAATTTCTTCAAAGAGCTAATGGACATGATGATTTAAAATTTAATAGGTGTAATCTAATCTAATCAGTTTTATTCTTAGCAGTTAATAATTAAATTGAATAGGGCTAATCTAATCTAATCTGTTTTATTCTTAGCAGTTAATAATTATTTGATCTAATATCAACAAATCTATTATTTCTTCTAATTAATCACTTGTTATAGAACATATTAATTATAGAATGTGCTAATTTCAAACCGTTTCTTTAAATTTGTGTATTAGTACACACAAATTTAAAATAATTATAAGTTAATCTGATGAATGATATATTTAATTTGCAAATAAATGCTTAAAACATAAGTATTTATTTAAGCTTCCTAATTTCTATATTGTGATAGTACATTCATGCCTCCATAAATCATAATAATTAATATTATAAAGATCAACAATGCTATGTTTTGATAATATTTTGTACCATTATCAATATATGATGACCAACATTCATCTGAACAATATCCATTATTACCATTTAAAAAATACTTTTTACAGTAATCACATCGATGATAATCATTTTTAATAGCTAAATAGTATTCATAGACCTCTAATGGTAAAGATTTTTTAATAATATTAATATTATTCTCTGTTAAGCATAATTTTGAAGCTGCTAATCGCTTTAAGGAGTTAATAGACATGATAATTTAAGATCTAATCAATTTAGTCTTCAAGTATTATTGGTTAAATAATACTTATTTATTAGATAGTTAATCTGTCTTTTTAGGTGTAGATTCACATAAATTAAAAGTTAAGTTGTTATAATATAGTTATCTTGCAATAGTTATAAATATTATTTGAAACACACACAATGACACCATTAAATAATTAAATATCCTATCACCGTGATAGTTATAACACTCAGGTGAACAATAATTATCATATAAATGGGCGATATAAATAAAATACTTTTTACAATAATAACATTTATGATAACACTTTTTAAAATCTAGTTGTTTATTTAAGTAATATTCATACACATCTTGCGGTAAACACTTTTTAATGGTGTTAATGTTTATCTCATTCAAATATAATTTTAAAGCTGATAACTTTTTTAAGGATTTAATCAACATCATGTTAATTGTTTACAGGTCTAATCTAATTTAATCAGTTTTATAATAAAGTTTATAAGTTCGTTAAATAGTTATTGGACATAGATCTTACTTAATAATTATCTGATTATTAATCTATTTAATTCCCAGCAAGTTAAATTTTAAAATAATTGGTTATTCTCTATATTTAAGAAGTAGTTTAGTAACTTTTTAATTATTTAAACATGTTATTTTTTATTGTAATTATTTAATTTGTATCAGTATACACAAATTAAATATAATAATTCAAAATAACTAAACTTCCGTCAAAAGAGTAAATTACTATCAACCCTTAGTCTAATAATTAATATTAATAAAGCATAAGTGGTGATGTTCCAATTATAACTATTTAGGAAACATTTTATTAAACACCCAATCACCATAAGCTTCAAAACATTTATAGGAACAATAAAAAGTATCTGTACAAAAGACATCTTTTTTACAGTATTTACATCTACGACGTACATTTTTAATATTTAGGTAGTATTCATATAATTCTGGTGGTACACACTGTCCAATAGTATTAATATTATGATTTATTAGAATTAATTTGATAGCCGACATTTTCTTCAAAGATTGCACATCTAAATAGTATTCGCAAACTTCTTGAGGAAATAACTTTTTAATATTGGTCTGTATTGGAATTGACATCTTCTATGGAAAGAATAGATCTGACTAAATTTAATCACTTTTGTAATTTAACTAATAATTTTGGATATTGTTGACTGGTAGTTATTTAATTTGTATACACAAATTAAATAAAACTTCAAACAAAAGAACAAATTATTATCAAATATCAATTTGATAATTATTATCTTTTAATCATGAGTACTAACATTTCAATTATAACTATTGAAAACAAAGTAAATCTAAATAATCGGTTATCATAAGCTCGCCAACATTCATAGGAACAATAATCAGTACCATAACTAAAGAAATAGTTTTTACAGTATCCACATTTACGATGATATTCTTTAATATCTAAATAATATTCATAGACTTCTTGTGGTAGACACTTTTTAATCTTATTAATATTAGACTCTGTTAAACTTAATTTAATAGCTGATAACTTCTTCAAAGAGCTAATCGACATGTTGATTTAAAGTTCAATAGATCTGACTTAATCTAATCAGTTTTCTAATTATCATAGTTAGTTAAGAAGTATTTGATAATAATTAATCCCCAAATAGTGTAGATCATCGTTTAATAATGAGTATTAGTTCAATTATAACTAATGCGATAAGACCCTATTTATATAGAAGTTTATCATAGGCTTTACAACATTTATAGGAACAATACTTAATATCGAAACTGAAAATATCGACATTTAAGAAATACTTTTTACAATAACGACATTTGCTGTAACAATTTTTAATAGCTAAGTAGTATTCATAGAGCTCTGGTGGTACACATTTTTTTATAGTATTAATATTAGTCTCCATTAGACATAATTGGATAGCTGAGGATTTCTTTAAAGATCTAATGAACATGATGATTTAAATTTTAACAGATATGGTTTACTCTAATCAGTTTTATTCTTCAAAAGATAATTCCATCATATATTCACTTCCATTTAAATTTAATTGTTTTCCCATATGGTCTGTTAAAATAATATCTAATTGATTAAATCGTCTACTCTCACTTAGGGTAATTTCTTGACAAATCGGTATTGTATTTATTATCTTTTCTCCATATTTTGCGACATTTGGTACAACAAAAGAATATGGTGAACCATTTAGTAAATATTTATTATTTATAAACTCTTTTATTCTAACATAAACATCTGGTAAAGATATATTTATTATATTATCACCTACAATAATTGATGAAAATGGTGTATCATTTTGTGTAAACCCTAATACTTGATATAGTGATTTATCATAATTTGGACCACTACCAAATAGTATTTTGAAATCTGACGTTGAACTTATAGATAACTTGTGATTAGTTGGTGAATACATACATTTATATTTGTATTTATTCGGCCCTAACGACGATTTTTTATTTAATAAATCTTCCATTGTAATTGTTAGTTTATCAATAGTATAATATCCATCAGGAATAAATAAACTAAAGCTATAGTTGTTTTCATATTCTAGTATATCAATATAATTATTTGGTGAATTAATATTAAACATTGTATTAGGTATAGATATTTGTAATAATTTAATTGTTTTACCTTTTGCGAGTACATGCTGTAAATTAACATTAAAATTTTCCGGTATTCCCGATGATCTTTCACTTGAATTTATAGTTATAATATTCTTGTCCATTTTAATATTAGATTATATTTTAAGTATATTTAATATTCAATTATATTTTAAGTATAATTGATGTCCTTTTAAATATATTTGATATCATTTGCCGATTTTAATATATATATATTAAAATCATGACATTATTTTAACAAAATAATTATTAAATGATAATTACGTTCTTGTTTTAACGAACTAATTATTTAACAATAAACAATGATAATAAATAACTAGTAGGTCATAAAATTACATTCAACCAAGCCTACACCGATCCCAGAAATTCAAAATTTCTTTTCTTAATAATAATTCTGAAATGTGTGTTCATTTTTATTATTAAGATTCCATAATAAAATATTCTCTTGACTAATAATAAAATTATAAATTAAAATAATATATAATAAATAACTGGTAACCCTTTAAAATGAGTTACCAAAAAGCCTACACCGATCCCAGAAATGCAAAAATACTTTCTTAATAATAATTCTGAAATGTGTGTTCATTTAAAGGATTATAAATTATAATAAAATATTGTTAATTTAAATTATAATAAATTATAATTTAAATTAACGATAACTATTTATTGTCTATATTAAACCTTAAAAATATATCATAATGATCTGGTTTTATCAATAAACTAATATGAAAAGAGATTATAATAGTCAACACCATTAAATGTATAATCCAAAGCATCATATAAAATATATGGATTAATTCTTATTTTCTTGATTATATTGATATAATATTCTAATGGTATTTTGTCAGTATTAGTAATTTGTGGACAGGGTATTCTACTACCTAAAAGTCCACAATATATATCATCTCTCCATGGCATACCATCCGTAAAAATACGTAAAAACCTTATCCAATAACAAAATTCTAAATGTAAAATATATCTAGTATCACGAGTATTGATATTAACGATGCAACTAAAATCATAGGGATAGGTGTTAATAAAATAGGTATCATTAACAAATTTATTAAATAAATAATTAAATGATTGTTCTATACTTTCTCCTTTTTTAGTATATTCTGCATATCTTTCTATTAATAAAGGATGATAAGGTGTAGGTAATACATAATTAACATTAGATGGTTTAGTTATTTGATTTTCATAATTAGATGAATCGATTATTTGATCATTGTAATTAGTTATTGGTTCTTCAATATCAGATGATTGTTCCATTAATTGTATTTTTGAGATATCATTATGTTTAACATGTTCAGTAGATGGAACATAAATAGAAGTTAAATCAGTCGATAATATGATTTCAAGTTCCTTTTGAGTATCAGTTAAAAATTTATTCTGATGTTCAGAAACTAATTGTTTTAATTTAATGTCGAACTCTAAATCAATACTTGATTGAAATTTAGGTTTCATCAAATCAACTAATTTATTAAATCTAAATTCCGTTAACGATTCATTACCAATTGGACGTAAACTATAGGTTCTAATTCTCATTCTCTTACCGTTAATTTTGTGTTGATGGGATTCAAGTTCCTTAATCTCACAATGACTCCATTGATCTAAGATTGAGTTGAAATAATTTCTAACAGTTTTCAGATCATAAGGGATTTGTGCAGGATTTAAATTAAAGTAGTTATTATAAGTATAATATTTACTTTTAACCCATGGTATGGACTCTTCTAATTTATTATTGTTAATAATGGTAGTTCTATCAAGAGTATTAATAAACCCAAGTTGTGTGCAAATCTCTTTGATTGTCTTTAATTTTAAAAACTTAGGGCATTTTTTGATGTTATTCTCATCAATATCATATTTGATATCATTAATTAATACATCTTTAACAGTTAAATCATATTCGATTCTAGCATGATATAGTTTATAAATAATATTTTTACAGTACATATAATCATTAGGAGTAATTTGACTCTGATCGGTAAACATATCTAAGAAATCAGATTTTTTAATTGACATATATTCAACTAAAGAGGCAGTACTATTATTAACCTTAGATTTCAATGAGATATATTCGTCACCTTCAACAATAGGAGCTTTAAGATATAATTGTTTCTCTTCATCTTTAGATAAATTAGTTAATTTACCCATATGTTTCTTAAATTTATCCTCTTCTTCAACTGTATATTCAGTGTTATCAACTGGAACAATTTCAATATCTTGATTTTCTAACATTAATTCAAATAATATATCAAAATAATTCTTACTAAGATTACGTTCAATCATATTTTGAATAGTTAACCAAAGCCAATAATTATCAATTAAAGTATAAAGAAGCTGTTTATGTTCATTACTATCTAATTGTTTACAACGTTTAAGATCTTTACGAAGTACTTCTAACTCACGTTGAGTTAAAATACTGGTAGCATCATTATTAATATTGTTAACTATAAATTCAAGAACTTGATAAATTTTATTATAGGTAGTAGGTAATTTACAATTATAAGGTTTAATATAATAAAAAATATGTTTAATTTTACGGATACGACCTATCATTTGTTTTATTTGACGTACATGATTAACCATACTATGAGCAAAAACAAATTGCCATTCAAAATGATCTTGATGAAAATCAATACCTTCACTAATACATGATGTATACATTACAACTTGATAATTAATCCAATTTTGATTAACATCAGATAAAATCTCATGTTGAGGATTTTCACCATTATGGAAGACATATTTAACTGGCTCATTATTAACCGTTAATTGTTTTAATTCTTGTTCAATCTTTTTACCATATTCAATTGAACTTAAACAAATAGCCACCTTAACACCATTTTTAATACAATCAATCATATATTGATAAATTTGTTGTTCATTAGTAAATTTATAAGCTTTCAGATTACCACGTTTTCGAAGATTCTTTTGTAAATAGATATTCTGATGAGGTTTAAATTTTTGTAAAAATCTAATAGCTCGATTATCAATATCAGCATCCATCATAACAATCCATTTAGCATCACTAATAAGCCGTTCAAATGTATCACGATTACATTTGAGATTAGATCTATGTAAACCTGAATCCATTTGACTTAAAATGGAGGTAATTTCATCTAAAACAACTAAATCATAAGTTCGAGATAATCGATAAAGACTCTCAACTTGTATCATATAATTAGTTTTGTCTTTCTTATGTTTAGATTTACAATATCTGACGTACTTTTTATATTTGGTGGGTTTATCATCTAAATAAAGAGTAACATTAATACCAGACTGCTTAAGACGTTCAACCATATTTCTAGCAAAACTACGACGACTAGAAACAAATAAAATAGATTTAAACTTATTACGATTATCATTGATAAATTTAATAAGTTTAACAGTTTTCAATGAGTCCATTTTAGACCAAACAACTTGTAAAGATTTATTAATATCTAAATCTTTAATTTCCGAACTATCAAAACTATCTATTATAACTGAAGAAGGAGGGTTGAATGTTAATTTTTTCTTTAATTGTTGTTTTAAATACTCTCTATATATTTGTTTATCTTCATCAGATAACTCTTTTAGTCTCTTAATCTGTATAGATGAATTCGCCCTAAAACAATAAAGATAAATAGCTCCTCCTCGATAACTTAAGGTCATATTATCATTATCATGACATCTATCACATATCTTACAATAAGAGGGACATCCTTTATGTCTTTTAAGTAATAAATAATTATCTTTAGGTTCAGGGAGAAAATATCTCTTATCCACATATTTCATCAATAAATTTAAAATCTCTTCTGACATCTCAGATTTAAATACCTCATCATAAGAAGTCTTAGCTCTAAATTCTTCAACATATTGAGGTCGTAAAGGAGGTAAAGTTTCCCATTTAAAAGCTCTAACTCGATATTTAATTAGATCGCTAATCATTTCGTGAGATACTGACTTTCTTAATTTATATATTGAACTATAATCATTACCTTTAGTCATCCAAACTAAACGACAACCGGAATACGCAGTATCAATATGTTTACTAATAGGGTCAGAAGATATTTCTTTAACATTGGTAGCAATTTGTTTTAATACCTTCTTCTGACAAATGAAATGAGGAAAATAAATATGAGCTTTATGATTAGGATCTTTTTTATTTCTAATGATAGTATATTCTTGATTATCGATGGTAATATCATAAAAATTAAAATATTCACTAATAAACAAGGAAGCCAGTTTATCTAATGAGACATTAGATAAATCATCACTAGTAGAATCAATATCAATAAACATTCGAATCACATCATTCTTTTTAAGATTCTCTTGGAAACTATGATATCTACCTTTTTTAGATTCATTATAAATCATACTACAGAAATGAAGATATAAATCATCTTCGATTCTGAATTTAGAATAATAACCACCCTTTAAATCAGTAAAATTAGGTTCTACTACACCACTTCTACATTTAAAAGCTTGACCATATGTTTTCATAAACTTATAATGTTGTAAATACTTATGATCA
>Ga0272448_1003251_pt1 | contig 19510 bp, 15 predicted proteins | sample YNPCB0191_FD_202220 | JGI IMG/M metagenome (GOLD analysis project Ga0272448, IMG submission 202220) | Hot spring sediment microbial communities from Yellowstone National Park, WY, United States - YNP-CB-019-1 | ecosystem: Environmental > Aquatic > Thermal springs > Hot (42-90C) > Sediment... | reverse complement strand
TATCGGATTTAACATTTCTTTCAATGACCGCATTATTGCCTGATTATGAACTCCACCTCCGCATACTAAAACTTCTGATATGTCATATTTAGGCAATATAAATCGTTCATAGTTTTCATATATGCTTTTAACAGTAAATTCAGTCACAGTTGCGACTATATCAGCATCTATTATGCCAGACAATCGGGCTTTTTGGACGATCTCTTGTGTCCAATACGTTCCGAATTCCTCTCTGCCGGTAGTTTTTGGTGGAGTTTGCTTTATAAATGGATGCGACAACAGCTTTTCAAGCAAGTCTTTATTCGGTGATCCGTTAGATGCGATTTCACCGTTTAAGTCATATTTCATCTGTCCTTGTGTGATGATTCTAACTGTTTCATCAATTACCATATTGCCCGGACCTGTGTCAAAAGCTATGACATCATCAAGTCCTCCATCAGCGGGCAAAACTGTTACATTACCTATCCCGCCGATGTTTTGAATTGCTCTGGATTTATACTTATCACGAAGCAATAAGAAATCCACATAAGGCACTAATGGTGCTCCCTGACCGCCAACTGCAATATCGGCGACGCGAAAATCAGCAATTGTGACGATACCTGTTTTATTAGATATGACAGCAGGTTCGCCGATCTGAAGCGTTGATGGTGTATTTGATTTCGGCAGATGACAGACAGTTTGACCATGAGAACCTATTAGATCAACATCAGAAGGCTTTAAACCTGCTTCTTTTATTATCCTCAAAGCAGAATCAGCAAATATATCGCCGAGAATAAAATTAAGCTCGCAAATATCCTCAACAGTGCATTTTGACGGCGGAAAAACTCGGAATATGCGGTCTCTGACATCATCGGGAAATGGATAAGTATTGAATTTGATCAGCCTGATCTTAGTCTCAAGCCCATATCCTTCAATTTCTACTAACGCAGAGTCAACACCATCAGCAGACGTGCCAGACATCAATCCGATAACTTTTCTTCTATCTTTATCTATGATTTGCTTGATCTTTTCCAACAAAATTATTGGATACCGGATATTTTTCATCTGGTGCATAAAATCGGAAGTCTTGTTATGCTCTTGGATGGGCTTTCTCATAAACCTCTTTCAGTCGTTCAGCTGATACGTGAGTGTATATCTGCGTTGTCGCAAGTTTCTCATGTCCAAGCAATTCCTGAACAGAACGCAAATCAGCACCAGCATTAAGTAAGTGAGTTGCAAAAGTATGTCTAAGTGTATGTGCTGTCACATTTTTTTTGATGCCTGCGGATTTGGCATATTTACTGATCCTACGATTGATGCTCTTTGAGTCTGGTATTCGGTTGCCTCTTTCACTGACGAATAATGCTTGATTTGATCTTTTAACTTTTAGCTTGTCTCTAATTTTTAAATAGTCATTCAAAGCAGACATAGCATAACTGCCGATCGGAATGATACGTTCTTTTTTCCCTTTTCCACGGACTTTTACAATGGCGCTTGAATGATCTATATCAGATAAATCTAACGCAAGCATCTCACTAACTCTCATGCCTGTTGAATAAAGCAACTCCAAAATAGCCCGATCTCTCAATCCGATAATGTCGTTCTTATCAGGAATAGAAAGCAAAGCCTCTATCTCAGAAATTTCAAGATAATCTGGCAGTTTTCTTTGGATTTTTGGCGATGATACCGCTGATGTCGGGTCTGTTTCAAGATAACCTCTTTTATATAGATATTTGAAAAATGATCTTAATGAAGACAGTCTCCTTACAATAGTTGTGCGTGCAAGCTGTCTGCCCTGCTGATTTGCTAAATAACTTCTTATCATTAAGTGATCTATACTCTCTATTGATGGCAAATTACCAAATTCATCTGAAAGGTATTTCATAAAATCCATTAGATCACGATTATAGTTATCAATCGTATGTGGCGAACAATTGCGTTCAATTTTTAGATAATCTATGAATTGACTGACATAATCTAACATAATGCTAAAATAACCTCAATGTGCGATCTCCGAAAAGATCACAAATTCTTATCAACGTAATTTTTGACCTTTTCAAGAAAACTTTTATAAATCGGAATAGCTTGATTGATAAATCTATTTATAGAGTTCCATCTTATATCCAAATATTCATGGGAAATTATATTTCTTAATCTTACCCAGTCAGACAAACGTTCAATCTCTTCTTTTTCAAAACCTTTAATTAAAGATAACGATAAAATTGCTTCTTTGTATGTGTCAGGAAGGGAAATATTCTCTGAAGACAATATTGTTTTTGCTATGTCTATTGAAGAATTAATGATATTCTCTATCCATCGTTCTACATTTCTTCTTTTATCCCTTTCTTGATTATATTCTTCTTTTGAAAGGTTCTTAAAATTTTCGTAATCTTCAAGTTCCTCTCTAAGAAAAGTAAGATGTCTTATTAATCTTATTTTATGATCTCTTTCCAATTTTGTTTCTCTCTTTATAATCACTTATCAGGAACTCAGCGAAATCATCAGCCAAATCTGTGATAATTAGCATAAAATCAAGGTATAACCCATAATCATTTATCACAATTGGAATGCCTCTTAATGCACTTGCGGAAATGATTGATGGCGCCCTATTCAACACCAAAAGTTCAACATCCTTTCTCAATAGATTTTCAAGCTCTCTCCATATATCATTTTCATTCTCATTGTAGTAGTCGCTTTCCTCAAATTCTATTGGATGCCTTTGTTTTGGATAAAAATATACTGCGACATCAACATCAGATAAACGTGTAGAAGTCCCTTTAGCCTGAGAGCCATACAAAAAAGCGAATGCAACATCGTCCCTTTTGCCAAAGTATTCTTTGAGGATTTTTAGTATATCTTCCATTTTTGTTTATCTTCCTGATGGTCTGTCTGGTCCGTTGCCGTATTTGCCAGAGAATTCGCCTATAAGTGTCTGTTTTGGCATTGTTTGGGCAACAAAACTACAATTCCTAGCGATTGCCTCAAATACTTTATTCGCTATGATCCGATGACCGAGATCGTTTGGATGACAATGATCGTTGTCAACCATCCAATCAACGCCAACCTGTGCGGAATATATGTCAGCTAAAATCAGATTATTTGCCTCTGCTAATTGCTGAATGACGAGGTTAAAAACTTCTGTAACCTCATAATTGCTTTCTTCCCAGCCCGGACATTGACTATATAATATCTCGTGCATATAATAGACGTTCAATACAACAATTAACGGATCAATCTTTGCACGAATGCGATCTATAAGCTCTTGATATGCCTTTCGGAACACCTCAACAGGCGTCCCACCTCTTGAATCATTAAGTCCATAAGATATGAACACCAGGTCTGGATTTAACGCGATGACGTCGCTATCAACCCGTTCAAGTGCCGAAGGTTTCGCAGAGTGGACATAAGAAGGACAATCAGGCGTAAGGACATTGCTACCGATGCCCTGATTTATTAACTCAATCTTTGAACCCTGAAATTCTTCAAGCATTGATGTTACAAGATTGACCCAACACTTATCTTTTGAAGATGCAGAATAGCCCCATGTTGAGCTTTCACCGATAGCGACTATTCGTTTTATCGGATCAGAACACATATCTTTCTGTCTTTTAAACATGATACTACATTTCCTTATAAAAATTTACATCAGTCAGCTGAATTAAAAAAATGCTTATCTTATAAAATATCAATATCCACGCCAGCAATAAAGGCATACCCTATCTTTTGGCAGACCGATCGCCTCTACCATATCGTCTAATAATTGGTATCTTAAAGTTGTAACTCCCAAATCGTTTCTAATCCATTCAACCATTTGTTGATATTTTGTTGAGTTATGATCAATGTATTCGCTGACATCATCAATGTTACGTCCTTCTAACGCAAAGATTGCCCGACGTGCAGCTAATTCATTAATGCTTCTCGTTGATGATAGATAAACACAAGGGAACATCAATGGTGGACATGCTGGTCTAATATGTAGCTCTTTGGCATTTGCCCCCCATAGCTTTTTAACAGTCTCATTCTTCAATTGTGTTCCTCTGACAATGGAGTCTTCACAGATCACTATTCTTTGATTTTTGATAATATCCTCAATAGCGATTAACTTCATCCTTGCGATATAATCTCTTTCTTGTTGTGAGACGGGAGTATAGCTTCTGCCGTAAGAGGGAGTATATTTTACAAGTGGTCTCCTAAAAGGTATGCCTTTTTCTGCTGCATAACCTAATCCATGCCCTACGCCTGAATCGGGAACACCTGACGCATAATCCGCATCTACGTCATCTCGCCTTGCTAAAGCTCGCCCGCATCTTTCCCTTACTAATTCTACATCAATTCCATCAACACAGGAAGCCGGAAAACTTGTATATATCCAAAGAAATGCACAAACTTGAAGATTATCAGGGTTTCCCTCTTTTACTACCGAGAAACCGTCTTTTGATATAACATCAATTTCACCCGGCTGAAGAAATTTGACGGTATTATATCCTAAATTGGCAAAGGCACATGTTTCAGAAGCTACCGCGATACTATCATCTCTAACACCGATCGCTAATGGAGTGCGTCCGTATTTGTCCCTGCCCGCATAAATAGTCCCATTTTGATCTAATATAAGAACCGATGCAGAACCCTTAATCTGATCAAATAAATCGTTAATTCCTGTGACATAGTCTTTTCCCTGTGCAATAATCTTCGCTGCGACTTCTACGGAGTTAATTTTACCATCGCTCATTTCACTGAAAACATGACCATTTTCTTGAAGCATTTTTGCGACTTCATCAGCATTTGTTATCATTCCTAAAAGCACGATAGCGAAATTTCCCATTTTAGAGCCAACGATCAAAGGTTGAGACTCTCTAACACCAGTAATAACACCTATTCCTTGATTTCCCTTCAATTCTGATAGTGTATGGACAAATTTCCCTCTGAACTGTTCAGAACCGATTCTATGAATCTCTTGTTTAAAGCGGTCACTGAGGACAACCAGACCAGCCCTTTCTGCTCCCATGTGGGAATGATAATCAGTCCCATGAAATAAATCTGTAACACAATCCTTTTTACTTACAACACCAAAAATTCCAGACATTTATTTCCTCCAATAGATTTTGTTGATGATTTATAATACTCTTATTACATAATTTCCTCTTTTATCGCCTCTATTTCTTCTTTGGCATTATTAAGCCTAACGTATGAGGCGGAAAGCCAATTTTCATGTTCGTTGATCTCTTTTCTTAAATTACATATCACCTTTGACACTGCACTTGGAGCTGGTCCTCCTATATGATCCTTCAAGCGAACGTTTTTCTCTGGGATACTGAGATCCTCAAAATCTGCTTGGCTTATCAATAGATCAAGCCCATCTTCTTTTAATGCTTTGTTTATCGCGGAAAGCGTGATCTCGCCTTCTGCATCAGATAATCGGACTGCGTCTGCGACGATATGGTATGCTTGCCTGAATGGCAGATTGAATTTCCTTGTAAGATAGTCTGCGACATCAACCGCATTTAAGAATCCTGAAGTCGCTAATTTTCGCATAACATCTTTGTTTACCTTCATTGTCTTGATGATTTCGCGTATAACCACAGGTGCTAATTCACATTCAGAGATAAGGTCAAAAATTAGATATTTCGTATATTGACTATCGCGATTATATCCCGATAAACTGCCTTTGGCTATCTCAAATATCGCTTGTGTAATTCCGTGAGCGATCGCCGTTTTTGCCCGAGTGACTTCAAGAGATGCAGGATTTCGTTTCTGAGGCATTATTGAACTTCCGCCTACAAATCTATCGTCTAATCTGATCATATTTGCCTCTGTTGTCGTCATAAATATAATATCCTGACAAGCGATACTGAGATGATTCATCATAAAACTTATCGCAGATGCCATCTCCGCTTCTGCTTCCCATCTTGACGATACACAATCAATGCTATTTTCCTGCACGCTATCAAATCCTAATAGCCGAGTTGTCAACTCCCTGTCAAGTTTCCATGATGTCCCATATCCAGCAGCTGACCCTAATGGATTAATATTTATAATGGAATATGCAAACTCAAATCGTTTTATATCTCGTTCAAGTGCCTGTGCATAAGATACTAACAGATGAGCGAAAGTTGAGATGGTCGCATGCTGATAATGCGTAAATCCCGGCATCACTGTTTCAAGATGTTGTTCTGCGACACATAGCAAGACATCTATGAGTTCAATCAGATTGCTTATCATTAAAAGGGCTTTATCCCTAAGAAACATCCTCATATCACAGACTATTTGATCATTGCGACTGCGACCAGTATGTATCTTGCGACCTATTTCCTGATCAAAATTTTCAATGATATAGCTTTCAATATTCATGTGGACGTCTTCTTTTTTAGGATCAAGCCTGAATTCCCCTTTTTCGTATAACTCTTTAATCTTTTGTAAAGATGACAGTATTAATTTTATATCATCTCTGTTGAGTATACCCTGTTTATAAAGCATTATGTCATGAGCAGTTGTATTCCAAATATCATAAGGTATTAATATTTCATCAGCCATAGGAATTGATTTTACGTCCCTTCCAGCAGAATACATAACAGCGAGTTCTTCGGGTTTTCCTGCCAACCTATGTCCCCAAACAACGCCCATTAAAAATCCTCCTTATTTCAATTATTAGATGATGGTGATACGAAAAGTGTTTTTTCATTCGTATATACAACAAAGCCCGGCTTTGCACCTTTGGGTTTTCTAACGTATTTAATCCATGTATAATCAATCGGCACAACGCTTGAATGTTTTGCTTTACTAAAACTTGCTGCGAGAACTGCTGCCTCTAACAAGGTCTTTCTCGGGATGTCAGGTCTTTTCTCTGGATTTTTTATGACAACATGTGAGCCTTCAATCTGTTTTGCATGTAGCCACATATCATTTGGCGAACTCTCCTGTTTAACAAGAAGATCATTCTCTTTATCATTCCTGCCGACATATATCAAGAAATTCTCAGATGACCTGAACCGTCTGAAAGGCAATGATTCCTCTTTAGCCTTTTTTGTCCCAACAAATTTCTCTTTTAAAAGCTTTCTTTTCGTCAATTCAGACCTTATATCATAGAGCCTGTCTATATCCTCTGCGGATTCTATCTTTTGGATTATGTCTCCGAGATAACCCAATTCAGACTTATTTTTCTCCGATAATTTCGCTAATATATCCCTGCTTTTTTTGGCTTTCTTGTAATTTTCAAAATATCTCTGTGCGTTATCCGATGGACTAAGTTTTTCGTCTAATTCTATTGTGATTTTAGAGCCAGTAGGATTATAAATGTTAGAAAGAGAAACCTCTTTTTGTCCACGTTTAATATTGCTAAGATTGGCAATCAAAACATCGCCCTTTATCTTTAATGTTTCTGCATCTTCCGCAGTTTTCATCTGTTCATCTATCAAATCCTGTTTTTCTTCAAGATCGGTAATTTTTTTCTTGATAACCTGAATAAGCGAATTCTTCTCTGCAATATAGCGTTCTCTCGCTATTAAATGTTGATAGTAATATTCAAGAGCTTTGCTTATAGAGTCAAAATTCTTTTGTTCTAATCCATCATTTAGGGCATAATCAATAGCTGATATTGATTCTATATTGCCATTTTTATCTATTCCGACATTAGGATAATACTTTGAATCCGATATTAAAGACCTGATATAATCAAAAGATTTGAACAAAGATTCAGGGGAATCATCATCGGACATCGCAACAATAACGTTTGCAAGCGATGGACTCATACCTTGAATATATTTGATAAGGTTTTTTGTTATGTGTGCTTTGTCATTGCCGATAATTTTGATAAATGTTTCTTCATCAATTTTGAAGAGATCATATGCCTGATTGGAAGGTGGAGATTGATATAGCTCTCCCGGCAAAATTTGTCTGTATCTGCTCATATTTTCGTCAATATGCTTCATACTTTCAAGTATCTTATTTGTGTTTCCATCAATCAAGATGACGTTGCTATGTTTTCCCATAAATTCTCCAATAAGTATCTTTGACGCATGATCAATAATATCTTCTGGAGGGATAATATGTATTCTTATTATTCTATCAAAGTCTATTTGCTCTATGAGTGATATTTTGCCTTTTCTAATATGTGTTTGAATAAAATCGGCAAAGTGCCAACGTTTGTTAGTTTCTGGTGGCGTTTCTATTAGATGTGTCCTTGCATATACGGAATGTATTGAAAAAAGAAGGTTAAATGTCTCATTGTTGTTAGATATTTTTAGGCTAAATTCATCTGAAGATGATTGACGGACACTCAGTATCAGTCCTCCTAAGATCGTCTTGTTCAATTCTGATATAACAGCTCTCAATATCAAACTATCAAAAGACATTGTAATTTCCTAAATATATTTTCAAAGTGTCTTTGTGTTTAAATCCATTCACGAGACCCTATTAATTAAATTTTTAGCAATTAAATTATATGCTAAAATGCGACAAAATGCAAACATGATATTCCGTAAATTAATATTGACAATAATAAAAGCTATATGCTAATTTTAGCTTGTGTTAAATAAGGTTTTGCAATTCACAATATTTTTGTCATAATTTTGGTTTACATCCTTTATTGCCTTTATCATTTTCAGGTAGTGAATATTAGATAATGGTTGAATGGCTTTTAAATTTCATCGGATCAATGGGCAACTGGGGCTATATAGCCATGTTTACTGTGGCTTTCCTTGAATGTTCAGCTTTTCTCGGTATGGTTGTTCCCGGAGAAACACTTGTTGTAATTGCTGGATTTTTATCTGTTCAAGGCTATTTTGATATTAAAACCTGTGCCATATTTATATGTTTAGGAGCAATATTTGGGGATTCATTTGGATATGCCCTTGGACGTATACTTGGACGAGGTTATTTTGAAAAGCATAAAAGGTTTCTTTTCTTAAAATACAAGCATATTAAGAGGGTTGAGGAATATTTCCAAAAACATGGTGGAAAAACTGTGTTTCTTGGCAAGTTCATTGGATTTCTCAGATCATTTGGACCATTTACCGCAGGCATGTCAAAGATGCCATATAAAATTTTTGCAGTTTACAATATTTCCGCTTGTATTATTTGGGCGTTAGTTTTCTCATTATTGGGATATTTTTTCGGGTTAAGCTGGAAAGCAATAGAAAAATGGTCTGGAAGAGTTGGAGTTTTCATATTCTTTATCTTGATTGTAATTGTCGGATTTGGTAGGATATATACTTGGATTGTCAAAAAACAATCTGAATTGAGAGTCTGGTTTTATAATAAATGGCGTGATCTATCTGAATCTCCTAAATTTAAAATTTTCTTCACTGAAAATAACCGCTTTATAATATTTATTAAAAAAAGGCTTTCACCCGAAGGTTATCTTGGGATACACCTGACAGTTGGATTGATCCTCAGTATCCTTTGCGTTTGGTTATTTGGCGAAATAACGGAAGATGTTGTTAATAACGAACTGCTAACCCATATTGATCAGTGGGTATTAGATCATATCCTTTATTTTAGGACTGAAACTTTAACAAAGGTTATGATCTTTGTTACACATTTTGGCGAATGGGTTACCATTGCAATAGCAAGCGTAATTATTACTGCACTTTTAGCCATAAGGAAACTTTATGTTATAATTATTGGATATGCAATTGCGGTAACTGGCGGTGGTGGATTGGATTATATGCTAAAATATGCGGTTCAAAGAACCCGACCGATAGATGATGCAACACTTATAAACGTTAAAGGGTTCAGTTTTCCTAGTGGTCATGCTATGCTTGCTATGGTATTTTATGGTATGGTCTCTTATTTTATAATAAGGCAAATCAAGCAATGGAAATTCCGTATGCTTGTTGTTGTTATAATGGGATTTGTAATATTTCTTATCGGATTTTCAAGATTATATCTTCAAGTTCATTATCTTAGCGATGTTATCGCAGGCTTTGTTGGTGGACTTTTTTGGCTTACTGTATGTGTTACTGGACTGGAAATTTATCGCAGACGAAAATTATATAAAATGGGGTTCTTTGGTAATAAATATGAAAAGAAAATATGAAAGAACTTGATATATTGACAAGGAGTGATGAATTGACAGACTGATAGTGTGCCAGAGAAGATGACATAAAAACGATATCATCTATCTATGAGGTGCTTGATAACTTCCAGTGTTGAATGATTACTGGAATATCCATCATATAAAGGTATGTCTAAAAAGTCCGCTGGGGTTCGACCATGGAGTGTTCGCTTTTCCAATAGAAAATCAAAGGAGTAAGTTTGAACTGTCAAAAATGACAAAGCTCCTGTCTCAGACTTGAATCCTCTAATGCGAAGTGTAATATCCTTTACATCACCGTAAAGTCTTTCCATTGCGTTGTTGTGAATAGTATCAGCAAAGCTTTGGACTTTGTGATGACGGTATGTGATACTTCCCATACTATTAGGTAAAGCAGAGGCAAAGACATAAGCTCTATCAGATATCCAAACAATGATATCTGAAGCTAACTGAGACTTGTCTATCCTTGCTAATGTCATGTGTGTTGCATTCATTGCAGTGGTTGTGTCCCTGTTGATAAGACCCAAGCAATAATCAATAATGGAGGATAAAATGAGTAAAATAAAAGTAGTTTTAGTCGGCTGTGGTGGAATGAGCGGAGCATGGCTTAACGTCACCAAGAATATGCCAGAAGTTGACATAGTAGGTTTGGTTGATATTGTGGAGGATAACGCTAAAAGAAAAGCCAAAGATTTTGACTTGAAGGACGCGATAATCGGAACTGATATGAAGACGGTTTTGGATAAGACAAACCCAGATGTAATATTCAATTGCACGATCCCAGAAGCACATTATCAGGTGACGATGGAAGGTCTAAGATATGGCTGTCATGTATTCAGTGAAAAACCTTTGGCGGACTCTATGAAGCATGCACAAGAGATGGTAGAAACTGCGGAAAAAGTCGGCAAGATATTCGCTGTCATACAAAATCGCCGATACGATCCAAACATACGTAGATTGCGAAATTTCCTTGAATCTGGCAAGATCGGCAAGATAACAACTGTCAATAGTGATTTTTATATTGGTGCACATTTCGGCGGATTTCGCGATCACATGAAACACGTCCTTTTATTAGATATGGCAATTCATACTCTTGACGCTGCAAGATTTATAACCGCATCTGACCCTGTTTCGGTATATTGCAAGGAATGGAATCCCTATGGCTCTTGGTATGATCACGACGCTTCTGCAGTAGCGATATATGAGATGACTAACAATATTGTTTATACCTATCGTGGCAGTTGGTGTGCAGAAGGACTAAACACTACTTGGGAAAGCGAATGGCGTATAATTGGCGATAAAGGTAGTGTCAAATGGGACGGTGGAGGCAATATGCAAGCTCAGATCGTCGTAGAAACAGGCGGATTTTTCTCCAAATTAGAAAATGTTGAAATACCGCCTTTTGACGCAGGAGATAAAGTCGGTGGACATAGTGGGCTAATAAAAGAGTTTATACGATGTGTCCAAACAGGCGAAATACCAGAAACTAATGGAAAAGATAATATAAAAAGTTTAGCAATGGTTTTTTCTGCCATAGAAAGTGCAGGGACAGGAAAACTTGTCAAGTTATGATGATTTATAGGGATCAGATAAATTTAAGTTTTGCAGAGGGTCTTTCCTGAAGATCGGACATGAGTTCGGACAATTTATTATCTAATTAAATTATCTAGGGGAATCCCTCTAAATCTCCCTTTTCTATGATGGGTAAAATATGTCGCTCCTGACGGAGCTAAAAGGTTTTTTATTCAATGTGTTTTCTATAAATATATCACCCCTTCGGGGTTAAAAGTTCTTAACTTAATGGCTATGGGATAAAAAGAGATTTAATGTTTTTTCTTGTCATTAAAAATAAATTTGGTTAGCTAACAATTTTTTAATTCAAAATAGTCCAAAGTTTAGCAAAAAGACAGGATTTTTTGAAAATGCTCAGGCAGACTCCTTCAACTTTTAACCTTTAACCTTTAACTTTTAACCCTTTTACCTTATTTATTTTAGAAAATGTCCGAACTAATGTCCTAAGTTCAGCTATCTATAATTGACATAAAAGGCTTTTAATGCTATATTTTTAGGTATTAAATATTAGAAAATGTCAAATTCTGGATGAAATTGTAGTGTTATTAAGAAGTGAAGAATCTCCTTTCTGCAATAATAATGAGATTTTTCGCTTCGCTTGAAATGACATATTGAGAAATTGTTAAGTGTTGGATATTAGATGTTCCCTTTATTAGAAATAAGGAATTTAACTCATTATTTCGCTGGGCTTAAAGCGGTATCTAATTTTAATCTAACGCTTTATAGTAAGGAGATCGTCGGTCTTATAGGTCCAAATGGCGCTGGAAAAACCACAGTATTTAACCTTATCTCTGGACTTCATAAACCATCTTTCGGAGAGATATATTTTAAGGGCGAGCCAATTCATGGAAAAAGACCTTATCATATAATAGAAAAAGGGATTGCGCGAACATTTCAAAACATTAGATTATTCTCCGATATGAGCGTTATAGAGAATATCAAAGTCGCTTATCATTATAAAAGGAAATATGGCATTTTTTCTGCATTTATGGTGGATAAACAATTCCAAAGGCACGAATCAGAGATAGAGGATATGGCTAATAACCTTTTGGATATGTTTAATCTTCGGGAATTTGCAGAAAAGAAAGCAGGTTCACTGCCTTATGGTCAACAACGTAGGCTTGAAATAATAAGAGCACTCGCAACTGAGCCGGAGATTTTATTGCTTGATGAACCAGCTGCTGGTATGAATCCCGTTGAAGCAGATCAACTCCTTCATACGATACATGACCTTCGCGATAGATTTAATCTCACAATATTTTTGATAGAACATCAAATGAGAGTTGTTATGGGAGTATGCGAGCGGATAAAGGTCATGGATTTTGGAGAGACGATCGCCGAAGGGACACCAGAACAAATTCAAAAGGATAAAAAAGTTATAGAAGCATATCTCGGTGAAGAAGGATGATCCTTGAAGTAAAAGACCTATCTGTAAGCTATGGTGGAATTAGGGCATTATCTAATGTCAGTATTTCTGTCAGAAAAGGTGAGATCGTCAGCATAATCGGCGCAAATGGTGCAGGCAAATCTACAATGATGAGAACCATATCAGGTCTGATCAAACCTGATTCTGGAAGCATCATCTTTGATGGTCAAGAGATCGTCGGTATGCCTCCTCATAAGATAGCAGAAATGGGCATAAGCCATGTTCCAGAAGGACGAGGCATATTTTACAACTTAACGGTGATGGAAAATCTACAAATAGCTACGTCGGCGTTAAAACATAAAAAAAACATAAAAAGCGAGTTTGATAAGGTTTTTCAGCTATTCCCAAGGCTTGCAGAACGTAAAAAGCAATTAGCAGGAACGCTCAGTGGCGGTGAACAACAGATGCTTGCTATGGGACGCGGATTGATAATGCAGGGAAAGGTTATGTTATTAGATGAACCATCAATGGGACTTGCGCCAAATTTAGTTGATATGATATTTCAGGTCATATCTCAAATCAACCGAGACGGCACAACTATACTGCTTGTTGAACAGAATGCCTATAAGGCTATAAAAGTAGCTAATCGTGTGTATGCCCTAAAAACAGGAACAATAGCATTTAGCGGAACTCCTGATAACGAGGAACTACAAAATATCCTACATAGTGCATATCTGACATAAATGTATGAAATTGATCACACAAAACTTAAATTTATCAAAGAGAGGAGATCAGAAACATGACAAAAATTGAGAAAATACACGCAAGAGAGATAATTGACTCAAGGGGAAATCCAACAATTGAGGTGGACGTTTTATTAGAATGTGGCGCTCTTGGCAGAGCAGCAGTGCCATCAGGTGCATCAACAGGGATACTTGAAGCATTAGAACTGCGGGACGGAGATAAAAGCAGGTATCTCGGAAAAGGCGTCCTGAAAGCAGTAGAAAATGTCAATGACATCATAGCGTCAAAGATTGTAGGTATGGATGCACAAGACCAAGTAAAGATTGACCGCACTATGATTGAGATGGACGGATCAGAGAATAAGGGAAATCTCGGTGCAAACGCTATTTTAGGTGTTTCGCTTGCTGTTGCGAAGGCATCTGCAAATGCTTTGGGACTTCCACTTTATAGGTATATCGGCGGTGTTAATGCCAAAGTAATGCCCGTCCCTATGATGAACATAATCAATGGCGGAGCGCATGCTGACAATAACGTTGATATTCAAGAGTTTCTGATAATGCCAGTTGGGGCGGATAACTTCTCCGAAGCGATAAGGATGGGCGCCGAAGTTTTCCATAATCTAAAATCCGTTTTGAAAAGCAAAGGGTATAATACCGCAGTTGGAGATGAAGGCGGATTTGCACCTAATTTGAAATCAAACGAAGAGGCATTTGATCTGATTATGGAAAGTATTAAAAAAGCTGGATACGAACCCGGAAAAGGCGTAGCAATAGCCATAGATACCGCTGCCAGTGAATTATACGATGAAGATGAAAAAGTCTATGTCCTTTCAGCCGAGAAAAAACCGAAAAAGAGTCCACAAGATATGGTGAAGTTTTATTCCAAGTTGGTAGAAAAATACCCAATAATATCAATAGAGGACGGCATGGCACAGACAGATTGGGACGGTTGGAAAATGTTGACCGATGCACTAGGGAAAAAAGTCCAACTCATAGGCGACGACATCTTTGTCACAAACACTCAAATTCTGAAGAGAGGTATTGAAAATGGCATTGCAAACTCAATACTCATAAAAGTAAATCAGATCGGCACACTGACAGAAACCCTTGATGCTATTGAGATGGCAAAAAGAGCTAAATATACTGCGGTTGTCTCTCACCGATCAGGCGAGACCGAAGACTCCACGATCTCACATATAGTCGTTGCGACAAACGCAGGACAGATAAAGACAGGTTCTATGTCCCGCTCAGAGAGAATTTGTAAGTATAACGAGTTGCTCAGAATAGAAGAGGAACTCGGATCAGTTGCGATCTATCAAGGTCTTGACATTTTTTATAACTTATAATATATTAACTATGTAATTAGCACAAATCGTGTGTTTGGACTACTTAAGGGAAAAAATAAGGGGGATAGTCTAAACATACCTGATTTGTGCTTTTTATTTAACATAAAATCCTAATGACACTTCAGATGTCTTTAACCAATTGTCAGTGAAACCATCACCGGGTCCGGGCGAGTTTTTCTCCGTCCCTTTTGCTCCTCCACCAATATATCTAATGTTTAAGTAAGCATCAAGATATTCTGTAAGTTTAAATCCTAACCTTACAGATGCGTCAAGAATTGCCCCCTCAAAGTCATTAGTGCTTCCTGTGATATATTTTCCTGATGCATAAAATCCGTCTATCTCAGTTCCAAGCCATAGTCCGTTATTAAATGGGTATTTCACTCTGAACTTAAAAATAGGCACCGGTCCAACTCCGCTATTAATTCTGAATAACTTCCCATCTGTTGATTTGAAACTAATAGAGGCATTTCGTATCTGTAAAGAAAGACCAATAGCTATCTCTTTATCTTTTGCCCTTGAAAAATCATATAGATAGCTTAAACGGTAAAAGTTGAACAGATACCTTAATTCAAGCGGAGTGTCTTTGGGAAATGTTAGTTCATCAACGACAATATCCCTCCTCAGAAGTGCCTCAGTTCTTATATCTAATGGCTGTATGAGGAAGATCAGTTTATGCCTGTCATGTATATTCATCTCTGCGGTTAAGCGAGTAAATGGGAAGAGAATATCTTGTCCTCCTTCGTCAACATAGTCAAATTTAGTTCCATCATTGCCAAATTGTATGTTATGGCTCAGAACATCTAAAAATCCGATCTCAAAACCGCCCTGAAATTCATACCAATTATCATTGCTATTTATAAAAGATTTATATTCAGAACATTCTGAGATCCCTATATAGATTAAAAATAACGACAGAAATACAAAAATAAAGATACCAAACCTAAATGAAAGATTAGATTTTATCATAAATACATATCTCCTTCTATCACTTTTGTCGCAGAATTTTAACCGCGATATCAGTCTTAATTTCTGGTACGTCAAAAACTATCATGCTGTCAGAAGCTACAATATCCCTTTTTTCTATTATCGCTCCTGTGACAGTATCCCATAACTCCAATTTGTATGATCCATTTGCAAAACCAGTCAAAGTTAATCTCGTCGGCGGAACAGGATTTATCTTAACATTATCGCGGACATTAAACCAAGTATGATCCTTGTTTTGAATCCACATTAACGCCTTCTCGTTTGTTTTCATTCCTAATACTCGTAGGTTTGGCTTATCGCTTGAAAGATAATTTGTCAACCGAAAGCTGTTTATCATTATCCAATCATTGCCATCATTTCGGATCATTATCTCGTGTTTTCCTGCGGGAATATCAACATCAATGTCTTTATCATAAACTGTCTCCCATCGTTTCCATTGTTCTATATACTCGCTTGATACACCTAAACCTTGACCTGTTGGAAGCTCTACTGATCTGACCTCATTTCCATCAAGGAATATCTTTAACATGCCATTATCACCAACCCTGCCGATCCGTATTATAAACTTCCCGTCGGTAGGATAGTTCACCTTAAACGTTATAGGCACTCGCAAATTTATATGGGCGTGTCCATGGAGAATTGATTGCAGTTTATCAATATCCTCTATTGTCCCATCTTCCTTAATTTCGAAGGTCGTTTTAATGGCTTTTTCCCAATTTCCTCCTTTGCCAATAAACTGCAAGTCTTTATATGTTACTTGTGCAGAAGTGTCAACGTAAGACAAAGAAGCGATATTTAATGGTTGCCACGCATGACTTGCCAAATCTTTTTCATCAGCTAAATAGCTTGATATGCCTTTATAGACATCATAAAGGTTTAATGGGTCAATATACGATTCATGCCACCAGCTTGCAGGGACACTTGCAGAACCTGTCATAAGTCCTGCCCAATTTCCATTATGGAGATGAATTCCTTTCGGATCGTTTTGGGCTGTCCCTCCGCCTGACATAATGCCATATTCAGCGAAAAGATGTAGTTTATCGGGATAGTCTTTGCGTTTTTGGTTATTTATATTGGCGACCTCTTGTGCCATATCCAAAGGATTATTAGCGTAGAAGTGAGATTGCACAAAATCCATTTCAGGCAATTTCCAAAGCTCTGACCAACCAGCAGTCGTCCAAAGGCTAGTGCTTATAGGATGCATGAAAGGATCAATTTTTCGCAATTCTTTTGCCATATCAGAGACCCATTTTGTCACAACAGGACGATTTTGTTCTGCGCCTTCCCAACCTTCCATCTCGTTCATAAACTCCCATGCAAGCAGGTTAGTGTAGGCAGACCAACGTGCAACTATATATCTAATCCGATTTTTATATAGCTTTTGTGCATTTACATCTTTGAAGAAATCCAAAGGCTTACGGATAGGACCTCCGATTTTTATATTATAAGGGTTATTATCCCAATTCTCCCTGAAATCCTGATGAGTGTCAAAACATAGCATAATATATATGCCATTTTCCAATGCTAACTCCATAGCCTTATCTAACTTCCATGCCTCATCTAAGCGATAATCTCCGACGGGCATATTCCATTCTAACCCTAATGCTGAACTATACATCCAAAAGCGGTTATAGTTTTCCCCTGCTGACGCCATTTTTTTGAAATATTCACCAACATTTGAATAATAAGTTGGCATATTATGACCGATAAGGAAAAGCGTCTCGCCATTTTCTAAGACAAAATATAATGGCGATCCCCTCTCTGGTGGTTTGCTTATCCTGACAAAGCCTTTTGAATCAGATGGAATACACTCAAACTTTCTCTCATCAGACTTTATCCTTCCTTTTTTATCCTTTGCATTTATAATGAAGCTATAAGTCCCAATTTCTGTCGGGGCAAAACGCACTTTCCATACCAACTTGCCATCATAAGAGAGCAGTTCAAGATCGTCTTCAATTTCGGATTTGAAACCTTGATATAAAAATCCCGGCATAGTGGTCTTTTTTCCTGATGGAGATGTAAACACTGCGTCAATTTGAACATTATTAGGATCAAAGATGTCATCATAAGTTGCAGACAGATCAACGGTCAACTCAAATATTGAATATTTTGGGACTTTCTCCATATTTTGCTTTATTTCCTTAAAAGCAAGTTTTTCGTTTTGTATATCTTGCCATAAGACATAGGCGTCTATTGCTGGCTTAAAACGTAGCTTTATATTGACATTTGCATCAGGGTCTTTGGAGAGGCGAATATTCATAAGAGGTTCGCCTTCCTTCCCGCGACGTTCAAAAATGCAGGCACGATCTACGATAAATTCCAAAGCAGTTGTGTCGTTGAGATTGACACTAAAGCCTTTTGCCGATGTGCGATAATTTTCCCCCGCTATATAAGGTAAACCATGAGTAAATTCTATTGTCTGACCTGACATATCATACATCGGAAACTCTAAAAGCATGAATATACCGCGGTTGAGTCTAATATCGCCGTTTTTTTGAAAATTTAGGCTTATGTTTATGCTTTCATCTGGCAAGTAATTTACTTTTTGAGTGTATGAGACATATCCGCTTGACGCGTTATGATCGGGCATATTCCCAGTCCATAAGTTTTGTTCAGCAGATACTACTGATGACGGAGTTGCATATTGCCAATTGTCATACCAAAGGAACAAACTGCCTTTTACTCTCGGTAATCCTGGCGCATCTATGACAAACGAGCCATCATCGTTAAATTTAATTTTATTATTTTCTGCATAGGATATTGAGGTTGATAATATAAGAATTACAAATATTAATTTTTTCAAGATGTTATGAATTATTATGAAATTATTTTTATTGGATGCTGTCTTCATAGTTTAACCTTATCCTTTAACCCATCTGATATGATCACTTTCATATCTTCCTCGTTTTTTCCTGTCACTATTATACACTCTACGCCAAGTCTTTTTGCTAACCTCATGCCTTCTTTTTCACCCATTACCATTATAGCTGTGGACAGTGCATCTGCGTCAGTTGTATTATCTGCCACAACAGTGACGCTCATTATATTTTCAACAGGTTTTCCCGTTTTTGGATTTAGTATATGACAATATCGTTTGCCGTTAACTTCAAAATAGCTTTCATAATCGCCTGACGTTGAGATAGCCTTATCTTTTAGATCAATCGTGCCGAGGATCGCATTAGGCTTTCTTGGATGCTGTATTCCAACCCGCCACGCAGATTTTTTCGGCGGAGAGCCAAAAGCGTATATCTCCCCTCCACCATTTACCAATGCGTTTTTAACGCCTTTCTCTTTCAAGACGTTTACCGCTTTATCAACTGCATATCCGACAGCGATCGCCCCTAAATCAACCTTCATGCCCTTATCAGCGAGTTTGACAGTTTTGTTAGTATGATCAAGGATTATTTTTTCATAATTTATCAATGGTAATTTTTCGGCGATCTCATTATCGGAGGGAATTTTATTTTTTGTTGTTCCAAAGCCCCAAAGG
>Ga0272448_1003247_pt1 | contig 19545 bp, 22 predicted proteins | sample YNPCB0191_FD_202220 | JGI IMG/M metagenome (GOLD analysis project Ga0272448, IMG submission 202220) | Hot spring sediment microbial communities from Yellowstone National Park, WY, United States - YNP-CB-019-1 | ecosystem: Environmental > Aquatic > Thermal springs > Hot (42-90C) > Sediment... | reverse complement strand
GCCACCTCCCGGTCATCGCGGACCCCAGCCATGCCACCGGCGACTATCGCTACGTCCGGCCGGTCTCGTTGGCCGCGATTGCCGCGGGGGCCGATGGGATCATGGTAGAAGTGCACCCGGACCCCGCAACCGCGCTGTCCGACGGGCCGCAGTCGCTGCGCCCGGACAAGTTCGCCGATCTGATGAGCTCGCTGGCACCAGTGGCCGCCGCCGTCGGGCGGAGCCTCACGGCGGTCGACGCGGCGGCGCAGGGAGCCCACTGAGGAAAAGGGGAGGAGGCACGGTGCCCCGCCACCGCGCGGCCGGCGACCCGTTCGCGCGCATAGCGCCGTACTACGATCAGCTCATGGCCAACGTCCCCTACGACCTGTGGGCGGACTACCTGTTCCAGTTGGCCGAGCTGGCTGGCCGGCCGATGCTTCCTGGCTCGCGCGTGCTTGATCTCGCCACCGGGACGGGGTCGGTTGCGTTTGAGCTGGCGAAGAGAGGATGCCTGGTCGTCGGGGTGGACCGCTCGTGTGCAATGCTGGACCAGGCGCGACGCCGCGCGCGGGACGCTGGGCTTGCGGTGGAGTTCCTCTGCCATGACCTCGCCGACTTCTCGCTGCCAGCCGAGTTCAGCCACGCGGTGTGCCTCTATGACAGCCTGAACTATATTACCGAAGCTGACCGTCTCAAACAGGCGTTTGCTAACACCCGGGCTGCGCTGGTGCCAGGCGGCCTGTTCATCTTCGATGTCAACACCGTTCGGGCCCTTGAGGAGGAGCTCTTCACGCAGACGAGCCGCCAGGGGGCGCCGATTCAGTATCGGTGGACCAGTAGGTACGACCCGGCGACCCGGGTGTCCCGCATCCGGATGCGGTTTACCATCCCGGCCGCGCGCCAGCGGTTCTCGATCGTGCACGAACAGCGCGCGTACACCGATGAGGAGATCCGCTCGCTCTTGCGCCAGGCCGGCTTTCGGCGCATCAGCGCGTACGAGGCCTACCGTCTGACATCGCCGACGCCCGACAGCGACCGCGTGTTCTATGTGGCTGAGCGCGCAGACGCACCCGACCAGTCGTGAACGCGACGGTACGCTTCGAGCCGTGCACACCGCACTCGCAGACGTTCTCTTGCCCCTCGTCGGTGTGTAAGGCAGATGAAACATAAGATACATTATCGGACATAGAAGCTAAGGGAAGAGACAGGACCGAGTAGGCAGAGCGCCTCCTCCCCTGCGGGTAGGTCCAGAGGCTAACCGCATAGGAAGGAGGCGTTCTCGCATGTCTGGATGTGGACGTGACGCGAACGAGGCCCCGAGGGTGGCCGCCCCTGGGGCCTCCCGCACAGCCCGAGTGTCACTGGGCTGGAGTGTACTACGCAATGAGCCCGCCGTCAAGCGGCGGACCTTCGGCCGATGGGCCGACGCGCTGGCCTATCGGCTGATCCACCTGGTGTTCTGCCCTCCGCCCGCAGCGCTCTCGTGGCGCGACGGCTACCTCGAGGGGTGGCGGGACGCGACGCGCCGCCACGTGCAGGATTTTCTGGATGGCATGGGCCGACCGGCCCAGGGAGGCATTCGATGAGCGATGTCGTGGGATTCGCCGACCTCCCGCCGGGCCTGTACCAGATCGCCAGCCCCGACGAGATCAGAACCGAACCGGTCGTCGTCGCGCTGCGCGAGGCCGAGCACTACTGGGTCGAGAGCCGGCGCGAGCAGCGCGAGGGCCAGTGGGTCACCGCCGCCAAGGCGCTGCACGTCAACACCACCGGCCTCCTGCTCCAGGCCGAGGCGATGGGCGCGCACGCGCACTCGCGCGTGGTCGAGATCGACCGCAGCCGCGTGCGGGTCGTCGCCTCCGGCTACTGGCTGCGCCGCGACGGCACGCTTGAGGTCGTCGAGCGCAGCAAAGAGTACGACATGGCCGCCGAGACCATGAAGGCCGCGCTCAAGGAGGTCCGCAGCCGGCAGAACGAGCCGAGCGGAGAGCAGACCGCGGCGCTCGTGAAGGTCGCCACCGAGGAGGCGGCGCTGGCGCTGGTCGGGACTCTGCCCGACGCGATCAAGGCCCGGGTGATGGAGGCGCGGCTTGAGGTGCAATCGCACCGGGAGGCGCTGTGCCGCACCAAGGCCGAGAACCAGGTGCTGCGATACTTCATCCAGCGCTGCGGCGGCGTCCTGAAGCGCCCGCCCGGGCAGGGCGACGTGGAGGTGGCCCTGCCGCGCCACATGCTGATCCGCAAGCTCGACAGCGCGCAGGTGCGATCCGCGGTCGATTCGCTGTACGGACCTGCCGCGCCCCCGCCCAGCGAGCCGGAGCCGGAGGAGCCGGTCATCGAGAACGGCCAGATCCTCGGCGAGGAGGCGGCCGACGCGGCGGAGACAGAGGCCGTCGCCAGCGACGGCGAGGGCGACCCCTGGGATGACGGGGCGAGCCCGGAGGGCGAGCAGGTGCCCGAGGAGCCGCAGGGCGCCGAGCCGGAGCCTGCCCAGGTGCGGTGCGACGACTGCGGTTCCCCGCTCGCCGACAACGTCGTCGCCTACTGCCAGAGCCCGCGAGGGCGACAGGCCTTCGGCGGAGCCAATCTGTGCTATCGCTGCCAGGAGAAGCGGCGCGCCAGGGCGGGGAAAGGCGGCGCGCGATGAGCTGGGCCGCCTTCGAGAAGAACTGCCTCAACTGCGAGTATCACCGACTCCTCAAGGCCGGGAAGTTGGACTTTGACGCCCGTCCCTGCCCGGAGGACGCGCGGCGGAACTATCAGGGTAAGCGCATCACTCCTCAGCAGGTCAACGACCGGATGCGCTCCGACTGGATCTGCCCGGCCCGCGTTCCGATTCGGCTGCGCCGGCGCGCGGCTGCGAAGGGAGGCGCCAGGTGAAATTCGTCCATGCGGCCGACTGGCATCTCTCAGCGCAGCGCAGCAAGCTGGATGCGGAGACGGGCCTCAACGCCCGGCTCATGGACTTCTACCGCTGTGCGCGGTTCGCTGTTGAGGATGGCGTGAAGCGAGGCGCGCAGCTCATCCTTCACGCGGGCGATGTGTTCAACGGCTGCCGCCCCACCCCCACCGAGGTTTGGCTCGCGAAGCAGGCATTCGCTCCAGCGCTGGAGGCGGGCGTGCCGGTAGTGGTGGTGAAGGGCAACCACGACGACGTTCGCGCGCCGGCCGAGAAGCACGCGCTCGATCTCCTCCGCGACACGCAGGGGATCACGGTGGTTGATCGGCCGGCGCTGCTGAATGTCTGGCGCGGCCCGTTCACCGATTCCCTGGCGGCCGTCAAGGTTGAGCCGCCGGAGATGTCGCCGGCGGACGGCGGCAAGCTGGAGATGCAGCTCGCCTGCCTCCCCTACCCCAACAAGCAGCTGCTGCTTGCGGATGAGGAGCATCGCAAGCTCGAGCCCGGGCTGCTCAACCAGGTCGTGCGCGAGAAGATGATGGCTGTCGCCGCCGGCCTGGCGGCGCAGCGCATCGAGGGCGTCCCGTGCCTGCTGCTCGGCCACTTCTCCGTCGACCTGGCGCAGGCGGGCGGGCAGAACCGGCTCATGATGCTGGGCGGCGAGTGGACGCTCAACGTCCACGACCTCGCCGCCCTGCCGTTCTGCTACTTCGCCCTCGGCCACATCCACAAGCCGCAACGGGTGTGGTTCGACGAGCGCAGGTCGATGGTCTACTGCGGCTCGCCCGAGGCCGTGGCCTTCGGCGAGGAGGGCGAGGAGAAGGGCTATGTGCTCGTCTGCATCGAGCGCGACGGGGCCGCGGACTTCGAGTGGGTCAGCACGCCCTACCGGCGCTTCGTCACCATAGACCTCGGCGACGGCTCGGCCTTGCCGCCAGCAGAGGAGCTGGCCGGCGCGATTGTGCGCGTGCGCGTTCCGCAGGCTGACGACGTGGACTTCAACGCGCTGCGCCGCGACCTCGAAGCAGCCGGCGTGCACGAGTACCAGGTCGAGACGCAGCGGGCGGAGACCGTCCGGCGCAGAGCGGTCGAGGTCTCCTCCGAGATGGCGCTTGAGGAGGCGATCAAGGCGTGGCTGGAGCAGCGGCCCGACCTCAAGCCCATGATGGATGCCATCCTCGCGGAAGCGCATGAGATCGAGCGCCAACTTACGGAGGCGGCCTGATGGTCACAGCACAGGATCTCATCTCCAAGGCCAGCTTCTGTATCGTCTGCGGCGTCTCGCGGCCGGTGCAGAGATGGACTCCTGCGGGCTTTGCCTGCGTGCGCGGCCCGGGCGGCAGCAGCTGCCTGACCATCTGGCGGGGGAGCGAGGGTTGGGAGGCGCTGGCCGACCCGGCCGGCCCTCGGGCCTGGTGCCCGGAGCACAAGCCCAGCGCATCCCTGGCGGGGCAGGCGATTGGCTCGAAGCCGAATGCCACGGTCGGAGTACAGAAGGAGGCGGCGACATGAGCCGCCTGATAGACAGGATGTTCAGCTGCCATTTCCGCATCACGTCGACGATGCCGGCCCGCGCTGCTTCGGAGCTGGGTCGGATACTCCAGCGGTTGCGCCCCCATGTCCTGTCCCGCCTGGAGCACGCCCAGGTCATCGTTATCGACAACGTTGCGAATTACTTCTATGCCGGCACCGACCAGGAGGAATGGTCGTGGGATGAGGACTTCCCCTGCGTTGCGCCTCCCTTTGAGACGTTCTGGATGGAGATGCTATCGCCCCACACGATAGTCAGCCGCGTCCACGGCGTCCTACATGACAACACGCTGCATGCCGTTGGCACCCTTGTGGAGGGTATCGACCTTGATTCCCGGCAGACGCATGCGGCTGTCGCGCTCGCAGCAGCTCTAGGGATGCCGTCGACTACCAAGTGGCTGTTGCACTTTGCCATGTTCGCCGAGACACGCAAGGGCCACATATATCCTTTAGGCTTCAGGCTGATGGCCCTGGACAAGCACGGCGCTATGGCCTGTCCAGGCGATCCACCACGGCGCGACATCGTCAATATCACTTTGGGGCCTGCGGAGATTAGTCGCCTGATTGACACGCTTTCGTTGCCCTTCGGCTTGGCGCTCACTTTCTTGCACTGCCGGAATGTGGTGATGGTAGAGCGCCAGGCTCCAGCAGACGCCCAGCGAGCGCGCGAACAGCGGCGACGTCGTCCGCTCTTTCGGTATCACGTCCTCGAAATCGAGCCGCTGAAGCGTGTGCTGGCAGTCGAAGGGAACGCCGCTGAGGTAGGACTGCGACGGGCATTGCATATCTGCCGCGGGCACTTCAAGGATTACCGTCAGAGGGGTCTGTTCGGAAAGCACCGCGGCATCTACTGGTGGGAAAGCTACGTCCGGGGCGAGCTCCATTCCGGCGTCGTCACGAAGGACTACGAGGTGTCGCCACTGGCGGCTGCCACCGGAGGGATTCCATGAGGCCCATCCGTCTTACGCTCGAGAACATTCATAGTTTCCGGGGAGTCCATGAGATAGACTTCCCCTCCGGGGCTGCGGCGCTCGTGGGTCCGAACGGCAGCGGCAAGAGCACCATTGCCGTTGACGCCATCCGCTTCGCCCTGTTCGGGCATACGCGCGGCGGGCTGGACAGCGTCATCACCGACGGCGAGGATCACTGCCGCGTCGAGTTCGCCTTCGCGCTCGGAGACGAGACCTACCTGGTCTCGCGCCAGCGCAGCCGCAAGGGAAGCGGCAGCACGCTGCTGTCGTTCCAGCGACTCGACAATGGTTCGCCGGCTGTGCTTGACGGCAAGAGCGTCGCCGAGACGCAGGCCCGTATCGAGCAGACGCTTCGGCTGACGGACGACCTCTTCACCGTCACCGCCTGCGCCAATCAGGGAAATTCTGCCGCATTCAGCCAAGCGAAGCCTGCGGAGCGCAAGCAAGTGCTCTCCGATATCCTCGACCTAACCGCCTGGGAGCGCCGCGCCGAGGTGACGCGCCAGATGGGGCGCGACCTGGCGGCGCGCATCGAGGCCGAGAAGGCGCGCTACGAGGCGCTGTGCGCCGCCGCTTCTGGGGCGGACGCCCTGCGGGAGCAGATCGCCCAGAACGAGGCGACACAGGGCGACGTGGCGCGGCAGTTGGCGCAACACGAGGGCGACCTCGCCCAGGCGCAGGAGGCGAAAGAGGCGCTCCTGCGCGACCGCGAGGCCGACGGCGCCCGCCGCAAGGAACTCCATGACCTTGCCTCCCGCGCCCAGCGGACGCAGGCGACCATGAGCGAGGCCGCCTCTCGTCTTGAAGCGCTGCGGCGGACTCTGAAGGACAAGCCGATCATCCTGGAGGGGCTGCGGCGGGCCGAAGAGGCTCACACCTACTCGCAAGAGCTCGAGGCCAAGCGCCAGGAAGATGAGCGGTTGCGGCATGAAGGCGAACTTCTTCGCCAGCGCCAGCAGTCCGCAGTGGCGGAGCATGCTCGCAAAGTCGACACACTCAAAGAACGCATCGCGCACCTGCGCAGCGCCCATGACCGCGAGGTCAAGAGCCTGAACCAGCAGCTTGCGTTGCTGAGCAAGCAGAGCGAAGTCCTTGACCAGGTGCCATGCGCCAATCCGGTTGACGAGGCCACGCGGCCCTCATTCTTCGCCATCCGCGACAAGTGCCCACTGATTGCCCAAGCGCGTGAAGCGCGGGCGGCACTGCCTGCGCTCGAAGAGCGACTCAAGCAACTGCAGTCACAGATGCCGTGGGCCGAGGACGAGGCCCGACTTCAGGAACTTCAGGCGCAGACTGCTGGTGATGAGGAGGCAGCGCGCCTGCGGGAGATCGCCGAGCAGCGCGCCGAGATCGCCTATGACCCGAAGGAGCACGCCGAAGCCAAGCGGCAAGCAGGGCGGCTCCAGGAACTCCAGGCGGCGCTGCGAGGCATTGAGCGCGCTGAAGCGCAGATGGTTGAAGTAAGTCGCTCGCTGGAATCGCTGCGGGCCGAGGCCGCAGCGCTCGCTCAGCGCCGCGAAGCGCTCGAAACGGAACTCGGCCCGCAGCGCAACTGGGATGCGATGCTCGCCCAGGTGGAGCGCAGCCTCAAGGAGGCGCGGGCTGCAATGGGCGATCTCCAGGCCCGCATCCTGCACCTGCAGCAAGAGCGCGGCGCGCTTGAGGAGCGTTTGCGCTATGCCCAACAATCCGCGATGGAGGCGGAGGAGTTGCAGGCGTCGCTGCGTGAGAGCGAGCGCCGGCTGCAGGCGCTCAAGGTTCTCGCCCAGGCCTTCGGCAAGCAGGGAATCCCGGCCTTGCTGATCGAGAAGGCCGTGCCTGATCTGGAGGCAGTCGCCAACGACGTGCTCTCCGTTCTCAGCGACGGCCGCATGTCCCTGGAGCTGCGAAGCCAGCGAGAGACGAAGGCGAAGACGCTCCAGGAGACGCTGGACATCATCATCGCGGACGAGCGCGGCGCTCGCCCCTACGAGAACTTCTCCGGCGGGGAGGCCATGCGCGTAGACCTCGCCCTCCGCGTCGGTCTCTCCGCCCTGCTTGCGGCGCGGGCGGGAGCGCGCTGCGAGCTGCTCGTCCTGGATGAGACATGCGCCCCCCTGGACGCGCAGGGGCGGGCGCTGTTCGTGGAGTGCCTCCAGAGGGTGGCCGAGCGGTTCGCCACCATCCTGGTCATCAGCCACGTGGAGGAGCTCAAGGACCTGTTCCCCTGCCGCTTCGAGATCACCAAGACGGCGGAGGGCAGCCGCGTGAGCCTGGTGGCAGCATGAGCTACACGCGACCGATTCCTCAACCCAGCTTTCTGGACGAGGTGGAGGAGATCATCGCCTCCGGCTGCCGCAACTACTGGGCCCCGCGCTTGCACAATCTCGTACAGATGGTCAGGCAGATGCCTGATGCAGACCGGCCCTGGCCGCAAGCGAGGCGAGCTTGCTTGGAGCGCCACGGCGGGCGGTGTGCCGCATGTCAGCGGCCTGCGCGAACGGTTCACCATATCTTTCCGAGGCGGTGGTCCGAGGGGCGCATGAACAGCCAAGTGAATCTGGTGGCGTTGTGCCGGTCCTGCCACGCCGCGCTCGAATGGAATGGGCATAACGTCGCAGTCGCCCTGGCGCTGCTGCGGCGAACGCAGTCGCTCCTCCCCCACCCCATCGCTCAACTCAACTCACGAAAGGAGATGTCGTATGCCAGCGTTCCTGGCTAACCTCAAGGCCCCCGGTCTCAAGTACATCGAGGAGAAAGACAAGGACACCGGCGACGTGACCGGCGCCTATCCGGTCGCGCAAGTTCGGCTCACATCGGCGGATGGCGACCCCCACGAGCTGTGCGAGCGCCTCGCGGAGATGGTCGGCAAGCGGGTGCGGGTCTCGATCATCCTGGAGCAGACCGAGCTGCCCTTCGCCGGCGCGCAGGAGGGCGACCGGTGAGCAAGCCCATTCTCCCATGCCGGGCCTGCGAAGAGCGCGAGAAGACGATTCGCCTCCTTGAAGACAGGATCGTGGAACTGCTACGCGAGTGCAACCGACTCATTAGCAATACAGACCGAGCAGGAGACGCAGACCATGCCGCAGGCCATGACCACGAAGGGCACCTATCGGGCAGGCTCGATCGCCCCTAGGATTACCGAGCCAGGATCAGCCGACGATCGCAGCAGGGATCGCAGATGCTAGGGCGCGGGGGCTGGTATAAGAGCTGGGACGACGAGCTGGACGACCCGAAGATTCGCAGACTGACGGACTTCGAGTACCGGGTCTGGCGGACCTGCCTGAACCTGTGCAACCGCGGGCCGGCGCGGCTGCGAGAGAGGGGCTACCTGTATCACTCGATCGGGTTTCCGGTCGAGGCCCAGGACATCGCGCACGCGCTCGGGCGCCCCATCGAAGATGTCGAGGCGGCCCTGCGGCGCCTTTCGGAGATCGGCGGAGAATCATCCCTGCTGCGAATCGAGGGCGCCGACGGGCGGCCGGTCATGCGGATTCGGGCGTGGCGCAAACGGCAGCGATGGGATGATGGCAGGGACCCGCTCGGTGCAGACGCGGAGCCATTCCAGGGGCCTCCCAGCGAAATCCCAGATTCCTCCCAGATCCCTCCCAATTTGTCGCCACCAGACGTAAGACGTAAGACAGAAGACGTAAGACGTAAGACGCGAGACGACAGACGTAAGACAGAGGACGTGGCCTCTCAAGAGGCCGGGGAGGGGTGTGGGGAGGGGGGCATCGTCGCGCTGCACGGCGCGCTGGCGGGGGAGACCCCCGCCACCCCCCTTGCGGCGGCGAGGCAAGCTCCGCCGCCGCCTGTCCCCACCTGTCCCCACCAATCAGAGCGTCCCAGCAAGCGGCGCGGGGTGTCCGCGCTGCCCCTCCGCGGGCTGGGAGCGCCGGCCGGAGAGCCTGAAGCTGGGCCCGAGCGGGTGACCCATGCACAGACGGCCCGGCCCCGGAGCGCCCAAACGGCGGGACGGCCTGAAGCAGGGCGCGAAGAAGCGACCCTGGCGGAGACGGCGCCGCCACGACCCACATGGCCCGAGGAGGCGGCGGCGCTGCGCGCCATCGCGGGCTGGCCGTGGGATGAGGCCCGAGACCGCGCGCTGATGGATGCGCTCGCGGCCGCCTACGGCCACCTTGACCTTGGACGCGAGATCCGAAAGCTGCACTCCTGGCTCGCGGCCCAGGGACTGCTGCCCCTGCGGGGCAAGGCAGGCCCCCGCGCCAGGGTGCGGAGGTGGATGGAGAATGCCGATCGATTCGGAAGCGGGTGGCATGACGCCCCTGCACAAACTGGTGCCTCCCATCCGCGAGGCGGTGGAGCGGCGCGAGGCCGCACGCCGCCTCGCCGAGCAGAAGATTTCGGCCCGGGTGGAGAGGTTGCTCTCTGAGGGCTGGGCCCCCAGCGAGGCGGATTGCCAGCGCTGCCTCCGGCTGCGCGGCGATGCCGAACCCGGCACGCCGGGGACCATCGAGATCGACATCGACGGGGCTCCGGCCCACGCGCCATGCCCGCGCAACCGCCCTGGGTGCCGGCTCGACGCGGTCCAGCTTGAGCGCGAGGCAGCGCGGCGCCAGCAGGCGGCCCAGGCCGCCATGGCCAGGGAGCGGGAGTGGCTCGCCAGCGTCGGCGTGGGTGAGCGCTACTGGGATGCGACGCGGGAGGGCCTCCGCGAGCCGACAGTGATCTGCGAGTACCTGGACGCCATCGAGGAGCAGGTGGCCGCAGGCCGGGGGCTCGTCCTGCTGGGCGGCCTAGGCGTGGGCAAGTCCGCGGCGCTCGCTCTCATCGCCCGCGAGGCATACCGGCATGGGCCGATCCCCACCTGGATGACGACTGTCACCCGGCTGATCCGCCACCTGCTGCGGGGCGCCGAGATGGTGGTCAAACGCGATCGCTTCGGGGTTGAGAGCACCGACGACCCGAAGACGCGAGCCCTGCTCCTCCTCGACGAGTTCGGAGCCGCGTACGAGAGCGACTACGCGATGGCGGCGTTTGAGGACTACGTGGGCTGGCGCTACGACCAGAAACTCGCGACCTGCGTGGCCGGCAATCTCACCCCCGATGACATCCGGGGCAACCCTCACTACGCTCGCATGGTCGATCGGTGGCGGGAGACCTGCCGGGTCGTCGTCATCCCCGGCCGCAGCCGCCGCCAGGGGCTGGAGGAAGCGCCGTGAGTGATGATCCAGGCGGCAGCGCGCGCCGGGCAGGAGGACAGGATGACAACGCAGGCTGACCTCGCCGAGTGGCAGCGGATCATGGACCGGCTGCAGCATGCCGCAGAGGCCATTGCGGACGTGCCGGGGCAGCAAGGCGCTATCGAGGACAGGCTCAACGACGCAGCCGCGGCCCTCGAGAGTGCGATCTCGCTGTGGACCGCCCGCGAGCCGCGTGATAGCCAGGAGGAACAAACTGCAGGTGCGCAATCGTGAGCACTGCCGGCATTGCCGGCACGCGGCGTGGCGGGCCATCGGGGGGCTGCGCGTGCTGGTCTGTCGGCGGCACCGCCGCGATGGCAAGGGCCACGTGGTTCCGCATCGATGGTACCGGAAGCTAATGGCGGGCGAGGAGCGGTGCGAGCTGTTCGAGCCCGCCGATGGGAACGCGCGGCGGCCGGCGGGCGCGAGGTCGGCGAAGCCGTCCCCTCGGCAGCCACAGGAGCGCGAAACGTTGGCGCCCAGAGGGCCGGGGCGTCCTGGAGACGGCGAGCGGCCCTGCTGCTGGCGCCGGTGGGACCGAGGCCGCGTCCAGTGGACATGCCTGATCACGGGGACGCAGGTGGAGCGAGACTGCAACAGTCGCGAGGGGGATCTGTGCCTGCCGCGGCTCGCGCTGCGCATGGCCCTCGGGACGCTGACCGGGCACGAGGCGGCAGGGCCGGCGGCCCGGGCCGCCAGGGATGTGGCTGACGGCATGATCGATATCGAGCGCGTGGGTGTGCGGCGCCTGACGGCGGCGCAGGAGCGCCGGCTGGAGCGAGCCCGCGCCAGGGCGGAGCGCATGCGCGGGGACATCCTGCGCCGCGTTGAGGACCTCCGCGGTCTCCAGGAGCAGATCGCCGCACTCGCAGAGGGCAGATCCACATGAGCGGACCCGGGGAAGAGCCGAGCCAGATGGATCAGATCCTCATGCTGCTCTCGGATGGGCAGTGGCACGACACCACCCAGTTGCACGCCATCGGGTGGCGCTATACCTCGCGGCTGCACGATCTCCGCAAGCGCGGATACGTGCTGGAGAAGCGGCGGACCGCCGACCGCCGCATCGAGGAACGGCGGCTGGTGGCCACGCCCGGCGGGCGGATTCCAGGCGGAGGGCGGCCTGAACCCCATGAGCCGCCGCGGCGCTCACGACCCCGGCCGTGCGCCAGCGGGAACGCCCGGCTGGTAAAGCCCGAGAGCCCACAACCGGAACAGAGGAGTCTGCTGTGAAGACCATGAGCGCGCGCTGCCCGCTCTGCGGCGGCGCGTTCACAGAGGGGGAGCCGATGGTGACTGCAGTGGTGCGAATGCCGTTCGGGGCGGTGGGAATCTCGTTTCACAAGCGGTGCTTCGCTGACGACGAGGCTCGCGCCCAGCGGATTGTGCGCGATGCGGTGGACACAGCCGCGGCCTTCGTCTCCAGCCTCTCCTCCCCTACCCCGGCGCCGGCGGTGCACTGAGGAGAGGCGCCATGCGCGTGTGCGGGATAGACCTGGGAAATCCAGGGGGCCTGGCGGTGCTGAGCGATGAGCTGCCCAACGGCATCTGGCCCTTCTGCACCCTCTGCATCGAGGCGCTGCCGGCCACCCTCAGCCGGCTCGGCCTGCAGCGACTGGTCCACCGGCTCTGCAAGGAGCACTGCGTCGAGCTGGTGGCGACGGAGCGCCCAGGGATGTGGGGCCGCGTCTCGGTCGGCATGGCGCAGCGGGAGAAGCAGGGCCTCGTGCGCGCCGTCTGCGAGGCGCTGCAGATCCGGCTGGTGGACTACCAGCCGCAGGAGGTCAAGCGAGCGGTCGCGGGCTACGGGCGGGCCGGCAAGGAGCAGGTGGCGCGCTGCGTGCGCAGGCTGGCGTGCCTGCCCAGGGGCCTGGACGAGCACCAGACCGACGCCGTGGCCATCGCGGCGGTGGCGCTGAACAGGGAGCGCGCGAGGCGGGCGGCGGCGACTCAACGCCGGCTCCCGGTGCGCCGGCGGCCCGCGGCGAGGAGGCGCTGATGCGCTGGCGCGGATTCGACGGGCTCATCCCGTACTTCGGCGGCAAACGGAAGCTGGCGCCGCGGATCTTCCGGGAGATCGCGCGGGTGCATCCACGGGAGACCTGGTCGTCGCTGCGGCTGGTGGACCCGTTCCTGGGCGGCGGCAGCGTGAGCCTGTACGCGAAGGCCCAGGGGTTCGGGGTGCTCTGCGGGGATATCGCCGAGCGGAGCTTCATCATCGGCAGGGCGCTGATCGAGAACGACTCGGTGCGTCTCACCCGCGACGATGTGCTCCGCCTCTTCACCCTGCCGGCTGACCACCCGCATCTGCTGGAGGAGGGCTGGGCGCCAGACCACATGCCTCCGGACATCGCCCGGTTTCTCGACGGGGCCTTTGCGGCCGCCGAAGGCGTGGGCGACGACGCGAAGCGGGCGCTCCTGCGACTGCTGCTGCTCAAGTACCTCTTCTGGCTGCGGCCGCACTCGAAGTTCTCCTCGCCGAATGCTTTCAACCGACCCTTCGTCGAGGGCCGCTGGGACGATATCAAGGCGACCTACAAGCACGCCATCGCCGCCAACGCGGCCCACCCGCTGGAGCCGCTGCTGGCTCTCGCCCGGGATATCAACCGGGCCGTGTTTCCCGGCGCACAGCGGTGCCGGGCCGTGAAGGGCGACGCGCTCGCGACCATTCGGGCCGGCGAGGGGGCTGAGGTGCTCTACCTCGATCCTCCCTACGGCGGCACCCTCGCCTATGAGGAGGAGTATCGCATCCTCGACGATCTCTTCGGCGAGCCCATGGAGCCAAGCCCATACTCCAGCGGGGACGGGCTTCGGCGATTCGGCGAGTTGCTGGCGGAATGCGGGAGCTACCCCCTCTGGGTCATCTCCTATGGCAACGCCCTCGCCGACTTGGACGAGGTGCGCGCGATGATCGAGCAGTTCCGGCCGACGCGCGCAGTCGAGCTGGCATACGCCCACCTGGGCGCAGTCGCATCCCTGGCGAAGCGAGAGGCGAATCGCGAGTTCATCCTGTTGGCGGGAGAGGGAGTCACAGAGTGAAGCAGCAGGTTGAGCAGTTCCTTGACTACGCGGCAGTGGTCAAGGCGGTCTCGCCCAAGACGGTCAACTGCTATCGCCAGGACCTGGAGCAGTTGCTGGAGTTCCTGAGTCTGCGTGGGATCACGAAGGCCGAGGAGGTGACCCTCCAGGACCTGACGGCGTTCCTGGCTTACGTGCGCAGCACCGGCCGCAAAGCGGCGACGATGGCGCGCAAGCTCTCGGCCGTGCGAGGCTTCTGGCGGCACCTCTACCGCTCCGGCATCGTGCCGCGAGATGTGGCGGCCCTGATTGACAGTCCACGCCTGGAGAAACGACTGCCGAAGTTCCTGACCCATGACGAGATGGTCCGGCTGCTCGCCGCGCCTGAGCCGACTTCTCCGCTGGGCCTCCGCGACCGCGCGGTGCTGGAGACGTTCTACTCGACCGGCCTGCGGGTCAGCGAGCTGGTGGCCCTCGACCTCGATGATCTGCCTTCGGAGGACATCCTGCGCGTCCAGGGCAAGGGCGACAAGGAGCGGCTGGCCGTGCTGGGCGCCTCCGCCCGCGCGGCGGTGGACGCCTACTTGGAGCGGGGCCGGCCGGCGCTGCTCAATGGCACGGCCACCCAAGCGCTGTTCATCAGCGAGAGAGGCGGCCGCATCTCCGACCGCAGCATCCGCCGGATGGTGGTCAAGTATACCAGGCGGGCGGTGGGCCGCGCGCTCGGGCCTCACGCGCTCCGGCATACCTTCGCCACCCACTTGCTGGACGGCGGGGCCGACCTGCGCTCGGTCCAGGAGATGCTGGGCCACTCTCAGCTCAGCACCACCCAGACCTACACGCACGTGAGCCGCGAGCGCTTGATGTGGGTCTACCAGCGCGCCCACCCGAGGGCGAATCTCAACGGGCCTCGCGGGCATCTGAGGGCGATCTCACGGCGCGAACCCGAGCGCACAAGGGAGTGGGTTGGATAGCCATGACGGATAACACTTTGAAGCTGGGCGGCTTCCAGTTCCATCTGCCGGCGCTCCTGGCGCAGATCGCCGAGATGACTGAGGATGGACAGGAGACCATCGGGTTCCTGTTCTCGCTGGTGGAGCTGCGGGCGCGCAAGGGAGCCGACTACGGCGCCCGCGTAGACACGTACCGCAACTACCAGATCGTCTCCGATCTCAAGGGCGTGCCCGGCTGGCATGCCGCCGCGGACCGGCTGGTGGAGAAGGCCGTCCGCCTGGGCAACCTGGTGGGCAAAGACCTGCGGGGCGAGCCAATCTCCTGCGAGGCCATCGACGACACGCTCCGCGATATCGCCCTGATCGCGGCCATCGCTTACGCGATGCGCAGGCGGAACTGGCGGGAAGGAGAGGCCGCATGCCGGTGATGATCGCCAGGGAACGCATCCACCCCAACGACTGGAACGTCAATGCCTTCGATCCGGCCAACTACCCGAAGCTGGTCGAGAGCGTCCGGGAGAGGGGGATCATGGAGCCGCTCAAGGTCATGCCCGACCCGGAGAGCGAGGGCGACTTCCTGCTCGTGGACGGCTACCACCGGTGGCGTGCGGCCGGCGACCTCGAGATCGAGGAGCTGCCCTGCGAGGTCTGGGAGATCGATCCCGAGGAGGCCAAGGTCCGCGGCCTGCAGTTGAACTACCTCCGCGGCCAGCCCGTCCCCCGCCGACTGGCCGAACTGGTGCATGACCTCAACCGCACCTACGCCGTGGATGACCTGGCGAAGATGCTGCCGTGGTCGGCGAGCCAGCTGCAGGACTCCCTCGAGCTGCTGAAGCTGCCGGCCGACCTGGAGGCGGCGCTCCAGGAGCAGGCGGCCCGCGACGCGGCCGAAGCGCCGGTGCCGGTGACGGTCGTCCTGCTGGGGAAGGAGCACGAGCAGTTCGACAAGGCCATGGCGAAGGCGAAGGAGGAGCTGGGGCGGGGAGCGCGGCGAGGACAGTGCCTGGCGCAAATTTGCGCGGCATATCTGCAGGAGGAATGACGACGCTATAGCGAGATGCCGAAGAGGCGGTGCGAGGCGGTGCCGGCCAATGCAACGCTACGCGACGCACACCACAGTGAAGGAGAGAGAGGATGGCAGTGATCGCGGTGACCGTGACGGGCATGGAGCCAGGACTGCTGATGTGCAGCCCGCAAGGGATGCTGCAGGCATCGGAAGGCCAGCCCGTGGGGCCGAGGTGCCAGGACCAATCTCCGCAGGAGGCGGCCGAATCGCTGGCATATCGCCTGCCGGATGGCAGCCTCGGCTTCCCGGCGGTGGCCTTTCAGCGGGCGACGATGGAGGGGGGCAGGGGTCAGCTGACCAAGATCGCCGGCAAAGGAGGCCCGGTCAGCGTGCAGACCGTGCTGGCGGGCCTGTGGGAGGTCGAGCCCAAGGGCCTGATCCCACTGCTGCGAGGGGGCAAGCCGATCCGCGAGTACACCCTCGACGTCCGCACCGGGTTGAACAGCAACACCCGGCCGCCAGCGCGCATCGTGCTGGTGAGGCCCCTGGTCGAGGCCCCATGGGATGCAGAGTTCGAGATCATCTGGGATGATGTTGGCGGATCGGAGAACACGCCAGCCCTCATCCGACTGTGCATGGAGCGGGCCGGACGGCAAGTGGGCGTGGGCGGATTCCGCCCACTGGTCCAGGGGAAGGCCACGGGAGGATGGTTCGGCCGGTTCAGCATCACGCGGTGGGAAGCCGTGTGATGCTTCCCATGCGCGGCAGTCCCCGGCCTTGCTCGGCGCGGCATCGCGAAGCAAAGCACAGGGATGTACGGTGACAAAGCCGACAGGGATCGCGCACAACCGAGGCGTCGCGCCGCTTCGCCAGGCACGGTCGGGCAAGGCGGCGCTGCGCAGAGCACTGCGAAGGGAAGCAAAGTAAAGCAAAGAGGGGGAGCGAGACACTGCAGCGCCTGGCCGGGCCCTGCAAAGCCGGGCAGCGCGAAGCGAAGCACAGCACAGAAGGAGGCTGGAACAGATGCAGATGATGCCGCTGGAGAAGCTGGTGCTGAACTGGGACCTCTATCCCAGGCGGAATGTGGATGCGACGCAGGTGCGGCGGATGGTGGCCGCGCTGCACGCCGGCGAGGACTTGCCGCCGATCCTCGTCGACAGGCAGCGGCTCTGGGTAGTGGATGGCTTCCACCGTCACGCCGCATACACGCGGGCCAAGGCCTCGGAGGCGCCGGTGGAGCTCAAGAGCTACCGCGATGAGGCGGCCATGTTGCTGGAGGCGGTGGCCCTCAACGCCAGGCACGGGGTGCCGCTGGAGCCAATGGATCAGGTGCGTTCGTACCTGCTGGCGCAGGACCTGGGCATCGAGCCCGCCCGGATCGCGCAGGCTCTGGCCGTGCCTGCCGAGCACCTGGGCGAGATCATGCAGAGCCGAATCGCCACCGGCCCAGACGGCCTGCCACTGATCGTCAAGCGCACCATCAGCCGGACTCATGCCGGCCGGCATTTGTCGAAAGCGCAGGCGGCGGTCAATGAGCGCCTGGTGGGCATGCGGGTGGAATACTACCTGGCGAGGACGACTGAGCTGATACGGCACCGGCTTCTGGACCTGACCGATCCGCACATCGTGGACCTCCTGCGGGATCTGAAGGCAGCGCTCGATACGCTGGATGAGAAAGGCGCTTTGGCGGGGAACGCGGCAGTTGCTTAGACTCCCGGGCATGGCGCCGCGAGGCGTCGCTCGGCGTGGCAACGCATACCCAACCACAGCGCAGAGATGTGCGAGCGAGAAAGTGATCGCGACGAATCGAGCCTCGGCGCGGCCCTGCAACGTGGGGCTTGGCGGCGCGACGCTATGCTTCGCCACGCCTACCGTACCACAGCGCAGATGCTCATGGGCCAGGGCCGAGAGGATGGATGCCCGCGCGCGGCACTGCCCGGCAATGCCGCGCGTGGCAGGGCGGCGCCTCGCACAGCCTACCACAGCGCAGAGACGAGAGGGATGATCCAGCTCCGGCGATGCCACTCCAGATGCTGTCCACGCGGGACTGTGGTATAATAGGCGCGAGCCGCCCCCAGGCGGCTCTTCCCGTTTGGGGCCGGGTGCGCCCGGGGGGAACGCGATGAGCGAACGTATGCGCAGCGAACAGCCGGAGCTACCGGAGGCCGCGCCGGCGGACATGCGCCGCGCCCAGAAGGTCGCCCGGGCGCTCGAACTCCGCGGCCTGGGCATGTCCTACCGGGCCATCGCCGAGGCGCTCGGCTGGCGCAGCCCGGCCACCGCCTACGGGGTGGTGCAGCGGGCCATGCGCAACCTCATCCGCGAGGCCGCGGCCGAGGCGGTGGCGCTGGAGGCGGATCGCCTCGACGCCTACCTGCGGGCGCTCGCCCCCCGCGCCCTGGCCGGCGATCTGGAGGCGCTCGACCGGGCGATACGCATCAGCGAGAGCCGGCGCAAGCTGCTGGGCCTGGACGCGCCGCAGAAGATTGCTCCCACCAGCCCGTCTGGGGAGGATGAGTATGGCACTGCTGCCGAGCTTTACCGACTGCGCCGCCTCGCTGACATCCTTGGACGCGGAGAGCAGACGCCAGGCGCTGGCGCTCCTGACCGCGCAGCGGGAGGCGCAGGAGACGGGAGCGCTGAGCGACCTGGCGTGGATTCAGACCAACCTCTACATCAGGGACAAGCGCCGCCGGATCATTCCGTTGGTGCTCAATGACGTCCAGCGCTACTACTATGAGCGCCGCACCAGGCGCGATATCATCCTGAAGGCGCGCCAGCAAGGGATCACGACCCTGATCGAGGCGCTCTTCTTCTGCGACTGCATTCGCCGGCCCAACACCACGAGCGTCCTCGTCGGCCACGATCATGACTCCGCCCAGAAGATCTTCGAGATCGCCCGGCTCTATTGGCAGATGCTGCCCGCGCATGAGAAGGCGCTGGCGCGCGGGGAGCCCTCCCGAGAGAACCGGCGAGAGTTCGTGTGGCCCAACGGCTCGCGGCTGTGGGTCGGCTCGGCGGAGAGCAAGGCCGGCCGGTTCGGCCACGGCCTGACGATCCATAACCTGCACTGCTCCGAAGTGGCGCGCTGGAGCCAGCCTCAGGACGCGATGGTGGCCCTCTTCGAGGCGGTGCCGGCAGAGGGGCGGATCGTGCTGGAGTCCACGCCGAGCGGCATGAATCACTTCCACGACCTGTGGGTCGCCGCCGTGCAGCCCGGCAGCCGCTTCACCCGGTTCTTCTTCACCTGGTGGGACAACCCCGAGTACTGCTCTCCGCCGCCCCCCAACATGGGCGCGCTCACGGGCGAGGAGCAGATGCTGGTGGAGCGACATGGCCTGTCGCTGGCGCAGATTCAATGGCGCAGGGAGAAGCAGCGGGACCTCCGCGAGCGCTTCAAGGAGCAATACCCCGAGGATGACGTCTCCTGCTTCCTGGCGAGCACGCGCTCGGTGTTCGATCTGGATGCGCTGAGGCGGATCGCCGCCCGCATCGCGGCGGAGGCGGCGCCGGAATCCATCCCCACGATGCGCACCGGCAAGGGCGACGCGATCTCGGTCGCGCCGGCGAAGCTGCTGGTCTGGCGTCGGCCCCAGCCGCAGGAGACCTACGTGATCGGGGCGGACGTCGGCGAGGGCCTGGCGGATGGCGATCCCTCATGCGCGGTGGTGCTGGAGCGGACCTCCGGGGAACAGGTCGCGGAGCTGCACGGCCGGGTGCCGCCGGATCGCTTCGGGCATCTGCTGGACGCCCTCGCCCGGTGGTACAATCGGGCGCTGCTGGCCGTCGAGCGCAACAACCACGGCCACTCCACCCTGAACACCCTGCGCAACGTCTGCCGCTATCCCCGGCTGTACTACCACATGCGCTATGACGCGCGGGCCGGCATGCAGCCGACCCTGGGCTGGCCCACCGACCAGGCGACGAAGCCGATCCTGGTGGACGACTTGGCGGCGGCGATCTCGCAGGGCGTGGTGGTCATTCACTCGGCCGGCGTGGTAGATGA
>Ga0272448_1003246_pt1 | contig 19549 bp, 15 predicted proteins | sample YNPCB0191_FD_202220 | JGI IMG/M metagenome (GOLD analysis project Ga0272448, IMG submission 202220) | Hot spring sediment microbial communities from Yellowstone National Park, WY, United States - YNP-CB-019-1 | ecosystem: Environmental > Aquatic > Thermal springs > Hot (42-90C) > Sediment... | reverse complement strand
GCTAAACCGATGGCGCTATCAATTGCAACTTTTGCTGCGCCACCATTAATTTTGGCATAATCATTTAAAATAATTATATTCATTAATTCATTTTGTGAATTGATATCTCATTCAATAAAATGGTTAAATAAATTTTATAGGATTTATTATTTTCTTTTAAACTTTTGACTACATAAATAACCGAAAATATAGAAAAATATAATTCCTTGTTTCCCTATAAAAGGCATGTTAAACATTGCCATAGAGGCAAACGCCACTATCATTCCATAACCAAAAAAACGATAATTATCCTCTATGTGAGATAAATGCCACACTCCCAAAAGCAATAGAATTACAAATAATAACAATCCTAGTAAACCATAAGCCAGATAAATAGCCAAGAAATTATTATGCGGTCCAACATATCCCATTGGATATATTTTTTCAGCACTTGGTGATAACCTTCCTGGTCCAATACCAAAATAATTATCTCTAGCTAACTCTAATGACTGTTTCCATTGTACATGTATTCGCTCATCAACTGCCGCATCATTTTTTAAATTTAAAGTTATTGCATTATACAATCTATGATATGCTCCAAATATAAGTGGATTCGAATTAATAAAGTCAAGATTAATAATAATCAATAAGCAAATAACACCAATTGCTAATATATAATAAAATAAGATTTTATAATTGGTAATAATAGCTTTAAGTTTCCAAAATAATAGTAAAATAATACCCATCATAATAGGAGAACGTTCCAATGCGAGAGAAATAAAAGCAAACATCATAATTATATTCAAATACAATAATTTATTATTTTTCATTTTTTCTCGATTCAACCAGAGAAATGCCCCCAAAAATACAATTACAATTTGAAATTCGACAAACGAATTCATTGTCCCAAAAAATCTTAAAAGTCCGCCCGGTTGAAGAACATTACTAGGCATATCTAGAAATGTAGATAAATAATTTGCGTCCCAAGGAAGCACCTGCGCCAAATTACCTGTATAAAAACTCATTTCTTGCAGAATTCCATAAGATAAAGCGAAAAAATACAATAAATTAATATCCTGAAAAATAACTTCGGTATTAGTTGTTTTTGATAGAGCATATCCAATATAAGTACATAAAATTGGAATAATGAAATCTTTAATAGTTAATAAATTGGCTGATAGGATATAACGAGGATCAGCTATATAAACACTGAAAAATAGCGGAACAATAGCCCAAAAAACAGTTAATATGTTTGGTTTTATATATATAATGGAATAAATAAAGACCAATAACCACGAGCCATAAAAAAGTAAATTAATATTATGCCCACTTATTCGACTTATTAGATTGGAAAAAAGAAAAAAGAAAACAAATGTGGTGAATAATAATCTACGAATATTTATTCTAATGATAGTATCCATAGCAGCTTTTCTAACTGTTTTCCCCAGTCGTGATGATAAGCATATTCCTGATAGATTTCCCTATACGCACTTCTCTGCGCATATGCTTTCACAATAGCCGCCACAAACTCGTCAGGCGTTTTGTAAATTATCGCTGGACTTTGTAACATTATCAATTCTTTCCATTTAACCGAGACCACTGGTAATCCGCATGCCATATATTCATATAATTTAAGCGGATTAATATTATTCACAAGATTAGCGTGGTTTTCAATATCGAATGGAATCAATCCAACATCTGCATTGTGCATATAGGCTGGCAGGTCAGTATAATTCCGCGCTCCTAAAATATGTATATTGGGAAGTTTTTTCAAACGCTGTTTTGCCAAACTATCTGGTCCAACCAAGACAAATGAAATATCGGGAAGTTTTTGCGCTGCAAAGTTAATTAAATCAAAGTCAAACCATTCTGCCATTGCTCCCACATACAGAGCAATCGGTTTTTTTATGTTTTCATACTCAACTGGCAAAAATTTTGAACCTTCGGCAAAATGTCGATAATTAACGCCATTTGGTAAATAAAGGGCTTTCCTGGGCGACAGCGACATCACATACTCTTCCAGACTCCGCGCTGTAAATAACACCACATCAACACGACCTGCGAGTTCTCTCTCTGCTTCTCTCGCTGCGGAGGTGCTCTTCGAAAAACCACTGTAGTTATCTGCAATTCTGAAAAGCGATTTTTTATATTTGATTGAATCAAGCAAATAAAGATGATTGATCGAATCGAAATATAGAATGTCAACCGAATCGAAATCGTGTTGTTTTATTTTCTTAATAACAGAAGGATAGGTCAATCTATTCCAATTGCGTTGTATCCAAAAAGATCGTAGTATAGGCTTATTGTGAGGGGTAGCCAGCGCGCCCGGCACATAAGCCCAAATTTTGTCGCCATAATCCACTCTGCCACCACTTTTGTACAAGCTCCAGCGATCATGCAAATTCTGATCGACTCCATTCAAAATATGCATGGGCGAGATCGGATCAGAGAGAAAGCCGACCTTCCATCCTTGGTCAGCAAAATACTTGGCGATATGGTGACTCCCCACCTGAAATGGCGAGCTCCAATAATTGGAGCAAGCCATGAGTATTTTCTTTATCATTTTAATTTAATAATTTCCTTCTCATCCAAAAGCTACTGGGCCAGCGCTCCGGACTATACCAAGGGAACAACTCTTTTAATCTGTCCTGATATTTGAAATGCATGTAACTCATGCTGATTATTATTTCAAACTCTCTATTAAACATGAGAAATGCGTGAAGAAGATATTGCTCCTGCCAAAATTGTTTTAACCTGTTATTGAAAAAATGATAAGGTAAATATTCAACTGGGAAGAAAATATCGTGAACATGGATGATAACACCAGGGTTTAATTGTGGAATTATTTTTAAAAAGAGATAGTTTACATCACCAAGGGGCTTTACCGTGTGACTTGAATCAATAAACAGAATATCATTTTCAGCAAGATCAATTAATACGCTTTCATCAACATTTTCAACTTTTTCAATAATCAAACGGCTTAGTCCTTCATAACCTCTTCTTAACTCCGTAGTAGGATATGGTTCAATAACAATAAACTCGCCACCAAAACTTTCCTGTTTATTTTTTGTCATTGCTGCTGCGGTTATTTTTGTAGACATTCCAGCGCCCACCTCAACCACCTTCTTTGGTGTAAAGTATCGAACAAACGCATAAAGCGCCAAAGCATTGATCGGTGCATAAGACGGCATTTCGCTTTGGATAACACCAAATTCTCCCCGGCCAGCACTTATGTATTCATTTTCAAATGTTTGTAATATTTTTAGCGTGTTTAGCTGTGTGGTTTCGTTTTTCTCTACTCCGTACAATGGATGTTCTTGTAATAACAAATTTAAATGTTTTCGCAATAACCTTGTATCCGGGATAGGACTATAGTAATGAACAGGCAATACGTGAACACCGAGACGCTCAAACATATAAAACAGCCGCCATATAAGCCAATCAATCACCCTCTTCATACTGTATCTCCAATTAATCTTTTTCCATAAGCGGGAGAAAAGGGCATTTTTATAGGTGCGCATTGTATCAAACCGGAATTAGAAAATAAGTCAGTTACCGTCACTGCAACATCCTCAATGATGATTTGCCGATAAACAGGGCGGCCGTAGCCATTGTGTTTCCCTATAAAATCATGCAAGCCAAAAGAGATAACCTTTGCTCTTGGATCGCCGCGAATGACAAATACACCGATGGAGATATCTCCCGGCTCCCGTCCATCCACCTGCGGGGCAAAATGGGCTTTGACAGACCGGTATTCATTGCGGCGTCCGGGTAGCGGAGTATAAAGATACGTTCCAGGATCAACAATCACGTCTTTGCCATCAATATTGAGTTCAATGGAGAGCTGGTCGTTATGGGTGTGACCGCCGTTGCCGTTCTGTCCGACTGGACCGCAACGTATGCAAAGATAGATCCGTTTTGAGCGATAGATATAAAGACCAAAATCTGGATAGGCGTAAAGTTTCAAATTGTCAGTTGCACCATTCGGCAGTGGGATCTTGATGGTTTGCTTTTGATTCTCAGGCCAGGCTTCTAAATCGCGCTGCAGTTTTCCTAATTCGTTGTCAGAAGCTGCAATGCGCACTTTTTCAGCGGCAGCCGGTTCATCAGCCTTTTTATAAGAAGCAATGCAAATGCCGCCAGCAAGATTTTTGATGATATTAGTTTCTAAGGTGAACTTATCAGCAAAAGTGGCAAAGTCTTTGCGATCAAAAAGACCATTAATCGCAGCGACGAGGTGCCGATGGTCAAGAAAATCTTCATCCCAGTAGATCGCATCATCAGGAAGATCATCATACCCTTCAAGATTGAGATATTTTTTCTTTGCCTCTGCCACAGTCATTTTATTATATATAGGTTGAAATTTAAAAAACCGCCCGCTGTCGTTATCACCGATTTGAGGGATATGGTTGTTCGGCTTGGTGATATGCATGGTAAATTCGGCCATTTTTTCAAGGCGTTCAAAATACCAGGGCGGAAAAGGGCTCTCGGGCTTCGATGCGCCATCTTTGAATTTTGGATTGTTGCCTTGGGCAGGCAATGTGTAATGAGGCAGTGGAGAAGGTTTTATGCCCGGCTTTACTTTGATCATGGCATGGTCATAATTTTTTAATGCCTGCAATTTTTCATCGGGAAGTCCCAAAACGAAAGCAGTTGCATAGACAACCATTTCAGCGGCAAGCCTGTGATAGCTTGTTGACGCTTCGAAATTGCCACCGTCCGAGTAGAACTGCGACGCAACCTCCTTTATAAGCTCCTGCACAGCAAAGGCAAGCCAGGCATCCGTCTCAGGCGTACATGGCAAATAAGCAGCTACAAACAAAAGACCGACAATATCAGAAAGATAGTGATTACTTCTAAGCGACTCACCCCATTCCAGGTTATTGATAATATGCACGCCGTGTTCAAAAACGCTGCGCACAAAAACTTTGTCAAACTCCTCATCAAACTGTGCGCCAAATGACGTGAACAGGTCATACGTCATCAACCAGTTTGCCACCCTGATAGCTACGTCCATTGTGCAGACCCAGTTCACTCCCCAGCGCGGCGGGTTTGTTGATATGAAGTCCAGAACCTGGTTACGAAACTCCCGCTTATATCGTTCCGGATCTTCAAAACCTTCTATTTCCAACTGCGCCAGAGCATAGGCCCATGCCAGTTGTGGCAGATGCTGCATACGCGCTAATTCCCAGGGCACCTTTACATCGACTCCTAACAAATGTCCATACTTAATATCCTTGTACCAGGTATCTTCGCGCCAGCGATAACCAGACTTAAAATCTAAATGCCAATCAATGGGGATGTAACGGCCCGGACGCTGGGGACTTGATTCACTTAGTATGTGATTAAAAATCAATCGCCATATACGGCGGGATTCTTCCACATTTGCCGGGTTGATTCGCCCTTTCAGCCATTCCCCATCGGGGTCCGCCTCACCCCCCTCCCCCATACTGTACCGATACCCTTCCAGCCCAAGGCATAACATCCCATGAAATACCTGCACCCAGCCGGAGCCGAGCAGGTCGAAGCGATGATCGAGGTAATGGCGTGTTATTTCCGCAATGGATTCGGCCCGCGGAAAAAGCCGCTTTGGCGAAAGCTTCGGGAAGTAACGAAACAGACCTCCGTCTGGCCATTGTTCTACAACGTAAGGAGCGACCCGATCTTTCAGCCTGAGAAAAGTATGTGACGCTTTCTGGTTGACTCTTTCGGCAATTTTTCTGGCAGTGACTTGCGGCGGGGAGCTAAGGGCTTTTCGGAGGTAATGCTTAAACATTGGTATGGCGATTAGCTAACAATTGATCATCCTTATACTCATCTTTTTTTGGAATCAAAAGGATAGCCAGGAAGAACCTCAAGACGCGCAAGGATATTGTCTATATTATGCCCCCACGTATGTTTAGAAACAACTTTATTCCTTGCGTTTTTTCCGAGCTTCTCTCGTAGCCCCGGATTATTAATCAAAACTTCCATCGCACCTGCAAGCGAAGGGATAGAACCAGGTTCAACGAGATAGCCGGTTACATTATGTTCAATAATCTCCGCCATCTGGGCCATATTGCTGCAAATAATGGCTTTCCCTAAAGCCATGTACTCAAAAAGCTTCGTGGGACTGCCAAAAAATTCGCTCCCATCAGGATTTGGCACTGTAGCATTTATCAGTATGTCACAGGCAGCCATGTAGTTTGCCCCCGCTTTTTGAGGAACGAGCCCTGTCAAAACAACATTTTCCGAAATTCCGAAATGATTGATATGTTTTTTTACCTCGCCCATTCTCAATCCATCACCAATCATGAACAGGACTGTGTTTTTTTTATATTCGGGGTGCTCCTCAAGAAATTTACCATAGGCAAGTACTATGTTTTCTGCCCCATGCCACTGGCCAAAGGTTCCTATGAAACCTAAAACAACTTTATGGTGCAAATGATACTGGTCTTTTATTTTTTTGGCATCAATATCGGGATGATATTTGGTCTCGTCTATCGCATTTGGGATCACAATCACCTTTTCTGGTCGAACTCCAAGATTAATTAAGTAGTCTTTAAGGGCTTTTGAAACTACTACTATCAAGGAAGCATTGTAGATATTGTATTTTTCAATCAACCTAACAATCGGCAGTTTCAGAATTTTATTATAAAAACCTCTTGCGAGTTTTTTAAAACCTATATCATTGGATTTCCAATACTTTATTTTCCAGACATCCGATGAATTAAACTCGAGAATAAATGGTATTTGTTTCTTCTTTGCCAGATATGCACCACAAAACGAAAAGCCATTGTATCTTTGGTAAATCACATCTTCGCTTGTTTGTCTGCAATGTCTGATAATCTTCACATTGTATAACAGCTCACAAAATTCCTTAGGAATTAAAGGAATAAGAATTGGTTTAACTATTTCTATAGGGCAATCCACTTCAGCGAGCTTTTCATTAGAGACTACCTTTAGATCAACTTTTTTATTAAGCGCATTAATTACACCAGCCGTATGCCCTACGGAACCACCGGCAGTCAGATTAAACCAATAAAGGGTTCTGAGATATAAAAACTTTTTCAAATATTTCCTCTATTGCCAAATCTATTAGAAATCTTAAGCATGATGACTTTAAGGATATTTCCTCTAACTCTGATGGTTGGGATAACACCGGCAATGTTGGGACTAACGACTACTTTATCACTTGTAACAAAGGTTACATCTTTCATCTGTTTTAATTTCCCTAAAACTCTTTCGAACTCGTCTATCAAACGTATATTTACCGTAATGTTACAATACTTTTGCTTCCTGAAATTGAAAGGTAAATTAAGAAAATTAAAACTATGCAGAAAAATTACAATAACCGAGTTATCATCCATTTGCTCCACTATCTTAATTATTTCTTCGGCAGTCGCGCCATATCTAAAATCGAGTTTTTGTGTTCTTTTTCTATGAATACCAAATCCATAATTTATATTCTTCTCGTAAACTGTTACCGGAATTTCTAAAACATTTTCAAAAAATAACGGTACGTTAACTGATGAGAGTCCTATCCGACTATTAGGATTTTCTGGAAAATGAGACAAATCAATGTAAATCCCACCGCTTGCAAGAGCTCGGAGTGTATCGGCATTTGCGCCATAACCGCCTGCTCTATGACTATCTACAATCACCCCTGTCCATTCTCTGATCTTTTTTTTCCCAAATTCAACTATCCTGAATTGCTCCTCCAAACTATACTGCCACATAAATTTTCTATTGCGGTCGTATTTGCTAGATGGATGGGTATGTAGGCCTATTTTGTGCCCTTGCGCGAGAATAGATTCGCAAAGATTTCTAAATAATTGTTCTCCGTACCTCTGAAAGGGATAAACATCGACGAAATGTTCAACAACCACTCCTTGGCTGGACGCTATTTTATTAATAAGGGCATAGCCGACTTCCTCCTTGCCAATTTTCCCTTCAATAAAAATTTCGAATGCATCCTTTCTATCGCCAGCCAATTCCCCGACTTCAGTATCACAAGTGACAAGAATTTGTTTCACTTCTTTACTACCACCATAATTTCACGATACTCAAACCATGTATCACTTGCACCTTCTCCTAAAAGTTTGAATAGAAATCGTAAAATCTTGATGAACAAAGAGCGAAAAAAACCAAATATCACTCTTCTTTTAAAGTTATCTTGGAATATATATGAGACAGGATATACCTTTACCTGATTATAGGGGAAATACAATCTAAAAATGTCTCCCAAACTTTCCCGTGTATAGCCAATCTCATGAGTAAAATCCATGTATCTTTCATGATTGCTCATAAACCAATCCATATTAGGAACCTGGATAATTGCCACCCCCCCGACATTTAAAGAATTGTAAATAGATTTTACAAATTGTTCCTGTGTGGGTTTCCCAATATGTTCCATGACATCTTTGCATAAAATTACGTCGTAGCGATTTGTAGAAAGATGTTCGAACAAATCTTGCCTCATAAGCCTGCTTTTCTTTGTTCTTCCACGAGCAATTGCTAAATCACCCTCGGATAGGTCAATTCCAGTAAGATCAGTAAAACCAACTTGCTCTAAAGCGTGAAGCATATATCCTTTATTACAACCAATTTCCAGTAATCGGGCGTGCCTGAAAGTCTCAATGTGTTGCAAGTATCTGAATTTAAGAAGATTAGAAAAAAAATACTGTCCCAACTCTTCATTGCCATCGAGAAAATCACCCCTTACTTCCTTATATCGGGCAAATATCTTTTCTTGGGTTGACGGCATAATTCATTTGCCTTTAATCAAATGGAAAATCTGATTATATAAATAATTTCTACTATTGCCATAAATCTTTTCTCCACCGTAATAATTAACAAGGTTTCCACCAAACCTTCTCTTGAAGAAAGAAATTGACTGCGCTTTTTCATCTGTGAAGTCTAAAGATACCCCACCAAAATCATATTCCTCAACTCCATTATATTTGAAGAATTTGATCATATTCCAATGCAAATAATTACTGGAACCGGGATACATTTCATTTCGCGATGCGCCGTGCAGGTAAATTACAACATGTTTTGTGAAGATCATTATTGCAGAGGCCTGCAACTCATTATCAAGAATAGTAAAAAAAACCTTAAGATTTCCGGACTGCGCCAAAGCCTTGTACCAATTATTGAGATAATGAAGATTTGGTACAGATTTATTGGACTTTGCATAAGTTTGTTTAGCAAGTTCAAAATAATTACTTATACCTTCTGACGTTGTGTTTTCATAAAATACTACGCCAGCCTTTTCGGCATGCCTGATCATATTTCTATGTTTCGGATGAATTTTTGTGAATAACACATCCTCGTCTTGGTGCAAGTCGATCAGAGCAGTAGCATATTTGTGAATGGAAAAAGAATTACGCTTGAAAAAATCTTCATTTTTAAATTTTGACAGCACCATTGAATAGAAAGATATTTTAAATGGTTTATATTTTTCAACAATCTTTTCTAATGCAACGTTTAACAAATCAATATCTTCATTTGTAGGCTCTGAAACAATAGAAACATAGCTAAAATATTTCAATCCACTGACAAAAAATAACCATTTTAGAATCCTATTTTCGTCCCTTATGATCAAGAACACAGGTGTGCTGTGTTTAGACGCAGTTTTAGAATACTCCCATAACTGGGTGGGATTTTTAATATCTTTATTCCAGTCTTTAGGGTCTATTTCGTTTTGGCTATAAAAGCTGACTTCCAAAAATTTTCTCCTTTAACAAGGTCAGATTGTCATCATTAACACAATCAATATCAATAAGCAGGAGATGCTCGGCAAGGTACTTCACATTTTTTGTAAGCTGTTTACTCCAATATCTTTGAAAAGCTGGCCAAGTTCTTCTCGTTCTTATATTCAATTTAGCCAAAAATGTTTCGATTTGACCTAATTGTTTTGACAAAAAAGTGTAATTTGTTACCACATTATCACTTAAAGCCAAGAAAGATGGCAAAATATCATTTAATTTTAAAGCTTTTTGTTTCCTTGTTACAATGATATCGTTAAGACCGGTTAACGATTTTTCGATATAATATTTTTGTTTTTTAGTCATTCGTGTATCAAAAAACTTATATTTTTTATCAAAATCACCTTCATTAATTCGATAAAAAAAATTTTCTTGATAAAAACCACTTGTCTTTAATAACTTTATTACCCCTCGTCGGACATAATCCCTTACTCTATAAACTTGTTCTTGCGCATTAAAACAACCCCTATCACGAGTTAAATCATAGAGGTATTTAAAACTTTCGTAATTCGTTACAAAATCATGAAAGATACTTCTACACCTGCTCTGTATAACCAACCCCTTTTCGAATAATTCTGGGTCCCTAAACCAAACCTTTCCCCCACCAGGGTTATTCATGTTTTTTGAATAGGAATATATAGCAATATCACCGACCGGCTTCTTTTTAAGTCCGAGGCCGTGAGCAAAATCTTCAATGTGAATAAGACCATGTTCCTTTGCAAACAAATCTAAGTCATCAACATTATTACAGTAAGAGCCATAATAATGATGTGCTATTATCACCTTTGTTTTTTTACTTATTTTTACATGAAGGTCTTCTTTTACCATTTCGAGGTTTGCTGGATTAATATCAACGAAGATAGGTTCCCCACCAGCTTGAACGATGGCATCGACAACTGTAGTATTGCAAGTAAAGGCCGGCAGTAAAACTTCTTTACCTTGAATATTCACAACCGATAGGGCTAAATAGAGTGCAGTACGCCCATAGGATGTATAAACTGAAAAATCGGCCATTAAATTTTTTCTATAAGCACATCAAAGCGAAATATCCTAAATAACTCAGGCTTTTTTGAAATTATTAATTTAGGGGTCACGTAAGCAATTCTTGTAAAATTTGTAATGAAAAAATTAGGCTCAAGATATAAATAATCAAATAAGTTTCGCTTATTGCTAAAAGTATATAGAACTTTTTTTACTGCCATTTTGGCTCGCTCGATGATTGAAGTATTTTTATATCTGTAGTATCTTTCATAAATACTTTTTAATCCTAAATTATATACATCTCCAATGTAAATTTTCCCGCCCCGTTTAACTACCCTAAGCATTTCTTGCGTCACTTCTAATGCATATTTTTCATCTGGAAAATATTGATAAATACTGTTCGCAACAGCACAATCAAAAGTATTATCAGGGAAATTTAAATTTTTGCCTTCTGATATAAATATCTTTGCTTGAGGGACCTCTTTTTTTGCAACTTCGACCAACTCATCAGAAAGATCAACTCCATAAACTTCAGAGAAAACAGTTACGAAGTTTCTTAACAAAAGCCCATTCCCACAACCAACCTCCAAGAATTTACCTTTTTTAACATCAGAGCAATAGTACAAGATCTCATGTGTTATGCTTTCGTAAGAATCACTCTGAATATTCGAAAAGTGTATTTGTTGGAACAAATCATTGGTTCTCTTTGCGCTTTCATTCCACATCTTTTTTTGTAATTTTATAAATTAATTCATTTGAAAATTTTGCATACCTCTTTTTATATCCTATAAGAGCATATAACATACTAATTGCACTTGCTATTGCTGCACCATTTGCGCCATAATTCGTAATTAACAACAAATTTAAGAAAAGACTGATAAACGCCATTTTATAGGCAAAAACTTTAAGTTCTTTCCCATACCCATTGCTGCTTAACCAAGCATTATACGGCTGATACCCCGCCTGAAATCCAACCGCCATGGTCATTAAGATTAAAAGCGGAATCACGTCTTTGAATTCGTTACCCAAATACCAATGTATTATAAGAAAACCGAGTCCATTTGCGCCAATAATCGCAAGTAATATCCAAAGCAAGTTTGTTTTGAGTATTCTATTTGAAATTGGGTTTCCATCACTAAACTTTTTAAATTTCGAGCTTGAAAGTGCGATTGAAAAAGAACTTATCGGATTTGCCATTGAATTAGCCATACTATAGTATCCAACTTGGGTAGCGTTTACAAAATAGCCTATTAATAGCCTATCTATCTGATATGTTGAAACATCAATAACCCGCCCTTTATAGACATGGAAACCATATACATGGTTTTCATAATGTATTTTTGATACATTATTTTTTAGGTGCGCAAATTGCGGCCTTAATTTTAATATAATCAGGGCAAATGAGATGATACATGTTGCAGGCATAGTTAGAAGCACATTCACCGGGGTAAGTTGGTTGATCATGTAAAGACCGATCAAAGCAAAAAGATAGAACAACTTCCACAACAGATTAAATCCAGACAGGTATTCGATATGATTGCTCCCCTTTAAAACAAGCTCCATAAAGAAAGGGATGACAAAACCCCAACTTACTATCGATGCAATACGGAGAAGGCCGCCTACCTCTTCCTCAAAAATACTATCAACGCAAAAAGAAATAACAAAAACAAGTAAAACAAAACCAGTCGAAATCAATCCGAGGATTACAACAGCGGCTCCCACATACTCTTTTTCCTGTTGCCTATCTTGATTGACAGCCAACAGCCGGGAAACGCTGGCAAAATAACCGAATTCAAAAAAAATGGATAAAAAGGAAATAATAGCGGTGGCAAAAGAATATAATCCATATTTTTGAGCTCCCATGCCTTTCGCGACAAGCATGCCTGACACAAAGGCAACAACCATTCCAAATAATTGCGCTGAAAAAAGGAAGAATGTCTGGCGGGAGGTATGGGAAAAAAGCAAAGAATTAAGCATCAAAATTATTGACCGATAACCATCTGCTTAGAGCATACAGTATCCACATTTTGTATCCATAATTTTTATTTTTTTTATGTTGATTTAAGATATCTTTAAAAAAAGATGGCTTGATATATTGATGCATTGGATTCTGCTTGTGGATAAATTCTCCTTCAAACCATACGGGCATGGTATTTTGCAAAAAAGGGGTTAGCAACATACCAAAACCAACCTTTGGATGCGTCAAAATATATGATGGAAGCTTTTCTTCAGCTATTTTTCTTAAAATAGTTTTTGCACCATTCTTCATTTTAACATCAAATGAAAGGCTTGCAGAATACTCGATTAACTCGTGATCCATAAATGGGCTTCTTGCTTCAACGCTCGCAGCCATTGCGGGGTAATCTATCCTTGCTAAGATAAGTTCAGGCAACCGTAGCTTATACTCCACATTCAGTATTTTTCTCAAAAAACTGTCTTTTAAATCATCTCTAATTTCAGACATGTAATTTCCAAGCACTTCGTATGAATTGTAGGAATCATTTTTAAACAGGAAAGACCTTTTCTCTCGTTCGCTAAAACCATGAATATGTCTTCGTGATATAACCTTGCCACGATAAAAAAAATCCAATCTCTTTGATATGTTATACGGCAAATACTTGAGTAATTCAGATATTGCAGAAAAATATTTAAGCAACTGATACTGTTTCAATAGAGTGGCATAGATAGGGTAACCACCGATTTCATCGCCGCCTTCTCCTACGATTAGAACCGGGGCAGAACTTTTTCGACTTAATGTTGAAATTAAGTAAACCAAAGATGCATTAATATCTCCCAAGGGTTGATCTGGTGATAAATCAATATACTCTCGAACAATCTTTTCAAAGGTTATATCGTCTATAATATTTTCAATAAAAGCTGTGGACTGCTCGTTTGCAAATTTTTTCGCGACAATCGACTCATTATATTGATTTTCTTTTTCATAAACGACGTTAATTGCTCGAATATCTCCATTCGCTTTTTTTGAATAGTAAAGATTTAATGAACTATCAAGACCGCCGCTCAAAGCTACAGCTACACCAACATCGGAAATATTTCTGTATTCTATCGACTGGGAGAATAACAATTCAGTTTTCTCTATTGCCGTTTCGAGAGAATCGTTATTTTCATTATTTATAAAATTTGCGATGTTCCAATACTGCCTTTTTTGAATACTTTTGAAAGAAATCTTTAGGTAATAACCACTCTCTAACTTTTGAACATTCTTAAAAAATGTATTTGGGGCATGAACAGTTAAAAAAGTCAAATAATGATAAAGCGCCTCCGGGTTGATTTCTTTTTTTACGATTTTTCCGTCATCGACAAAAAAAGGATGAATCTCAGATGAAAAATATAATTCTTCATCATTCCTAACATAATATAATGGCTTCTTACCAAGACGATCTCTAACAAGATATATTTCGCCCCTTTTTTTATCAAACAGAGCGAACGCAAAAAAACCGTTGAAGCGATGGATTGCTTCAATTCCCCAATTCTTATAAGCATAAATAATTGTTTCTGTGTCGGAATGATTTGTTTTAAATGTGTATTTTTTTTGCAACTCTTTTTTTATTTGCTGGTGGTTATAGATTTCTCCGTTAAAAACAATCCAAATGTCGTGATCTGCATCGCACATCGGTTGGTTTGCTAGGGGATTAAGATCGAGGATTGAAAGCCTCCTATGTCCCAACGCAACCGAGAAAGGGCCATTTTCATGGATAAGTATTGCGCCTGGTCTTGTTACTTTTAAGTAATCATAGTGTTCCTTTTCCTGCAAGGCTCCACAGAAATAAAACCCCTCTCCATCAGGTCCTCGATGGCTCAATGAATCATTCATCTTAACAACGAGTTCACTGTCTATTGGCTTTTGGTTGCCAAATCCAATATAACCAACTATGCCACACATTTTTGTTCCACTATATCAACAACGTCGCCTCGGTTGTCTGCAACATATCCCACAGCTCAATCGGCCACTCATTTTTGTTGCCCCTAATGGTTTCATAGAGCGCGAGCAGCTCTTCAAGATGGCCTTTCTGGCTTGTCGCTGTGGTGATTTCATTGATTTTGATGCCGTAGCCTTTGAGGCTTTTGTAATCATCCAGGATAATGCTTTTACCGTCAAAATGGACTTCCATGAACTCTTTGCTCAAATCTTTGCTGCCGACGGCAAAGTACTCGATACAGGCGACTGACCCGTCTGCATATTTCAAGGTAATCGCCTTGTTGTCGCTGTCGCTGTATTTGTCGGTTTTCGGTGTCAGTGATTCTACGCAAATGCTGGTTATGGAGCTGTTTATCAGTGCTGTCGCCAGGTCAATGATATGGCAGGCCTCGCCAACGATACGACCACCATTTTCATGCACCCAATGATCAAGAGGGATGTAGCCTGCGTTCATCCGGTATCGGATCAGAAGCGGGTTAATTCGCCGGTCGGTGTGTTTCTTAATTTCAGCGATGTACTTGCTGAATCTTCTGTTAAATCCTGTTAGAAGCACCGGCTTGTTGGACGCATCACTTTCATAAAAAGCCTTAATCTTGTCAAGCTCCTCCTGATTGGTTGCGAGCGGTTTCTCGACAAACACATTCTTGCCCGCTTGGAGCGCCTTCAATACAAGAGCTGCGTGGCTATCGTGCCGAGTGGCAATCAAGACTAGATCAACCGCACTGTCATTCAGAATATCATCGTAATTTGTCGTGGCATAGCTTGCCTTGTACTGTTGGGCAACGGCCTTTGCCTTTTGACCGGTGCGGTTCATGACCGCGTGAAGTCTGTATTTATCCGGCAATTTGGCGATATTCGGCAGATGCATCCCCGTGGCAAACGCGCCGACACCAACCAGGGCAATATTGACGATATCCTTTTTGACAGGGTTATTTTGAAACACCACTCTCCTGTCGTGGCTTAAATATGTTTCAAGCTGGGATGGCTCAGGCTGACCGTAATCAAGCAGAACCATAAGCGGTTTGTTTGCTGATTTTTGAAAAGACTCAAATGCCTCCGCGACCTGTTCGATGGGATACACGGCGTCAATCAGCCGATCAAGCTTTATCGATTTGTTATGAACCAGTCGGAGATATTCAGTCATGTTGCGGTTTTCAGTCCAGCGGACATAGGCGTAGGGATAATCAACTCCCTTTTCTTCATAGCTGCTGTCGTATCGCCCCGGACCATAGGATGTGGAAATAAGGAAATCAAGCTCTTTTGGATACATATCTTCCCTTTTAATTTCCATCCCTGAAACGCCAACAAGAACAACCCGGCCTTTTTTCTTCACCATTTGAAAGCATTGAGAAAGGGGTTCGCTGTTGTTCGTGGCTGCGGTAAATAATGCCGCGTCAGCGCCGTGAGCGCCGCTCCAATTGTTTACCATCTCTACTATGTTTTCTCTTAAAGGGTTTAGAATCAATTCCGCACCAAGTTCCCTTGCTATGTCAAGCCGCCTGTCATCCAGGTCGGCTACGGCAACCCGAACGCCGGAGAGCTTCAACATCTGTAGCGCCAAAAGCCCGATAATTCCTCCCCCAATGACCACTGCCATTTCACCGAGTCGCAAATCCGCCCTGCGCACACCCTGCATGGCAATCCCGCCAAGCGTGACAGTAGAGGCGGATTTAAAATCCAGCCCATCAGGCATTCGCATAACTAGGTTGCGCGGCACATCCACATATTCGGCATGGTTTGCAATGCCCGCCCCTGCGGCAGCGACATGATCACCGGGCTTGATATCCGCAATATCCTTTCCTGCTGCAAGAACAATACCTGATATCGAATAACCTGTAGACGCCCCCTCTTCAAGTCTTCCTTTTATTTTCGTGAAAGCGCTGACAATGCCATCGCTTTTGACTATATTAATGACCTTTTTTACATTCTCCGGCTGTTCAAGTGCCCTTTTAACAAACGATTTGCCGCTGCTTTTGACACCGGATAATTCTGTGCCCGCAGATATGCAGGAATTGACGACCTTTATGAGAACAGAACCCTCAGAAACGATTGGCGCAGGAATTATTTCTGGCAATACTCGTCCTTTTTTAATGATAGCCTGGATCATTGCTTAATTAACCCTTAATATTACTTTTATAGATTCGACAACCCTTGCAGCCGTTTTGCCGTCCCATAATATTGGCGTTGTTTGGGGTTTCCTTGCAATAACTTCCTTAAGGTCGAACTCAATTCTATCGGGCGTACTGAGTTTATTAGTCCCTTCGGTTAATGTTATCGGGCGCTCCGTATTTGACCGCAAAGTTAGGCAGGGAATCTTCAGATAGGTCGTTTCCTCCTGAACGCCACCGGAATCGGTGATCACAAATTTGCAGCCGAATATCAGATTCATGAACGCTTTGTAGCCCAGAGGATCTGTTAAGATAATCCCCGGCGCCGTTTTGATGCGGTCATAAAGATCAAATTCACGCAGGTTTTTTGCTGTACGCGGGTGAATGGGGAAAACAAGAATGATCTCATGCGCTAGATGCAGAAGTGCGTCGCAGATTTGAGATAAAATATCAGGGTTATCAACATTGGAAGGGCGGTGAAGAGTGACGATACCGTATTTTTTGTCCATTAGACCTAATTTTTCCCGCGTTGCATCCTTACAGATAGCAGGAGTCATCATCACCAGCGAATCAATCATGATGTTTCCCACCATCGTTATCTTTTTGGGATCAATTCCTTCACGAATGAGGTTCTCATTTGCATCCGAAGATGGCGTCCAAAGGTAATCGGCAATGGAATCGGTTACAATGCGGTTAATCTCTTCAGGCATAGTCCGATCAAAGGAACGAAGCCCCGCTTCAAGATGCGCGACCTTGATGCCCAGTTTGACAGCTGCCAGGCTGCATGCAACCGTTGAATTAACATCCCCGACGACAACGATCAAATCAGGCTTTTGTTGCAAAAGAACCTTTTCGTAGGCAATCATCACACCGCCAGTCTGCTCGGCATGGCTACCGCTGCCAACTCCAAGATTTATATGGGGATCAGGTAGATTCAAATCACGAAAAAAGGCTTCCGACATATTCAAGTCATAATGCTGCCCGGTGTGTACAATGACCTGATTTGCCCATTCTTCTTTAGCAAGCGCATGGTAAAGTGGAGCAATTTTCATAAAATTAGGCCGTGCAGCAGCGATAAGATGAATTTTTAGTAAGTTCATATATATACAAAATACAATTAAATTTTGTGTTATTTCTATCTTTTGAGTTTCTTTTATAGTTTATCAATCTTAATTTAAGTTTTCAATAAACCATGCTTTAATTTTGATATATAGAATGAGTTTGCATTTCTTTAATCTCTGTTTTTGCATTTTATAAAACACAATAAAATACAATAAAGATAAATCATTTAGATAAAGTATTGAGAGTTAAATCTCCCTCTCGAAAAAGTAGAATAGAGCTCAAAATAGTGGAGCCTATTTATTTATCGCATACATCATGCAATTCATGCATGATGTTTTTTTTGTTAGCCAGATCACAAAAATCAGAGGCTAAACCTTTCTCTTCATGTTCTATCCAGAAGAATATCACTTCTTTCCAGTAATTTATATTGTCATTTGATAATTCCAAACCTCTGATAAAATGTTCTGCGGCGGATGTCTTATTGTTTGGATCTACCATATATAATGCTTTTCCGAACCAGATTTGCATCCAAGAATAATTCGATCCGCATTCTAATGCTTTTGATAAGGCATTCAAAGCATTTTTATATTCATGGTTATAATATAAACACACTCCAATATGAAAATGTGCGCTAGAAACCTGAAATGGGTAATTTTCACAAATATTATTCGTTATATTAATGATTTTAGAAAATATTTTACTTGCTTTTGTACAATCATTTTTGCTATAAAATAAGAAAAAACCATAATCATTTAGTGCTAATATTTTGATCTCCTCATCTAACCAGCCCCTATCCATCTCGATCGCCGACTGCAGCGCTTTATTTGCATTCTCCGTATCGCCGGCTTTCTGGAAGTTCAAATAGCGCAGATAGGCGATCGTACTGCGCAGTTCCCGGCCCATGCGCTGGGCGGACTGGTACCACAGCAGCGCCTCGGCGTAGTTTTCTTTTCTCCGTTCGGCGTCTGCCATTTTTAAAAATTGCTCGGCCGTCACACCGGCTTTGCGCCAGGTGTCATAGGCGTTCAGGTTAGCGCATTTGCCATTGGGCGGGCAGGCGTTCACCAGGGCAAACCCCATCTCGAGATAAGCCGAAGGGTTGTGCGGCCGCAGCTCGGCAAAGCGCTGAAAGGCAGTCACCGCCCCCTCGTAATCCCCCAGCAAGCAAGCGCTGCGCCCGGTAAGGTAATAGCTGTGCGCCTGGTTTGGGGCAAAGGACTGCGCTTTCGAGAGATAGCCCAGGGCTTGTTTGAGCAGGTAGCGTTGGTCAGGGTCTTCGATGAAGGGGCGCAGGCAGGCAAACCCGCCGTAATCATTATCGCCGACGGGGATCACCTGTGCCAGCAGACGACCTGCTTGGCTTTCGTAATAAAGCGCCATGACCGGTTTCCAGAGGAGGAGGAACGCCACGAAGAGGATGAGAGATATTAGAAGGAAGAGGGTTTTGGAAGAGAAATGGCTATAGAACGCGGATAACACGGATTTACACGGATTTTTTATCATTTATATTATATTAGGACACGGATGACGCGGATTAGACGGTTTTTTATCCGCGTTCATCCGTGTTTATCCGCGTCCCATTTTTTATAGGACACGGATGGCGCGGGTTTGCACGTTTTTTACCCGCGTTCATCCGTGTTTATCCGCGTCCCATTTTTTATAGGACACGGATGGCGCGGATTGACACGGATTTTTATCCGCATGCTATTCTTTATAGAACACAGATAACA
>Ga0272448_1003245_pt1 | contig 19550 bp, 18 predicted proteins | sample YNPCB0191_FD_202220 | JGI IMG/M metagenome (GOLD analysis project Ga0272448, IMG submission 202220) | Hot spring sediment microbial communities from Yellowstone National Park, WY, United States - YNP-CB-019-1 | ecosystem: Environmental > Aquatic > Thermal springs > Hot (42-90C) > Sediment... | reverse complement strand
GCCCGGAAAATGCCGGAGATGCGGCGCGCGTTCGTCCAGGCGGAGAGCGAAGTCGCCGCGATCAACATGGTGTACGGCGCGGCGTCCGGTGGTGCGCGCGTCATGAGTTCGTCGTCCAGCCCGGGGATTTCGCTGATGCAGGAAGGTATCTCGTATATCGTCGGCTCCGAAGTGCCGGTTGTCCTCGTCGATATTATGCGCGGCGGACCAGGGCTGGGCAACATCGCGCCGACGCAAGCCGATTATTTTCAGCTGACCAAAGGCGGCGGGCACGGCGATTATCATCCCATCGTACTCGCGCCGGCATCGGTGCAAGAAGCCGCCGACTTGACCTACGGCGCGTTCGACCTCGCCGAGAAATATCGGCACGTGGTCATCATCGCCGCCGATGGGAACATCGGTCAGATGATGGAACCGGTCGAGCTGCCGCCGCCGCGCGCGATCGAAAAACGCGACCGCGGCTGGGAATTGACCGGCGCCGCGGGGCGAAAGCCGCGGGTGATCACGTCGATTTACTTGCAACCGGAAGTGTTGCACAAGTTCAATGAGCATCTACAGAGCAAGCAGCGCGAAATTGAAAAGAACGAAGTGCGCTTTAAGGAACTTTGGATGGACGATGCGGAATATGCTGTGATCGGTTTTGGCACTGCCGCGCGTGTCGCGCAAACCGCGGTCAAGTGGGCGCGCGCGAAAGGCATCCGCGTCGGTCTGTTCCGCCCGATCAGTCTCTACCCGTTCCCGTACGCGCGCGTCGCGGAAATATCGAAGCAGGTTCGCGCGATCCTCGTCGTCGAGATGAGCGCGGGGCAGATGATCGAAGACGTGCGTCTGGGTGCGCTGGACCGCGTGCCGATTTCTTTCTTCGGTCGGATGGGCGGACTCGTTCCATTTCCGGATCAAGTGCTGCCGGAGATCGAGAAGATGGTAGGGTAGTTGGGTGGTTGGGTCGTTAGGTCGTTGGGTTGCTAACCACCGAACCACCCAACCACCGAACTACCCAATCACCGAATTTGTTGGAGGGATCATGCTCACAGAAAATATGCAAATCGTCTATCAAGCGCCGGAGGCGTTGACCGATGTCGTCACGCACTACTGCCCCGGCTGCACACACGGCGTCATCCATCGCCTGATCGCGGAAGTGATCGACGAACTCGGTATTCGCGAAAAGACGATTGGCGTCGCGCCGGTCGGCTGCTCCGTGTTCGCGTACAATTATTTCAACACCGATTTCGCGCAAGCCGCGCACGGACGCGCCCCGGCGATGGCCACCGGGCTCAAGCGCGTGCACTCCGACCGCGTCGTCTTTACGTACCAAGGGGACGGCGATCTCGCCGCGATTGGCACCGCGGAAATCATTCACGCCGCGGCGCGCGGCGAGAACATCACGGTGATCTTCGTGAACAACGCGGTCTACGGCATGACCGGCGGGCAGATGGCGCCGACGACGCTGCCGGGCATGCGGACGACTTCGTCGCCGAGCGGGCGCGATGTCGAGATCATGGGCTTTCCGCTCCACATGGCGGAACTCTTGGCGCAGATGTCGGGCGCGTCGTACGTCGTGCGGCGTGCAGTGCACGATCCCGGTCATATCAATCAGACGCGCAAGGCGATCAAAGCCGCGTTCCAGGTCCAGCTCAATCAAGCCGGTTTTTCGCTCGTCGAAATACTTTCCAATTGTCCGACCAACTGGAACATGTCCGCGACAGAGTCGATGAAATTCTTGAAAGAGCAGATGATTCCGTTCTATCCGTTGGGCGATTACAAAGTGGCGGATGCGGTCAAGCATTGGGCGGCTAGGTAGTGTGGCGGTTGGGTTGTTGGGTCGTCGCACTATTTAACCACCTGACCATCGAACCACCGAACCACCAAACGACCTGATTAAGAGGAAACATGCAACACGAAATAATCATTTCTGGTTTTGGCGGACAGGGCGCGCTCTTTGCGGGACAACTCCTGGCATACGCCGCGCTCGCCGAGGGGCGGCACGTAACGTGGATTCCATCGTACGGTCCCGAGATGCGCGGCGGTACCGCGAACTGCACGGTGATTGTGTCGGACGATGAGATTGGCTCGCCGCTGGTACGCCGACCGACGGCGGCCATCGCGCTCAATCCGCCGTCGTTCGATCGCTACGAGCCGCTCGTGCAGCCGGGCGGCGTGCTGCTCAGCAACGCCTCGTTGATCGCCACCCCGTCCAAGCGCACCGATATTCGTGCTATCGCGATTCCCGCGAACGATGTCGCAGCGGAACTCGGCGCGGCGCAAATGGCGAATGTGATCTTGGTCGGCGCGCTCGTCGCGGCAACCGGTGTCGTCAAACTCGAAACGCTCGATCAGGTTTTGGAAGAGCATGTCAGCGCCCGGCATCGCGACAAACTCGAACTGAACAAGCAGGCGCTACGGCGTGGCGCAATGATCGCGAGCGATCAGTATTCGGTTGTCAGCGAACAGTAATCCACACAAGGATGACGACTGAGCGCTGAATACGGGCGGCGGACTCCTAGTGCCCACTGGACTTTTGACCGCATTTTGACCAGAGGCGCACGGGCTTTTGACTTGGTCTCAATACAATAGAAACGCATAAAGCGGAGCACAGGCGTGGTTGGCGTTATCGGTGGATGTCCGAGTGGAAACGATCTGGTGTCAGGCAATCCCAACCCAATGCCCCCTGTGCGACCGCTGGTTCGATCCACGGCAAACAGTTTGCGACGCCGCGTGCACGACATCGAACAAATGTAGTCAGATCGTCTGCCCCACCTGCCATGCGCTGGTGGCACCCCCGATGCAAAAAACGCGGATCGCGCGTGCGATCTCGAAAACGCAGTTGTTAGGTCTTGGTCCCACCCCCGCCCAGCGCGGGGTAGGAGGAATGCTGTTTATGGGAGTGCGTAGGTACCTCGTCAAAGATTGGATGACTCCCGATCCTGTTACCATCGATCCACGCACGACGTTGCCGGAAGCCGGACGGTTGATGAAAGAGTGCAACATCCGCCGGTTGCCGGTGGTCGATAACGGTCGCCTGGTTGGCATTGTCACACTGGGCGATCTCCGCGAAGCGTCGCCCTCGAACGCGACGTCGCTGAGCATTTACGAATTGAACTATCTGCTTTCGCGTCTGACCGTGGGCGAAATCATGACGCGCGATCCAATCTCGATCGCGCCGGATACGTCGATCGAGGCGGCGGCGCGGATCATGCTGGAGCGCAAGATCGGTGGTTTGCCGGTGATCGATGGCGACAAAGTGGTCGGTATTATCACCGAATCGGACATCTTCCGCTTGCTCGTCACCGAAGGCGAGTTTCGCCCGACCTTCGCATGACGCAGATCACTTTCGGCGAATGCCCGGGGCAGGGAATTTTTCCCTGCCCTCATTTTGAAATCTCGCGTGGCTCTCTGATGGAGGAGAGAAAGATATGGCAAAACAGCCCGACCGCACCGGCGATATCGATATTAACCGCAAAGAGCGTTTGAGAATTCCCCGCCAGTCTGTCCCCAAGCAAAAACCGGAAGCGCGCGTCTACAACTTTGACGAGGTCTATCTCGGCTTTGACGAGGAGCATGCCAAGATCGAAGCGACGCGTTGTTTGCAGTGTCCCAGTCTCTCCGGCTGCGCGGGCGCATGCCCGCTGCACAACGACATTCCGCGCGCATTATGGCATATCTCGCGCGGCGAATTCCTGGAAGCCGCGGCGGTTTATCGCGAGACGAGCAATCTGCCTGAAGTGTGCGGGCGCGTTTGTCCGCAGGAAAAATTGTGCCAGGGGTCGTGCGTCGTTGGGAAGAAGGACGAGCCGGTCTATCTCGGCAAACTCGAAAGCTTCGTCACCGATTACCAGCGGCGCGCCATCGGCATCCCCAAGCCGCCGATCGCGCCGCCGACTGGCAAAAGGGTCGCGGTCATCGGTTCGGGCCCGGCGGGCATCGCGGTCGCCGAAGAATTGACGAAGAAGGGGCACGCGGTTACCGTGTTCGAATCGTTGCCGGTCCCGGGCGGCGTGATGGTGTATGGCATTCCGAGTTTCAAGTTATCGAAACGCATTCTGGAAGAAAAAATCAAATTCCTCGAAGAGATCGGCATCCAATTCGTCTGCAACACGACTGTCGGCAAAGATGTGACCATCGATGCTTTGAAGCGAGACGGTTATCACGCGTTCTTCCTCGGCACCGGCGCATGGGTTCCGACGAAACTCAACACCCCCGGCGAAGATTTGAAGGGGGTTTACATGGCGACCGAGTATCTCATTCGCGGCAATTTGCCGCCGGAGAAACTGCCGCGCGCGATGCAGGCCAAGCCCGAAGTCGGCAAACATATTGCAGTCATCGGCGGCGGCGATACGGCGATGGACTGCGTGCGCACGGCGCGCCGCCTGCAAATTCAAGCCGGCATCACCGACGGCACGGTGATCGATTATTATCGCCGCAGCGAAAAGGAAATGCCGGGCAAGGTGGAAGAGCGGACGAATGCCATCGAAGAAGGGGTGCAGTTCGAATTCCTCGTCGCGCCGGTGAAATTCAATGGCGATGAGAACGGGCACGTCAGAGAAATGGAGTGCATCCGCATGAAGCTGGGCGAGCCGGACGCGTCGGGCCGCCGCCGCCCGGTACCGATCGAGGGTTCGAATTTTACGGTGCCGGCGGATGTGGTCATCTGCGCGCTCGGCTACGGCGCGGATCCGCTGATCGAAAAGACGACGAGCGGGTTGAAAGCGGACAAGTGGCATCAGATCATCGTCGATAAAGAAACCGGCGCGACCTCCGTCCCTGGCATTTACGCTGGCGGCGATAACGTGACCGGTCCCGATCTGGTGGTGACCGCGATGGCAGCCGGTCGCCGCGCGGCGATGGCAATGGACGAGTACTTGCGCGGTCTGTAAAGTAGAACCATTCGGGTTGGATGGCTCAACACAGAATCCTCTAGCGCCGAGACACGAGGGGTAACACTGACCCTCGTGTTTTTCTTGCGGTGCAAGTTGCCTGTGACCCGCAGGCGCGGTAGAATACGGGGGAAAGGTGTCCTATGAATTTCGGCGTTCCGAAAGAAGTGCGCGACCTTGAAAAACGTGTGGGGCTGACGCCCGCGGGCGTGCACGCGCTCGCCGGTTTGGGACATACGGTCTACGTCGAGCGCGGCGCGGGCGACGGTGCGGGCTTCACCGACGAGAACTATCGCGCGGTCGGCGCGGAAATCGTCTATTCTGCGGAAGAGGCGTACGGGCGTGCCGATGTGGTCGCGAAGGTGACGCGGTTGACCGAGAAGGAGTATCCACTGCTGCGCGATGGACAAGCGATCTTGTCGTTTACACACTTAGCCGTCGCGTCGCGCGATTTGATCGAAGCGCTACAAGAACATTCGATTACCGCGATTGCGTATGAGATGATTCAGGCGGACGATGGTTCGCTGCCGGTGCTGCTCACCGCGAGCGAAGTCGCGGGGCGTCTCGCGCCGATCATCGCCGGCGAATTTCTCGCCAGCATCCGCGGCGGTCGCGGCATCTTGCTGAGCGGCGTGCCGGGCGTGCCGCCCGCGGCCATCGTTATCCTGGGCGCGGGTTCGCTTGGCATGAGCGCGGCGCGCGCGTTCATCGGATTGGGTTCGCAGGTCACGATGCTCGACCGCGATCCGCTGCGTTTGAAGCGCGTCGAAGAGACCTTCGACGGGCGTGTGACGACGCTCTTCTCGACCGATTACAATTTAAAGCGCGTGCTGGAATTCGCGGATGTCCTGATCGGCGCGGTGTTGGTGCCGGGGCAGCGCGCGCCGGTGCTCGTCACGCGCGAGATGGTCAAACGCATGCGCCCGCGCTCGCTCATCATCGATTTTTCCATTGATCAAGGCGGCTGCGTGGAAACCAGCCGTCCGACGACACACCGCGCCCCGACATTTGTCGAAGAGGGCGTCGTGCATTACTGTGTGCCGACGATTCTTTCACTCGTGGCGCGGACGGCGAGCCATGCGCTGCTCAACGCGTCGCTGCCGTACCTGTACGAAATCGGCGAACGCGGCGTGGACGAGGCGATCCGACGGGACGCGTCGCTCGCGCGCGGCGTGAATGTCTGGCGCGGCAAAATCGTGAACGCGCAAATTGCCGCAGCGCTCGGGATGCCGGTGGAACGGATGCCATGATGGTGTACCGCAACAAAGTCGTTTCGGCGCACGAGGCGGTTCAAATCGTCCAGTCGCATCAGCGCGTGTATCTGGGCGGCGGCGCGGGCGTGCCACAGCGCCTGCTCGATGCGCTCGTCGCCCGCGCGCCGGAATTGCGCGGCGTCGAAATCGTCCATGTCCTGGCATTTGGCCAAGCGCCGCACCTGGCGCCGGAGCTCAAAGAGAGTTTTCGCCATCGCGCGTTGTTCGTTGGCGACAATGCGCGCGCGGCGGTGCAAGCCGGGCGCGCGGATTTCGTGCCCATCTTTCTCTCCGAAGTCCCGCGCCTATTCCGCGATGGCTCACTGCCGCTCGATGTCGCGTTCATCCAGGTCTCGCCGCCGGACGAGCACGGCTTTTGCTCGTTTGGCTGCGAGGTGGGCTGCACCAAACCCGCCGCGCAGTCCGCGCGCATCATCGTCGCCGAAGTCAACCGGCGGATGCCGCGCGTGTTGGGGGACTCGTTCATCCACGTCAGCAAGCTGACGCACGTGGTCGAGGTGGACTATCCGCTGCCGGAAGCGCCGCAAGCCGGGGGGACGGAAGCACATCGCAAGATCGGAGAATGGATCGCCGATCTAATTCCGGACGGCGCAACGCTTCAACTTGGCATCGGATCGATTCCGGACGCGGTGCTGGCAAAGGTAGGCAGCAAGCGCGATCTCGGCGTGCACACCGAATTGTTTTCCGACGGCGTGATCGACCTGGTCGAGCGGGGCGTGATCACGAACGAAAAAAAGACGCTGCATCCCGGCAAGATCGTCGCTGGCTTTTTGTTCGGCTCGCAGCGGCTGTACGATTTCGCGCAGGACAATGCGATGATCGAACTGCATCCGAGCGATTACGTGAACGATCCGTTCGTCATCGCGCAGAACGACAATATGATCGCGATCAACTCAGCGATCGAAGTGGATTTGACCGGGCAGGTGTGCGCGGATTCGATCGGTCCGGCGATTTACAGCGGCATCGGCGGTCAGCTCGATTTTGTGCGCGGGGCGGCGCGCTCGCGCGGCGGCAAGCCGATCATCGCGCTGCCGGCGACGGCGAAAGACGGACAGGTGTCGCGCATCGTCGCACAGCTCAAGCCGGGCGCCGGCGTCGTCACCACGCGCGGCGACGTGCACTATGTCGTCACCGAGTACGGCGTCGCCGCGTTGAACGGTAAATCGATCCGCGAACGCGTGCAGGCGATGATCCGCATCGCCGCGCCGCAATTCCGCGACGAACTGGAATGGTACGCGCGGCAAAATAACTATGTGTAAACCCGAGGGCTTGCCCGGGCAGCCCCTTCGCCGCAGAGCCGCAGGAGACGCGGAGAAAAGTACGTACGCATCTCTGCGCGTTCTGCATCGGCGATGGGTTGAGCGGTCACGCACCTGAAGGAAGACGATCAGCATGGTGTCATTTCTGTTCTCAAATCTCAGCTTGTCATCTGAGCCGGCAGTTCGACGAATGGAGACGCGCCGTGGGACAGTGACGATTATCCCGTCCTGCCCATTGGAGGTCTTGCAGACGCTCGGCATTGATGATGGGCTGGGATTCTTCTGGCACAACCGCCCGGATTTGCAGCGTGAGGCGCTCTTGCGGATTGCGGCTTTGCCGCAAGGTCACGTTACCGTTGCGCACAATGGCGACCGGAGAATCGTCGGCTATGTGACGATCACACTGCCGGACGCGGACACGCGCTGGGGCAGGGACCACATCGAAGGATTGTACGAACTGGGCGGTATCGAGGTCGCCCGCGCGTGGCGCGGGCTGGGGCTCAGCAATGCGCTGATGAAGGCAACGTTCGACGGCGGCGCGTTCGACAAAGCGATTGTGATCGCCACCGGTTATCGCTGGTGCTGGGACGTGGAATCGACCGGGCTGACTGTGCGCGAGTATCGCGATATGCTCAATCGGGTTTTCGAGCGATACGGTTTCAAGTTTTTCGAGACGGACGAACCGAACATTGCGTGGTATCCGGACAATGCGCTTGTCGCGCGCATTGGTCCGCGCGTGTCGGAGAAATTGCAGGCGCAGTTCAAAGCGCTCTTGTTCGAGCGGCTTGGCTCGGACTATGCGCCGAGCGAATTCTTGCGCTAGACCCGCGCCGGTGCGCCGGCAAGAAGCCGGCGATGATCAAGTTTGGTTCGCGATAGAGGCCATAGAGCACGTGGGGGAAACTGTGTGCCCTCAATGGCGAAATGCGTGCAATCACCCGCAAAAGCCGATTGAATAAAACGCGCGTCTGTGATATATTGGGATTCAGGTTTAATATATCGCAGGGGGAGCCAGACCCAATGAGACTCTTGAAATTGCTCGTGGTAGCGCTGATGCTGGTGCTCACCACCGCCGGCATCTTGGCGACGGCGTACGCTCAGGGTGGCGATGCGGCGCGCGGCGCGCAATTGTTCGCGAAAGAATGTGCGGTCTGTCATGGCGATAACGCGCAGGGGCGCGTCGGCGCGACGCTGCGGAAGGATTTTCCCGGCATCCGGGTTGACGCGCTGCTCAAAGAAACGATTTCGAATGGCGTGCCGGGCAGTGTCATGCCGGCGTGGTCGCAGGCAAAGGGCGGACCGCTGACCGATGCCCAGATCGACGATTTGGTTGCGTTCATCCGTTCATTGGGGCACACGGCACCGACGGTTATTCTTCCCGTTCCAACGGCGACGAATCTTCCGCTGCCGCCGACCGCCGTGGTCTTTCCGCCCGGGGACGCGACTCGCGGCGCGGCGGTTTTCAATCAGAATTGCGTGGTTTGCCACGGCGACAAAGGGCAGGGGCGGATTGGCGCGACGTTGCAAAAGGACTGGCCCGGCATCAATGTCGACGCTCTTTTGGAGACGACGATTGCGCGCGGCGTTGCCGGCAGCAAGATGCCAGCGTGGGCGCGATCGAATGGCGGACCACTGACCGATCAGGACATTGCGGATGTGGCGGCGTACATTCAGACGCTCAAGCCCGGCGCGCAGCCGACAGCGGCAACGGCGAATGTGCCGCCAGCCGGACCGCTCAGCGGCACCTTGGCGCTCGTGTGTGTGGGGCTGCTGATTTTGGTCGCCGCGGTGGTGCTTGCGATTACCCTCGCCGGGTCTCGCTCCAAACGGCAGCACGCCTAGCGCACGGATGACGGTGCCGAAGCGCCCCGCGATTTACCGCGGGGCGCTTCATTTTGGGGCGCGCGCCGGGACATTTGCGCGAATGGCAAAATGTGATATACTGAATGCGCCGGACGAATGATTACCTATCCGATGTGGGAAGATGCATCCGCTGAACAAGGCATCTCCTCTGGACGCTGGGAAGATACACGATGACGTGGTTTTTTGCCTCTAAAGACTTGCGCGCCCGTCTGGTTTGGCTGCGCCTCACCGTTCCCATCGCTGTATTCATTTTCGTCCTCATCTATCAACTTTTCAGTCTCCTCCTGCTGCGCGATGTCTCCGAGTTGCTGCACATCCTCTCCGATGTGATCGCATATGGCATCCTCGGTCCGGTGACCGTGTGGTTCACGATCAACTGGATTTTGCAGCGCGTGGATGAATATAACGCGACGCTGGAGGCAAAGGCGAAAGCCGAGCGAGAGCGCCAGAATGCTCTCGAAAAAGCGCGTGAGCAGGAGCGTCTCCTCGCGACGATCTGTTCCAATTCCGCGGACGCGATCGTGAGTCTCGACAACGATGGAATCATCCTGACGTGGAATCGCGGCGCGGAAAGAATTTTTGGCTATTCTGCCGACGAAGCCGTGGGCAAGCACTATCGCCTGATTGTGCCGGAGGATCTGCAAGCGCGCGGCGAAGTCGAATGGCTCGCGGAACACATGAAGGCGCATGGCTACATTCAAAATTATGAGACCGAACGGATCGCAAAGGATGGTCATCGCGTCATTGTCGATCTCACGCGCACGGCGATCACCAACGAAAAAGGCGAGATCATCGGCAGCTCGGCGATTTTGCGCGACATCACCGCGCGCGTGCAATCGGAACAGGCAATTCAGCAATTGAACCTGGAACTGGAAACCAAGGTGATCGAGCGCACCGCGCAGCTTGCCGCGGCGACGGAGGAATTGCGCCGGCGCAACCGCGAGCTGGAAAAAGCCAACGAGGAACTGAAAAAGCTCGACGAATTAAAGTCGGAATTCGTCTCGATGGTGTCGCACGAATTGCGCGCGCCACTGACGAACATCAATGGATCGATCGAATTGCTACTCGAAGGAACCGCGCCGTGCTACGACCCGGAGCATCGCGAGATGCTGCAGATCGTCGGCGAACAAAGCCAGCGGCTGACGCGCCTGGTTCAGGGCATTCTGAACGTCAGCCGCATCGAAGCCGGGCAATTGGTGCTCCAGCCGCAGGCGTTCAACATCCTCGGCTTGATCGAAAAAGTGATCAACGTGTGGGAAACGCGGGGCGTCGCCAACCGGTTCGAGCGCCCGCGCGCGGTGAACCTCCCTTCGGTCTGGGCGGACCGCGATCGCACCGAGGAGATTCTGTTCAATCTCATCGACAATGCGATCAAGTACTCGCCGGAAGGCGCGGCGATTCGGATCGACGCGGAATCGAATGGTCGATTTGTCGCCGTCTCGGTATCGGATCGCGGCATCGGCATTCCCGAGGACGAGATCGAGCGGATTTTCGAAAAATTCCATCGCGTCGATCGGAAGGACGCGATGGAGAGTTATGGTCACGGTCTGGGTTTGTACATTTGTCGCCGGCTGGTGGAAGCGCAAGGAGGACAGATTTGGGTCGAGAGCGTCGTGGGCGAAGGATCGACTTTCCGATTCTCGTTGCCGCTGGCTGGGCGCGCGGAATTGGAGTCGCTTGGCGACGCGCGACGCCCGACCCTGGGAGGACGTGAATGAGCAAAGGACGCGTTCTTGTTGTGGATGACGACAAGACGCTTGTGCGTTTAATGCGCGAGGCGCTCTCTAAAAACGAATACGAAGTCGTGACGGCATCAAATGGAATCGATGCACTTCAGGAATTGTACGCCAAACAGCCCGATCTCGTCTTACTGGATGTGATGATGCCGCGCATGGACGGCTGGGAGACCGCGACGCGCATCCGACAAGTGAGCAAAGTGCCGATCATCATGCTGACCGGCAAAGATGCTGAGAGCGACAAACTCAAAGGTTTCAGCATCGGCGTGGACGATTACGTGACCAAACCGTTCAGTTTCGCCGAGATGGTCGCGCGCGTGAACGCGGTGCTGAGTCGTTTGCGGCAAGCGCCGCCCGATCACAAGCCCAAGCGGTACGCCAGCGGTGATCTCGTGATCGATATCGATGCGCGGCGCGTGACCAAGGGCGGCAAGGTGCTCGAGCTGACGCCGACGGAGTACCGCCTGCTCGCCACGCTGGCGGAAAATGCGGGGCGCGTGCTGTCTCACGAGCAGTTGCTGAACAAGGTGTGGGGCTATGAATTCGGCGAGGACACCGGCTATGTCAAGCGGTACATCTGGTATCTGCGCCGCAAGGTCGAGAACGATCCGCGCAAGCCAGAACATATCCTGACCGAACGCGGATTTGGGTATCTGTTTCAGGGAGACTGAAAACCTTGCGAAGGTTTTGAACCTTCGCAAGGTTTTTCTTTGGACTCGTTTTTGACTCGCGCGGCACGGGATTTTGACTGAAGGGTGGTACGCTGGGGGAAGGACAGGAGGAATCGCGTATGCGTGTAACGATCGATCGCAACTTGTGCGGCGCCTGGTCGCCCGCGTGCGAAGAGTGCTTCGGTGTCTTTGTGCGGCGCGACTTTGCGATGGACCGCGCGTGCATCACCGGCGCGTGGGAAGACGGCTCGGACGATGTGACGGCGGTCATCCGCTCCGGCTCATACGTTGGAACGCTGAAGATCACGTCGGAGAATCGCGAGGCGGTCATCCGAGAAGGCTGGCGCGCGTTCGCCAATCTCCCGGACGAAGCATTCGACATTCAGCCCCCGCACGGCGACTATATCAGAACAACGCTGCGACAAGCATAACGTCCATCGTTCGACTCGCTCCATAGGTGGTGAGGACTGCCACGGCATCTTGACGATGAAACACGCGGCATAGGATCGAGTTTGCCGCGTGTCGGTTACTTGAGGTTTCGATGAGAACAAAATTCGTCATCGGCGTGATCGTTCTGTTGCCGGTGTTGGCGCATCTGATGTACGCGGCGGCGAATTCGACGTTTGCCGACTATTATATCACGGTCGATCAATTCGCCGCGCGCTCGGCGACGACGCCGGTCCGCGTGGGTGGGCAAATTGTCCCCGGCACGATCCGCTGGGACAATGCGACGCGCACGATGCACTTTCAGCTTGCCGGCGACAACGCTAAATTGGACGTGATCTACCGCGGCGCGGTGCCGGATTCGTTCCGCGACGGCTTTACCGCAATCCTGGAAGGCGCACGCGGCGCGAACGGCGAATTCATCGCCCATAGTCTGCAGATCAAGTGCCCGCACCAATATTTGCCCGGCGTATAGTGGCTTGCGGATAGCCAATAGGGATGCCGTCCGCCATCGGCTAATCCGCCATATCGCGCACAATGTCCGTGATCGACAGCACGCCGACCGGCTTGGCGCGTTCACCGACGTACTCGACCACGAAGAGGCGGTGCACCTTGCGGGTCAAGAGCACTTTGAGCGCCTCGGTCAGCAGCGTATCGGGTGTGACGCAGAGTACATCTCTGACCATGACGTGTTCCGCGCGCAATCCGTGCCAGAACTCGTCGTGAGCGCGCAGCGTGACGAGGTCGGTCCGCGAGATCAAGCCCTCCAAATACCCTTCGCCGTCGACCACTGCCAGCGCGCTGACGTCCTGCTCGGTCATACGCCGCGCGACCTGCGGAATCGGTGTGTCGCGCGTACACGTGAGCACGTTTGAGTGCATCAGATCGCGTACCTTCGGCTCGCTCGACATGGTCCCCTCCCTGATGTTCTCAATTTGTTTCCTCCATTTTAGCCGAACGTGCCGGAAAAGCAACCGCCATTTTGACAGTTTACTGACTCCATTTTGACCGTATTTGAACCTATCAATGTTAACATTTCGACGGAGAGTCCTAATCGTTTTAACCTTTGAGGGGATGGCTTATGGGGCGGAAATGCGCGCGCGACAATGAAGCCGCGTCGCGGAAGACACACGCTTCGCACGAATACAAGTCCAAGGCACGCCGCGCGGGCTCACGACGCAATGCCAAGTCGCTAGACGAGACTGCCGGGAGTGGCGTCAACGATCTCGTCTACATCTATTTGCGCGAGATCAGTCGCACACCTTTGCTGAACCAACGGCAAGAGGTCGAGCTCACGCGGGAAATGTGGCGCGGGCGCCTTGCCGCGCGCCGCCTGCAAAACAACGGGCATGACGGCGAACTCAGGACGCGCCTCGAGAATCAGATTCGCCTGGGCGACGCCGCGCGCCGGATGCTGGTGCAGTCGAATTTGCGCCTCGTCGTGAACATCGCCAAACGATATGTCGGACGCGGCTTGACGCTGCTCGATCTGATCCAGGAAGGCAACATCGGCTTGATGCGCGCGGTCGAGAAATTCGATTATCGCCGCGGGCACAAGTTCTCCACCCACGCGACATGGTGGATTCGCCAGGCGGTCACGCGTGCAATCGGCAATTTCGGGAACGCGCCGCGTCTGCCGGCGCACACCGGGCAGTGGTTGCGCCGCATCGACCAGACCGTTCACGCGCTGACCCAGGAGCTCGGGCGCGATCCGACTGACATCGAAATTGCCGCACGGATGGACCTGCCGGTGCAGAAGGTGCGGCGGCTGTTGGAAGCCGGCGCGGGTACGCTCTCGCTGGACATGGAACTCGGTGGCGATCAGGAGGCGACGCTGGGCGATTTTCTTGAAGATCAGCAAACTCCCACCCCGTGGAACGCGGCGGTCGCTACGTTGATGCGCGAGGATATGTCTTCTGCGCTCGATTCGCTGACACCGCGCGAAGCGCGCGTGCTGACGCTCCGCTTTGGTTTGCGGGATGGTTACGCGCAGACGCTCGAAGAGGTCGGCGAAAAGTTCGGCTTGACGCGCGAGCGCATTCGCCAGATCGAAAAAGAGGCAATGGACAAATTGCGTTCTGCTTCCCGCGCGCCGCGCTTGCGCGCCTATTTGGGACCCAGCGCGCCGCGCAAGCGCTCCGGCAATCTCACGCGCTGACGGGTTCGGCAACCCGCTATTGCGCAGGGCGACCACTCGGTCGCCCTTTTGTTTTTCTGCCGGGCAGTTGAAGAAATCCCCGCTTATGGTATAATGCGTGCCAAACGGGCTGGGGAGCCACGGAGGGCAGTCTTGTCGAGCGAGAACGCGAGCACGACCGATCCCCGCTTGAGAGATGGCGCGTTGGAAAGCCTGGTCGATGGGCTGCTGCTCATCGATGCGCAGGGTCAAGTCACATTTCGGAACTCGCGCGCCGAACAGCTGCTGGGCTGGACCACCGGCGAGTTGCTCGGGTTGCGCGCCAGTGAAATGATCGAGCGGCTGGCGGCGCGCGCCGCGGCGCCGGACGCGGTGCGCGCCGCGTTGCTGGCTGCCTTCGAGCCGGAGGCGGAGGGTTCGACCGTCGAAATCGAGTTGGCGCCGGCGCCGCAACGTGGTGCGCACATTATCGCCGCGCACGTTTTCCCGCTCTGCAATGAGAGCGAAGGGCGCCTGGGCACCGGCATTCTCTTGCGCGACGTCACGCGCGAGCGCGAATCGGAAGCGATGAAGTCGCAGCTGCTATCGACGGTTTCGCATGAACTGCGGACGCCGCTTGCATCGATCAAGGGTTTTGCGACGACGCTGCTGCGGCAAGATGTCAAGTGGGACGAGGCGACGCAGCGCGACTTTTTGCGGATCATTGAAGAAGAAACCGACCGACTTGCGGAAATCATCGATAATTTGCTCGATATGTCGCAGATCGAAGCGGGCGCGCTCCGCATCGCGAAAGAGCCGACGCAACTGCGGCAGATGATCCGCGAAGTCGTCGATGAGATGCGAATGCGCACCGAGGCGCACTATTTCGTCGTGGACTTGCCGGCGGAACTGCCGCGGGTCCTGGTGGATCCGCGCCGGATCCGGCAAGTGCTCCACAACCTCATCGGCAATGCCATCAAGTATTCCAAAGGCGGTCAGATCACCGTCTCCTGCGAGGTCGAGGGCGACCACATTGTCGTCAGCGTGTCGGATCAGGGCGAAGGCATTCCACCGCAGTATGTCGAAAAGATTTTCGAGCGATTCTTTCAGATTGATGGCGCGTCGACGCGACGCGTCGGCGGCAGCGGTCTAGGGCTGTCGATCTCGCGTGGCATCATTGAAGCACATGATGGAAGAATCTGGGTAGAAAGCGTCGCGGGGCAGGGGAGTACATTCCGTTTCACGCTGCCCCTCGCTCCCAATGAGGCAGGTGAATGAGCCAATCCTTGTCGGTGACTTTCTGGGGCGTACGCGGAAGTTATCCCGCGCCGGGACCGGACACGGCGCGCGTTGGCGGCAACACGCCCAGCGTAGAAGTGCGCGCGGGAAATCATCGAGTCATCCTCGATGCTGGCACCGGGATAATCCCCTTGGGACGCGCGATGGTCGAGCAGTATCACGCGGACCAAAAGCCGATGATTGCTACGCTGCTGTTCACGCACACGCATCACGATCACACGCAGGGTTTTCCCTTTTTCACCCCCACGCACCATCCCTCCACGCGGTTGTATGTCTTTGGTCCCAAAACGCTGCACCAGGATTTGGAAGAAGTCCTCTCGCGCGCGATGCTTCCGCCCGTCTTCCCCATCACGCTCGAGGAACTGCCGTGCCTGCGGGTGATGCGCAACCTCCACGAAGGCGAAGCGATCGTTCTGAACGCGGCGGACACCGAACCGCGCGTTGTGATCGACCGGGACCATCCGCTGCGCGAGCCGCCGGAACATGTTCTGGTGCGCGTGCTCCACTCACACGCGCATCCTCAGGGCGTGTTCATCTATCGGATCGAACACGGCGGCAAAGCGGCGGTGTACGCGACCGATACGGAAGGTTACGTCGGCGGCGACCAGCGGTTGATCGAGTTTGTGCGCGATGCCGATGTGCTGATTCACGACGCGCAGTACACCGAGGCGGAGTACGCCTCGGACTCTTCGCCGAAGCAGGGCTGGGGACACAGCACGTGGCAGATGGCGGTTGCCGTCGCGCGCGCGGCGAACGTCAAGAGACTTGTACTCTTCCATCACGATCCCACACACGGCGACGAGATGTTGGAACGCTTGGAAAATCAGGCGCAAAACGATTTCCCGCAAACGTCGCTCGCACGCGAGCAAATGACCATTGAGTTGTAGAGGCGAGGTCCTGGTTCAACCCCTCACGCGCTGAGGGGTTTTTGTTTCGATGGGTGGTACTTCGATTCTATTGACCGCGCCGGGCGGCGCATGGTACAATGCGCAGCAGAATACCGTCGATGAGGTTCAGGTGAAACGCTTTTTCCAGAGAACTAGTGCGCTGTCGGTGGGCTTGGCTGTTTCGATATCCGCGATGATGCCCAGCGCCGGGACGCCGCCGAGTGCGCTGGCTGCCAGCTGTGCCCCCATCGTGAATGGTTCGATGGCTGGACCCGGGCACGCGACCGCGTATGGCGTCGTCGCCGATGGATGGAACCCGTTTGTGCTCAGCGCAGCGACTCCAACGTTCGAGTGGGTCAACAACGAGAACGCCCCGGGCGATCCGGTAATGGGTTCACAGTACATCTGGGCTGACCTCGTTGGTTTCGATGCAGGCATTGATCAGACGATCACCGGGTTGACGCCCGGCGTCTATTATCGATTCTGGCTTGGCTATGCGCTCGCCGCGTACGATCCCGGCGATCAGATCAATCATCGGAACAACCTGATCGGTCGGCAGGTGGGGATTGATCTGACCGGCGGCACGGATCCCCGTTCGCCGACGGTGGCGTGGGGCACGATTTATTGGGACGGTAACGCCGCGCTTAACATTCCCGCGCTCAGCATGACCTTTGCGGCTCAGTCAAGCCGCGCGACGATTTTTCTGCGCGTCGTCAATACCAACATCAACAATGGTCGCAGCAAGGTTTGGTTCGACGCGGTCTGCATGGAGATGCTCAATCCGCAGCCGTCCCCGGTCCCCAGTACGGTGTTTCTTCCATTCGTCCGCGTCAATTCCATCGCGTGCACGCCGCTGACGACCGTTGCGACGATCCCGGTGGGAGTGCATCCCAAGGGCGTCGCGGTCGATCCGCCGACGAACCGCGTATTCGTCAGCCTATTCGATAGCTCAGCGGTTGCGGTGGTCGACGCGGCGACGAATCAAGTCCTGGCGACCTGGTCGACCAACAGCAGCGGACATTCCAACGGAGTCAGTGTGAGCGGCGGCAATATCTATGTCGCGCTCCGCGATGCGGCAAGCGTCGCGGTGCTCAACGCGTCTACCGGCGCGTTCGTCGCCAATCGATCCGTTGGCTCACAGCCGTACGGCGTCGGCGCGACCGGCAGCCGCGTGTGGGTGGCGAACTTTGCATCGAATTCGGTTTCCATCCTGGATGCGGCGACAACCAATGGGGTCACGACGACGAACGCGGGCAGTAATCCATCGCTCGTCGCGCCTGCCGCGAGCAGCGCGTTCGTCTCTGACTTGGGCGACGGCGTGATGGAAGTGGCGAACGATGGGACGCTGCTGCATAATTTCACGGCGACTGGAGCCGGTTCGTTCGGCATTGCGTTCAACGCCGCGACGAACCAGGTGTACGTCTCCAATCGAAACACGTCGCAAGTCGCCGCGCTCGACGCGACGACCGGGGCTGTCGTCAAAAGCGTGACGCTGGCGCAAGTTCCGTACGCGCTCGCGTTCGAGTCGAACCGCAATCATCTCTTCGTCGTGCTCGCGGAGTCCAACCAGCTCGCTATCCTCGATGGAGCGACGCTGAACAGCATCGCTGTGGTGTCCATTGGCGCACAAGGCGCACAGGGCGGCGATGGGATTGCGCTGATGAATAACCGCGTTTACGTGGTGAATAATGACGCCGGGACAATGAGTGTGATTCAGGACGCGTGCCCGTGAATAGATCGGAAGAATGATGTGCGACGAGCTCCACGGAGAGACTGAGGAACAAGATGAATACGGTCAAGAGTGTGGTCAAGCGCAGTGGCGCGATCGTGCCGTTCAACTCGGATCGGATCACCAACGCGATCTACCGCGCCGCGGTCGCGGTCGGCGGGCGCGATCGATCCGTGGCTGAAGGCTTGACCCGCCAGGTGGTCGAGTGGCTGGAAACCAAAATGCCGCCCGATCACATTCCCACCGTCGAAGAAATTCAGGACGTCGTCGAAAAGGTGTTGATCGAGAATGGACACGCCAAGGTTGCCAAGGCGTACATCCTCTACCGCGATGAGCGCGCTCGCCTCCGCCGTGAGCGCGCCGGTGTGGCGTCGCGCCCATCGCAAAATATTCCCTGGGCGAAACTGTGGCGCGTGCTCGATTGGTCGGTCGCGCACGGCGTCCACACGGTCGCCGGCTTGAACGAGCGAATTGCGCGCGGCGAGTTTCCCGAAATCGTGCGCGAGGCGGATGCGGCTTACAACGAGGAGGTCGAGAACGCGGCGGAGCTGGTCTTAGAGCGCCGCCGCGACGTAAAAATGATCTTGATCACCGGTCCTTCTTCCTCCGGCAAAACGACGACGACGATCAAAGTCGGCTTGCGGCTCAAGCGCATGGGCTTTAACCTGATCACGCTGAACGTGGACAATTATTTTTTCGATCTCGAGCTGCATCCGAAAGACGAGTTTGGCGATTACGATTTCGAAACTCCGCAGGCGCTCGACCTCGCGCTGATCAATCAGCATCTGGTGCGCCTGATCGCCGGCGAAGAGGTACGTATTCCGTACTATGATTTCAAGACTGGGCATCGCTACGACGACCGCACGCCGATGAAACTGGGCGCGCAGGACCTGATTTTGATCGACAGCCTGCACGGGCTGTTCCCGGACATGACCAAGGATGTGCCACCCGAGCAAAAGTTCAAACTCTACCTCGAGCCACTCTTGCAAATGAAGGGGCTGGATGGAACATATGTGCGGTGGACGGACCTGCGGCTGATTCGGCGGATGTTGCGCGACGCCGTCCAGCGCGCGTACGATCCGCGCCAAACGCTCGAGCATTGGCATTATGTACGCAGCAGCGAAATGCGTAACATCATTCCTCACGTCAACGAGGCAGATTATATCGTCAACACCGGGATGCCGTACGAATTGCCGCTGTACCGACCACGCCTGCTCGCTCAGTTTGCGGAATGGGAAACGCGGTACGCGAACGACCCGCTGCGCGAGGATGCGTACGCGCGCGCCAAGCGCGTTCACGCGTTGCTGCAAACCGTGACGCCTGTGGAGGATGATTCGCCGGTCCCGCCGGATTCGGTGCTGCGCGAGTTTATCGGCGGAAGCATCTACAAATATTGAA
>Ga0272448_1003242_pt1 | contig 19558 bp, 18 predicted proteins | sample YNPCB0191_FD_202220 | JGI IMG/M metagenome (GOLD analysis project Ga0272448, IMG submission 202220) | Hot spring sediment microbial communities from Yellowstone National Park, WY, United States - YNP-CB-019-1 | ecosystem: Environmental > Aquatic > Thermal springs > Hot (42-90C) > Sediment... | reverse complement strand
GAGCCTCCAGTTGCCTTAGTCCAGGTCTTACCTATATAATTACGGGCAATCATCTGCTCTTTATTGGCTCGTATATCTTCCTTGGTAATCATCGGCAACTTTCGAAATTCGGCATAACTCTTAATATCTGATGGCTGAAGATTTAGCTGCTTGAAAACCATCTGCCAATAGGGCACATTGTTATAGGCGTGCTTTAAAAGCTTCTGCAGTTCTTGCCACTGAAAAGTACGAAGCTGCCCTTCACTCCACCATTGGCTTTTATTCAAGAAAGCAAGGTATTCAAGCATCTTGCGCTTTTTGATAGCTTTCTCGAAAAAAGGATTAAATAGATTTTTGAATAGAAAATAATACATATTACTTTTTTAGTTATCTATGACTGATTCTCCGTATTTTTACAACCTATAAATAAGTATAAAAACAAAGAAAAAGTCTGCTTTTCAAAGATAGAAAAAGGATACAAGGCAACAGTTTTTAAAAGATTGCTAAAAACTTCAATCCGCTTACCTACCTCACTATAAGCAATTGCGGCGGACCGATAACGGCGGCTATATACCTTGCCTCTAAAAAGCAAATTCGCTCTTATTTTATTTTCCTTAAAATGTTTGTCCAAAAGCGCCTTCTCATTCTCAAGCATTTTTGCTGCTTGCCACGGTCCAGAGATACTACTACTTGTCTTTCTGATTATAACGTTTCTCTGCCCGATAAGTTTAACCTTATATTCCTTGCTAATTCGCAACCACATATCCCAATCCTCTACCGCCTTAAATTGCGGCCGTTCATCAAAACAGCCCACCCTATCAAAACATTCTCTCTTTACCAAAACACTTGAATTAATAAAACTATTTTTCAAAAGTAATTCCTTGTATGATAAAAAAACAGGATGTGGTAAACCTGGCTTAACTCCACTTCCCACCATGCCCGCATCATCAATATCAATAAGTTGTTGTTCCAATTTATTTTCCACCCACATATCATCAGCATCCAAGAAAGCGATAAATTGCCCCTTGGACATTTTAATGCCAACATTGCGTGCACTAGCCGGACCGCCGTTTTCTTTATAAATATACTTTATCCTATCTCCGTAAGCAGCAAGGGCTTCTTTGGTTTTATCCGTTGAGCCGTCATCAACAACAATAATTTCTATTGACCTATGTGTCTGAGCTAAAACAGAATCTACGGCATCAGTAATATATTTTTCGCAATTGTATACAGGAATAATTACGCTTACTAATTCACTCATTAGCTTTCCATTACTTCTTCATACATTTTTAACCGTCCCTAATTTCCTATAACCGCACATCTGGCCCAATATTCTTCTAATCTTTAGTTCTTTAGAGAAAGCAATCCGGCCATTGAAACGCAATATCCAGCTCAGCCAAGCCACGCTATTGCTTACAAGTTGTCTGAGTAGATATCGCGGAACTCCAAACCAATATTCAAACCTTTCCAAATCCGGAGCAATCTGCGCATGCGAAAGCCCAGAATAAAAATACCATTTGCGAAAGTAGTCTTTGCGTAATCTTTTTTCATCCACCATGTGGTTAACGATAATATTCGGAGCATAGACCATTCGCTCTTTATTCTTAAATAATCGATAGGCAAATTCAATATCTTCGCCTGTGGTTAATTTCTTATTTCTTCCTAACGTCGTTTTGAATAAACCATACTTCTCAAAAGCAATCTTTCTAAACGCCATATTTGCACCATAAGGAAGATCCTCTATTCCTCGGCATTCCCTTTCTTCATTTCCTCTATCAAAAAAACAAAATATTCCATCCAGGCTTGCGCTATGAGGACCTTCTTGGACTATCCATCGCGGCAATTCAGAGGGATATACGGGTATAATCTTTCCTGCTATTGCCATACAGCCAGTCCGCTGAAAGACTTCAATAATCGAAGAAATCCAATGCGAATCAACTATAGCATCGTCATCAGTAAACGCTAAAATTTCTCCCCTAGCTTTTGTTATTGCCGAATTTAATGCATAAGACTTACCTTGTCTTGGTTCAAACATATATTGTAATCGTCCATTGAAGTGCTGCTTGTAACTCTCGGCTACTTCCTTTGTGTTATCCTTAGAATTGTTATCGACAACAATTATTTCATATGTAAACTGATTTATATCCTTTTGCGCAAAAAGACTATTGAGCGTCTGTTTTAGACTTTCGCAGCGATTATATGTGCAGATGATAACGCTTATATCTATTGCTCTGCTATTCGTAATATTAGTCATTTCCACTTCAGCCTCAATTAGTTAAATATTTGATAATATATTCTGCTTTCTCTATCTGAAGAGAACGATAAAAGTTAACTTTCTGCCATATCTTCTCCTGAAAACCATATAAGTCATTCTCTAGCTTATCAATCAAAAATAATATCTTCTCAATATCTAAATTATCTGTCCTCATAGTAAACTCTTCCATATCCATAGACATCATAAAATCGAGACATTTAGGTCTGTATTCTAGCATTATGGATGGCGTATGAACGCACATAGCAAATATAACCGAATGTAATTTCTGGCCGATAAACAAATCACATTGCTCAAGGAAATCTAATGTTTTTTTAAACGACTTATAGTCATAACATATTTTAACTGATCGATTTTGTCGTGCAGCCTCTTCAATAAAGGAAACATCTTTATAAAACACAGGGAGATATGTTACCTCCCACCCATCAGGCTGCATTTTTTGTGTTAATCTAAGAATAAAATCAAAAATCCCCTTCTCGCTTCCCCAGACATTCCCATTCGCTACACCAAAATTGATTCCCAGTTTCTTATTATGTTTCTTTCTAACTATCTTATCTCTCCCAAAGAACAAAGCAGGATCACCGGTTACCTCGGTTTGGCTAAAACCATTTTCAGCCAATATTTTTTTTGAAAGAGGCCCTCTCACGCCCACATAGAATGCCTTTCTTAAGCACTCAACCCATTCAGGTAAATAATTTGGCTGTTTTTTTGTATCCCAAAAGGCTGGATTTCTCACGCCAGCTCCAAGAACAAAAGTGAGAAAAGCATTTTCTTGAGCTAATTTAATTTTTTCTAAATAGCCTGGTTCATTGATTAGAGTCCCGCCTCCAAGTTGTACCGCATGAAAGAATCTTCTTTTCGTTATTTTCTCTAACTTTTTAATTTTCTCAGTATATTTAAACGGCAGTATATTATATTGGGAGAATAATTTTTGATATGCGGTATACATAGCTTCGTCTCCCAGATTGCCGAAACCTAACCATCCAATGTATCCTAATCGCCTTTTAAATGGCAACAGGTATTGCCAATTTCTTCTTGCTGAGTTAATAATTGATAGAAGCGATGCCATATTTTTAAGTATAAATCATTTAATGAGCATAGATCTAATTAAGCTTTATGAATAAGCTTAAGAAAAAAGAATATGTTTTAGTAAGATTTCTACCGAGATATTGCTTATCAAATCTGTGTACTTTTCCTTTTAGTCCAGCATCATCGAGAATAACTTGAACAAGATCGTTTCGTTTTCGGCTTTTTAAAAATCTTTCCTTATAATCAAAAAAAACATTGATTTCAGATAATATTTTCCTCAATCGCATATCAACGTTACTTTTTCTGTACTCCTCTATAAACTCGTTATTCTGACAATTTTTATCCCAATTTTTCAAAGCACTTAAAATCCGTTCAACATCATACTGTTTTGAATATACACGCAATTTATGACAATTGAAGCCAGGGTCTAAATAATCAGATAAAGCATCATTAATACTTGAAAAAACTGTACAGCCACAGGCTATCGCTTCCAGGGGAGGCAATCCAAACCCTTCAGTCTGACCACGCTTTATCCAGTATTCCGTAGAATCATATAAGTAAATCTTAGTTCGATTGAAAAGTGCTGCTAAATCATCTACCCAAGAATCAATAAGTGTTACAGAACAATGTTTTTGAAGTTCAGGTAAAATATCTTCTAAAAGGTACCTCGAAGACTTCCGCTTTTGAATTAGAACATCAATATCACGATTTTTTTGTAGGTTTTTAAAATTATCAGATATAACATTTGGCAAATAATAAATCGGTGAATTAGGCGCATGCCTACCCCAATAAGCTTGTGTATACCTGCTCATTGCGATTATAGGCACATCTGATGGGAGCTTAAACCCCCAGCCAGTACTATGAGCGACATAGACAACATTTTTACCCGAAAGCTTTTGGAGAAGTCTCGGAACGTGAGGACCCCAATGAATTATAAATATGGCATCTTCAGTATCATTACTTACAAGAACATCGTTCAAAAATAGCGTAGGATCTTCGCGACGTTCGTAAGTTACAAGCCATGCAGAAACAATTGATTGGACTACTTCAAAAATTTTTATCTGGGCAATAAGACCACCCGTATTAAGCCCTGTTCTAGGTATAAGAAAATATATTTTCCGCATGAGTTTTAAGTTCTTTGTGCCTGAGTCAAAGCTTTTTTGTGTAGCGCAAACTTTAGAATAATTTTCTTCCCCTTCTCGTAAGCCTCATCAATAATCGGCGAAGCTATCTTGAATTTAATACTCTTTAACGCCAAAAGATAACATAGACTTCCAATCACTACGCTTGAAAAGAGCATCTGGGGTGATTCTGGGGTAAAAAAATTACCTACAAAATATTGATAAAGTGTAGTGCCGATAAACATAAACGCTGTATAGGTCATTGCAGGGAGCACGGCTTGGAAATATAACTTCCAGGTTATTGCAATATATCTCATCAGCAGCGAAAGCGTTAAGAATGCGAATAATAAAGCTACACATAGAACGGCAACGCACACTGCGTTCATTCCCCATCGTGCGCTAATAAAAAGAGCAGCTCCTAATAATAAAAGGTTAACCATCGACAGGGTCATTGTGGCTTTCGCGTGCCCTTTTGCGTCAATGATTAATCCTGCAAATGCATAGAGCGACCTTACTGCACCAGCGATACATAAAATTTTAAGCGGGATAACAATGGGCATCCACTTCTGGCCATAAATAACATTGACAAAAGAAGGCGCAACCAAGTAAATGCCGATAAAAACGGGAAAACCGATAAGCGTTGAAGTACAAATAATTTTTTGATACCACGAACGCAGGCGTTTATTGTCATCTTGGATTCTTGAGAAACCACTAAAGAGCACCTCAGAAACACTTGTTTGCATCTGCATAATCGGCGCAGTTGCCACCCGAAAAGCACGAGAATAAAAACCCAAAATCGTCGTTCCCAGCATTCTTCCGATGAAGAAGGAATCTATGTTGCCGCAGAGATTACCGATAATATCTTTTACGGTCACCAAAGCACCAAAATGAAACAGCTCCTTAAACGCCTTGTGATTATAACCAAACCTCGGAAGCCACCCATCTGTTTTCCAGGCATAATAAGAACGCATAATGGCATCTGATACACTACTTGCTATTTTTCCTATGACCAAACTCCACAAACCAAATCCTAAAAGGGCAAGAATAACCGAGAGTATGCCGCCGCCAACATCGGCTGAAAGATTAATCAGGGCTATTTTTTTAAATTCAAGATCTCTACTCAATATTGCTGCAGGAACCACAGAAAATGCATAAAAAACGAAAGTGAGAGACGACCATATCATTACTGAACCAACAATTGGTTCGCGAAAGAATTGAGCTGCAAAGGAAGACAAAGAAATAAAGACGATGGTAATAACAATGCCTGTAAAGAATGTTACGGTGAATACAGTAGAAAAGTGTTGTGGCTGAGCATCTTTTCTTTGAATCAAGGCCTTTCCTAAACCCATTCTCCAAATTTGACCCAACATACCTTGGAATGTCGAAGCTGCAACTACAATTCCAAAATCTCTGGGCAGTAGCAAACGAGCCAAAACAATGCTAATGATTAACTGCGAGACCTGACCAATAATATTTGATGCTGTCTCCCAGGCGATGCCTTTTTTGGTTTTTCCGGAAATGGTATCTGTTTTCTGCATTTTTATGAGAGCCCTATCTTTGCAATCAGATAAATAAAGCCCAATAGCCCAATACTCAATACGGCGACGTTTCGCACATCTCGCTTTGAAAATTTAAATTGTAATTTATTATCCTTTTGTTGAGCGATATGAAAAAGCGAGCCGGACAAGGCAAAAAGCATATAAGGCAAAATTATATATGTCCGCGAAAGAAAAAAGGCTGCTGCGCAAAAACCTATTAGGCCTGCCTGCAGACCATAGGCATAGACCTTTAACGCGCTCTGGCTTTTCTGAATTGCTGATAATTGTTTAAAAGAAATATAAATCAAGCCCATAAAGAAAAATAATCCAATCAGTCCTAACTCAGCACCTGCCAATACAAAAGAATTATGTGCGGTCTGAGGAGCAAAATCCATAAACATCCCATAGCCGATACCAAAAAGTGGATTAGACTTCATCATCTGTAATCCTTCATACCAAAGGTCAATGCGACTATACGCCGACGCCTCATCAGTTGACATAAGAGCCATTCGCGAAGGGCCAAAGATGAAAATAAAACTTGTAAAAATAACTCCTGTAATTGCCCCAAAGATAAACCAACGACTTCTTTTTATAAAAAAGAAGAACAGCATAACTATAAGCGCTAAAATTCCTCCGCGGGAATTGGTTAGATATATCCCATAAAGCAAATAGCCCAAAAAAAACATACTAACAATCTTTGCAAGAATACTACCTTTCTGAAACAAAAACGCTATTAAGAGACTAACTGCTATAACAAAGGTTAGGGATAAATCGTTTGGGTCATTAAATATTCCTATCCAAGTAATCCTACCACTCGGCGCATCGGGTTTTATATATAATGGCTGCCCAGCCCAACCATACCCATATTTAGCCTGATAAATCCCTTGAAGTGACAATATAAAAATTGCCACTATTAGAAACCAGATTGTTATTTTGAATTTTCGTTCTGTATTTATGACATTTAATAATAAAAAAAATCCAACTACATTAACTAAAAATAGATTAAAGGCTGCGATGACTCCACCTAAATAGGTATGCATTATATGGGACATAAGGACTGAAAAAAATAAACCGAGCATAAATATATTTTGCGGCCCCTTGATAATAGCGATTTTTTTGTTGGCTAATCTTTCGATTAAAAGAAATATTATCGTTGCGACAGATAAAATAAAAATTAATGGTGCGCCGTAAAAACCCACCATCCAATCTTGGGGACGAATGAATACCGCAATCAGCAAAAGTATCAAACTTATAAAACTCATAGCAATATACTCTTGGGTTCTGTCTTTATTAATATAAACATTGTTAGCAATGCCCCAACCACGTTTAGAGATACATCAACCAATGAAGCAGAACGACCAGGAACAAATGACTGGATAACCTCATTGAATACGCCAAACATAACCGAGCTAATAAAAACAAAGATTAACACCTTTCGATTAAGCACCAGCCAGCAACGAATCAGCATATACGTCAATAACGCGTATGCAGGGATATGCAAAAAATTAAGAAATAATTCCTTAGATACTGTCTTTCTGCCGAATGCTTTTGACGGCTGCATAGACGAAATAACTATCGCCACCATATACAGAATTGTCACTACAAGCCAGATACGGCGCTGGACTATTTTATTTTTATTTAGTTTATCTAGGGGTGTTGTCTTCTGTTTTATTTTGTTAATTCCAAATACCAATGATAATCCTTATGAATTTATTTTGAGTTGGCAACCAACTATGAAATAGGTTTTTATCTACAACTTTACTACTTTGCTACTTTTGCGTTTTATCACATTTCGAGTATCCATAACTAAACTAGAGTTCTCTAAAATCCAATCGTAATCAAAACAACTATGGTCAGTGGCAATAAGTACGCAATCGCTTTTACGTAAATCACTAACGCTAAGTTTCTTACTTCTTATCTTAGTCCCATTCAATGTCGCTTGGGGTATATAAGGATCGTGATAGCTGACCTCTGCCTCTTTTTGCTTAAGCAGATGAATGATTTCAAGTGCCGGAGACTCGCGCCAATCATTGACGTCGCGCTTATAGGCAATACCCATTACTAAAACCTTTGCGCCTTTGAGGCTCTTGCCTTTCTTATTGAGTGCATCGATTACTCTGAGGACAACATATTCGGGCATTGCGCTGTTGATTTGGCCGGCTAATTCAATAAAGCGGGCCTCGAATCCATTGAGTCTGGCTTTCCATGATAAATAAAATGGGTCTATAGGAATACAATGTCCACCTAATCCTGGGCCAGGATAAAACGGCATAAAACCAAAAGGTTTAGTTTTAGCGGCTTCGATAACCTCCCAAACATCTATATTCATTTTGTTGCACATCAAGGCAATCTCGTTGACTAAACCTATATTGACTGCCCGAAAGGTATTTTCAAGTAGTTTTACCGTCTCTGCCACTCGCGTGGACGAAACAGCAATAACTGTATCTATACTCTGCTCGTAGAAAATCTTGGCTATCTGCGTACACTTTGGGGTAACGCCACCGACAACCTTAGGGATATTTTTTGTTTTATAAATTTTATTAGTGGGGTCAACCCTTTCAGGAGAGAAGGCTAAATAAAAATCCTTTCCTACTTTGAGATTTTTGGCTTCAAACATTGGCAGCAACACCTCTTCTGTAGTTCCGGGATAGGTTGTGCTCTCTAAAATAATCAACTGTTGTCTCTTTAAATAACGGGCAATCTGTTCACTAGCTTTAACTATATAAGAAATATCTGGCTCTCTTGTCTTTCGTAACGGAGTAGGTACACATATATTTATTGTATCTACATTTATAAGTGCGCTATAGAAGGTCGTCGCAGTAATAAGCCCTTTCTGTACTAACTGCTTTAATTCCTCGCTTGAAACATCCTGAACATAGCTTGAGCCGGAATTGACAGATTTTACTTTATCTTTATCTAAATCAATACCAACTGCCTCAAATCCAGCCTTGGCAAACTCTACGAGTAAGGGAAGTCCAACGTAGCCAAGTCCAATCACACAACAACGGGCCTTTCGCTCTTTGATTTTATCGATAAGATTCATAAATAATTTCCTCCTATTTTTATAATTGTTTATTAATTATCTAAAATCCTTTCATCATCACTTAAAAAATCTTGTCTTTATCTTATTTAGGCAGCTATTTGGTTATAGTCAATCAACGTTGAATTAATTTTAAAAGTTTTGGGCCGAAGATAATAACTCCAATGACTGCGGCGTTGATTGCAGAAATAAATACGCCACCGGCTGCGATATCCTTCAATAGTTTTATATCCGGATGATACTCATCACCATGGATAAAATCGAGAAGTAATTCAAAGGCTGTATTTGCTGCCTCAGAAACAAATACTAAAGCAATAGAGAAACATACAAATAGCATTTCGATGTGAGAGATATTTAATAATAAAGATGCGATTATAACTCCAATAGCAATAATACTGTGGATGCGCATGTTGCGTTCATTTAAGAGCATAAATTTTAAACCTTTAAATGCTAACAAAAAACTCTCAACAATATTGCGTGAATACATAGTTTCTTTACCTCGGATAATTTTATAGATACCTGTAAATATATTGTGGTATATGGTATTCGATATTTGTCAACACATAGCCTAAAATCTCCACTCGAGCTTGTCTAAGAAGATCCTGGGCGTGCTTTACAGTGCCGCGCTGGGTTCTTGCTGCTTGAATAACAATTACCACTCCATCGCATTGCGAACCAACTACTACCGCATCGGTAACAGGAATTACTGGCGGGCAATCAAAAATTATATAGTCGTATCTTTTTTTGATGTCAGCGATTATCTGTTTCATTTTTGGTGAACCTAAAAGTTCGGCGGGGTTTGGTTTGCGGCTACCGGATGGCAAAATATCTAAGTTATTTATACCTATATTTACCAGGGCACTATCAAGCGTTACTCCATCCTGAAGAATATCTGAAATACCTGTCTCTGGTTTAATGCCTAAATAGTGTGGCAACATCCCCTTTCTTAAGTCGGCGTCAACCAAAAGAATATTTTTTCTATTTAAATCGTGCGCTAATGTGATAGCCAAATTAATTGCAGTCACAGTCTTACCCTCATTATTAATGGAACTTGTTATTGCCAGAATCTTTGGGGGGTGTGCTGGATTAATAGACTGAAGATTGGTGCGTAACATTCGATACTGCTCTGTAATCGGTGAGTGCGAATCATACAAAGTTACAATATGGGGGTCAAATTTGCTATCAGTAATTTTCTTAACCACATAAGGTTGACTTATCTGTTTTTTTTCAATTCTCTCTAATCTCTCTTTTGCCGCTTTCTTTAATGCCTCTGAAAACTTACCCATGCTTATTTCCTTTCCTAAATTACAACTGTTTTTTTTGACAACTTATATAAAGATGGCACTGGGAACAACATAGCTGTTCTTCTTCTCTTTCACCTCGAAACCATTTTATCTTACAAGTATTATATTGCTGGCATTGTGGACAGCAATGAAGGCCGTTAACAATATTTGTCGGCCTGGAATCATCAAACATATGAATTTCTTTAATAACCTCATCGATAATATCTACACCTATGATATTTTTCTCCTCAACAAAACCACTTAAAAGTGCATGGTCACAAATAAGATTAATCAATCTAGGAACGCCTCGAGAATAAGTATAGATGGATTTTAATGCCTCATTGGTAAAAATATTTTTTGGCCCATTTTGTGCGGCGACAGATATTCTATGCTGAATATAATTGGCTGTCTCTTCTGAGTTGAGAAAATCCAAATGATAATGGATGGCTATCCTTTGTTTGAATTGCTCCAAGCTCTTTAATCTCAGCCGCTGCCTTAATTCAGGCTGCCCTAAGAGAATAATCTGAATCAATTTCTCTGTCTCTGTCTCTAAGTTTGATAACATCCGAATCTCTTCTAAGACCATTGGTTTTAGATTTTGAGCCTCGTCGATAATTAAGACAATATTTATATCTTCATTGAGTTTAGTCAGAAGATAATCGTTGAGCTGGCAAAGGAGTTTTACCTTTGTGCCGGGGGTATAAGGAATCTGCAAATCTTCTAAAATGGCAATGATTAATTCTTTGGCATTAAGATTGGTATTGGTAATCATTGCGACATTGGTCTTATCATCTAATTTATTTAAAAGGGCACGGCATACGGTCGTCTTACCTGCGCCAATCTCGCCGGTGATTACCACAAAACCTCGACGTTCAGTAATAGCATAATACAATCTATCCAGTGCCTCGCTATGTTTTGGGCTAGGGTAGAAAAAGCGAGAATCCGGGGTTATGTTAAATGGTTTTTCCTTAAAGCCATAGAATTTTTCATACATCTTTTTGCCCCAACTAAACTATTCTACTGTTTGATACTTAAGCCATTCTTAAGAATAAACCGCTATCAAATATCAATAACTCTACCTTACTTACGAAATTTTATTCCTTAACATATATTCCTAAACAGAAATATTAAGAGCTATATAAGATTGAGTACAGTGTTGAAAATATAATTAATAAAAGACTAACTACTGAGAAAAGCACGATGCGAAATTGTCGAATCGATTTTTCCCTTGCGATATCTTCTTGGGTAACAATACGAGAAATCCCTCCTAAAATAGGAATATCCAAAAAAGACTTGGCTTCTTCGATACCTAAAAATGAGTGATCGGTGAACTCAAGCAAAAATACTAATCCTACCCCTATGGTGGCACCTAAAAACAAACCAAAAAGTAACACAAGTATCTTGTTCGGTTTTACCGGACGAAGCGGAAGACGCGGGGGGTCTAAAATAATATAACGAGTTCCCTCTTTGGAGGTCTCAAGACGTTTGGTAATCTTTGCAGTCTCTAAGCGTTCCAAAAGCAGATTATAAATCCTTTCATTTACTTTAACGTCATCTGCCCTGGTCTGGTCGATCTTATCCATTAGGAGAAATTTATAGAGTGCGTCATCGCTTTTGGAGACAACGGGGTTAATTGTATCTAGACTCTCTTGGATTCTTGGTGTAGAGGATTGGGAGCTAACCTCGCTTGCAATGGCCTTTGCTAATTCCTCTTTTAGCTGTGAGTACTTCTCAGAAGAAATTGGCTTCAGTAGCTCGCTTTCATCAACATCTTCACTGTTTATCTGTTCTTCTAATTGGGCTATTTTTTTACGGTAGTCTTTTACCATAGGGTGCTCTTCAGTTGCATCGATAAGCAAACTATTTAATTCTTCCTTATATTTAGCCAACTCCGATTCTTTAATTTTTTTTCGATATACTTTTAACTGGTCTTTTATAAAAGAGATTGCGATATCGGAGTCTTCTGTTTGCGAACGAAGATTCTCCTCGATAAATATATTGTTTATGGTTTCAACTACCTGTTTGGCTTTTTGAGGATTTCTGTCTTGGTAGCTTATCTGAATCAAATTCTCCTGCTTCATTTTTACTAATATCTTTTGACGCAAGAGTAGTATAAGGTCCTCGAATTGTTTTTGGGTGCGAATATCTTTATCTAATCCAAGGGTTCGGGTAAGTTTAACTAAACTATTCCATCCTAAAATTTGTTCACGAAGAGTCTTGAGGCGAGTTACAACATTACTTGAAACTGCTAATCCTTGAATTAGAGGATTTAAAGTCTTTTCTTCTTTGATTAGAATAAGGCTCTGGGACTCATATACCTTCGGTAAAATAGCTCCAAAGATAATTCCAGCGATTAGTCCCAAAACTGTAGGAACGATAAATAGCCATCTCCTGCGAAAAAATATCTTCATATAATGTAGTGGTGTTTGTTGCGCAACTAGCTCCATAATAAAACCTTCCTTTCGGATTGCTTTCTGTTTATAACTGTTTTATACTTATCGATAGATAATAAATAATTTGCGATTATAATCCTCCAGTAGCTGCTCTTCGTACTGTCTCGGTTGAAGAGACAGGGGCAGCAATAGGATTAATTATTCTAACTATTTTGGCAAAAAGTGTTGCCGGCACATATAAAACATCGCCCGGCTTCATCTCTACGTTTAGTTTCAGGTCACCTTCGTAGAGGAGTCTATACAAATCGATGGTCTCATATTGAGGCCTACCACTTTCATCGGGATGAATTAAACGGGTCTTTCTCATAGATGCTGATAGGGTCGGCAGGCCTGCCTGAACAACTGCCTCTCTTACTGGAATAGCATCGGCGCGCATATAATATTTTCCGGGGTTACCTACCTCACCCACAACATAAATAACCTTGCTTCTATACTCTAAAATAGTAACATCGACTTCTGGCTCAATAATAAATTTCGATAGTATTTTTTTAAGTAAATCTTCAACCTCTTTTTTATTCATTCCGCTTACCTGAATATCGCCAATATATTTGTATTGAATCTTGCCCTCCTGATTTATAACAAATTTATCGCTAAACTCGGGGTGGCGCCGAACATTAATCTCGATTACATCATCTGGTCCAAGGGTATAGCGCACTGCTTCGATTTTGTTAGTATTAGTGGGCAGGCTATTTTCGGTTGAGTTATTTTGACTGGCTGAAGGCCCGATTTCTCCTCTTTGCTCTAATTTTGTTATATCAATAACTTGAACGTCTTTAGTAATCGGCTTCTCGTCGGCTGAACCAACCATTTCAATCTCTTCAGCCATTGATAAAATTGTAAATCCAAATATCAAACCACCTATTATTATAGGTATAGCTAGACTTGAAAATGCAAGAGGAACCATTGTCTGTTTTGGCAAAATACATCTCAATAATGAGCGCCCCAAAACAACTACCTCTTTAAATCGATTAACCCTATTAACCATCATAAACCTCCGCTTAAAATATGTTTTCTTGTTAGTATCCAGCCAGATTCCTTGTTGCTTTTTCCTTTTGCATCTTATAGTAGGCAATCTCTCTTGTTAACAAAATTAATAAATAATTGTATCTCTAAATTTTTTCAGTCTTTTAATATCATTTTTGTCGTAAATTCGCCAATTACGCCAATCTCTTTTCGAACGCTTTACTTTTCCTGAATTCTCCCAGCGAATGATTGTTTTGGAAGAAACACCTACGGCCTTTGCGGCCTCCGTAATTGTTAACATACCATCCATCTTACTTCCTCCTTACATTTGGTTGAAAACATCTAAATATCATAAATACCCAACATCCCTTTATTTGACTCTATCGTGGTCTGTCATAGTTTGTCCTAGTATGTCCGTGACTGTCAAAGATTGTCCAATACTATCCTAATACATACTAGTAAGCACTTTTCGTGCCAAAGTCTTAATCTTATTTATTAATCTGACCTAACTATAGCATCTTCAATCGTTAATAAATTTTTTAATTGTTTTAATCATCTTGTTCAATCAATCAATTATGAAAATGATGTTTTTATAGAGCAACACTATAACTCATTGTGCTGTAATATGATAGAAATTAGAAAAAAATTGATATGTAATGTAAAAGAAATTAAATCATAACTTATTTTCTTGTATGGGATTATAATTGTGTTGCTTTTTGTAAACACTTGTGGTTATTTAGTGGCTATTTGACAAATGAGGCTATCCAACAATCAAGCTTCTAACTGAGAAAATTTGTTAAAAGGTTTTTGTCGTGAAGGATGATTTTTTGGGAATTTTTTGAGAATTTTTTAGGAAGGAAAACTATGCAAAAAATGTAATAATTAGCCCTTATAATAATTCTACCATTTTATCAATAGCCTTTTTAGCGCGCTTTCTTATTTCTTCAGGAACTTTTACCTCCTCTTTAAGCTCTTCTAAAGACCAAAGTATTTTTTCCTGGCTGATTCGCTTCATATTCGGACATACTGCTAATTCTGTAGCTGGATAGAATCTCTTACTAGGATTGTCCTTTTGTAATCGATATATAATGCCTACTTCGGTGCCAACAATGAACTCCGTTGCACTGGATTCCTTGACATATTTACACATTTTTCCTGTTGAAAGGGCTTGGTCTGCTAGGTGAATCACTTCGGGGATGCATTCAGGGTGAACAATTACCTCTGCATGAGGATGCTCTCTTACTTTCTTTATTATATCTTGTGGTTGAATCTTAACGTGTGTTGGACAATAACCATCCCAGGAAATGAGCACCCTACCTGTTCTTTTAGAAACAAAATCAGCCAGATACTTGTCTGGCACAAAAATAATTTTGTCGTATTTCTTTAGTTTGCTGACTATCTCTACTGCGTTAGTTGAAGTACAGCAGTAGTCTAATTCAGCTTTTACTTCTGCAGAAGTATTAACATAACCAACTACTACAGCATCTGGGTATTTGGCTTTTAGTCCACGCAAATCCTCAGCTGTTATCATATTGGCCATCGGACAGCCAGCTTTTACATCAGGCATAATTATTTTTTTATCGGGACAGAGAATAGATGCTGTTTCGGCCATAAAATGAACTCCGCAAAAAACTATCACATCGCTCTTACTGCCAGCCGCAATTCTACTCAATTCTAAAGAATCTCCCAAATAGTCAGCTACATCCTGAACATCGGGTGGCTGGTAATTATGGGCTAATATAATAGCGTTATTCTTCTTCTTTAATTCCTTAATCTTGTTGACTAAATTAGACATTTATTCATTCCTTTCGTTAACTCAGAATACACGACAATAGGCTCATAAAACTTTATTTAAAATACTAATCAAGCACCTTTTCAATAATTGCTCCTCCTATAACGATGTCATGATCATAAAATACAACTGACTGCCCCGGGGTCACAGCTGGCTGCAACTGTCTAAATTCCACCTCTACCCTATTATTTGAGATGAATCTTAATCTCGCAGGAGATTGAGGATGATTATAGCGAATAACAGCCTCTACAGCAAGTTTTTTTGTCTTGATTTTAACCAACAAATGTAATTGTTTGGCAATAAATTTTTTAGAAAAAATATCCTTTTTCTCACCCACAATAACCTCGTTATTCTTGACGTCTAACTTTATTACATAGAGAGGTTGGGAGTGAGCAATACCTAAGCCATGTCGCTGTCCAATTGTATAAAGAGCTATTCCTTTATGTTGACCTATTATCTGACCATTGATATTCCTAATCGGGCCGGGATTTAAAACTCTGCTACCTATCTTGTCTATAATAAAATGGCGGTAGTCTCTTGTGGCAATAAAACAGATATCCTGACTTGCTGGTTTATCGGCAACTGAAATTTTATTTTTTCTGGCAATTGCTCTAATTTCCTGCTTTACTAAATCGCCGACCGGAAAAATCACATGCTGCAGCATATGTCTGGGTATGCGATATAGAAAATAGGACTGATCTTTAGTTTTATCTGTAGCTTTTTTTAACAAAAACTCTTTTCTATTATTATCATATATAATTCGAGCGTGATGGCCTGTGGCTAAATAATTACAACCTAATGCCTTGGCCTTCTGCCATAAAACATTAAATTTCAGATATTGATTACAGCGAATGCAAGGATTTGGCGTGTTAGCCCTTAAATATTGGTTTAAAAAATCTCTAATTACATACTGCTTAAGATACATTCCAAAGGACATTGTGTAGTGTGGTATGCCCAAGCTCTCTGCTACTGTTTTGGCGTCTTTGATTCCGGATTCACTGCAACAGGATGGCCGATTACCTTCGCGATCGCTAAGACCAAAACACATTGTGGCCCCTATAACCTCATAACCTTTCTTTTTTAATAAATAGGCTGCGACGGATGAATCAACCCCTCCACTCATTGCAACTAATACCTTATTATCCCGTGACATGTTCGATTGCATCATAAGTAATATCAGTTATTTTTTTTAGGTCTCTGAGTTCAATAGATAAAGGTGGCATCAAGACGATAACATTACCCAATGGGCGAAGAATTAATCCTTTCGTTCTTACGTACTCACATACCCGAATTCCGATTTTATCTTCCCAAGAAAATTCTTGTTTGGTTGTTTTATCTTTAACAAGCTCTATGCCAACGATAAGGCCCTTCTGCCTGATATCACCGACGCAAGATAGCTCCTTAAACCTTTTAAGCTGATTTTCCAAAAACTCGATTTTTTGTTTGACCCTTTTTAGCACATCTTCTTTTCTAAAAATCTCCAGTGATTCTCTAGCTACGGCACAAGCCAAAGGATTTGCAGTATAGGAGTGACCGTGGAAAAAAGTTTTCTTTTCAGAATAGTTCCCTAAAAATTGTCTATAGATATCTTCCTTTGTCAACGTAGCTGCTAAGGGAAGGTAGCCAGCACTTAAACCTTTAGAAAGACAAATTATATCGGGGGTGACATCTTCATGCTCACAAGCAAACATTTTACCTGTTCGCCCAAAGCCCACTGCTACTTCATCGGCGATTAATAAAATTCCGTATCTATCGCAGAGTTGCCGCATCTGCCTTAGGATACCCTGAGGCCATACAATTATACCACCTGCACATTGAACAATTGGTTCAACAATTAAAGCACATACTTGCTTATGATATCTCTCTAATGTATCTTTTAAAGAATCCAGACATTGAAGTCTGCATGCAGGATAGACCTTCTCCTTTGGACAACGATAACAATATGGCGCTTCTACCTTAAAAGAACTAAACAATAGCGGACGAAAAATCTTATGAAATAAATCTATCCCCCCAACGCTAACGCTACCTATTGTATCGCCATGATAGGAATAATTAAGGTAAATAAATTTAGTTTTCTCCTGATAATTTCTATACTGCCAATAGGCAAAAGCCATCTTAAGGGCAATCTCAACACTTGTAGAGCCATCGTCGGAAAAAAATACCTTAGTAAGACCTTTTGGAGCAATATCAATTAGCTGCTTTGCCAATTTTATTGCCGGCACATGGGATAAACCTAAAAATGTTGAATGGGCAACTTTATCGACCTGCTCCTTTAAGGCCAAATCGAGTTCTTTTTTTCGATGACCGTGAATGTTAACCCATAAAGAAGATACGCCATCTAAAAACCATCTGCCTTTAACATCTTGCAGATACGAACCTCTGGCTTGTTTAATTATCAAAGGCTGTTGACTTAACCAATCTTTCATCTGGGTAAAAGGATGCCAAATATAGCGTTTATCTAAATTCTCTAACGCCTTTGCCTCTAAAACGCTGCTATCTTCTTTATTTAACTTCTTGATGATTAATTCTAATCTAATATATTTGTTGGCCTGTCTCAATAAATCACCAAACTCTTGCCGTTCTACAGAAAGATTTTTAATAAAAGCGATGCTGCCTAAATTATCAACATTGGCTAACTTACAAATCGTCTCGGGATTAGTCTTTTTTGATAAATCTTTTTTTGTATCTAGATTATTAAAAATCACCCCTAAAATCTCAATGCCAAAATATTCGGCCTGTTTCAAAGTAAGTAAGGTATGATTGATAGTGCCTAAAGAATTTCTTGAGACAACCACAATGGGAATAGCTAAATCCCTAACCAAATCGGCAACAAAGTAATCCCGTCGAATGGGAACGAAAAGACCCCCTATCCCTTCGACTAATAGAAGATCGTGTCTATTTTCCAGTTCTTTAAAACTCTTAATAATTCTGGATATTGAAATCTTATTTTTAAATGCATCATAAGCAGATAGGGGTAGCTGGGAACGGTATAAGGTAATTAACCCTTTTTCATCTTTTGTCTGACTTGCCTTAATAAGAAATTCTGTATCAAAAGATATCAATCTGTTTTTTGATTTAACAACGCCTGTGGCGATTGGTTTCATCACCCCAACATCAATTCCTCTTTCTCTAAACAAAAGTGCCAAAGCACAGCTAACAACAGTCTTTCCAACACCGGTATCTGTTCCAGTAATAAAGAGTGCTTTTCTTCTCATTGCTTTATTGCCTCAACAAAAAATACCTCAAAGGTAGCATAGATATTGCCATTATTGCGAAAATTAGATTCATAATAATTACTCATTTCTGAAATTAACGCCCGTCCATATAATCCTGCTTTCTTTAAATTGCTGTATCTATTTGCACCGATATTCTTCAACCAATTGAGCAGATCTTTTAATTTAGGATAAAATTCCAAATATATTTTTTTCTCAGATCTTATGACTATAAACCCTGCTTCGACCAATATTTTCAGGATATCTTGACTGCTATAAATACTTTTGAGTTGATTTTTTAGGTTATTAGGTAAAACAAAATTTAAAGATTCTCGTAACTCCTTTAATGTATTTTGGGTAAAAACAGTAAAACAAAATCTACCATTTTTATGTAAAACCCTGTTTACCTCTTGAAACGCCGAACCTAAATCATCAACCCATTGATAAGCTAAGTTAGAGACAGCCAGATCAATAGTTTTATCTTTTATACTGATACACTCTGCCTGACTCTGAATATAGTAAATTCTGTTATCTTTATTTTTAGCCATCCCTAACATTCCAAGAGCAAAATCAATTCCAATGATATTTTTATCACCAAATACTTCTTTTAATCTCCGGCATAGAAAACCTGTCCCGCAACCAATATCTAAAATAAAACTAGTATCCCCCGTTGAATCTAACCATTGCAGAAATTCATTGGCAATGCGTCTTTGCAATCCAGAATGATAATAATAAGTAGGGGCGGCTTTAGAAAATCTATTTTGCAAATTCAGGTTCATTGCTATTGACCAAAAAATTATTCAAAGTTTGATTAAAATCTTCGCGATACATTAAAAAAGGCAAATGACCACCATCAAAGACTTTTAGATAGGAATT
>Ga0272448_1003240_pt1 | contig 19561 bp, 17 predicted proteins | sample YNPCB0191_FD_202220 | JGI IMG/M metagenome (GOLD analysis project Ga0272448, IMG submission 202220) | Hot spring sediment microbial communities from Yellowstone National Park, WY, United States - YNP-CB-019-1 | ecosystem: Environmental > Aquatic > Thermal springs > Hot (42-90C) > Sediment... | reverse complement strand
CAGCATCTTGGCGCTCAACCTTGGCCTGTTGATCATCCAAGAGACAGGGCAAGGGCAAATGAAATGGGAATACCATTTGACGCTACCTTTAAAACTAATATGCTTGGAACTTATTATCTTATGCAATCAGCAGTCGCAGAAGGAGTGAAAGTCGTTGTGATGGCTGGGAGTAACTGTGCTTTGGGACATGGTTTCCGAATTAGCAATACACCATTCCCAATCCATTATCTACCAATAGACGAAAATCATCCAACTTATCCAGAGGATTCATACAGTTATTCTAAACGCGCTGGCGAAGAATTGTTGGCAAGTTATACACGTGCTTTTGGTATCAGAACATATATCACACGTCCAGCAGGTATCACACCAGAAGAACGTCGGATAAATATGGCGAAAAATGCGACAAAAGCAAGCGGTTGGACTGACTGGATGTGGTGTTGGGTAGGAAGTGAAGACGTCGCCAGTGCGCATCGGTTGTTGATGGAAAACGCCGATAATTTGCCACCACATGACGTATTCTTTTTGAATGCTGATGATACAACTGCTTTGGAGCCATCAAGGGAATTAGTAGAGAGATTTAGACCTGATTTATTGCCTTTGTTTATCGCTGGATATATGAGCGGGCATCAATCGTTTCTTAGTAATGCTAAATTGAAACGTGCAGTCGGTTGGGAACATAAGACAAGTTGGAGGAAGTGATAATGGATAAGGTGCGTATAGGTGTCGTCGGAGCTGGTAGCATATCTGTTAGAGGGATATTGCCCCATCTTGCACAAGAGGATATAAAAGATAGAGTTATTATGACCGCTGTCTGTGACCCTGTCCCAGGACGAGCAAAAGCAGCATCAGAAAAATTTAATATTCCTTATGCTTATGAGGATTATGAGGAGCTTTTGGATTCGGGAAATGTTGATGCTGTAACTTTGGCTTCTCCGATCGGTTTACATTATGAGCAGGGAAAGATGGCTATTCAACGAGGAATCCATGTCCACTTTAATAAGACGATGACGACAACCGTAGATGAGGCAGATGAACTTATAGAGTTAGCTAATCAGAAAAACGTCAAATTAGTCGCATGCCCCGGACAAATGCTAAGACCGCTTTATCAAGAGATGAAGCGTTTAGTTTTAGATGGTACTTTGGGAACTTTGACTTGGTCAGCAACTGGCGCTGCTTTTGGGCAATATCACGAAAACGAATCTGTAAGACAAGGCGATGATGTGTTGACTAACATCAATCCAGCATGGTATTTTCGCCGACCGGGTGGAGGTCCTCTTTATGATATGACTGTCTACGGACTACACGCATTAACAGGCATTTTAGGACCTGCAAAACGCGTAACCGCATTCTCAGGGATAAGAATACATGAGCGCGAGTTCAGAGGAGAGAAACTTCCAACTGATATGGACGATAATACGTTTATGGTATTAGATTTTGGCGACTCATTATTCGCTTTTGTCTATGGTTCTGCATCAGGAGCTTTACCAGATACTTGGAGTCCGATTATCTTTGGAACTAAGGGTGTTATAAGCGGAAAAAATCTTAATGGCAAGCCGATAGACTATCCGGGGCGAGAGATAGCAGAAAAAGAAGGCGAGCTTGCCCTGCTTCCACATGTGATAGGTCCACATCGCAAGATTCAAGAAGCACATGTATTTGAGGATATAATGCAGATGGTAGATTGGATACTTTATGACAAACCAACCATCGTTACAGCAGAACATGCCCGTCATGTCATTGAAATATTTGACTGTGCCTATCGTTCTGCACAAACAGGACAAGCCCAAGTTTTAAGGACAACGTTTTAGGTAAGAATATTAGGCAGGAATAATCACTCTTGGGGAATTTTAATCTTTATCTGTTCGCCTGTCTTTATCTTATATCTCATATTATCTTTGTTTAAAACAACTTCTCCATTATTTATCTCTAACACTCTCATTCCTGATATTGTGTCACCAATATAAAGTGTCCTATTCGCACCATCTTCATTAAAGAAAGCCATGCTTCCAACTATGACACCGTTAAGGCGAATTGTAACCTCTTTTGGTGGTTTCTCAACCTTTGGCGGTTCGGGCTTATTTTCTTCCTTCTTTTCCTCAGATTTCTCCGGTGTTGTTTTCGGATTATTTTTGGATTGATCAGAGATTAACGGAATAAAAGGATTTTCTCTTGTGTAAGAGAGCGACCTCGGTTTTTCCGACGATGTGACAGGGTCATCATTTTTCGCCTTAACATCATCTTTCTGAGTAGGATTATTTATCGGATTTTGAGTTTTTGATTCCTCTTTGGATTTCGCCTTTACAACTTGGGCAGACTTAACCCTCTTTGGTTTCACTTTTATGAGATCACAACCACTTGTAACAAAAATTAAAGCTATTGACAAAAATACTATCATTAATTTTAGTTTCATATACATCTTTCCTAATCATAAGATAGCCGAAAACACCCTACTCAGTCTTCTTTATTATATATCCATCAGTCCAAGGTAATTCCTTTTTCATCGTGTCCCCAAACTTCATAGCTTCCTCTTTTGTCTTAAATCTTCCTACATAGATACTTCTTATATAGGGAGAGGAAGGTTCGGTAGAGGTCTCATATTTTATCCATGGATCATATTTTTTAGCTTTCATTAATTCAGTGATCTCTTTAGCATTTTCTTCGGATTTAAAAACACCCAATTGAATGCTATAAACTTCACCCTTTGGCTTTATAGTTTGCTTTACACTTGACTTAGCAATTGTTTTAGCCACTTTTTTGACCGGTTTATTAGCAGTGGCAGTATCTTTAGCTGTGTCCTTCTCTTGAACTGCCGATGCCACAATTTTAGCCGTCGATTCCGTTTGCTGTTTTTGCTGTTGTTCTGCCAAAGCTATCATCTTCATTACCGTTTGCTTGGTTGACTCGTTTATCTTAACATTTGCTGACGGTTGTGACATCTGATCCATTACCAATACTTCTATTGGTAACGATTTCAAATTCGTATTAGTATGAATCAGATTCAATTGGAACTTTGTCTCAACTTGATTTGGGTCCTTTGACGACTTAGCAACATTAAACTCACTTATAACCATAAGTTGCTTAAATCTTTCTAAATAATCAAAAAGATTTATTATATTACTATATCTCCCTCTTATGCTTACCGATACAGGCATTTCTGATATTCCCGCAAGTATAGCTTGCTCTTTCTTTTCCTCTTCGGTAAGTTTGCTTGTTTCTCGCAGTCTTGTCTTATCAACATTTGTCTGATTAGATTTTGCTGGCTCAGCTATAGACCTTGAATCTTTTGGGGCTAATGATGTTATGCTGTTTCCTGTATTTTTAGATATGTCTGGAAGATTTTCAAGCCAGTCATCAGCTTCAATCTTAGAAAAAAGAAACCTCTGAGCAGAGTTAAATTTTGTCCTTAAAGCCACATACTCATTAAGAAGCATATCTCTACGATTTATAATTCGCTTGTTTTCCTCTTGTTGAGAATGATAACGCGCCTGTGCAGAAGAATAACGATCTATCTCTGGCGCCAAAACAAACTTATAAAGTGCAACTGCGAGGAGTATTACTAAAGCTATACCAGCTAAATAGATTATCGTTCTGTCTCGTTTGCTCAGATCAGATAGTTCCATCACTCTTTGCACCTCCTCCCATCTTTTCTGTCTTTACTCCACATTGTATTTCAAATCTTTCTACTGATTGCCCAGAAAGCTCTGTCGTTTGTATTTGTATTAATTTCACAGGATCAAAAAATGGTGATTCTATAAGCGAACGTCTAAAATCAAATACGGTATCGTAAGATAGGGCATATCCACTGAAAACGACATTTTTATCCTCTTGCCATCTGAGGTTAGTCAGCCATAAAGTGCTAGGAACTAATGCCCTTATCTCCTCTAAAAGTCTTGCACAATTTGCCCATTTTATGGAGTTCATAGCTACATCGGTTATTTCAATTCTGGCTTTTAATTGGGATATGCTCTCCTCTAAAGCAGATAATTCCGCCTGATTCGGAATCTCTGACATTACCTCTTGCTTCAAAACTATGATCTTATTTTCAACAGAATTTGTCATCACTTTCAAAATAACAGTTCCAGTAATAAAAATCAATACAACAGAGACCAAAGTTAAAGCAAGTGCGGTTAGCTTAGCTCTAACACGGGATATTTTAACCTCTTTTTTACCGGGAACAAGGTTGATAGAGATGTTCTCTCTGCCAACGAAATCGTGTAAAGCAGAACCGATAGCAGAAAAAACCGAAAGGGTATTATCCCTTACTTGATCTCCGAATTGTGCCAATACTTCAACAGGCAAAGCTGGCTCTGTGACAGTTATATTAATTTTTGATCTTAAATTATCTATTAAATCAAAATTTTCCAATCTATTCGTAAATACTACAATCTCGCTAATGTCCGCTTCTCCTGGGAATGTCTTACCGTAATAATCTATTGACGACCTGATCTCTATTAAAAGCTCGGTTAAATCTTTGGTTAATTCCAATTCCTTTCTGCCGATCTCTATATCATGCACAAATTTTATTGTCTTATCACGCAAAATAGCGATCATGCCATGTTCTTCTTCAATAATGATCAACATACTGGTTTTGTTATCTTGACTTGGCTGAACAAAATTTGAGTATGCTCTAATTATTGATAGCGGTATGATTTCTATTGACGATAAACTATAATTTACCGCTTTCATTATTGATAAATATGTGTTGACTAATGGCTCAGGGACAACGACAAATAAAACATCCATTCTTTCTGCTGAGCCGATGTTATATCGCCTGACTATATGGAAATCCAAAGACGGTTTCTCACCTGCTAATATGGCATAATCCTCTACTTCACTCGTAAGGGACTCTTGCATTTCTTCCATTGACATAGACGGCATCTGTATTAGACGGGTATTAGCTAACTTGCCTTCTATTGACAACGATATTCGTTTGGAGCTTTTTCCGCCATTTGTGGATAATATATCACGGACAATTTCCGTCACAAAATCGGGATTTTCAATAACATTAGCGATGACTTTATCATCTGCAATCTCCTTGATTTCAATTTTATTGAATTCCAAATCGGTAGCGGAATTTATATTAACGTCCACCATGACCATTTGCTTGGCATGGATAGACATTCCAATAGACCTTTTTTTCCCTGCTCGCATTTACATTACAACTCCTTCCACGAGGTAACCAAAACTGCATACGGACCTGATCCATATATTTTAATATTGGCAACGATAGTGCGAGAAGAATTAGTTCCTATAGTCCCTGTTGACTTAATTTCTCGTTCCATTTTCACAGGATCAGTTTCAGTTATTGTAAACGTATATTTTCCTGGTCCACATGATATATTTGTAAGCCCTGATAAATTATCAGGATTTATTCTTTGCCGTAATATTGCATGATTTATCCCTGCTTCGGCTATATAAAGTGCCTGAAGGTCTTTTATATAATTATCTGATATTTGAGCGTTAACGGCGACCATCTCAAACGCGCTTAAAGTCAACAATAAAAGTAAAGTCATAATTATAAGAGACAAGATCAACGCAACGCCTTTTTCACTTTTTTTATTGATCCTATACATCCGAAACATCACCTATTTACTTCCAAGTCTCCGGAAGATTATTTTCATCAGCGGGGATATAATAAATTGTCAAACTATTATTCGGGATCTTAGTATCTCCAACTACTCCCATACCATATAAAGCGCCCACTACTGTTAGACTACTTTTAAAAACTATGTTACCCTCATTAGGATCACTTGCGTATATAGTGCCAGCTAATATATTATTTGGTGTTATTGAAATATTTCCTTGGACTTCTATATATATAAGAGAAGCTATTTCTCTATGTGATGGATTATTTATGTCTATTGGAGAACCGTCTATTGTCATATTAATTCCATTGCCCTTATCATCAAAGTTCCCAGCAATAAATATCCGAATTCCACTGCTGATATTTTTTATATCAATAGTCATTTGACCAGTTACATTATTAAAATAGTATTCACCATTGGACAATTGGAGTGTTCCTCCTTTGCCTTCTATATCTCCATAGGTTCCTGGGTTTGGAGCAAATACCTCTTTATTATTAATTTTTTGGGTTCCTGTGCCAGGAGTGAATGGATAAGGCTTTGGAAGAGTGTTCCAAAAATACTCATCTAACACCTCATGTACTTGGTTTCCACCGCCTGCCGTATAGTTCTCAGGGGACAGCGTTCCTGGGTAAGCGTAATTTAAACTACCAGTAATGGTTGTTTTGTTTACCGTAACGTTGCCACCGCTAAAAACATCGCCATATATAGCATCATTATTGCTTAAATCTATATCTCCTTTAGCAAAAACGCTACCGTATAATGTCAAATTATTAAAAATCATTCCAGGAGCAAAAGACCCAACATTGGCTGGGGGGTTATTGGGTTCTGGATAGCTTCCAATCCATAAATTGTTTTTTATTTGAAATCCGTTAAAACCAAAAAGAGCATAATTCTGGAGCTTAATTTTATCCTTTTCCTCTCCACTATCATCGTCTGAAAGGCTTTCGGTAAGGACAGCAACTTGACTACTAACCGGCAAGCTAATACCGCTTCCAGCTTCTTTCGCTTCCATATCTATCCTAATTAATCTTATTTTATCTTTATCTTCTGGATTTGTTCCTAAATCCTTCAATATAGTTTTACCAGTGCCATCATTCGCATAACCAAAATACTTAAACTCTAATTTTGTTATAGGACCAGCCAATCTCTCAGTAGTTACTGCGTTTCCAAACTCCAGGTAGTTGTTATTAAACTGAAAAACCTTGTCAGTTTTGTTAGCATCTTTGAATCGTATATAGTCATTTTTTCCACTTATAGGATTTATGACACTCACGATTTGTGTTGCCTGTTTAAGTTCACGAGTCATTTTGTCTAAACCAGTGACCGCGTTTTGTAACAGTTCTGTATGGGTATTCTCTGTCTCCCAAACATCTATGCCAGTCTGCATGTTTGAAACAAGAGCAGTGCCGATCAAAGATAATATGACTAAAGCGATCATAAGTTCTATTAACGTAATACCTTTTTTTGCACCGTTGGTAATCTTTTTCATTTGAACTCCCCCTTTAGTTATTATTAAAATTTTTAATACCTTCTTGATATCTTTGTATAAAGCTCGGTTTTCTCTTCTCCTGAATTCGGGTTATTATTTCCATTCCTATCATACCAAACCGTGATCTTGATCTGTTTGAATTCTGGATCGCCATCATCTTCAATAATATATTTAAATCCGTTATCCGGAGATAAAAATGCTTTTGCTGTTTCGCTATAATCTCTTTCATAATCTGCAAATATTAATGTCTTGATTTCTTCCATCTTTAGCTGTGCAAGAAACGCTGTCCTATTAATATACTCAATATCAACATTGCTACCAAGCGATTTGGTTATCACCCCCGAAAGTGGAACTAACGCTATCACCAATACTATAACTGATATTAATATCTCTATTAAGGTAAATCCGTGTTCTTTACCTTTTTGGGAAAAGGAGATAAAGGGAGATTTGATTTCCCTCAATAAGATTTTATCATATCTCTTAACTTCCACTTAAATGCACCATCCCTGTGCTTCCAATAACATTAACAGTCATTGTGTATTCATCTTTTGATACTATAAGATTGCCGTTACTAGAAGCACTTCCTATTTTTTGATAAGTAAATGTCGTTGGCGTTGCTTTACATTCAATCTGATGTGGATAGTTATATTCCTTTATTTTAGTTCCATCATCATACATAATAACATATTTAGTTGGATTTGTAAAATCAACAATGATATTTTTACCATCAGTCACTGCCTTAGTTCTTGCATATCTCATATCATCTATGATCTGTCTTGACACTGTGCGAACCCTTGCACCTGTGGAATTTAGGCTTGGTATCGCCATAAGGACGACTATGCTTATTATTATAATCGTCAAAAGTGCTTCTATAAGTGTAAACCCTTTTTTTAATTTTCTATCTTTATATAACATATTGCATCACATCTTAATTTTACTACTTGTTGACAATCTTGACAACATCAAATATCGGCATATATATCGCCGCAGCGATCATAGCAACTACAAGTCCTATAATAACTGTCAGGGCAGGTTCTACCCTTGTTATTAGACGTTTGACAACCGCATCAACCTCGCGATCAAGATATTTGGCGCTTTTCTCTAACGCAAGCGACAACGAGCCAGTTTCCTCTCCTACCGAGATCATCTGCATCACGATTACGGGAAACATCTTGCTTGCGGATAAGGCTTCTCTTATCCTTCCACCAGCGGTCACACTTAACCTGGCGGTATCTATGATACGACTAATGATCTTATTATTCGCTACATCTTGCGCCACTTCAAGGGACTGTATGATCGGAACTCCACTCGCCTGAAGTGAGCTAAAAACATAAACAAACCTTGATATAGCAGTTTTCTTATAAAGATCGCCGAATACTGGCATCCCTAACTTGATCCTGTCTATTAATGCTGAATCAGACCGCTTTATCATATAATACATAAGAATAAAAAGACCAACAACAAGCGGTATAGACCACCAGTAACTCAATAGAAAACGACTAGCCTTGACAAACATAACTGTTACTGTTGGCAATTCAATTTTTAATGAATCGTATATCCTAGCAAAACGCGGGATAATATAGACTAATATGAATATAATAACAATAAAACATGCGACAGCAACAAGTTTAGGATATGCCATTGCTGACCTTATCTTTTGTTTAGTCTCCTGTTCTTTATCAAGGTTATCAGCTATTTGACGAAGCGATTTTGGCAAAGTTCCGCTTACTTCTCCTGCCTTAACCAAGCTTATGAATAATTTTGAGAATACATTCGGATGTTTTTCAAGGGCAGTTCCTACGCTTGCCCCGTTCTCTATATCTTGCCTTATCGTATTTATGACATCTCTAAGTTTCGGATTTTTGCATTGCTCAATTAACGCATTTAAGCATTGGCTTATGGATAGACCAGCTTCTATCATTATAGCGAATTGCTCAGCAAATTCCGCTATCTCCCGACTAGTGATCCTACTAAAAAATGGGATGCTTACCTCTCTTTCTCGCATCTGTTTAATAGATACCGCAAAAAGAGAGTCACGTTTTAATCGTGTTCTGAGAGTAGTCTTATCAGGGACTTCCATTACCCCTCTATGTATTATCCCGTTTATATCCTTTGCAACATAGCTAAATCTTGGCATATTATCTACCCTTTTCCATCTGCTTTTGTTATTAAGTTTCGCTTTAATCCATGAGTTAACCAAATAGCTAATTTTAACAAATTAATGAATTTACTTTTAATAACATCTAATATCAAAAATATATTTCCTATTCTTCTTCTCCTAAATATATAACCCTATGCACTTCTTCAACGGTAGTGACGCCTTGCAATATCTTTTCTCTGCCTGCATCACTAAGCGTTTTCATTCCCTTTTTAATCGCAAGCTGTCTGATCTCGCTGGCAGAGGCATGCGATAACACTATTTTTCTTACATCCTCGTCAATTTCAAAGATTTCAAATACACCTATACGCCCTCCATAACCTGTGCTATGACACATCGGACACCCTTTGCCCCTAAACAGCTTTATATCACTGTCCTTTGGTAACCTCATCAACTCCAACTCCTCATCAGTTGGCGTATAAGCTTCTTTACAATCGTTACAGATAGACCTGACAAGCCTTTGAGCAACTATACCTCTGACCGTTGATGTGATTAAAAACGGCGGAACGCCTATATCTACCAATCGTATGACTGCACTGGGGGCATCGTTGGTATGGAGTGTGCTTAAAACTAAGTGACCAGTAAGGGCTGATTGTATGGCTATTTCTGCTGTCTCATAATCTCGTATCTCTCCGATCATTATAATATCAGGGTCTTGACGAACTATCGTTCGCAGGGCGTTGGCAAAATCAAAGTTTATATAAGGGTTAATTTGTATCTGACTTATATTGTCCAGTTGATATTCAACTGGGTTCTCCACTGTGACGATATTGCTTCCTTCTGCATCAAGCCTGCTCAGTGCAGAATAAAGCGTTGTCGTCTTACCACTACCAGTAGGACCGGTTACTAATATTATCCCGTGTGGATGAGCTATGAATGACTCAAATATCCTAAACTGATCGGGCAACATCCCTAATTTTTCAAGACCGATCAGCATGCCCTCTTGGTCAAGTATTCTTATGACGACTTTCTCGCCTTTGACCGTCAGGACAGTTGAGATACGAAGATCAACTAATCTACCATTGGCACTTATGCTGATATGACCATCTTGTGGACGTCTACGTTCTGCGATGTCCATATCTGCAAGTAGCTTTATTCTTGAAACGACTGATGGTTCTATACTTTTCGGAACTGTCGCAACACTCTGCAATATACCGTTTATCCTATAACGGACTCGCATCTCTGGATACTGCGGTTCCAGGTGAATATCGCTTGCCCCTTCGCTTACTGCACTTCGTATAATGTTATTTACTAATGATATAACGGGAGCTTCATCTGTATCTACTACTGTATCCTGAGCTACTCCTAAGGAACCTCTTGACTCAGAAAGGCTACTAAAGGTCATATCTATTATCGTTTGTGTTGTCCGTTGATCAGAGCGAAGGACTGCCTTTATAACAGCAGTAAGCTCGTCTTCTGGAACAATGACAGGCTTTATCCGCATGCCTGTTAGTGACCTTATTTCGTCTATACCGGGGAGGTTTACTGGTTCCGTAGTTGCTACATAAAGCTGGTTAGCATCTATCTTGAAGGGCAACATTTTTAGCCGACGGATAAGCTCCTCTGGGAGCATCTGTGCGACTAAAATATTCACTTTTTGGTCATTTAAGAGGATGTTGGCATCGGTTCCCATGCTACTCCGCCTTCGGTTTAATTAAGAGAAACACATTATAAAAGTTATAAAAGTCTCCCTTTGGAAAAGGGAGATTTAGAGGGATTTTATAAGGTTAAAATAATCTCAAATCTATCTTTGTCTTGAAATCTTATCTTGAAATCCCCCTTTATCCCATACGCATTAAGTTGAGGATTTTTAACCCCGAAGGGGTGATATATTTATAGAAAACACATAAATAAAAAATCTTTTAGCTCCGTCAGGAGCGACATATAACCTTTAACCTTTTTCCCCATCATATTTCGCTCCGCTTCCGCTTTGTATTTTGATGTTTATCGTTTCTATAAATATGGCGCCCCTTTGGGGCTAAAAACAACATTATTAAAAATAACGTTTTTCCCTTAACTTAATGGCTACGCCCTTGATCCCCCTTTTTCAAAGGGGGAAACTCAAAGTCTCCCTTTTATAAAGGGAGATTTAGAGGGATTTTCCTAGATAATTCAAATGGATTCCTGCTTCCGCAGGAATGACAGATACACGCACAGTGTCATTCCCGCGCAAGCGGGAATCCAAAAAATCATAACAAAGAAATGGATTCCTGATGCAGTTTACCCCAAGCAAAAGCTGGGGCAGGAATGACAATAATATTACCTTTTTAAAGGGGGAAATTAAGGAGTTCATGGTTTTTTCGCATATATAAGACATTTTTTATATCTCATTTTGCCTTTATATGTCATTTTGTCTTTATATGTCATTTTGAGCGGAGCGAAAAATCCCATAATTATTGTAGAGACTCTTCACCTCATATAGCTAAAAACCATGAACCTATCCTACCCGCTAAGTTACCCCCAAATCTGAACTTTTGGATTATGATCCCGAACCGCCCGGAGTCGTAGGATGAGAAAGACTGCCATGTTTGTTGCATTTAGCTTCATATTCTCCAATTACACTTGTTCCCACCGCCGAGTATTTTCCTCCTGACGGGCACTCGGGGTTCCCTGCATCTGACACCACAGCTTCAAAATCAACATTAGGATCAAATGGGGTTGTAGGATGTTCTAAAACCCACTTTTTTATCGCTGCGTTAAGTGTTGATAAATGAGACTGACATGTAGCTTGTGCGGTTGCCTCTCTGACGCCTAAGAACCTTGCGACACCCAGAGCAGCTAAAATTGCGACGATGATAACGACGATCAAAGCCTCAATTAGTGTAAATCCTTTTTCCTTTTTTGAAAACTTCTTCATTTTTAAACCCCTTTCCTATAAATAAGAGAAAAGTTTGTGAAAAATAAGAACATAAATAAACAACAATAATGACTACTACCAATGGGTTTATGAGTCGCTCTAAATTGTCCTTTCCTAAAAGGTAATCTTCCAAAAAGGGAGACTTTCAACTGCCCCACATTGGTTTTTGTCATATATCCGCCAGAGCGTCTGGCAAATACCCGAGAAACTTCCTTCCCAAAACGCTCTAAGATCTTGAGCGAAAAATATGCCAAGTTCAATTTTCAGGCGAAAAATTAACTTTATGGATCGCTGTTGATGCAATAAATTCTTTGCTTTACGGGGTTGAATAATATATGGGAATTTTTTGTGATTTATATTAAGATTAAATGGTGAAATTTTGGTTTTTCTGTTTAATTTTGCAACAACGAAACAATTTTATACACATTTTGCTGTTTAGGAAAGGCACAGTGTATGTGGGTATAAAAGTCTCCCTTTTGTAAAAGGTCCATAAAGTCTCCCTTTGGAAAAGGGAGATTTAGAGGGATTTTCCTAGATAATCCAAATGGATTCCTGCTGCAGTTTACCCCAAGCGAAAGCTGGGGCAGGAATGACAATAATATTTCCTTTTTATCTTTATCTTGAAATCCCCCTTGATCCCCCTTTTTCAAAGGGGGAAATTAAGGAAGACCCTTTTTCAAAGGGGGAAATTAAGGAAGACCCTTTTTCAAAGGGGGAAACTCAAAGTCTCCCTTTTGTAAAAGGGAGATTTAGAGGGATTTTCCTAGATAATCCAAATGGATTCCTGCTGCAGTTTACCCCAAGCGAAAGCTGGGGCAGGAATGACGGAAAGACGATAAAGACCCTTCACTTCGTTCAGGGTGACATATAAATATCTTTTTACGCATAAATGTCATTTTGATAGAGTAGAGAAATCTCAATAAATGAAAACCAAAAAGTCTCCATTTTTCAAAGGGGTATTTAGAGACATACGCATTAAGTTGAGGATTTTTAACCCCGAAGGGGTGATATATTTATAGAAAACACATAAATAAAAAATCTTTTAGCTCCGTCAGGAGCGACATATAACCTTTAACCTTTTTCCCCATCATATTTCGCTCCGCTTCCGCTTTGTATTTTAATGTTTATCGTTTCTATAAACGCCCCTTTGGGGCTAAAAACAACATTATTAAAAATAACGTTTTTCCCTTAACTTAATGGCTATGCCCTTGATCCCCATTTTTCAAAGGGGGAAATCAAGGATTTTATAATTTTATATATATTCGTTAAGCTACTATCTTATTTCATAACATCTTTTTCTACATCAGCAAGATAGACTCTTTCACCGCCGAGCCTTGCTGAGCGATGGACAGCTGCTTCAAACAATAACTCGTTCCAAGCTGCTTCGCCGTCTGCGGGGAAAGGCTCATTCGCTATCATTGCCTTTATAACTGCATCAGCCATCCTCGCGAATGATTCGCCATATTCCTGTCTTCCTTCTTCCACTACCCAACGTTCTTCAAGCTCAGCGCTATATGATTTATGTCTTCGGTAAGAGCCTTCAAGCCCTTTTGCTTCTGCATAGCATTTGTCGCCGACGATCATAATGCAGATCGGTCCGTCGTCCCAGCCCCATGAATCAGCGCCAGTGAGTTCGCCATCTACGCCGTTTGCCCATTTCATATGGATTAGACGATGCCATCCACCCGGCTTGTTTGGATCGCCGAGGACGCTTACCCATTCAGGCAATCCCATAGTCCATAATATCTGATCTATAATGTGCGACCAGCAGGCAAAATGCGCTCTTGCACGGACAAATTGAATCTGACCGAGTTTCCCGCTAACCGCATCATCATGAAGCATTTTGAAGTGACGGAAGAACCTATAATTATAGTCAATGCCGAACTTGACGCCTGATTTACGCCACTCTTTTATAGCAGGAGCAGCTATTTCCGCATCACTTTCTTTTACTCGGTGTTGTCCTTCAAGCCCACACAACGGCTTTTCTGTGAATACGTTTCTACCAGCAGAGATTATCTGTCTTAACGGCGGAATACGTCTTGTCTCATTTGTTATTAAAAGCACTAATTCCGCATCACAATTGGCTAAAAGCTCATCTATTGATGGGTATCCCGGGACTTTGAATTCTTCTTTTGCCTTAGCAAGCAAATCAGGAACCATATCGCAAACTGCGACGACTTGCGCATCTGGATGATTATTGAAGTTCCTTCCGTGCATTATGCCCATACCTGCACCGCTTACAAGCGCACATTTAACCATGATCTATCTCCTTTTTTCCTTTGTTATTATTAAAATCAGCTTTTCCAGTGATATTGAAACGTTCAAAATTTAACATAATTAATGATCATTGTCAATAACGATCCTTCTCTGATTCACCCTCAGTTTTTTACACCTCGTAAAAATACACCCGACAATTCCAAGAGCTATATGAAACCAATAAATACTCATTGGATAAAGCAAAACGTCATTCCTGCGGAAGCAGGAATCCATTCCTTTGTTACAACTTCTCTGGATTCCCGCTTGCGCGGGAATGACAAATGTGGAGCATTTTAATTTTAATGAATATAAAGATATAGAAAATACTTATAAAGATATGCTATTTTTTGTTTATTTTTCAAGAGTTTCTTACATATCTATCATTTAAACACATATCATTTTTGTATCCTTTAAAAACTGAGGGTGAATCAGCGATCCTTCTAACTTTCATGCTTTTTCCTTAATTGTTCAAACCATTGGTGCATTTCTTGTTCTCTTTGCTTTAATTCTGGCGGAACTTCTGTTGAGACCGCCAATTTTGCGGTTGCTCCTCCATCAACGGTGATGTTTATGCCAGTTACAAATCTTGATTCGTCAGATGCAAGATATACCGCACAATATCCGATGTCCTCAGGCGTCCCAGCGATAGGCAAAGGTTGTGCATGTTTCTGTCGCTCATAAGGAAGATCGCCAAATTTTTGTTTATATTCCTCTACATATTCTTTGCCAAACCTTTTGGCGATCATCTCTTCTGGTTCACGGACAAAGATTGATCCGGGTGATATTGAGTTAATTCTTATCATATAAGGGGCAAGCTCAACAGCTAAGGCTCTTGTCCCTGCGACAATACCGCCTTTGCTTGCAGCGTAAACTGACCCTCTATTCCACGAGTTCCAAGCATGAACAGATGCTATGTTGATTATAGACCCTCCGCCAATCTTTTTCATTTCAGGGACAGCATAATGTATTCCCATAAATAAACCTTTTAGGTTTGTTGCCATCAGTCTATCATAACCTTCTTCCATTTTCTCATCTTCAATAGCGTATCCAAACCAACCGATGCCAGCGTTGTTGACAAGGACATCTAATTTGCCATATTTTTCTACGGTGAAGTCAATCATCTTTTTGACATCGCTTGATTGCGAGACATCAGTTACAATGGAAGAAGCAATGCCTCCCATAGATTCTATCTCTTTGAGTGTTCTATCCAATTGCTCAACTGTCCGAGAGGCGATGACAACTTTTGCTCCCTCTTTTGCAAAGACCTTTGCTATTCCTCTGCCAATGCCACGTCCTCCGCCTGTGACTATCGCCACTTTACCTTCTAACCTCATATTTTCATAACTCCATTTTTTAGAAAAGTCCAAATTTTAATAGGTAGGCAACTTTGAAAAAGAAAATCCTTTCTGTTTTCATTCCTACCTCTTTATCATCTGTATAGACCAAAAAGAGATTGCTTTCGGGTTGAAATTCCCAAGAATATATTGCAAAGATATATCTTTTTCCTTCCCTTGTCAGTTCAATTTTGCTACCGATGGACATTTGCTGGTTGAATTGATAGCTGACGCCAAAACGTCTATTAAGCATAAGTGGATCGCCTTTTCTATCTAATCTGTCCATACCTGCTTCTAATCTTAGTTGTTGAAATGGTTTGATATTAATTCCTAATCCGTTAAAAAGCGTCTTTTTCCCTTCTTGTTTTCCGATCATAGTTGGACACATTATAGAGACCCATTTTGGCGGAAAAAATCCCGTAAAAAAGAAGACAGTCCTATCGGTATATATTATATTCGGATCAAAATCATCAGTCCTTTGATACCATTCTGGACCTACTGACATAAAGAAGTGATAAATATCTGCTCTAATCTCAATGTGTCTGCTTTCATTAGTCTTTATTCCATCATGATTTTCAAGCCTTTCGTATCTCGCTTCTCCTTCCACCATCTTAAATATTTTCGCATCCCGCCTATATTCATATCCAATAGACGCATTACCACCTCTGCGATCTGTGCGTGGAATATAGCCAGACTCAACTTCAAAGTTTCTTCCTATGTCACCGCCTCCGATCTCAAAGGATAATGACCTTGTGCGCCGTTTTAAGCTGAAAATAAATGCGTCATCATCTTTGTTTGGAAACCAACTTTTTGTATATTGAGCGATAAATCTTCCATCTAATGGCAGTGGTATATTAAAGTCAACACCACCTACACGGTTATAACCTTCCTCTTTTTGTTTATTGATCGCCATTACTCCAACACTGGCATTTGAGCCAATATCGGTTTGAGTTCGGAAGACAAGATAGTTATTATCGGTTTCATCTTTGGTAGTATCATCGCCTTCTTTTACGTCATTTGATTGGCAATCAACAAGGGCAAAATTAAAACCTCCTAATTTCCCGACCGCTTTAGCGCCAAACATTAGATCGTTTATCCCTACACGACGTGTATAGAACAATTCCATCGGCATTTGAAATAATTCCATGCCCTCTTGGAAGAATGGTCTTTTTTCAGTCAATCTTTCCTCAACATCTTTCAAATTGATCCTTTCCGGATCAGCTTCTATCTGTCCGAAATCAGGGTTTATTGTGAAATCAGCGGTTATCGTTGATGACGGGTATCTAATGTCAACGCCAATATCAGGTTTTGTCTCGTATTCTGGAGCGATCTTTGGTTTAATGGTGGCATAGGGCTTGAATTCTACTTTTTTGCTGGTATCAATATCTTTTAGAGACAGCCCGTCAAGATGACCGAATTTTGAGACAGCTAATTGTCTATCGCCAACGTCTGCCCATGTATCCTGTTCATCAAATTGCATATTTCCACGCCAGAAATTGATGCCCCACACGCCGTCACAATTTTTATTAAATCTAAGCTCTGAAAAACAGATAGCCATTTCTGCTATCCAAGAATTACTACTCTTTGATGTTTTGGCTTCCCATGCACAGTCCCAAGCTTTTGAAGGGTCATCCATCGGACCGCCTCCTCCGCCTATACTTCCTTCATTTGCAACTCTTCGGTCGGATTGCGTCCCTATGCAATTGACTGCAAAACCATAACAATTTCTGTGATCATGATATGTATCAAGGAAAACCTCTACATAATCATCATGGAAAAATCCAGAATCACGCTTTGTTTGAGAGGCAAAGACTTTGTTAGGATCGTCTTTAAAACATTCAACACCGACGTATAATTTTTTCTCATCGTAGACGATATAGACTTTTGTATCCTCTTTCGGCTTCTCACCATAGGTAGGTCTAACCTGAATAAAACCTTGTGTCACGCCTGCTTTTTTCCAACATTCGTCGTCCAACTTGCCATCTATTTTCGGTGATAGGCTTTTGTCTATCTTAACTGCATGAATAACCTTTTCATCTGCTTTGGAGATAGGAACAATAATTAATAATAGGGACAGAATACATAAAAAACACTTGATAACAAATAGCATATATCATCCTCCTTAAAATTGGTAGTTGACTTAATACGAAAATTATAACACGATGGAATATCCATGTCCATAGTATAACCTGAGTATATAAAACCTATTTTTTTGAGTCAACAGAAAATGGACGGAGAATTATTTTTTATGGGAAGAATTTCCAAATGCCAAGTTGGGTAAGCGTAAAAGAAACAACGAAGATTTGCTACTTGATAAACCAGACTATGAGGGGTTTTCAAATGGGTCGCCTTTGTCTTGACCACCAGTTATAGCGTTTAAGAACTTTACTTCTTTATGACTCTTACCATGCACCACTATATCATTTATATCATCTAACATACCATCAAATATAAACTTGCATGTAAAAACAAACAATGCCGATTCATAAGATGAGAGTTCCTCAAATGCTTTAGAACACACCAGTAGTATATTAGTTATGTGCTTTTCCACTGACGCACCACTTGAACTATTAAGATCAAGCATTATCTTATCAATACCACTCATTATTTACTCTTTCACTATCTGTTGTCTCACTATCTAATTCCCCAGTATCTGATTTTTTACTCTGTGCCAATGCAATATAAACATAGCGCGTAGCAAGCTCAGTTTCAACACCCTTGATAACGGGCCTACCTCTGAGACCGGAGTGGTAAATTGGATTGATATTTGTGTCGTAATAGGGTTTCAACACCCTTGATAACGGGCCTACCTCTGAGACTATTGTTTTCGGTTTTTTACTGTTTTTAGTCTTTGGAGAGTTTCAACACCCTTGATAACGGGCCTACCTCTGAGACCGGAGTGGTAAATTGGATTGATATTTGTGTCGTAATAGGGTTTCAACACCCTTGATAACGGGCCTACCTCTGAGACAAAATATTGTGCTAAGATTAGAAAATTTAATAAGTATGTTTCAACACCCTTGATAACGGGCCTACCTCTGAGACAACCGTTTGATCTATTGTACCACCATTACTCCAAAGTTTCAACACCCTTGATAACGGGCCTACCTCTGAGACTGCCACCCTCGCGGAGCCTTTAATCATAAGCATTTGAATGCTACAATTACGTAGGGGTCCATCTTTGTTGCATTTTTATACACAAAAAATGCCATTTTGAACATCTAAAAATGCTAAAAACCCTTTGTTTATGAGGATCACGTAGGGGTCAAACATATCAAAAATGCCGTAAACCTAATCACCGTAAGGCTTTAAGGTCAATTTGGGCGTCAATTCGTCCATTTTCCCTTCACCCATACGTAATTCTGGCACTTATACCTAAAGTAAGATTCTTATGCTACAATTCCATTATACAGATTTTGTGTTAGTTTGTCAATAGGAAATTCTGCCTGATTCACCCTCAGTTTTTTACACCTCGTAAAAATACACTCGACAATTCCAAGAGCTATATGAAACCAATAAATACTCATTGGATAAAGCAAAACGTCATTCCTGCGGAAGCAGGAATCCATTCCTTTGTTACAAATTCTCTGGATTCCCGCTTGCGCGGGAATGACAAATGTGGAGCATTTTAATTTTAATGAATATAAAGATATAGAAAATACTTATAAAGGTATGCCATTTTTTTGTTTATTTTTCAAGAGTTTCTTACATATTTATCATTCAAACATATATCATTTTTATATCCTTTAAAAACTGAGGGTGAATCAGGGAAATGAGTGTAATTCAAATTTTAGGCAAATTTACTATTGAAAAAAAATAAAAAAAGGATACACTACCTCAATAAGATATTCAATAAGATATATAAATGTTTTAAGTAAAATA
>Ga0272448_1003239_pt1 | contig 19571 bp, 15 predicted proteins | sample YNPCB0191_FD_202220 | JGI IMG/M metagenome (GOLD analysis project Ga0272448, IMG submission 202220) | Hot spring sediment microbial communities from Yellowstone National Park, WY, United States - YNP-CB-019-1 | ecosystem: Environmental > Aquatic > Thermal springs > Hot (42-90C) > Sediment... | reverse complement strand
GTACTCCCTGATGAAGTGCCGATCAACGAAGACAATCCTCTGAGGCCTCTCAGCCCTTATGCCGTGAGTAAGGTTACTCAGGACATGATAGCGTACCAGTATCATCAAAGCTATGGATTGAAGACCATCCGGACGCGAACATTCAATCATGAAGGCCCCAGAAGAGGGGAAGTGTTCGTCACCAGTAATTTCGCAAAACAAATAGCCATGATCGAAGCCGGATTAAAGCCGCCCGTGATTCACGTAGGGAATCTTGAAGCAAAGCGGGATTGGAGCGATGTGCGGGACGTAGCAAGAGCGTATTGGCTGGCCGTAAACAAGTGTGAACCGGGTGAAGTTTACGTGATTGCATCCGGAAAGTGCCATACCGTACGCGAAATGCTGGACATGCTGCTCAGCTTGTCTAAAGTGAAGGTAGAGATCAAGGAAGACCCTGCCCGTATGCGCCCATCCGACGTTATGATCTTGCAGGGAGACCCTTCAAAGTTCAAAGCATGCACGGGCTGGGAAAACGAGATTCCGCTTGAAAAGACGCTTTCAGACTTGTTGGATCATTGGAGACAAGAGGTAAAGCATAACCATGGCTAGCGAAAAAGTGCTGATAACTGGAATAACCGGATTTGTTGGACGGCATCTGGCTTCTTTGTTAGATGACGTCGATCTTTACGGCATGTATTGGCCGGAAGAAACAAGAATCGATATTCCGGGAGCAACCTTGATTCGCTGTCAGCTCGAAGATCAATCGAGCATCGATCGAGTGATCGAGCAGGTGCGACCGTCGGTAGTCTATCACTTGGCGGCTCAAAGCTCGGTTCCAAGATCATACGAAGATCCGGCTGAAACATACAGGGCGAATGTGATGGGTACTTTGCATTTGATGGAAGCGCTCAGAAAGCAGGAATGTGCAAAAGCTTTGCTGCTCGTAAGTTCGGCTGAAGTGTACGGCATCGTATCCGGAACACCGATAAACGAAATCCATCCCCTCAATCCGAACAATCCGTATGCCTGGAGTAAACTGCTGGCGGAGAATGTGGGAACTGAGTATACCAGGGATTTCAAGCTCCCGGTAATAACGGTTCGACCGTTCAACCATATAGGTCCGGGGCAATCGGATAAATTCGTCAGTTCAAGTTTTGCAAGGCAGATTGCGGAAATAGAGGCCGGTATTCGTCCGCCGAAGATAATGGTCGGTAATCTTACGACAAGGCGAGATTTCACCGACGTGAGAGACATCGTGCGTGCTTATCGATCGGCGGTCGAGAGATGTGAGTCGGGAGATGTATACAATATTTCTTCCGGGGTATCGGTGCAGATTTCGGATATACTCGATAGATTGCTCGCACTTTCATCGGCCAGAGTGGAGATAGCCGAAGATCCGGCAAGAGCACGTCCTTCTGATCTCCCCGTATTATCCGGAGATTCTTCCAAATTTCGCATGATGACAGGCTGGTCGCCTGAAATTCCGCTCGATACGACTTTGAACGACCTTCTGGATTACTGGCGGAGAAAAGTCGGGTCGGGGAAGACCTGAGCTTGGCAAAAGCTGGTCCTGTGCGATTAACCCCTCTGAATCCTCTGCGGCCGTGAGGACGATTGAGTGCCCGATAAGTCTTGCGCTTGAATGAAGAGAGTTCATGTGTTACACTTAAACTCGAAGATTCCTGGTCGTGAGATCGGCGTGTAATAAGCACAGTATATGGTAATGCAGTGCTCTACCAAACCGAATTAAGGGTGTCGTTAAACACGGTATTGGTCTGGTAGTAGTTTTAGTTGGAACCAAAACGGCTTGTTCGCGTAGAAAGAATATGGAAGAGTTTCTTCGAAGCGGTGAAGGAAGAAGCTCTTCAAACATCGACCTTTCTTCAGACAAGAAACGGATATGTTCTTCTTACTGCCTTACGGAAGCGACCGTCAAAATTCACAGTTTCCGGCAATGACTTATGCTCTTATAGCTGGAAACGTTATAGTATATCTGTGTCTTCTCCCTCTTGGACAGGAAGCCGTAGTCTCGCAGTTTGGATTGAGCCCCTCTCATGCCTCGGTTATGTACATCCTCACCTCTATGTTCGTGCATGCTACCCCGAGTCACCTGATATGGAACATGCTCTTTTTATGGCTGTTTGGGCCAAACATCGAAGACGTGCTTGGGCGGGTCAGGTATGTGATCTTGTATCTGGCAAGCGGATTTATGGCAGCCATCATGCATAGTTTTATCACTACGATGTTTATCCCGGCATACAGCGATATTCCGCTGGTCGGAGCGTCGGGAGCGATAGCAGGGCTGCTGGGTTTCTTCCTGGTGCGTTTTTACTGGACGGAGATAAAGATATTCTGGTGTATCCCGTTTCGATGCGGAACTTTCACGATTTCAGCATTGTTCGGCTTGGGAGTATGGTTTTTACAGCAATTTGTCGGGGGGTTATTGTGCGTAATGGGCCAGACGTACGATGATGCCCCTAATTTGTTTTTCCAGGTTGCTCATGTGATCTTGCCGGAAGAAGTAGGGTATTGGTCGCACATTGGAGGCATTATCTTTGGAGTTACAGTTTCTTATGCTTTAGGCATGCTGTTTCAAGGGACAAAAGAGCACCGGATGGCCGACGCACAGAAAAGTCTCGATCAAGGGACTACCTGGCATGCTGCTGAGCATTATTGTGCGATATTGGAGTGCGAGCCTGATAATGCGGAAGTGCATGCTCATTTGGCTAGAACGTATGCCCTTCAACAGGATGCGGATTTGGCGGTTGCGCATTATCAAAAGTGCATCGAGCTGTTCTTAAATGAGAAGGATCACGATAAGGTGATCTCGGCATTCGTCGAGCTTAGAAGCTTTTATCGATATGCCAGGGTTGGTCTGCAATCGGAGTTTCAAATCGCGCGCCAAATGGGCGAAATGGGTCGATATGAGCTTGCATTGCAATTGTATAAGGAGATAATTGTAGAGTATCCCGATGCCCCAGAAGCCGAAGTGTCTTATATGAAGGCTGGAGACATCTATTTGCACAAGCTCAACAATCCCAAAGAAGCGGCATCGTTTTACCAGAGATTTCTCAAAGAATACACGTCGAGTTCATGGCGTATGCTGGTGATCCGTTCACTGGCTGAGGCTCAGCACAAGGCTCGAATCAACCTTCCCTCGTAGGTAATTTGGTATATCGAAAAGCTGTTATTATAGTATCAGCTTTATCTTCTTCTCGCCAATGATTTCTGCATTCAGTTGAAAGGGTTTTTTGGCTTGACTGGTCGGTGTGTAATATCGGATAATTTTTCAAAGGAGCGATGAATTGAAGAGCATTTTACTGATATTTATCATTCTGCTACTGCCGGTTTCTTTATCTGCCGCTGACAGGACTGCTTATCTCGCTATTTATGCAGATACGAGCGTAGAGTTGGCTGCCGGAATGCCGTCCGGACCTAGTCTCACTGGACCGGAGATCGAGAAGGTGGAAAGCATTGGGAGTATGAATGCACTCAATCCTTCTGCCCCGCGCAGATCGCTCGATGTGCGGTTGTGGTCGTCGGGGGAACTTCCCGGCGATGCTGCGGCGTGCATTGTGCTGCCCGAGGGCTTGAAACTGGGGAAAAAGGTCGATCTGGGCATTTACAAGGGATCGAAAGATTTAGAGTTTGCGGCCCCGGGGAAGAACAACAATCTATCGATCAAGACTTACTGGGGATCGGCAAAAACTTGCAATCCCAGTCACGTGAAAACAATGCATTGGAACGACCTGAGCGCTGCTCAGAAGGTAAAGATGCGGGAAGGCCTCACTCGCTTGTCCGGCGGAAACGCCGGGAAGTTCAAACCTGGATGGAGTACCGCATTTTGGCCTGGGGAAAAGCAGGAAGTGCAGATTTCAAAAGATGCTTCCCTTTTTGGTACTTACACTTTGTATACGAATTACACCGATACGGTCGGTATGAATGTTCCTCCAAGTTTGTCGTTTTGTAATCCGATCGAATTGACGAAGCCTGATTTAAGCAAATTTCCATCCCTTTCCTTGCCGATCGAAATTGAATGGAAGCCGATTCAGGGCATTAAAGGTTATTACGCCTGGGCTATCGGCAGAAAAGGGAATGACACGTTAGTGATCTGGAACTCCGGGGAAATTCCGAATGATCTGTTCATGAACGGGAACAGAGACCATTTGCGGATGAACGAGGTAGATTCGTTCGTAGAGTCGAAGGTTATGATGCCGGGTAATCAGACCAAGTTGACTCTTCCTGCAGGAGTTTTTTCGGATTGCGATGATTGTTACTTTGAAATGGTCGGTTACGGCCCTGGAGTACCGGAAAGCAGTGATTTGGTGAAGACGCGATTTCAAACAAAGACAACGCTAAGAATTCTGCCTCTTGGCGGCAGAGAAATTTCCGGCGAATGATGGCACAGAGTTTCTCAGGAGTAAACGCTGATATGGACAATAATCTTACAACGCTTGAACCCGGCATGCCGGTGATAATAGGCGGCGGCCGTGTGTCGAGGGTTTCAGAAGAACTGGCAAGGGAGTTTCAGCCGGGGGATAACCTACTGGTTGTTCGAAAGAGCGGTGAGCTCCTTCGTATTCCCAAGGCGGTTCAAGAGATTGCCGGGTCTGCGGTGGATGCCGCCTTGTCAGCGTTTGAATCCCAGCAAAGCGCCGATGATGAGCAGTTTACCTCTTTTTACACCGGTTTTGCAGATCGGTTGTCGGATGAGTCCATCTGGGAAGAGATCAGGAAAGCGAACGAAGCGGATGTCGCAAGGGCAAGGGAAAAAGGACGCTCGACGACTCGCCTTGTCGCAGATGAGAAGATGCGGAAGAATATGATCGCAGGATTGAACCAATGGCGCGATCTTGCTTCTCGGCGGGACAAGGTCGTTGGAAGTGTCGAGCACGACGGCTGGGTTGTAGATGAAGTGGTCAGTCCGTGCGGCGTTGTAGGATTTGTTTTTGAAGGACGGCCGAATGTACTTGCCGATGCTACCGGCGTGCTGCGAAGTGGAAACACGGCAGTGTTCAGGATAGGAAGCGATGCATTGAATACGGCAAAGTCGATAATGGAGCATGCTTTGAAGCCGGCGCTCGAGAAAGCGGGTTTGCCGTCCTCCGCGGTTGTACTTCTTGAAAGTACAGAACATTCGGCGGGTTGGGCTTTGTTTGCCGATCCCAGACTTGCTCTTGCCGTGGCACGCGGATCAGGCCGGTCAGTCGATCTATTGGGAGCGATTGCACGTGAAGCCGGAAATGCGGTAAGTCTTCACGGAACAGGGGGCGGCTGGATCATCGCAGACGAAGCAGCTGATCCTAAGAAATTCAATCTGGCCGTATACAATTCCACGGACAGGAAGGTATGCAATACGGTCAATACCATCTGCATTCCTCGCTCGCGGTCAGCAGAACTTGTAGGAGAAATGCTCAAAGCATTATCTTCAAGGGGAGAAAAGCTGGGTTATGGGTATCGTGTGCACGTGGCCCAAGGGAGCGAAGATATCATTCCAACAGAGCTTTTTTCCAAAGAGACAGGTGTTTATCGAGCGGATGGGTTGAAAACCGAAATGACTGCCACCTTGCTTCCTGCTGACCAACTCGGCAAGGAATGGGAATGGGAACAGACCCCTGAAGTGACAGTCAAGGCGATAGAGAATTTGGAAGAAGGGATCGAGTTGTTCAATTCTCAAAGCCCGCTTTTGGTGTCATCGCTGATAAGTGAAAATGCAGATGCACACGAACGATTCTTGAAAGGCATCAATGCTCCATTTGTAGGAAACGGGTTCACTCGCTGGGTGGACGGTCAGTATGCCTTGTGCAGGCCGGAATTAGGGTTGTCGAACTGGCAGAACGGCCGACTTTTGGCAAGGGGTGGGGTATTGACCGGAGATGGGGTTTACACGATAAAGCTTAGGGTGCGGCAAGCGGATCCTGATGTACATAGATAAGAAACTGCTGAGGACTTTTCTCCAAAAAGGAAGGAATTTGAGGGTTGGTAAGATGATAGTATATATGGAGGTTAAGTCCAACAATGGTCTATCAGCAGATACCATATTCCTCTCTTAACGCTCGATACTTAAGCAGCGAGCAAGTTGCAGAGTCATTTGTGCCGAGTGATCACTTTTACCAGTTGTTGGGCAGGGAACACACGTTCTTACTCGGGCCGAGGGGGAGTGGAAAGACCACTCTTTTGAAGATGCTTTCTCAGAAAGCTCTTGCCGCATGGAATTATCCGGAGTCCTCTGAACTACGCCAAAAAATCCCCTTCAACACCGTCTACATTCCGATAGATATTCATCTTTACCGTCAGATATTGAGAATTGAAGAAGATTTGTACAGATGCCCAGGGTTTGCCGAACTCGCATCGGGCGCGATAATTTCTACTTGCGCATTGAATGCCGTTTGTGATGCGATAGACGAAAGGGTGGATTGTGAATTTCCTTTCGCCCGTCTGCCTGACATGGAAGCGGCGCTGTGCGAACAATTGGCTTCCACGTGGTTTCTCAATTCCTCTGCAGCAGACCTTTCCGCCATAAGGCTTGGCTTGAGATTTCGCATTAGTCAAATAGAGATGGAAATCAAGCGGGCTGTATACTGTGAGCTTACGGATGAAGAGCTTTCCGAATTGCCGGAATACTTTTATCTGGATTTCATGACTTCGGTTTCAAGCGCATGTAAGTTGTTCGACACGGTGTTTCCGAGTCAGGAGCCGAAACAATGGGCTGTATGCGTGGACGAACTCGGGTTTGCTCCTGAATGGTTGAAAAACCGATTGATAGCAGAAACCAGAAACGCAGGTCAAGCCATGATCTTCAAACTGGCCGCAAGTCCGGCTCCAGGATTTTCGGAATCTCCCGCCGGCTCACCCAAAGCTTGTCGGGTGATACATTTGTGGCCGACAGGACAGGATTGTGCCTACAGGTTTTGCGATCGTCTTGCGAGATCGACGATTGAACGTCGGTTGGGAGCTTCCATAGAACCGGAAAAATTATTTGGGCATTCGTATCTTGCCGGCGAAGTCAGGCACAATGCCGCAGACAAGGGATATGAGCCTGGAGGAGAAGTCTTTGAAGCGGTTCGGTCTCTAGCTGAGCGAGACCAGAGCCTTCTTACATTGCTGGTATCGAAAAACATATCGCCTGAGAATCCTTCGCCGAAAGACTCGGGACAAGGCGCTTTCTTGAAGAAAATTGGCGCTTCGGCAGTACTTAGAAGTGCGTTGGCAGATCCCGAAGCCGGCTCCATGCCGGATACAACAAACAAGATTGGTCCCTACTGGGGCGTTGAAACGATTTACGCGACAAGTGAAGGAAATCCACGGATTCTGCTGAGTATACTGGAAGCTCTTATGGAAATGGTTGCTATTAACGAGACAAATACTTTTCAGCCAGTGCCGACTCGTGTCCAGGCAAGAATTTTGTCTGAAATCTCAGCAAGAATGAGCGACTCTATGCTCGGCACACCCGGAACGAGCAACGCCGAAGTCAAGAACCATTCGGGGCTTTGGGAGATATTTCAAGCTACCGCATTTGTTGTATCGGAAGAAATCCGCTCCGCAATCTTTAATGCTGATTATTCAGGGATTATCAAGCTAGATGCGCCCTTGAGCGAAAAAATCAGTACCTGTATAAGAGCAGGTCTGCAAGCCGGAGTGTTGATTCAAGTCAATCCCGGAGAGAAATTGCTCGACTCGGATTTATCTGATGGTCAAGTCCGCTTTTCCTACATGCTTTCACCTAAATGGGGTTTGCCGCTTCGGTACACAGGGATTACTCCATTGACGGATCTCCTTGGCCACACCAGATATATCAGCGATGACGATACTCACAACTCAGGGATGGAGTATCGTAAATGAAACTTTTTGAAACTCGCCAAATTCTTGTAGAAGAGTTGCAGCAAAAGACGATCGATATCTTGATTGCAACGGCCTCCTGGGAATGCAGGGCGGTGTTTGCTCCGAAATTATTGGAAGACCGCGAATGCGTTCATCGGATAGCGATTCAACCTGCGAGCAAGAGATTTCTGGATGTCAACAACAATGATCTGCAGTTGCACATGATGGGTTACGAGTTTCGCCAAGCGGCCGAAGGGGACAGAGAATTTCCACGCAATCTGATGGACGAGCTGATGCAGTCCATGCAAGGATCGACTCTGGCAGTGGCTATAGATTATTCGTGCATGCCGATGGCCTGGTATTCCGCCTTTGTGGATTATTTTGCAGAGTCATCCCTTGATTTTGATCAAGTGGATGTCGATTTTATATATACCCCCGGGAAATTTACCGATTTACCGGAATCTCAGCTTGGAGATTCAATAGGTCCGCTATCAAATCACTGGCATCTTCAATTTCCGGATAGAGCTACGGCCCTTGTGATGGATTTGAGCTGTGAAAAAGGCAGGGCACAGGGTTTGGCCGAGTACATATCGCCGATGGAGTTGTTTGCTTTTCATGCCAATGGATTTCCGGATTCGGATTTTCTCGATGTAATCATGGAAAACAACAAGGGACTCGTAGAGCAGTTGAGAGATGGAGGTTTGATCGCATATTCGTTGAACGACCTTCAAAAAGTCGAATCCAAGTTGGCTGCTCTTTGCATGGAATTGAGAGAGAAGTATCGAGTGATAATAATGCCGCTTGGACCTAAGCCTTTTGGACTTCTTTCACTGCTGCTGTCGATACGCCTGCCGGTAGTAGATGTGTGGCAAGTAGAATCCGTAGAGCAGGAACGGCCGATAGATCGGATACCAGTCGGCACCGCCGTAGTATATAGAGCTTCGTTCAAGAGAGCCGTTTGATCGAGTGAATAAACAGCTCTCTTGAAATCTTGTCTTGCTATCGTCTGTTTGGGAGCAGGAAGATGCGATATGAAGCGATAACGCCTGTGTTTATCCCTTCAACCCGTTCATTCCGTTCGTTATTGTATGCGGCGAGCAGAATCGAATGGCCTGTGCCCTGAGTCAGCAGCATTTTGCCGGTAATTGGTGAAAAATAGTTTGTGGCCTGGGCTGTAATGGTGCCTGAAGCTTTCATTGAGCGAATCGATGAGTCTGGAGCCACATCGGTAAGCGGCATGGAAAAAATCTGCTTTCCTTCAACTATCTGCTCGAATTTAATCGCCGGCGCTCCTTGCAGCATTTCTTCATTGTTTACAATCTTCCCCTTGATTTTAAGAGCACCGGAGTTTTCATTTGCATCTCTTTTCGGGAAAGGGATCTCTTGTGTCCAGGTAGATCCATTAGCCGGCAATACCGGGGGCAAGACTCCAAAATACTGGTCCAGATTTTCTGTGTTGAGAAAAGGCATTTGGGCAAATGGTCCGGTTCTTTCCATGCCGTGTATACTTTTCACTACACCGTTCTTGCTGATTAGCATGGACATGGCAGGGACTTGATTTAAAGGAGTATCCTGCCATTCTCCATTGTTTCCTATCTTGAGGCTTTCGAAATTGTACGCTATTTCAGCATCTCCATTTGGAAGTACATCGACGATTTCCTGCCTGCGCACTCCCATCATCTTTACTTGCACCGGTTTTGTACGAGCGACGGTTGGGATGCTGGATTTGGAGCTTATGGTCATGACTACTTCAATCTGATACCGTTGAACATCACCCTTGATAAATTTGTATTCAGGCATTCCCTTGGTTTCGCCAAAGGCTTGGGAGCAGATAATACCTGCCACAAGACTAGTGAGAATGATCAAGCGAAGTCGCCAAGTCATCTTTTCTGCCTCCTGAGTTGCAGTAGTGTGTTGTCGGTCATAACTATTCTATTATGACATAGATGTAAAAGAAAAGGTAGGGGAGGATGGGCATGTGCTCCCTTTGGCCGTATTTGTCGATTTTTAGGACAGACGCAGTGCATGTTTGTCACAGACAAGCGGGGTGGTCATCTGAACCGGCGAATTCTAGGAAGCGAGAGAGGATCTCGATCTGGAACATTCTTCGGAAATGGACAATGCGCTGTAACGGATACTATTATCATACAATTGGGCATTTGCAATGGCAACGGCAGCGGATGATGCGAGTGTCCGGAACAGCTTGATCCGCTCATCGTTCAAAGGTACGTGCTTGTCAAAGAAGAGATTGAGCACGCCGAGAGGAATATCGTGGCAAATCAAAGGTATCGATACAGCATACCCATCATGTTCCGACAACAGTCGCCAAGGGATAAATTCCACATCGGTGTATATATCATCCACAACGCAAATCTGTCTTTCTCGGAAAGCTCGTGCACTATGTCCTGAATGAAATCCTGCACCTGTGCCGGTGACCTTGTGGGGTTCACTGGGCTTCAAGGGAGCTTCCAGCAGGCCATAGGTGGCAATAGTAGCCAAGGTTTCTCCAGTATCATCCGCCAGAAGTATTGACGCAAAACGAGCCGAGAGCGTTTTCGCAGCATCGGTAACGAAGGTCAGAAGCACCACTCTAAGATCCAGATTATTGCTGAGCCGGGATGAGACATAATGAACCGCTTCCAGATGTTCGATTCGAGCGTGGGCATCCGCATAAGAATTGCCGAATTCTACTCCTTGTTTGATCAGTAGAACTGCCAGCGCGATGTCGGAGTATATGTGAGCGAACCACCAAGCCGAATCAAAGACATCGTATCTTAACAGGACGATTACTTTCGATATAACAAGGATCATCAGGCAGAGAGTAATGCCCTCGCTCAGTTTATCTTCGCGGCGCAAATAGATTCGAGCGAACATTGCGCAAGCAGCCGAAAAAGCTACAAGGGTGGTAAACCTGGCGACCATATCCGGCGGGATTGCTTGGGTTATGAAATCGACCGATGAATTATTGATGCCGAGCGAAGTGAGTATAATAGGCCAGAAATCAACTATTTTGATAAGAAACAATACGGCAAAAATAGATATTATGAATACAGTCAACAGCGCGCTCTTGCCGGTTTTTCGACAATCCTGTTTGCTGTCGACAGCAGTTGTTTTCGAAGCAACCATCAGCAGATGAGCCGATATTAGTTGCCAGGAAAAGAAGAAATACCATAAGACATGTCGGACACTAGCATATGCAGTGTTTTCAAAAAGGGAAGAAACACCGTGTGCGATCCATCCAAGTGAGAGAAGACCGAATGCCATCATTGCAAGGAGAACACGTTTTTCGCTTGTGGCACAGTATTCGACCCATAAACTGTAGACAATGCCGATACCTATGCAACTGCCACCGAGTTGGAGGAAACAATGCGCGATAGGGTTTGGGTGGCTTTGACCGAGGTAGGGAAATTTGCTGAGCAGAAGGACGGGCAGGCAGGCCAATACAGCACAGATCCCCATTCTGCTTACAGAAGGTTGTCTGAGTATTTCGGTAATCCTTATAAGCCCGGAATGGCGGCCGCGGCTTTCGCTTTCGGCTTTTACGCGCACAAATATCTCCCCTAAGGCTCAAACGTAATAGTTGAGCACTTAGTGCGAAGTATAAATACAACAGGAATGCGCGGATACTCACCTTGTAACTTGCGCCCAGAATGTAAGGCTAAAAAACGTGCTCTGTCTCCCAACAATTATTATTGGATAAAGAGCGCGTTTCTTTATAGGTAGAAAGTTTATCGAGGCAGATTCGGTAAAGGAACTCCTCCCGGCAACATAGGCATACTGCTTGCAGGTCCGTTGCCTCGCGGTGATGCTGCTGGAGATGGAGTGTTATCGACCGGGCCTTTGCCAAGGATATCGTTCATCAAATCCGTGGCAGCGGAAAGATCGGGAAGTTTGGTTTTCTCCTCGGCATCGACTCTGGTTTCTTCGTTCATGGCGTACGTAAGGAAGAAAGTGCTCCAGCCAAGCTTGGTCATTTTCAATTTTCCGTATTCTTCCGGCATCTCTACAACGAGTTTTTGGCCTGCAGGACCTTTTGCCTTGAAACACAAGAAACGGGTGACTTTGCCATCCCAGTTCTTAACTTGCTTTAGCTTCTTGCCAACAGGAACAACAACTTCCAATGCCACTTGTTGGGTGTCGTTAATCTGATCGATCGAGGGGTTTTGTGTTTTGTCTGTTTTATCGTTCTTTTTAGACAAGGGATTTGCTTTTGCTACGCTTGTCTGAACAGGCGGCTTGGCGGCACCAGGTTTTGCCGGCATTGCAGGACCGGCAGCCTGTGGTTTTGGACCCGGGCCGGGAAATGCAGCGGTAGGTCCGGTGGCTGGTTTTGTCGCTCCAGGTGCGGCAGGGCCTGCTCCGGGCATTGAAGGCCCCTTGCCTGGCATTGACGGTCCTTTGCCGGGTACTGAAGGTCCGGTTGGTGATACGGCGCTGGTAGTGGAAGGGATGGGGGAAGTATCGGAGTCTTCTTTCTTACAACCACATATCAATCCCAAAACCAATGCCAGGACACAAAACTGTATGAAAAAAAGCTTGTAATTAAGTATCGAGCGAGACATTTGCAGCCCCCATTATCTGCCGTCGAAAAAACGAGCAGAGTAAATCAAGATATTTCTGTGCGGGGAAGCGAGAAACACAATTAAGATTATAGCCCTCTACACTTGCACTGTCAACGCTTCGAAGTTGTTATATGAGACTTCACGGATGCGGAGATGAAACCCTGTCGGCAAAGGAGCCTTTTTGCCTCGCTCCATTATTAACGATTGTGAAATATTACAGGTCATGAAGAAGGTTTGTCTCCACGTGAAAAGTTACCGAAAAGGTCATGTTCCTTCTAGCAATACAAGCTTAATGTACCCAAGTTGAAGGTTGCGCACGTCAATAATTCATGAGCATTCCTCTAGGCAGATTGTACTTATTAGGTGGTCAGGCAGTTGTAAGCTGCGTTCAATACTGTACTTTTGTGGAAATAATACAATAGGATATTTGGCATGTGAGTGTTGTATCCCACCAACAAAGTCTTGTTGAGTGTCATTCAAAAGTTTTGCCGACTGGTTTTGTCCGTCTGTGCTAAAACCATGACGGACAGGTCGGTGGGCGAGCCACCCAGAATGACACTGCCACCTTGTTAATTTGAACATGATGTAAATCACGGTAGAGGGGCACCTCCGCATGCTCCTTCTTTCCAGGGGCGCGGAGCCCTTCCCCCTACAAACATCGCAAATCTAACCTGACAGAACACTACGTTTGTGTTTTTGCTGGTACGAAGTAAGGAGGGTTTCGGAAATGCAGTTAATGACGGTCATACGGTGCATTCGGGTAATGGCATTTATGGGTTTGCTAATGGTCTCAGGCATGGCGTTTGCAGCAGGATCAGTGAGCATAACTTCCCCAAACAATCTCGCAATATTTCAACATAATGGAGGGGTTGCAGACATTCCGGTATCGGTATCGGCAACAGGAGTGCCCGTTGGTGGAGGGATATGGTTCGTATTGGATGGAGACACTCCAAAGCAGGTTTCCGGAGTAAGGCTAACAACACCTTATACTTATATTTTTCGAAACGTGAAGTTAGGAGAGCATACGTTGGATGCCTACATGATAGATTCCAAGGGCAACCTGGTTGGGCCATCTGATACGCGGCATCGTATAGGAGTCGGCGATATAATCGTTTGTGTAGGGGACAGCATTACTGCGGGAGAGAATGATAATATTACATCCGATGACTGGTCTGCGGATGGGCGTAACGGGCCGTATGTCGATCCTATAGATGGATTAGCATGGGGCGGGTTTGAGCCGATATTAAACAACTTGCTGACCGAGCAGCGAGGTTATCCGCACAGTGTCATCAATCAGGGCATGGGTACCGAGACAACCGCAGGAGGGATCAACCGTCTTCCGGGTATACTTGCGAATTATGGAAATGCGAATACCTGGCTGATCGCGTATGGAACGAATGACATACATGTTGGTATCAGTCCGAGCACATACGTCAATAACTTGAGGACAATGGTCGACATGATCACTTCTAAAAATCCGAAAGCTTCGGTATACATCCCGAAGATTCTCTACGGCGGCCAGGCGAATATCGGCAAGTATCTGGATTATATGGGGAATATGATTTATTACACCGATTACAATCTTCACTGGGGTGCAGATTTGTACACTATGTTTCAAAGCAACTTCAACAAATATAATTACCGACTCGGCCTGCCGGGAAGTTGGTATTCGACAGATCCAGTGCCGCATCCAAATGGATTGGGATATCAGCAAATAGCTGAATGTTGGGAACTTGCATTGGTTTACAATGCCTTCATAGTAACAGACGGCAGTGCTGCTTCTGTGGGGCGCATCTGGGCCGATAAGATACAGCTCGATAATTTCAACAAGATCGGTTTGAGTAGAAGCAATCTTATGGTCGTCTGCGCCGATACGCCATCTTCACCGTTCCCTGCCGGTACGTACTATGCGCCGGGCGGTTGGAGTGTATACCTTGATTTGACGCAGGCTGCGGATTTCACGGGAGGAGGGCCTACTGCGACAGTTCGATTGGAGCCTTGGGATCTTTCAAACAGTGGCGCGACTTCGTGGAACCAAATTTGGCTTTCCTGCAACAGCACACTGCTCCCTACTACCCGATCGGTGTTTTCGCAATACAATCAGAATGAACTGTTTTCGGCAACTGTACCTCATATCGGACAATTGGTGCCGGTGGTCAAGAATTGAACAGAGAAGCGTAAGTCCGATAAATCCCTGTGCGTGGGGTGGGCGTATACGCACCCTCGGTAGGAGATTTCTTTGACTGTATTACCCGGATGGATGTATCATTGATTAGCTTACATTCATCCGGGAGGAATACTGATGATAATCGCCATGAAAGCCGGCGCCACTCCGGGGGAGATCCAGGAAGTCATCGACAGGATAAACGGACTCGATATGAGGCCGTTGAACCTGCCCGGCGGGGACAGAACGGTAATTGGGATTGCGAGCTCTATTCCTCCGGAACGGCGCGAAGGTATCACCGAGCTAATGCTTTCTTTGTCCGGGGTAGATCATGTCACCCAGGTCAGTAGAACGTACAAGCTGGCTTCCCGCGAATTTCACTCTACCGACACAATTATAAATGTCGGGGGAGTTTTAATCGGCGGCAAAGAAGTTGTAGTCATGGCAGGCCCGTGCACAATCGAAAGTGAAGAGCAGATGTTTTCGGCAGCCCAAGCTGTGAAAGAAAGCGGCTGTAAGATTCTTCGAGGCGGGGCGTACAAGCCCAGGACTTCACCATACGCTTTTCAAGGACTTGGCATTGAAGGGTTGAAACTGTTGAAGCAGGTGGGGGATGAACTGGGATTGGTTACGATCACCGAGGTGCTGGATCATCATGATGTGGATGAAGTAGCAAAACACGCCGATATTCTGCAAATCGGAGCGCGGAACATGCAGAATTTCCCTTTGCTTATCGCGGCAGGGAAAAGCGACAGGCCAGTATTGCTGAAAAGAGGACCGAGTGCAAGCATCGATGAGTGGCTGCTTTCTGCCGAGTACATCCTGAGTCATGGGAATCCGAATGTTATCCTTTGCGAAAGAGGAGTGCATCCGGTAGACAAGACGTACACTCGCAATACTCTCGATTTGTCAGCGATACCCGTGATCAAAGGCATTTCTCATCTACCGGTGGTGATAGACCCAAGCCATTCGACCGGCAGTTGGAGATACGTTCCCGCCATGAGTAGAGCGGCAGTTGCGGCCGGAGCGGACGGCCTTATAATTGAAGTTCATCCTGAGCCAAAAGCAGCTTTGTGTGATGGGCCTCAGTCTTTAAAGCCGGGAACGTTTTCCGAATTGATGAAAGACATACGCCGGATTGCTGAAGTGGTAGGCCGAAGTTAATCAGCCATCTTGATAATAATATTGCCGTTCGTCGTTTTCAAGCTGATTCGAGCTTTTCCATCACCTATTTTGCAATTGAATGAATCCCCATTCGGCTCATCTTTAGTTGCCGTATTTTGGATCTTCCCCGAAAGCACAGAGCCGTCGATTTCTGCAGAAGCTTTTTGCGGAAGATCCAGAGTGATGTTTCCGCTTTGAACCTCGATGCTCAGAGTGCCGCCTTGTACCTGAGATAGAGCCACATTTACTGATTTGCCCACCACTTTCACGCTGTGCGTGCCTGCGAGAAGGGGGAAACCATCGAAGTTTACCGGAGCGCCGGTGGATGTCACCTCCAGCTTGACCGGTTTGTCGATCGATCCCACGCCTCCGGTAATGGTCAATCCTCCATCGGTCAATTCGATTGCGACGGGTGCATTTCCGGGGAGCAGGAGTTCGTCCACGTCCAGTTTGGGAGTCAAGTTGAACACGAGTGTCTTTTCGGGAGTCCTCGTCAATTCCCCCCCACTTTTGATTCTTGCGGATGTATTGAGTTGGACGGAGTCTCGGCTGGCAAACCGAGCGGAAAAGGTAGACTTAGTCGATTGAACTACCAGTCTTTCGGATGGGGCAACAGGTATAGGCTTGCCGATAGGAATGAAAGGTTTGAGCTTGTTCGAGAAGAACGAACCAGCTTTTTCTGCCGATCTCCGGTCGATTTTTGAAGTGTCGACTGATCCTGCTGCCAGGACAAAAGTAAGCTCGCGCTTTTGAGTTTCGGAAGGATCCAGGGCAAGGATAAGAAGCCCGGTAGTTTCGCTTGCGAGAATCAAGGTGGCTTCTCCAGAGATATCGGCAGTGCTTACCAGAGTTTTCCATTTTTGATTATTAAAAGCAGATTCGTAGAATTTCAATAAATCGGAGGCATCGACCGACGAATCGACGGAATAGGTCGCGATGCCGATTTCTTTAAGATTGGAAACCGGGAGCGATCCGCTGAACTCGCTTTCAACATCCAGCAGCATAGGTCCTGCCAAGCTGGCAGACGAAGAAAGTTTGGCTCCCGAGTACGCCTGGATGCCCAAAGTATCGAGAAATGACTTGCTCGATGCAAATGCTTGTACAGAACAGAAAGCCAGATTAAGAACCAGTATGGTAGTTAATGAAAGATGGCGAAGTGTCATATACTCTTTCCTTTATTTGAATACGCCAGGTCGAGCGATCGGTGTTAGCAGGGCTCTCGGACTTTGCCTCCGTGGCACTGAGAACATCCGCCGCTCGCCGCAATGCGAAGCGGACACGATCCATAGAACTGTCTATAGTAATTTCCGCATTGTTCAAATGGTTCATCGCGACCAGAGTAGCCGTGCGATCCCGTGATTCTGCGACAGGCACAGGTTTGGATGTGGATTGATCCTGAAATCCTTTGTTTCGATCGGTGTTCGAATCGATTGGCGCTCGAGCGAGAATGTTAGCGGAAATGGGCTTGAATCGACCGAGTCTCCGCTTGATATGCGTTCGAAAACTTTTCTGCAATGGTACACACGCAAGATGCGCTGTATGTGCGTGATGTTTGATCGGCAGAATAACTTTTTGCGCAGTGCCATGATCGTTCAAGGTCACAGGGTGCACCGGTTCGGGAACTTTTGCCTGCTGTACCGGACGGACAATGGATTCGGTCTTTCTAGGATGATTGACCAAGGAAGTTATCTGCTCATGTGTGATAAATAGAAACGCCAGCATCACCGCGAGCAGACCGGCCGCGGATACGCGGAAAAGCCGGTTGAACGGACGAGGCCTTGCATCAGGCTGTTTTTGCAAGTCTTGAAGCTTGAAAGCAAAACTTTGTGCAAGCCATTCGGATGGCTCAGCATCTTCCCATAAATGCAGGGCATTGTTGGATGCAGACAGGGCGATTTTTTCCCGTGCACAACCCGGGCATGATGCAAGATGACTGTCCAGAGAGATTCTTTCTTTGTCGGAAAGCTCCCCATCGAGATATGCCGATATTAGAATCTGTGCTTTACTGCATTTCATAAGATCTTCCTGTGTGATCTAAAAACCTTTGTTATCGAACGATTATGGTCAACACAATTATCGGACTTGATCTCAAGGTCTTTCAGAGCAAATCCTTCAGACGAGTTTTCAATCGCTGTCTGGCTCGAAAAATCAGTACTTTTACGCTGCCGAGTGGGCATCCAAGGATTTCAGCGATATCTTTATACTCCAAGCCCTGGTATTCACGCAAGATTATGGCCGTTTTCTCCCGTTCGGGGAGAGTGTCTATTGCGGCTTTAATCGTCGCCTGTAACTCCATGCGCAAGACATGATCTTCTACTTCAGATTCTCCCGTTGCCAGCATAGGGTCTAATGAGTCATGATCGCCATCGGTGACGTTTTGCTCGTATTCGCCCAAAGCTATCTCAGGACGCCTGCCTAAACGCCGAAGATGGTCCCGGCATTGATTTCCGGCTACAGTATAAAGCCAAGTGGAAAACTTGGCTTCATCACCCTTAAAGCTGTTGCCAAAACGGCAAACCTTTATAAAGGTTTCCTGAACCATGTCTTCTGCTGCCTCACGGCGGCCAAGCATGCGAAAAAAGAAATTGAACAAAGGCTTCTGGTACTTACTGAAAAGCTGCTCCATGGCGGTGACGTCTCCGGCCTGAAACTTGCTCATCAATTCTTCATCAGTAGCCTTTGGCTCATGAATCGCCGTGTGCATCGTAAAAATATATACGTCCTCTGCAGTCAAAAGTTAACAAATATGAGAGAGCTTAGTTTTAGGAGAGCAAACTGCTGTAAAGGATATCCGTGTCAGGCATTAAGTAATCGGATATTGTCACAGGTGTCTGCATCTTAAACAAAGTCTGTCCATGATGGATCGAGAGCGTTAAGTTTCACGGGAGTCGTTCTGCCTGCGACCTAGGAAAATCGGGGACAGACCGCCCGCTGCGCTTGGGGCAGTCCCCATTTTCCTCTGTAAGTAAGCTCTGCCCATAATCCATCAAATGTAGTTTACCTCATACGCGTTCTTGCGTCCAGTAGATTTACAGACTTACACTTGGCTGGTTATCACTCTCCGTCAGACTTGATTATCTCTATGATCTTTATACCCGATGGGTTTGAGGATGCTGCTTTGTCGAGACTTTTCACTATAAGATCGATCAGGTATTCTGCCGCTTGGCGATCCGGAGGCTTTTTGTATATTACCGGCTCTCCTTTTCTGTTTTCTTCATGGATAGTGATGCCTTCGGCAAGCTCTAGCATTCGCTCTACCAGATCGGGGAGCTTTTCGGCTATTCGTTTTTCAACTTGAGCGACCTTTCGAGGAGTTCTCGTACGGTTGGTAATGCTTCGTCTCATTTGTTTCTCCAAATACGGTGTGGAATATTCGTTATTTGCAGCCTCGGCGAATCAGTTGATAGTAGACTTCCCACAATCCGAAGTAAGGATAAGCTACCATGGCACGGATTACTTTGAATCGTGCAAGTTCCAACCTGGACTGAATCGCATGTGTCGATACACCGCATGCAGCCGCGATCTTCCGGATGCTCATGCCGAGAACGCGTAGATTCCAGGCATCCTGTTGCAGGTCGGTCAACTTGGCAAGTTTGCCGAGATGCCGAAGATCGGCAATAGCCAATTCGGTTAGTTCGGCATTTGCATTAGAGATTGAAAGGGAGGCAAGCTCGGTATCCACGATTTCACGCTTGCAGTGACGCCTTAGTTGGCGCTCCGTGTAGACACCGTGCTTGCTGCCGAGCGAGCATGACTGTTTAAGCAGGTCGTCAGCTTGGAGTTCGAGATACTGGTCATAGGTTAGGAACGTATGTTCGGTCATTAACTTCTCCTTTCGACTTGAAATCTTGGTGGATAGTAGAAACAAAAAGGGCGGACAC
>Ga0272448_1003237_pt1 | contig 19576 bp, 14 predicted proteins | sample YNPCB0191_FD_202220 | JGI IMG/M metagenome (GOLD analysis project Ga0272448, IMG submission 202220) | Hot spring sediment microbial communities from Yellowstone National Park, WY, United States - YNP-CB-019-1 | ecosystem: Environmental > Aquatic > Thermal springs > Hot (42-90C) > Sediment... | reverse complement strand
AGCGTCGCTTCCGACCCGATGGGGTAGGGGGCCGGGCGCCGCGGGGCGAATATGAGGATGTCGGGCCGGGAGGCCCGTCTAGGATCGCGGGGATGACGAGCACGTCGGGCCAGCAAGGGCACCCGGGGGCGGCGAGGCGGGGCATTCGCGTGGCCCTCCTTTCGTTCTACCTCCCGCAGCCGCTTGGGCTGCGACAGATCCACGCGGTCCTGCGAGAGCGCGGCCACGACCCGACGCTAATCTTCTTCAAGGAGTTTCGCCAGGGGAAGTTCTCTCCGGTGCTGCCGGCCGAGGAGGACATGCTCATCTCGGCCGTGCGCGAGATCGACCCGCAGCTGGTGGGGATCAGCATCGGCACGTCGTTCGTGGCGGACCTCGCCTATCGCATCAGCGAGCGGGTCAGGCGCGAGCTGGGTGTTCCGGTGGTGTTGGGCGGAGTGCACGCGTCGGTCTGCCCGGAGGAATGCATCGAGCACGCGGATTTCGTGTGCCGGGGTGAGGGCGAGGAGGCGGCGGCGGAGCTGGCGGATGCGATCGCGGCGCACGCGCGGACAGACGGCATCCCCAATGTGTGGGCCCGGGTGAACGGCGAGGTGCGGCGCAACGAGGTCCGGCTTTTGACCCAGGCGCTGGACCAGTATCCGATGCCGTCGTACATCGTCCCCGGTTCGTACTACATCGAGGACGGCCGAGTGCAGCGGCTCGACCCGGCCTCATTCTACGATATCTACCACACGATGGCATCCCGGATGTGCTGTCCGCTGAGCTGCACGTTCTGCACGAGCGGCTGGCTGCGGACGAAGCTGTACGCGGAGAAGGGTCGGCGCATCCGCTACCGCAGCGTCGGCTCGATCATCGCGGAGGTGAGGGCGGCGCAGGAGCGCAACCCAAGGCTGACGCGAGTCTGGTTCTGGGACGAGATCCTGGGCGCGGGGGCGCCCGACGGGTGGCTCGAGGAACTCGCCGAGCGTTTCCCGCAGGAGGTGGGGCTTCCGTTCGAGACCTTTGGCCACACGTCCTGGGTCAGCGAGGAGCGCATGCGGCTCCTCAAGGCGGCCGGGCTGAGCATGATCTGGCTGGGGGTAGAGAGCGGCTCCGAACGCGTGAGGCGCGAGGTGCTCAATCGGCGGGAGAGGAACGCGCAGGTGCTGCAAGCCGCCGGGATTCTCCGGCAGTTCGGCATCCAGGTGGGCTACGAGTTCATCCTGGATATTCCCTGGTTGACGGAGGAGAACTGCCGCGGCACCTTTGAGCTGATCATGAAGCTTCCCCGGCCGTTCCTCGTGCATCTGCACAGCCTCAGCTTCCTGCCGCGCACCGCCATCACCGAGCGCGCCCTGGCCGAGGGAGTGATTCGCCCCGAGCAGGTCGCGCGCGCCGATCAGCCGCTCGTGGAACGCTTCGAGTCGCACTTCTGGCAGTACAGCCTTCGGGGTCGGGACCGGCGGGCCGCCTGCTGGCACAGCCTCATCTACCTGGCCGGCGTCCCCACAATGTCGCGGCGGCTGCTGCGCCTGCTGGCGGCGATGCGGCCGCTGCTCCAGCTCTTCCCGCGCCCGCTGATCCTGGCGGCGCAGGTGGTGCGTAACCGGCAGGAGACAGGGCAGCTTCAGCTCGCCGGGGCGGTCGCATCGGTCTACCCGGGAATCGCGGCCCTCGCCGCCACACGCCCCACTCTGCGCCGTCTCCTCTCCCGCGGCGCGCGGCTGTTCCTGGCCCGTCTGGCCCGTTAGCTCGGCACGGCCCCTGGCTTCACCAAACCTCCGGCAGTGGCAGACCAGCCCGCATGGCCCACCGGCGCCAAGGCCGCGGCCGTCGCGCTCGCCGCGCCCCGCGCTGCGCCTGCATTGCGCGCAGGTGGAGAGGGCGGCTAACTCCCCAACCCGAATGCCCGCGCGACGTACACCGCCATCTGGTCGCGGGTGCAAGTGACCTCGGGGTGGTAGCTGCCGTCGGGGTAGCCGTGGGTGACTCCCTGCCCGGCGATGTACTCGACGTACATGTGGCACCACGACCAGTTGTTGTCGGGCGTGACGTCGGGGAAGGTGGGGTTGGGGGGAGGGGTGTAGCCAGCGAGGCCTTCATCGCCGGTGGGGTCCGCCATGGCGCGCGCGATGAAAACGGCCATCTGACCGCGGTCGACCGGGAGGTTCGGCCGGTAGGTGTGGTCCGGGTAGCCGGCCACGATGTTGCGGGACTTGGCGTACTCGATCCACTTGTAGGCCCAGTGGTCGGTGGGGACGTCGGGGAAGGTGGGGGACGGAGGGCCAGTCGGGATCGCGTCATCGCTGCCGGCAAGCCCGCGTGAGATGAACACTGCCATCTGGTCGCGCGAGACCGCGACCCCCGGCCGGTAGGTTCCGTCGTCGTAGCCGCCGACGATGCCGGCCTCGTAACAGGCCTGCACCGCTTCGAACGCCCAGTGGTCGCGGCCGACATCGGGGAAGTGCGGATCGGGCTTGATCATCGCCGCGAGCTGGGCACGCACGCGCTCGTAGACCGCATTGCTGTTGGACCAGGTCGGGACCACGGCCGCGTCCCACATGACGTCCGGCAGGGCTGCCTCCAGCGCGGCCGCCACCTCGGCGCCGTGTCCGCTCTTCTGGGCGAGCCACATGTACTCATAGTCCTGGACGCCGCGGCGATACATCTTCATGCGGATCGAACTCATCGGGCCGGGATAGCCGCGGTTCTCCGTGGGGAAGACGTAATCCTCACCGGGGTAGAACAACGTCCCGTCGCCGTTCCCGCGGCTGCCCTCATAGCCCGCGTAGAACGTCACAGGGTCAACGAAGACGTTCTTGGGCTGGTCGTTGGGGACCTCGTTCTGGTTTGGCTCCCAATGCGTCGATTCCCAGGTGAACCAACGGCTCACATCGCACTTGTACGCTATCCACGGCTTCAGCCGCAGCGCGACGCCGTACTCGTCGATGACGTCCATCGGCGTCTGCGGCCGGTTGCCCGCATATACCCAGACGCGCTCGCCCCGCGCCCGGGCAGCGGCCACTTCGCCGGGGTCGTACCACGGCGACTGGGTGCACCAGATGTCGATAGACCCGATCAGGTCGGCGATCGGCTGCCTTGTGATGAAGACCGGCAGCCGGCGGCCGGGGCCAGGGTTGTCATGGATCCAGCTCGCCCGCTCCGCGATCCAGCCGTACATGTCGGGGCCGGGCTCATCTATCAGATAAAGAAAGTACTCGACGTTCGGCGCGTTGGCGTCGAACCACTCGACCCACGCGTCGGACTCGGCGCGGTACTCCGATTCCGTGTCGCCGAGCGGCCAGCCGTAGGTGTGAATCGAGAACAGCGTATTGCCGACCCCTTCCCCGGGGCCCTCGTAGCCGAGGGCCGGGGTGAACGCGTCGCCCGTCAGCACGCCTTGCAGGTTGGCGATCTCTTCCCAGGAGCCGGCGCCGATCAGCTCCAGTCGGTGGCGGTGGGCCATCTGGTTGTAGCGCAGCAGCATTTCCCACAGGTCCGCGCCCCAGCTCAGGTTGTGGCGGGGCCGGATGCAGTAGTCGCTGTAAAACACCATGGAGTGGTAGTGGTTCTCGTCGGGGAGCGTGAAGTCGAGCACGTCCAGCCGGATGGGGATGTCGGCGGCGGTCTTGCCGCCGACGGTGACCGTCAGGAGCCCGGTGTACGTGCCGGCGGGCGCGCCCCTGGGCACGTAGATGTCGACTCACACCCCCTGGTTCACGCCCGGCGCGATGTCGAAGGGCGCGCCACCCTTCCCCGCGGCGGCCGAGAAGGGGATCAGCGCGTCGGGGATCCAGCCCGTGATGCGAGGGTTCGCCTCCGCAGTCGTGTAGAAGCCGCCCCAGCTCGGGTCGCCGTAGGAGTATTGCGTCACGTGCAGGTAGTGCTCGGTGAACAGCTCCACGCCGACGCCGACGTAGTCGTTGGGCGCGGGAAGGGGGAGGCTGCCACGGATGGCGGCCGGGCCGTTCACCAGGTCGGAAACGGTGACGTTCACGCCCGTGGCGCCTGTCGCCCCGGCCTCCAGGATGAGCTGAAAGGCGACGACCTCGTTGCGGGCCGCGAAGAGGCTCACCGTCGAGCCGTCCCACACGGAGTTGTCGCCGCCGCCGGACTTCAGCGGATTGTCCACATCGTCGAGAAAGATCTTCTCGCCGTCGTCGACAGCCCAGATGGCGTTGAGGCCCAGCTGCGCCTGCGCGCCGCCGGCGCAGAGCAGCAGGGCCGCCGCGCACGCGAGGACCCCGGCTGCGTGACCCAGCCGCATCATCTTCCACCTCCGCCGACAACTGCCGCCGGCCGCGGACAAGCAGCCCCGGCTGCACGCGCATATTGCCACATCCTGCCGACGGGCGCAAGCGCGGCGACGGCCGCAGAGAGGCTTTCGGCGCCCGCGCGAGAAAGAGGCGGCGCGCGGAGGCTCTCAGGGGCCGGTCGGGCGGGGACAGGCTTAGACGCGCCGGCTTTGCCCGGCCGGGAGGTACAGCGCACGCCGAGGAGGGACGCCGATGCGGAAAGTGCTGCCGCCGCCGATGGGATGGAACACGTGGGACTGCTATGGCTCGCTCATCACCGAGGAGCAGGTGAAGGCCAACGCCGAACGCCTCGCGCGCGACTTGCTGCCATATGGCTGGCAGTACGCAGTCATCGACATCAACTGGTACGAGCCCGTGCGCGGCATCCATGACGGGCTAACGGACGGTGGCGTGCGGGATGAGTTCGGCCGCTATCTGCCGGCCCCAAACCGGTTCCCCTCGAGCGCCGGCGGGGCCGGCTTCAAGCCGCTGGCCGACTTCATCCATCGCCTGGGGCTGAAGTTCGGCCTCCACATCATGCGTGGCATCCCGAGGGCAGCGGTCGAGGCCCGGCAGCCGATCGCGGGCTCCGACTACACCGCCGACCAGGTCGCCGACGTCGGGAGCACGTGTGTCTGGAACTCCAACAACTACGGCATCAACATGCGAGCGCCGGGCGCACAGGCGTACTACGATTCCATCGTCCAGTTGTACGCCCGGTGGGGAGTGGACTTCATCAAGGCCGACGACATGGTCAGGGCCGAGGAGATCGAGGGGCTCGCGCGGGCGATGGACTGCCACGGCCCCGAGATGGTGCTGAGCCTCGTGGGCGTCACCGAGGGGGCGGTGCTGGGCCACCCGCGGGCCACCATGTACCGCATCGGCACCGATGTGTGGGATCACTGGGATGACCCCAACACGATCTGGGTGGGCGTGCAGAGGAGCTTCGACCTGTGCGCGAAGTTCGCGCCGGCCATCGCCGAGGGCAGCTACCCGGATGCCGACATGCTGCCTCTTGGACGCATCGGAAAGAACGACGCCGAGGGAGAGGACCGCGAGACGCGGCTGACGCCCGTCGAGCAGGTGACGATGATGACGCTGTGGAGCATCTTCCGGTCCCCGCTCATGTTCGGCGGCAGCCTCACGGAGATGGACCCGTGGACGCTTTCCTTGCTGACTAATCCCGAAGTCCTCGCCGTGAACCAGCGCAGTCGAGGCAACCGGCCGGTCTACACCGAGCCGGGGCGCGCCGTGTGGGCCGCGCGCGACCCGGAGAGCGATGCCGCGTACGTCGCGCTGTTCAACCGCAGCGACGCGGCGCAGGCGGTCGGCGTCGACCTAGGCGCGGTCGGGATCGCCGGACGCGCCGCGGTCCGGGATCTCTGGCAGCGCAGCGATTCGGAGCCGTGCGAAGGCGCGCTCGAGCGCGTCATCGAACCCCACGGATCGCGGCTGCTGAAACTGACGCCGGAGCGGAAAGCTTAGCGCGGTCCTCGGCGAGTCGATGTGGGCGCGTCCGATTGTCGCCCGTTCGGGCAGGATGCCCGCAGCGGGGTGCGAAGCGAGGCGATGTCGAAGCCGGCGCAGTCGTCTCTGGCTGCGCGCTTAGGAGGACGAAGGTGGGGACGCTGCGCGTGGCGATAGCGTGCCTGGTTGCGGCCGCGGGGCTCGGAAGCTGCGCGGCGGCTCAGGTCAGCGGGAGAGCGACAATGCCCCAGACGGATACAATCAAGACGTCGGCGGGAGACCTGAAGATCACCTTCATCGGCCATGCAACGCTGATGTTCGCGTTCGGCGGGAAGGTCATCCACGTGGACCCGGTGTCGCGGGAGGCCGACTACAGCAAGATGCCCAAGGCGGACCTGATCCTCGTGACACACGAGCATGGCGACCACCTGGATCCCACGGCCATCGCCGCGATCCAGAAGAGGGGGGCGGTGATCATCCTCACGGAGGCGTGCGCGCCGTCGGTGCCGGGCGGCGAGGTGATGAAGAACGGGGACGTCCGCACAGTCGAGGGGATAAAGATCGAAGCGGTGCCCGCGTACAACATACTGCATAAGCGCCCCAACGGAGAGCCTTTTCATCCGAAGGGCCGGGGAAACGGGTACCTCCTAACCTTCGGCGACACGCGGGTGTACGTCGCGGGAGACACCGAGAACATTCCGGAGATGAAAAGACTCCGGGACATCGCGGTGGCGTTCCTGCCCATGAACTTGCCCTACACGATGACGCCCGAGATGGTCGCCGAAGCGGCGCGCTGGTTTCGGCCGAAGATCCTGTACCCGTACCACTACGGCGAGACCGACACGTCAGAGCTCGTGAAGCTTCTCGAAGGGGAGAAAGACATCGAGGTCCGGATCCGGGATCTGAGGTAGCGTCAGTCGAGGCGCACCTCGCACGCCGGCGCGGTCGGGTGCCACGGCTCCACCTCCGCGGGGAGGCCCAGCGGCCCGAAGTAGCCGCGCTCCAGGGCCTCTCTCACGCGGTCCAGCACGCCTCTTCGGTCCCGTGTCAGGACGAGCACGCACCCGCCTCCTCCCGCGCCCATCAGCCCAGCGCCGAGCACGTCCGGGAGGGCCGCCACGATATCCACGATCCGGTCCAGCTCCGGCGTGCTCGCGCCGTAGAAGCCGGACTGATAGCGAAGCTGGGCCTGCCGCCACTGCGGCGTGTCCTTCGGGGCCGCCGCGGCCCGGATGAGGGCATCCAGGTGCGCGTCGCTCACGCTGTCGAGGTTTGCAGAGTAGGGCGATGACTCGTGGCGGACGGGGTCGAAGCGGGTGACCCGGTCGCCGTCGTGGGTGATGTACATGAGGCGGCCGAACTCGCGCATGGCATCCTCGTCACCCCGCGCGCAGAGCTCGTGCATGGCGAGGCCGCGGTCGACGCGGCCGAGGCCGTAGAGGGCCGCACCGCGAACCGGAATACTGGAGGGGATCGCGTCCGGGTCGGTCGTGCCGAAGCATCCCTGCGCGCCGGCCTCGTAGACTCGCGGATACCGCTCCTTCAGAACCTCGGGCGAGACCGCCTGGGGGACATCGCGCAACAGGCGGTAGATGACCTGGAGCGGGAACCGCTCTGTGCTGACCTCGGCGAGGAAGCGGACCTGCGCCCGCTCTGGCGTGAGGCCCAGCTCGTCCGCGCGTCTCCGGAGCGCCTCCTGCAGGTAGAGGAGCGCGAAACGGTAGGCGAAGATGCCCGCGTTGAACTGCCGCCGCTCCTCCTTGTTCTTGACCGCCTCCTGCCCGGAGTTGACGATCAGGATCCGATAGCCCGGAGGCATCTGCATAGGACGCATATCGCGCAGGGCGACCGGCGGCTCGAAGCACATGGACACGAGGCCGGCGTTGGACCCCAAAAGCATCGCGGCGTGGTCGCCCGACCCTCCCCGGGTGCCGACGTACCACTCCGCCTCGCCGCAGATGGCGGCGAGTTCACGGCGATCCAGCCCCAGGCCCCAGAGTTCGTTCAGCGCGAGCGCCGTCGCCACGACGAGGGCCGAGGAGGAACTCTGTCCCCGGCCGAGGGGAATGTCGCCGCTGATCACGATGTCGGCGCCGCACGGTGCGCGGGGCAGCTCCATTGCGAGCCGCAGCGCGGCGGCCTTGATGAAGTTGATGCTGCCCGTGCGGCCCCATCGCCGCTCGCGGGGGTCCGCGAGCGCGTCCCGCTGCTGTGTGACGGCGTCGTCCTCGATGTACGCCGCCCAACCTTGCTGCCACGAGGCCGGCGCGCGGTCGATCTCCTCGCTGAGCCGGAAGGCGAGGTCAGCCTGGTAGCTGGCATCGACGTTGGTCAGCCGGAACCAGTCGTCGTGCCGCGGCGAGACGACGGCGAGCAGCTCGCGCCGATGAGTGCCGTATGGGACCCACGCGCCCTGGTGCTCGCAGTGGGGGTTCAGGGCAATCCTGCTGGGCGCTCGGAACAGGCGCACGGGGCGCTCCCCAAAGGACTCTCGATGGAGCCGCACGGCGGCGGCGTACGCCTCGCGCCGTCTCTCAATGAGGCCGTCGGCGTGGTCGCCGTAGATGCTTGCCATGGCCTGCCGAACCTGTGGCGCGTCGCCCTCCAGCGCCGCGAGCACCGCCGAGCACGGCGCGCCCGGGTGGACGCCCTGCCCCGCGACCAGGGGGCCCGCCGGCGGGGCCGATGGCATCGCGCCTCGCGGCCCGGCGAGCACGGCATTCGCGGTCTGGAGCACCTCTTGCGTGTCGATGCCGATGCCTTCCTCGCTGCGGCGCACGGGGAAGGCGCGCACGAGGTGCCGGTGCTCCCGGAGTATGCGCACCAGATCGGTGACAAGGTATTCGCCGCTCTCGGGGCAGGCCTGAAGCTCGCCTATGTGTTCGCGGAGCACGTCGGCCCGCCAGACATAGGCGGACACGTTCACGTCCCGGATCGCGAGCAAGTCGTCGCGTGTGTAGCGTTGCTGCCACCCTCCCAGGGCCGTGAACGAGAGCGTCTCGCCCTCGCCGAGTGCATCTATGGCAGCGCGCTCGACGATGGCGAGGACCTCGGCCCGCGGGGTGTCGCGGTGAATCTGCACCACGCGGCCCTGACGGCTCTCCCGTGGGTCGCCGGCCACCTCGCCCGTGAGGAACGCCATCGCGGCGCCGCTGGCGGCGAACCCGTCCCGCAGGCGGGCGAGGCTCTCGGCCGTCAACAGCGGCTTGTCTCCGCAGACGAAATAGACCTCGTGGACGCCGGCGTCGGCGATATAATCCAGCGCGAGGGCCAGCGCGTGCCCAGTGCCGCGCTGCTCCTCCTGGCGCACGAACTCGCGATGGCCTGCGGGCCCCAGAGCGGCGGCGACGCGCTCGCCCTCGTGGCCCACCACCACGATCTGGCGGTGCGGGCCCAGGCCGCGCTCGCACGCCTCCGCGACCCGGCAGACGGAGGGTATCCCGCCCACCTGCGCCAACACCTTCTGGCTCCCGCCGAACCGGCGAGCCCGCCCCGCCGCAGCGATCACCACAACCGCCCGTCTTTCCTTCATCGCCTCCGTGCTCCGTCGGCCAGACACAACGACGCGCCCGCCCCCGACCGACCAGGGCGCCGCCCGCGCCATCCCACCTGTCGAGCCGCACATGGCGTGCCAACTCGATCGGCGGCCTGCGCCCCGGCCGCGGCTTGCGCGGTTTTCGTACGTATCGTCTTGTCGAATCGATACAGGCCGGGAGGCGGGCCTGTTGATTCGACCCTTGGCGTGGAAGCAGTTTCTGGAGCCTGGAGGTTCTCAAGGTCCTCGGCTTCACGCTCCACGCGGCTCCCATGAAGCTGTGGTACGCCGGCGCGTCGACGCCCAGGTTGACCGCGCGCCGCGGCTTCGCCTATAATCGCCGCACAGAGGACCGCCATGTCCGACAGGCAGATCATCGCTGTCAACCGCCGAGCCAGACACGACTACGACATCATAGAGACCTTCGACGCCGGTCTGGTGCTGACGGGGAGCGAGATCAAGTCGATCCGGTCGGGCCGCGCCAACCTGCGGGACGCCTACGCGCAGGTCAAGGATGGCGAAGCGTGGCTGTACAACCTCCACATCGGCCCCTACGAGCCCGCGAGCCGCGATAACCCCGACCCGCGGCGCACGCGGAAGCTCCTGCTGCACCGGCGCGAGATCGACCGGTTGCTGGGCCGGAGCCTGGAGCGGGGACTCACCGTCATCCCCCTTCAGCTCTACCTCGAGCGCGGCTATGCCAAGGTGCAGCTTGGCCTGGCCCGGGGACGCCGTGAGTATGACAAGCGGCAGGCCATCGCCGAGCGCGAAGCGCGCCGAGAGCAGGAGCGGGCGTTGTCCCAGCGCCGCCGCACAACCGGCGAGGAAGGGCCTTGATCGCCGGACCGGGATGGGGTACAATAGCTGCGGAAGACCGCGGGGGCGAACGGATTCGACGGTGGTCTGGAAGCCGCAGGACGCGAGCCGAGTCGCGTGATCTCGACAAAACGCGCAGCCAAACAACCGCCAACAGCACAAACTGTCTGGCACTCGCCGCCTAATCAGCGGCGACGTCCTCCCGTCCGGGCTAGCAGGACGGCTTGGGCGTAAGAGCAGCTAGCTTGCCCGGAACCCCGAGGTTCGTAGGGGTGAGGGGAGAACAACAACGAACTAGCCTTTGAGGAAGCCGGCCTGCGGGCGTCCTCTGGGGCGAAGACAACACGCAGGACACGCTCGTAGGGGTCTGCGGGGACTGTCCGCCGGACGTGGGTTCGATTCCCACCGCCTCCACCACTTCTCTTTGTCGAAACATTCTCTGTCGCAGAAAACCCGCCTCACCGAAAGGCGGGTTTTGGCGTGTAATAGGCTCATTCTCGCCACTTTCGCCTTCCGAAACATGTGGACGAGGCGGCCCCGGTTTGCCCCCTTCTGGACCCCAATTTGGCGGTTTCGGCCTCTCTTTCTCTGAAACATCTGGACTAGTGCCACCTGTATACCCCTGGCGTGCCGGGCACGCCTCTCGGCGGCGCAAAGGGCTACTGCGCAAGCGAGATGTCGGGCAAGCAGTCGTAGTAGAGACGCCACGTAATGCCAGCATGCTCCCGCCTTGGTGTCGTTTCAAGCTGATCGTAGTTGTGGTATGCGGGGCCGTTGAAGCGACGCCAGTATACGCTTCGCCCATTCTCGGCAACATAGAGCTCAGCGAGGGTCAGGCCGCGGCCGTCGACATCCAGAATCCACAGGGTCTCACGCAGGCAAAGCCAGCGCGCCGCCGGCAGCGCAACTTCAAAACAGCCATCAACTACGCCGTGGTGCCTTTGGCCAGCGCCTCGCACCTCGCTGCCGCAGCGAAAAACCTCATGTCCTTCCCACGAGTCCCCCATTCGAAGCCACAGTGGGAAGGGACTAGCGTCAGCCTCTTCGATCTTGGCGCGAGTCTCCGACTCGCGGAACTCAAACAGCACGCTGCGCAGACCATCTTCCGACTTGACATATAGCCATCGGCCGACCCACTGCTCTTCCTCTGGGAAAATCAGTCGGTCTACAACGTCGAGACATTCCTCCCCTCGATACTTGATCGTCCCGATCACACGCGTGTGAGAAACGTTAGTAAGCACGCGCTCCGGCCAGTCGTAGAACGACCACTTCACCTCGGCCCCGACCTCCAGCGGCACGAAGAATCCGCCCGCGTCTCGCAGGTGTACTTCCCTGAGAGGCGAGTCCGGGCGGGGTGTAACTACAACCTCTGGCTCGATCATTGGGAAAGGCTGGCTAATCATCTTCATGCTCCTTTCTCTCGCTACGGCCTAAGCGGTTCCAACCGACGCGCCGGAGCTCCCGGCGCAGCTTGCTACGCGCTCGAGAGAGCCGCGCCTTCGTCGTGCCAACCGGCTCGCCAAGCGCACCAGCGATATCTGACAAGGGCCAGCCGGTCACGTAGTGCGCCTCCACCGCGAACCGCTCGCGCTTGGAGAGCGCTGACAGAGCATCCTCGACCGCTTGGCGATTCAGGATATCCTCGCTCATGTCGGGGAGGGAAACCTGTTGCTCTTCCAGGACACCCACCCAGCTTTGCCGACGGCGACTATGCGACCGCCCAACGTTGAGCGCGATTGTCCTCACCCAAGAGGCGAAGGCAGAAATATCCCTGAGGGTGTCCCGACGTCGCCATGCGATCAACACGACTTCTTGGCAGATGTCGGCCACTTCGGCCCCTGCGTGGAAGCGCCGCGCAACGGCGACAATGGTCGGCCAGGTCTGTCGAAGAAGAGTCTCGAACTCCGCTTGATCCACCTCAGGGCCTCCCGCGACACCTCCATTAGTATAGTGCCGATGGGATGCCAGAAGGTTGCATTCGGCGGAAGATAATGCAGACACATGCTCGGCGTGTTCGCGAGCGCCGTTCTCCCTTGTTTCGATTCCGCCCCGGAGTAGGACTCGACGCTCTCGAAACATTCCGCGTAAGCCTGTAGTGGAGGAGTCGCCGTCCGCGAGCCCAAGGCAAGCCGCTGCTGGACAGCTTCCGACAGCTGCTGCTCTCTCCCACCCCACCTGACCCCCCGCCAAATCACTTTTGCCAAGAGCGAACTCTTACCGCTGGCTGTGCCTCCTTGACAGGCAGCTTCCATCATCTGATAATGCTCGGCGGACCCACTGGGGGGGAGCAAGGCGATGTCCAAGAAGACGATCGCTGCGGTTCTCATCGGCTGCGGGGGACTTCTGCTGCTCCTGATCGTACTCGGCCTGTTCACTGCTTACCGGTTGCTTGTGGCCCCAGGGCTGGCCGGGCCCACGAAGATGCCGTCCGGTCTCAAGGAGGCGTCGGTTGTGACCGGCGCCGATTTCCTGACCAAGGATGTCTTCTACACGAATGCCTCACTTGGTACCATCACTGACATTGCCCTCGGACAGCTGGACCCCGCCCCGGGTGTTGAGATAGGTGTCGCGGGCACCCGCGGGGCCGCCTTCCTCGACAAGCAGGGGAACCTCAAGTCGGCGGTTTCGTTCGCCTCTAGCGCTGACCGCATAACCATGGTCGAGGTGGACGGTGACCACAGTTGCGAGTTCATGAATCGAGGGGCGTGGGGTGTCGACGCGTCCTTGATGGACCACCGAGGGAGGACTCTGTGGACCTACGGTGGGCTGTCGGGTGTTGACGATATGTGTGCGGGAGATGTGGATGGAGACGGCAGGCGCGAGTTTGTGGTTGGGTTCAACGGTGGCGACGGGGTGCACTTGCTCGATGACCGCGGCCATAAGAAGTGGAACCGACCGGACGGGAATGTTTGGCACGTCGAGACGGCTGACACAAACGGCGACGGCAGGCCAGAGATCGTGCACGGCAATGCCGGCGGAGAGATGACGGTTAGAGACAGCCAGGGCAACGTCTTGAGCAGGGCCAAGCCGGCGGCCTATTTCTCCGACTTCTCCCTGTGTAGGTGGCCCACCAAGTCCAGCCGACAATATGCGTTGAGCGCGGAGGACGACACAATCTGGCTCTATGACTTCCGGGGCAAGACCGCCGCGCGCTTTGACGCACCGCAAGCCGGCACGCTCGGCAATGCCTTTGGAGTCTCCGCGAAGCTCAAGCCCAAAGACCCGGAATATCTCGCGGTGCTGGTGGAGTTCGAGAACTGGAACAGGTCCATCATCTATGTCTACGACGGCCGCGGGACGCTTGTCTACCAGGAGATACTCCCCGAAGCATGCGCGGCGGTCGCAGCCATACCGTCGGCCGAGCCCGGCACCGAGACAATCCTTGTTGGCGGCAATGGGCACATCTTGCAGTACAAGCTGACAGCTTCAGACTAGAGGTACCCTGCTTGTTGCCTCACGCTGAGAGCAACTGGCGGCGATCACCCTGTCCTGGAGCTGAGAGTCTGTCCATCCCGGTTCAGTGGACCGGTACGGGCGCATAGGGGCCCAGGGTCGCAGGTTCGAAGCGGGACCTGGTACCGCGTTCTCCCCGTCGCTCCAGTCGTCGAGGTCGTCCGTTGGCAGCGCGGACAGCCGCTCGAACTCGGCGGGGGAGAGATACCCCAGGGACGAGTGCAGCCGCTGCCTCTTCATCTGCCTCGCTTCTCTCGATCCGCTCCCGGTGCCACTCTATGACCCTGCTACTGGACTCTTGCCTGGGGGCAAGGTCACAGATGCGGGGGACACCCGAATGCCAGATCTGGCCTGCTCCAGTGCGAGCAGTAGCCGTTTCGCCTACGGCAGGCTTCGGAAGGGTCTCGAGCCCGAGCGAGCGAAGACGGCACGTGTGCACACCTCCCGGTTCGTCACGGGGGTTGATTGGACGGCAAGGGCTGGAGATGCACGACGGGTGGCGATCCGTCTGGAGAACGCCTTCCAAGGTCGAGCGCCTGTGGCAGGAATCAAGGACGCCGGTCGCGCCTGTCGCGGATGGCAGGGATGGCGTGTTCGAGAGGGGGAAGGCAGACACCGGGAGCGAAACCGCCTTCGGGAGCCTCCCACGTCTCCGCACAAGGCGCCATGGGATGACCGGGCAGTCAGTGCGCGGTGGACGCGTGGTACAATCTAGCACAGGGGCCGCGTGTCGACCGTGGCCGCCGCCCCTGGGTAATGAGAGCCATGAAGCTGCGAGAGGTCATAGAGGCACTGGACGCAGAGGTGCTGGTGGGCCAGGACTTGCTGGACCGGGAGGCGACCACGGCCGGAGCAGCCGATGCGGTGAGCGATGTGCTGTTCTTCGGCAGACCCGGCATGCTGCTGCTGACGGGCATGACGCGGGCTCCCATGGTCCGGGCGGCGGAGGTGCTGGAGCTTGCGGGGGTGGTCGTGGTGCGCGGCAAACGGCCGGATGCTGACGCAGTGCAGTTGGCCCGGGAGGTGGAGATGCCGCTGATGGCGTGTCCTCACTCCCTGTACGATGCGTGCGGGCGGCTGTACGTGAGGCAACTGAGTGGGCCGCTGCCGGTGCCCCACCGGCCACGTCAGCCGGCCCCTGGCGAGTGACGCGGGGTGACTGCCGCCAGCGAGGAGCGATTCACCGTGTCGTACCCGGTGCTTGGCGGAGGGTTCTTTCTCGCCGGCCGGGCGGCCGCCGAGACCAAGCGTCGCCTACGGGAGGCGGGCCTGGCGGCCGAGCTAGTCCGCCGAGTCGTGGTGGCCACTTACGAGGCGGAGATGAATATCTGCATTCACGCGGTGTCGGGCCGGATCCATCTGCGGGTAGAGAACGATCGCGTGAAGGTGGTCGCCACCGACCGCGGAGCCGGGATTGCCGACATTGCCCAGGCGCTCAGGCCGGGGTTCTCGACCGCATCTGAGAAGGCCCGACAACTCGGGTTTGGCGCCGGGATGGGATTTGCGAACATGCAGAGGTGTGCAGACTCATTTCGGATCACCAGCGAGGTTGGCTGCGGCACGACCGTCACAATGGAGTTCTGGCCGCGGCCCCAAACAGAGGAGACTGGCCCATGACCGTTATCGAGGCGGCCGAATCCCTTGGCCTCGAGGTGCTCACAGGGCCGCAGGGTCTCCCGCGAACCATCACGGGCGCTTGCGCGTCGGACCTGCTATCCTACGTGATGGCGCGAGCGAAGCCGGGCTATCTGTGGCTCACCATCCAAGTGCACCCCAATGTCGTTGGCGTGGCAGAGCTGCTGGAGCTGGCGGCGGTCGTCATCACTGACGGGCAGAATCCTGAGCCGGCGACGCTGGAGAAGGCCAGGGAACATGGGGTGACCATTCTCACGACCCCGGACCCGACCTACGCCGTCGCTGGGAAGCTGTATGGGCTCGGAGTGCGATAGTGTCCCTCTGGCGCGCCGACCTGCACGTCCACACAGTGCTGAGCGGGTGCGCCGAGCCAGAGATGATTCCTCCGGCCCTGGTCGCGCGCGCCCGGGAGGTCGGGCTTGACCTTGTGGGTGTGGTGGACCACAATGCGGCCGGCAACGCCGTGGCTGTGGTGGAGGCGGCCGGAAGCAACATCATGGTGCTGCCCGGGCTGGAGGTGGAGACGCGGGAGAGCGTCCACCTGCTGTGTCTGTTCGACGCGCCCGCGCCGGCCCTCGAGATCCAGGAGCTAGTCTTCGCCCACCTTCCCCCGGCCGGTCGCATCGCGCGAGCATTTGGGGCCTGCCGATTGGCTGCCAGCGACGGATCGCTCGTCGGGGAGGAGCGCAGACCGCTTTACATGGCTACCGATCTGTCGGTGGAGGAAGTGGCTCGCGAGGCCCATCACCGCGGGGCGCTGGTCCTGGCCGCCCACGCGCATCGCAGGGCTCACGGCCTGCTTGGAGTGCTGGGCTTTGTGCCTGCCGGCCTCGCTCTCGATGGCCTGGAGTCGGGGCCCGGGGGGCTGCAGCCCGGCTTCTTGTGTGGCAGCGACGCTCACCGCCTCTCCGAGATTGGCACGCGCTACACCGTCTTTGAGGTTGAGACACCGTCTGTCGAGGAGCTGCGCCGCGCCATCGCCGAGGGACGCTTCCGACCAGGCCTTAGCCTATGAAGGAACTGTCCCTGCACCTGCTTGACCTCATCGAGAACGCAGTGGCGGCCGGCGCGACCCGGGTGCGGGCGCTTATCAGCGAGCGACCCGACCGGGATCGGCTTTACCTGTCGGTGAGCGATGACGGCCGCGGCATGTCGGCCGACCTGGCACGTCGCGCGCTCGACCCCTTCACCACCACCCGCAGGTCCAGGAAGGTCGGCCTCGGCCTTGCATTGCTGGCGAGCACCGCAGCCCAGGCCGGCGGTCGCGCGGCGGTCCACAGCGCGCCGGGCCGGGGCACCACCGTCCGCGTCTCGATGGGATTGTCTCACCTCGACCGCCCACCCCTGGGCCGGCTCGACGAGACGCTGGCCGTCTGTGCCGTCCTGCACCCCCAGCTGGACCTGCGCCTGCGCCACCGCACCCCTTACGGCTCCTACGAGATCAACACTCTCCAGCTCCCGCGCGATCTCGGGCCCAACGGCATCCGCGCCCAACTTGCCGCCCGCGTATCCGCCGGCCTGGCCCGCATCCGCAGCCAGGCATGAACCGCCGCCCTCTGCCGGCCTCGGCCCCGGGCGTCCGGCACCCCCGACAGGAAAATGTTTGGCCGCACTTGACATGGTGGTACCATCTGTGAGAAAATCGCCTGTGAAAGTTTTCACAGGCAGTGAACCTGTCGCTGGGCGAAGGGGTCTTCCGAGTGGTCGCGGATCGGTCCGGAGAGAAGGAAAATACCAAGCCGGGAAGGATACGTAGAGTGGCTGGCTTTGGTTCAACCGCGAGTGGCTGGTCCTGAAGTGACCGGTGACAGCGCACCGGATCGCTTCGCGCTGGTAGGCCCCCGCTCGAGACTGTTCACGAGCCGCGCCTGAGGGGATTTCCGCTGTCGAAGACTGGCAAGCGGCGTTTCTGGAGAAGGTTATTGTGAGATTTTTCACGAAGCGCCGCATGCCTCGCGACCGGGTGAGAAAGGAGCAAGGATGGAGCAGACACGGCTGTGCACGTGCCCTCCCGGACAGGAGCTGGCCGATCCCTGCCGCTGGGCCCGCCTCGAGGAGGTGATCGCCGCCCATCGCGGCGAGCCAGGCGCCCTGATACAGGTGCTTCACGCCGCCCAGAACATCTTCGGCTACCTACCCCTTGAGGTGCAGGAGAGGGTGGCGGACGGCCTCGGCATCCCGCTCGGCGAGGTCTATGGCGTGGTCACCTTCTACTCGTTCTTCACGATGGTGCCCCGCGGGGAGCACACCATCCGCGTGTGCCTCGGCACGGCGTGCTATGTCAGGGGGGGGCGCGAAGTGCTGAACCAGCTGAAGGCCCACCTGGGCATCGAGGTGCAGGGCACCACCGCGGACCGCGAATTCAGCCTCGAGGTCGTCAGGTGCGTTGGTGCCTGTGGCCTCGCCCCTGTGATGACGGTGGACGGCGACGTCTATCGGCGGGTGAAGCCGGCCAGGGCGGTTGAGGTGCTTGAGAAGTACCGCAAGAAGGAAGATTGAGGAGGCGATGGATGGCTGCTTACCGTTCCCATGTCCTGGTCTGCGCAGGGGCCGCGTGCGTGTCCTCGGGTTGTCGCGCGGTGGCCGACGCCCTCCGACGCGAGCTGGCGCGCCACGGTCTCGACCGCGAAATACAGGTGGTGGAGACAGGGTGCGTCGGTTCCTGTGACCTCGGCCCGGTGATGATCACCTATCCCGAGGCCGTGTTCTACCAGAAGCTCAAGCCTGAAGATGTTCCCGATATCGTGGAGCACCACCTCCTCAAGGGGCGAGTGGTCGAGCGCCTTCTCTATACCAGGCCGGCCACGAAGGAGCTGCTGCCAACCCTGGAGCAGATCGACTTCTTCTCCCGCCAGCAGAAAGTCGTGCTCCGCAACTGCGGCGTGATAGACCCGACCAATATCGAGGAGTACATTGCGCGCGACGGCTATCAGGCCTTGGCCAAAGTCCTGACCCAGATGACCCCCGAAGAGGTGATTGCGGAGGTGAAGGCATCGGGGCTAAGGGGGCGGGGCGGGGCCGGCTTCCCCACCGGGCTCAAGTGGGAGTTCGTGCGGAAGGCGCCCGGCGAGCCCAAGTACGTCGTCTGCAACGCCGACGAGGGAGACCCCGGCGCGTTCATGGACCGCAGCGTCCTGGAGGGCGACCCGCACAGCGTGATCGAGGCGATGGCGATCGCCGGGTATGCCGTGGGCGCGTACCAGGGCTATGTCTACGTCAGGGCCGAGTATCCCCTGGCGGTCGAGCGGCTTGCGATCGCCATCAAACAGGCCAGGCAGTACGGAGTGCTGGGCAAGAACCTGTTCGGAACCGGCTTTGATTTTGACCTGGACATTCGCATGGGGGCGGGGGCCTTCGTCTGCGGCGAGGAGACAGCCCTGATGGCCTCCCTGGAGGGTCGCCGGGGAGAGCCCAGGCCCAGGCCTCCCTTCCCCGCGCAGCGCGGACTGTGGGAGAAGCCCACGCTGCTGAACAACGTCGAGACCTATGCCAACATCCCCGTCATCATTCTGAAGGGCGGCGCCGACTTCTCCCGCCTTGGTGCCGGGCAGAGCAGGGGCACCAAGGTGTTCGCGCTGGCCGGTGCCATCAACAACACCGGCCTCGTCGAGGTGCCCATGGGCACTCCCCTGGGCGACATCATCTTCGACATTGGGGGCGGCATCCGCAACGACCGCGCCTTCAAGGCGGCCCAGACCGGGGGCCCCTCCGGCGGCTGCATTCCGAGAGACCACCTCAACGTGCCTATGGACTACGAGTCTCTCAAGGAACTGGGAGCCATCATGGGCTCGGGCGGGCTCATCGTGATGGACGAGAACACCTGCATGGTGGACCTGGCCCGCTTCTTCCTCGAGTTCACCCAGGACGAGTCCTGCGGCAAGTGCACTCCGTGTCGGATTGGCACCAAGCGCATGCTCGAAATCCTCAACCGCATCACCCGCGGCGAGGGGCGCGAGGGAGACATCGAACTGCTCGAAGAGCTGGGCAAGCAGATCAGCGAGTCGGCGCTCTGCGGGCTGGGACAGACCGCGCCCAATCCCGTGCTCTCAACCATCCGGTACTTCCGCGACGAGTACGAGGCCCACATCTACGAGAAGCGCTGTCCGGCCGCGGTCTGCAAGGCCCTCTTTCGCGCTCCCTGCGAGCACACCTGCCCGGCCGGGGTGAACGTCCCCGTCTACGTGGGCCAGATCGCGGAGGGCAAGTTTGCGGAGGCGTTGGCCACCATCAAGGCGAGCATGCCCTTTGCCGCGGTGTGCGGACGCGTCTGTCACCATCCGTGCGAGTCCAAGTGCCTGCGCGGCCAGCTTGACGAACCGGTTGCCATCCACGCGCTGAAGCGATTCTCGGCCGACTGGGTGATGTCCCACGACGGCCAACCGAAGGTCGAGCC
>Ga0272448_1003234_pt1 | contig 19590 bp, 11 predicted proteins | sample YNPCB0191_FD_202220 | JGI IMG/M metagenome (GOLD analysis project Ga0272448, IMG submission 202220) | Hot spring sediment microbial communities from Yellowstone National Park, WY, United States - YNP-CB-019-1 | ecosystem: Environmental > Aquatic > Thermal springs > Hot (42-90C) > Sediment... | reverse complement strand
AGCGCCCGATACAGCCGCGGTGGGTAACGATGGAAAATTTTCCCATTTCCAGCTCCGGGTAATCAGGCGGGATGCTGCGGGTAAAAGGCAGGCCATAAATCCAGTCCAGGATTTCCGGTGTATACTCAGGGGCCGGGTACTGCAGCACATAGCGGTTAGCATGTTTCTGCGCCAGGCTTTTGTAGTTGGCCAGCAGGCGCTGGGCTTGAAGAAATTTTTCCGGGTCTAAAGACACTTCTTCGTAAGACGGGACTTCCTCAAAACCGGGCGGCAGTTCACGGCTGATGATGGCTGTGCCCCGTATACCGATAAGGTCCTGGCCAGCAGCCAGGCGGCTAGCGATCTCTATGGCCTGGAGTTCGCCGGGGCCGTAGACCAGGATATCAGCCCGGGAATCAAGGAGAATAGAGCGCCGGACCCGGTTTTCCCAGTAGTCGTAATGAGCAAAGCGCCGCAGCGAGGCTTCAATTCCACCTATTACTATCGGAATACCAGGGAATAATTGCTTTATCTTGTTGCAATAGACGATGACGGCCCGGTCCGGTTTTCCGGAGCTGTAAGGCGCATACTCATCTTTCTCCCGGCGGCGGAGAAGCGGCGTGTAATTAGCCAGGCAACTGTCTATTGAACCGGAGGTCACGCCGAAAAAAAGGCGCGGGCTTCCGAGTTTGAGAAAATCCTGGTCCGAGGTCCAGTCTGGCCGTTCTATGATGCCAACCTTATAACCCTTTGCCTCCAGAACGCGGGCAATGACGCCAACCGGCGACAGGGGGTGGTCAGCGTAGGGGTCGCCGCTCACCAGAATGATATCAAAATCCTTTCCGGTAAGGCCTATCATCCTGATAATTCTACCAAAAATCGGCACACCATGTTCAGGCCTCTCCGACCTTGAGTTCGCCGTCAAAGGGGCTGGCTTTAATCTGTTCCAGCGTCAATTTTTCTTTAAACAGCCACCTGTACCATTTGATAAATGATTCTACCAGAACAATCAGGGCCAGGATGATAATGGCCACAGACAGGGTCACCAGTAGCATATTTCCCTTGGGCAAATAGTTGTTAATAATGTTGAGATAAGCTGCATACAGAGTGGTGGCGCTGATAAAAAGAAAAGGAATGAAGGTTATCCACAGGTAACGGGCTTTACCCTTTTTGATAATCACCGTGGTGCCCAGGGCCAGGGCAATGCCACCCAGAAGCTGGTTAGAAGTGCCGAATAAGGGCCAGATGGTTGATATGTTTCCACCGTAAACCAGGTATCCCCAGGAAAAAGAAATCAAAAAGCTGGTCAGCAGAATGCCAGGCCACCAGTCTCTATTCTTTAAAGGCTTGAAAACCAGCCCGCCAGCTTCCTGCAGAAGGTAACGACCGACCCGGGTACCGGCATCAATGGTAGTCAGGATAAAAAGGGCCTCAAACAGGACGACAAAATGGTAGATGTAAGCTCCCAGCTTGGCCAGGAAAGGAATTTTAGAAAAAATAAAAGTCATGCCGACTCCCAGGGTTACCGCCCCTCCGGGACGTCCGGCCACATTCTCACCCACCAGCTGAGACAGAGCTGGCAGGTCTACTATTTTCATGCCTAATTTCTCGAAAACCTCAGGCGGGACGTTGATGGCAAAGTAATCGGCTGGAATCAGGCTGGTAGCCGCGATTAAAGCCATCAGGGCCACAAATCCTTCAGCCAGCATGGCTCCGTAAGCAATGGGCAGCATGTCCTTTTCATTTTTTATCATCTTGGGCGTGGTACCGCTGGAAATGAGAGCATGAAAGCCCGAAAGGGCACCGCAGGCAATAGTGATAAACAGGAAAGGCCAGACTTTACCAGGAATCACCGGGCCGCCACCGTGGACGAAAGAAGTAAAAGCTGGCATTTTAATGGCCGGGTTAACCACGATAACCCCGATGGCTAAAAGGAAGATAACCCCAAGCTTCATGTAGGTGCTCAGGTAATCCCGCGGAACAAGCAACAACCAGACCGGCAGCACGGCCGCCATGAAGCCGTAAGAAGCCAGGATGACTGTCATTTGTTTGGCATTAAAGGTCAGGAAATGAGCCAGGCTCGAGCGAGCGATAAATGGTCCGGAAGCCACGGCCAGGATTAAGAGGCTGACGCCGATGACAGTAGCCCCGACAATGTCATGCGGCTTTATCCACTTCATGTAAATGGCCATCAGAAAGGCAATCGGAATGGTTACCCCAACGGTGAAAGTAGCCCAGGGGCTATTAAACAAAGCGTTAACAATGACCAGGGCCAGCCCAGCCATGGCAATAACCAGGATGAAAATGACGGCCACCGCGGTAGCCGCTCCAGAAACTTTTCCCACTTCTTTCCTGGTGATGTCAATGATGGAAGCTCCATCGTAGCGGACGGAAGCAAAGAGAATAACCATATCATGCACCGCACCGGCCACCACAGCCCCGATTAAAATCCAGAGCACGCCAGGCAGGTAGCCAAATTGCGCCGCCAGCACCGGTCCGACCAGCGGTCCGGCTCCGGCAATGGCCGCAAAATGATGCCCGAACAACACTAACTTATGCGTGGGCACGTAATCATAGCCATTCTGCAGGCGGTAAGCCGGAGTCGTCCGGCTCCCATCGATGGCCAGAACCTTGGCCGCAATAAAAGCTCCATAAAAGCGGTAGGCTAAAACGTAAACACAGGCACCTAAAATTACCAGTGTTAATCCATGCATGTTATTAATCCTTTTATAAATAATTAGCTTAAATTATAACAAAAAAAACATCTGGAATATTATTTTTTTGTCCTTTACCGGTGGTTGAAACCCATAAAAAAAGCGGCGGGAATTTTCCCGCCCCTGTTTGGCTTCTTCTGGTATTAATTCTTTAATCAGCACCAGGCATGTTTTTACCTCAGGCCATCAGCTGCCTTTCCTGATTTCCACATTGCCGCTGAAAGCTTTGGCTGAAACTTCGGCCCCGCCTTTGCCTACTTTGCCCTGAATGGTCTTGCCGCTCAACTTGCCCACAACTTCCACTGGAAAATCGGTGGTAACCGAGCCACTAAAAGAAGAGGCTTCCAGGCTTCCGGACTGAGCCAGGCTGATGAGTCGGGCCAGTTCAGCCGGGGGCTGGTTTTTTGTGGTTAGTTCCAAGAGCTTTTCTCCTGTGGAATCGCTGGTCAGGTTGGTCCCGAACATATTATCGGCCATCGCCACTCTTAAAACCAGCGAATAATTGATGGAAATCATTTTTAAAACCTCGTAAATAAAGACAGACGAAAAGACAAAATGGTTGCCAGAAAATTTTAGATTTTAAGGCTCTGTGCTTTACTGCTTTAAAGGCGAGATTTCTTCTGCATATTCCCCGGTTTCAAGCAATTTTTTTATTTTAAAGGTGCCGAGCTTGCGCGCCTTTAGAAAACCGTCCCAGGCGGCTTCGGCGAGGCGGCCGTTCTCTCTGAGGTCTAATAGCCATTCCTGACAGTACTCCGGCGGTCCAGGCGGAACCATCCCGGCATGGATTTCCATCAACCAGCGCTTGTTGAGCTCTTCCTGTGGCCCGATGGGATCAGCCATAATAATTGGCAAGCCGAGGCCGCAATAAAAAGAAAGTTCGCTGGGCTTGGTCCAGAGGACATCAGTCTGTCTGAGCCAGCGGTTGAACAGTTCAAAATACTCAAAAACATTATCGCTGAAAATCAGATGGATATCGCGACCGATTTCGTCCCAGAGCCCCTGTTGGTTGATGAATTTAAGGGTCTTTTCCAGAACCCGGCGCTGAACCCCACAGGACAGAAGCAGCCGGACCCGGCCCGTCCGGATTAAAGGACCAAGACTCTTCAAGATACGCCTGGCCAGCTCGGTCTGGGCTCCGGCCCCGCCGATAGCAAACATCACGGTAAAATGATTTTCTCTGTGCTCCGGGATGGTTTTGCGACCCAGCCAGTGGCAGACCGAATAGCGGTGATAGGCAAAGAATTTGCCGGATGGGTCCAGGCGTAACAGCCTGGCCAGCAGGTCTATCTTTAAAACTTCCAGCCCGGTTTCTGTTCCCACATTTTCTACTGGCAATGGAAAACCGGTCAGAAAAATATGTTCGGGCCTGACCCCATAGGTTAGCAGCCTGTTTCTGACCTGGGTACAGGGAACCAGGTACTTGATGCTGCTGGCGCCTGGATCTTCTGGAACCCAGACCCGGTTGATATCGGCATCGCAGATAATCAGAAAATTTTCTCTGTGGCTGGGTATTTTTTCTTTCAGGCTTTCCAGGGCTATGGCTGTAGCATAGAAGGTGTTGATCACAGGAAGGTTGTCAGAAGCTAAATAATCAGGCAGAGTCCTGCACAGCCTGGCCCGTTTTATCAGAATTTTAAGAAACCTTACCGCCAGGTTGGGCCGGCTTAAATCCTTCTTCGGGTAGAAAGGAGGAATCCTTTGGATGGCCATGATTACCTTGAGAGCCAATCGGCCAAAAATCGGCAAGGACCCGACTCTTGAGAGAAAATAGTAAGTTTTCCTTATTAACCGCCAGTATTTTTTCTCACCGGGGGCAGCATAATTCCGAGAACCCCAGATAATTATGCTTTTACTGGAAAAATTTCGGAGAGGATAAGCTGCCCTTAGATGACCCAACCCCATATGAACGGCTATGATGTGGGCTAAATCAGGCTTCTTCATAAATTAATGGTTCAAAACTCGGCTTATGGCAGATTAATGAATTCTTGCCCACTTTAATCCGGCCGCCGCGCCAGTCTACGGTAGAACTGAAAAACGGAGTCAGATAAACCGCCAGAAGTATTAAATCTTTGGTAACTACCGTCAGTGGAAATAAAAGATGATTTTGCCAACGGCCACGGTCCTGAGCATTAACCACGACGAAATTCAGATATTCCAGTAAAATCTTAAAGCCGGCAGCCAGCGGAATGAGCCACCAGAAACTGGCCCCGAGCAGGGGCAGGCTGGCCAGCGCCAGAAATATGGGGTTAAGTAATATTTCAGATAAATATGCAGGCCGATGCAATTGATAGCGCAGCCTGGCCCACCTGGCCATTCTCTTGTAAAAGCTCTTGATGGTGACTCGTTGGTTGATGTTGGTCACCCAGGTATAGTCAGTGCTGACTCTGAACCCACTTTCCATAAAGGATTTGCCAATCAGATAGTCTTCGGCCAAATAATCCTTGAAGTACTTAAAACCGCCAAGAGTTTTAAGCGCCGCTCGGTCAATCAACATCGACTTCCCGACCACTACCGGCTTGGAAAAGATTTTCCAAAGAGTAATTACGTTGCCCGAAGTAAAAAAATTGAGGCTGGTGTTTTCCATCAGACTGGCAAAAGTATTACTACCAGCGCCCAGAATTGGAGAAAAAATAAACTTGGCCTCGCTTGTTTTATACTCAGCCACCAGGCGTCTCAGAGTATCCGGTTCCACTCTGACATTAGCATCTGTCACCCACAGCAGGCGGCCTCGGCTTTCGTTCTCCAGAAAGCTCAATTTGTGAATTTTAGGGTTTTCCGTCGGGTGATGTCCCGTGGCCAGAATTCTGGTATAAATCTTCGGATGTCGGTCGACCACCCTTCTTATTATTTCGACCTCTCTATCCTGCCAGCTATCAACCGCGAACAGAATCTCATAAACAGGATAATCAAGGTGATAGAAAGATTCCAGGTTGGCTTCCAGGCCATCATCAACACCTTTTACCGGCTTTAAGATGCTGACCCAGGGATAATCACTTTGTTTCAGAAAAACGTTGGACAGACCAGGTTTTTCCCGCTTCGGCCGGTAAACCAGGGTCATGACCGTCAGCAAACTGAGATAAAAGCCCGATAAACCCAGTAGTATTAATATTGCTATATACATCGGCTATAAATTACCGGGAAGATGTTAAAAAAATGAGAGTCAAATGTTAGTTTTTGGTTAAAAAGTGGGGGACATAATACTCAAACCCCAATTTCTGGATTTAAAGACGGGCAAAGGGCAAATGACTTACCTGCTCGGGAATACCCTGATGGACTAACCCGAAAGGCACCCACCAAACCCACCTGAACCTTGAACAAGGTTTAAACCGCAGGAAAATCAATTCATGTTTCATTCATCTAAGCCCGCAAAACCAGACAGAAACTTATCGTGTCCAACAATTTTGTTTACATTTGCGTTATTAAAATAATGGAACAAGAAAACTGGTGAATAAGGGGAAATGGTCGTGGTAGAAAATAACAACTTTTAAAGCATGGCCACTTTTATGGCCTGCCTATTCCCCGACCGTGCCCAGTTTCCCTACAAATTTAGAGAGTCTCTAATTTCCCCGGGGTGAGTTATTTCCCACCGCGGAAGCCAAAGAAAATCGGAAATATAGATTAAGTCCCCATTTTCTGTGTCCCCTTTTCTGTCGCCATTTTCCCTGTCCCCATTTTCTACCAGCTGGGTCACAGAAAAAATGGAAATATAGATGGTGTCCCCATTTTCTTATTTTGTCTCTTTGAACACACGTAATTGCACGGGTCCGAGAAGCCCGGATTCAAGCGGACCGTTGATTTTCACTTTTTGGGTAAGGCGCGTTACCCGTTTTTCTCTCGGAAGTTTAGCGTCGCCGACCAGCCGGTTGGCCCAGAGGTTTACAATTTCAACTTTTAACTCGTTTTTGCCGACCCGGACCACACCGGTGACATCGTAGCTGTAGGGAGGTTTCCAGGCAATCCCGAGCGGCTTTCCGTTCAAGGTGGCTTCGGCGACGTTGCGAACCTGTCCCAGGTCCAATTCCAGGCGCTGACCATCACCCACCATAGAGGCCGGGACCTCAAATTCTTTCAGGTAGGTCGCGGTTCCCGAGAAATATTTGATTCCCTCATCGGGAACTGCAGTCCAGGAAACAAGTTTTTCAAAAATGTACGAGGGTGGCGCCCCGAGGTTGGGTGGGAAACGAACTTCCCAGGGACCTGTTAATTCGAGTGTGGCTACGGTCCTGACGGTTGGTTCCGGCGCCGGGGCCGGGGCGACTTTAGGCGCTACCCCGGAAAAGACGACGAAAACCGAGCCGGCCGGAGGCAACCGCAATCTCAGCTTCGTTCCTCCCGAAACATAGGTGTAACGATTGCAGGGTTCTATTTTACCGGTGTCCGGATACCAGAACTGCGGCAGACGTCCGGAGACGCGGAAGGTACAATCAGCCACAGCTTCTTCCATCTTTGTGTTGCTGACAAAGTAGATGTCGGCGTTAGGGGTGCGTCTGTGGATGTAATCAAGGTCTGCCTGATTATCCGGACTGCTGTAGGTGAAATCTGGTCCTATGCCTAACTGCTGAAGAATTTCCCGGAGACGTTTGCGGTCGGCAATTACCCTGCCTTTGCCGTAGGAGCGATCGGCCGTCTGATCAACCTGGCCTGGTCCCCACATTCTATCTGCAATAGCCTGAACCTGCTGGTCACAGCGGGGATAATCGGCCAGGGTAACATCGCGCACAGGCTTGGGACCGAGCAGTATAGCGCCTTCCAGAACAAGTTTTTCCAGTTTCTTCAGCACAGAAAGAGGAATGTCTGAGCGTTCCGGTAGAACAATGACAGAGTAACTTACACCGTGGGGCAGAACCAGGCGACCGTCCCTGAATTCCATCATATTTTCAATCACATCAGAATTGACAACGTCATAGTCGTATCCAGCTCCGAGCACATCAACCGGCGCCGGGTTGGGTCTCCCACAATGGGCGCAGGTGGGACCGAAATCCAGCCGCTTGGAATCAGGTCCGATACGGCGGGTGGCCACCAGGTTTGGCGCATCATCACCGTAATAGAAGCAAACATCAGCCACAGGCAACCCCAACTGCAGCAGATAGCAGCAACGGGAGAAGTAGTAAAGCATCGGGCCGGACTTTGGCCACTAGGTGGTGTTGACATTGAAATGTTCACCGGCGTGATACATATGTCCGGGTACGCCGCCCTGCGGTGGTGTATGGGCAAAAGTGTGAAAAGTGAGGCGATTCAACCCATCGCAAAACGCGGTATCGGCCAGGCGCTTGTACTCCAGAGGTCCATCCTGCCAGTGCCGCCAGCCGGTAAATGACTCCGCATCAACAATCTGTCGGCCGTAGATGTGCGCCGCGGAGGCTGCTTCTTTCACTATCCAGAACTGCGCACCGTTCCAGAATTCGCCGCGCGGGACATCCACCACGCCGCAGGCGCGCAGTGGTTCGGCGCGCGGGTAACCTCCGTGACCCGCCTCGGCCACCAGTTTCATCCCATACCGGTTCAGAAACTCAGCACCACTGCGGTAATGACCTTCAATCCACAAATCGCTGACGGTCTTGTTATAATCGTGCTGAAAACGAGCGGTAATCTGCGGGTCAGCAAATTTCTTACCTTTCAGAACAGGCAGATAAGGAGTCGGGTCATAGCCACGCCGCTTGCGGAATTCCTCCACAAAGGAATCGGTCCAGTCCGTTTGATTATCAACTTCCACACTGTCAAGTTCCAGGTAGCGCAAGGCATCCAGACTGGGTCGCACTTTAAGAATCTGGTCAATAATATACTGAAAATGGGTTCTGATGGCCTGGCCATCAAGATGATCAATGAGCAGTCCGTTTGAGTTCGGGCTTGGCACCATAAGTTTCTCGCCAGTGTTGCTCGTAATGAAACGGGCGATTACCCACGACCCCGGCGGGACGTCCCAGGTGAGCCGTCCGTTGTGGTCCATCCTGTCACTGAGGTTAATGACCGCGGAGACATCCCGGATGGTATTATCCGGCGAGTACGGAAAGGCCAGCACGGCAATTTCCTTGTAGTAAAGTGGCAAGCCGTTGGCCCCCTTTGGCGCGCTGCAGGCCGGGAAAGGCAACACCCGCGACAGCCTGGTTGGCCCGCTGACCTTTATTTCACTCACGTAAAGCCCTTTCATTGCCTGGCGAGGCTGAACCCAGCTGCCGCCTGCATTCCAGCTGCTGGAAGCGACCATTCCCAGGTGTAGTCCCAGACGGTCTGCCACATCGATGGCGTGATTAATGGCTTTTAGTGATTCAGGGCTGAGGAAAGCCGGACCAGCCGGAATCGGTTCTTCCGGATTCGGGCGGTAGACGCCGATATCCCAGATCTCTGCGCCGGACATTCCTTTTGCCTTCATCTCCTCTAGTTCGTAGGTTAACCTGTCAAGGTCAACATAGCCGTTCATCCACGACCAGAAGGCGCCGGGCCTGGCTTCCAGAGGTGGTTCTTTAAACAAGGCCGCATTGGGTTCGCGCTCAGCAGGTGGGATGCCATGTTCTATGACGAACTCAACAAGTTCCTGGCATTGGAAAAATCCCTCCCAGAGATTATGTCCCTGACCGGGAACAATCCGTAAGCGCATCGAACCGCCGAGCTCGCGGTAGCGACTGGCGAGCAAGGCGGAGTTATCGGACAGTGGCACCAGGTCGTCTTTATCGCCGTGGATGTGGAATATGGGAACCCTGGCTCTGGCTAACGGCGCAAGACGGTCAACGGGGTTGTGTTTGGCCAGTTCCTGGCCAAGCTGCTCAGCGCTCATACCATAGGCGCCGCAAGCTTTATCAAGACCCGGATAGCTCCGCAGGTTGCAGACAGGATAAATGCCGGCAATACAGGAAACTGAATCGGGGTGCTCCACCGCCCAGTTATAAAGCATAAGACCGCCACGACTGCGCGCCAGCAGGCAAGGCTTACGGCTGAAACCGCGTTTCTCCACCAGTTCACGATAGAGAGCGGAAAAGCCGGCGCGCCCCTGAGGACTGCCATACGATTCACCGACATCAATACCGGCGATAGCCATCCCGGCGGCCAGAAAGCGCTCAAACATCCAGCGTTCGTTCTGGTCAGGTAGATTGGGTAAAGAAGGCGCATACCACACCCACGGGATTGGACGGTTGGGATAAAGGTTTTCCCTGGCCGGCAGAATTACAAATGCCGTGTGGCCATCAATTTCAAACACTTCTCCTGGCAGAGGTAGAGATTTTGCGAGCTTAACCGGCTTAGAGCCCCAGGCCGGGCTCAACGGTCCCATCAACAACAAAATCACCAGCGTCGTGAAGAATATTTTTACAAAAGACCTGCGGGTATTGGTGTTTGGACCTAACAATATTTTCATAAGATAGCCTCGTTATAAAAATGGTGAGTCCTGGACTCCAGAAGTTTGAGATTGGCTGCGGCAAAGGCTTGGCCCATCAGCACAAAAGTTTTGGCCAAAGTTAAATAATTGTAGCCGGAAATCTGAGTTGTCTCGTCTACAGAACAATAGCTCAGAGAATGCTGCCTCAGCGGCACTGATGGGTTCAGTCTCATATTTCTTGATACATGCGCGTTTTAGCTCGTCGGCCATCTTGCCATCAGCGTTGTGGTAGTTTTTAGGTCTTGGGTCAAGAAACCATCTCATCTGGTTGACCCTTCATACTTTTCAGCCGCAGCTCCAGGTTCATCAGACCAGAAAGGAAATTTGAAGAGTGAGGCCGCTGTCTCTGAACTCGGCCATAGCCACAGGCACGGCCATCGCCTGCTTGAAAGAGCGAACCTAAACACAGTACAGACAACAGCTGCCGTCAGTGTATGATTTGTTGCGGTCATAATTTATTTCATTTTTTAATAGTTTTTCTTTTTTATGGCCTTTGTCAAGCTAATACAGTCCGTAGACCTTCATTTTGTACGACAGCATGCGCTCAGTGATGCCCAAGAGCCGGGCTGCCCGGCTTTTAACCCCGCCGCTTTTTTCTAGGGCCCGTTTTATTTCCCTGATTTCCAGCTCGCGCACTTTATCAGGCAGAGGCCGGGAAAGATCTGCTTCTGCGGCCTCTGCCAGCTCTTTTTCTGACCTGATTTCCAAGAAGACCGGCAGGTCAGCCCGGGTGATATACTCGCCTTCAGCAAAAACAACGGCCCTTTCTATAGCGTTTTCCAATTCCCGGACGTTTCCCGGAAAATCATGTTTTATCAAGGCCTCCATAGCTTCAGCCGAAATCCCCTTGATATTCTTTTTCTCCCGCCGGCTGTATTCCCTTATAAAATGGTCAACAAGCAGCGGGATGTCTTCTTTTCTTTCACGCAGGGGTGGAACATCAATTCTGATGACATTCAGGCGGTAATAAAGGTCAGCCCTAAATTTTTCCTCGCTAACCAGTTTTTCCAGATTCTTATTGGTGGCGGCAATAATTCTGACCTCTGCCTTAAGGGGTTTGGTGGAGCCCAGACGATAGAATTCCCGGTCTTGTAAAAAACGCAAAAGTTTAACCTGAAGGGAAAGGGGCAAGTCTCCAATCTCATCCAGGAAAAGCGTTCCGCCATCAGCTGCTTCAAACTTACCGATTTTCCTTTCCCGGGCATCAGTGTAAGCCCCTTTTTCAGCACCGAACAATTCACTCTCTACCAGAGTTTCCGGGATGGAAGGCAGGTTAACAGCCAGAAAAGGCCCCTGGCTGCGCTCTGAAGAGTAGTGAATCAGCCGAGCAATAAGGTCTTTCCCGGTTCCGGTCTCGCCGGTTATTAAAACAGTCGCTTCGCTCCGGGCAGCCTTGCTCATCAGCCTGACTACCTGTTCCATGGCTCTGGAAGCAAAAATGAAATTCTTGAAGCTGAATTTCTCTTCCAGGCGGTTTCGCAGCTCGTGGACTTCCCGCTGCAGGCGAAATCTTTCCCGGGCTCTCTCCAGAACAAGAAGAAAGCGCTGAAAATCAATGGGCTTTACCACATAATCATAGGCTCCCTGTTTGATGGCTTCCACAGCCGTTTCAATGCTGGCAAAAGCGGTGACCATGACCGGAGTAATCAGCGGGTTTATTTTTCTTAGCTCTTTAACCAGCTCCAGTCCCGATTCCGAACCCAGTTTGTAATCAACCACGGCAATTTCTACCGGATGTTGATGGACAAGCTGAAGAGCCTCCTGAATATTACTCGCCTCTACCACCTGGTAGCCTTCCTGCCTGAGGTTTTCCGAGATCAAAACCCTCTGCATCTCATCATCTTCCACCACCAGGACCAATCCCCGGCTTGCTTTTTTCTCTTTTGCTTCAGACATCCTGACCTCCAGGAATTTCCATGGTAAAGATGGAACCGCCCTCGGGGCCTTTTCTGAAATAAACTCTTCCGCCATGGGCTTCCACAATTTTCCGGACCAGGTACAGGCCCACACCCAGGCCACTTTCCTTGCTGGTGACGAACGGCTCAAATATTTTTTCGGCCCCTTCCTGTGCCAGGCCCGGTCCCTGGTCAATCACCGAGCAGACGGCCATTTTCTTTGCCAGTTCGGCCTGGACCAGTACTTTCTGGCCCGGCGAAGATACTTCCAGGGCATTTTTAATCAGGTTGTGCACCGCCCGACCAAGCAACAGACGGTCAGCCTCCAGGCTAATTTTTTTTGGTGCTCTGAGCTCAATTTCCACCTGACGGGCTTCGGCCATTCCCCGCAGGCTGCTGATTTCTTCCTGCAGGACTTCGTTCAGGATTATCCGCTCTTTTTTCAGGTTAAGGGGTTTGATAATTTCAGAAAAACGGTCCACCACCGCCGCCGCCTTATGGGCTTCAGCTTTTCCCTGGCTGACCAGTCTGGAAAATTCCGGCGGAGCCTTCTTCTCCAGCAATTCGAAGAGCAGCACCAGGCTGTTGAGCGGGTTCTTGATTTCGTGCGCCACGCCAGCCGTGAAACCGGAAATTTCCTTAAACCTTTCCTTTTCTTCCGCCTGCCTTATGGCTTCCTCTGTGGCCCGCTGAAAACTCTGGTGCAACCGGTAAATGCCGGCAAAAATTATCAAACCGGCCAGGGCCATTATGGTCAGGATCAGGTAGAAATTCTTTTGCGAGCGAGCCAGGAGCTGGTCCAGCCCGTGAAGTGAGTAGCCTAAATAAAGACGGTAAACCTGGCCGTCCTTGGTCTTAAAAGAAGAATAATGGTTGAAAACGGAACCCACCGGAGAATCGGTCACCCAGAATTCTGAGGCCGGGCGGTTGCGCCTGGAAAAAGGCAGATAACCCTCAAAGCGAGAGTGCCAGCCAATAATCTCCTCATTTTCATCCAGCAGGGCCATAAAGTAGACCTCTTCCAGTTGAGTGAATTTATCCAGCGCACCTTCAGGTGAACCTTTGGCTTCTATGTATTCTTTGATATTAGCTTTTAAAATTGCAGCCGTGGCCTGAAGCTGTTCTTTGGCCAGGCTTTCCACGCCATGCTGGATGGCCTGCCGGTTAAGGTGGGACATAAGGGTAAAGAGGCCCAGGACCAGAAAATATGGCAGCAAAAAAAAGACCCAGACTTCTCTTTTACGCATTTTTTATAATCTAAGTTTATATTTTTCTCCTGCTTCCTTCAATCAGGAAAACGGGAGAAACGGAGGGACATTAGGGAAATGGGGGACATAATACTTAAACCCCAATTTCTGGCTTTAAAGACGGGCAAAGAGCAAATGACTTACCTGCTCGGGAATACTCCCTGAAGAACTAACCTGAAAGGCGCCCACCAAACCCACCTGAACCTTGAACAAGGTCAAAACCGCAGGAAAATCAATTTATGTTTCATCCATCTACCGCGGCAAAAACAGAGAGGAACTTATCGTGTCCAACAATTTTGTTTACATTTGCGTTATTAAAATAATGGAACAAGAAAACTGGTGTATAAGGGAAAATGGTCGTAGTAGAGCATAGCAACCTTTAAAGCATGGTCGCTTTTAGGTTATGCCCAATTTCCGACCGTGCCCAGTTTTCCTACAAATTTAGAGAGTCTCTAATTTCCCTGGGGTGAGTTATTTCCCACCGCGGAAGCCAAAGAAAATCGGAAATATAGATTAAGTCCCCATTTTCTATCCCCATTTTCTGTGTCCCCTTTTCTGTCGCCATTTTCCCTGCCACCATTTCTGTCCCCATTTTCTACCAGATGGGTCACAGAAAAAATGGAAATATAGAAGGTGTCCCCATTTTTTAAAAGGAGACTTTGGTCATCAAGTAGACTATCCGGTCGCGGCTGAAGCTGCCAAACTTTGACCTGTCTTTATCACCGAAAGCCAGGATACCGCCGGCCTGAAGATAAAAGGCGTCGTGAATCTTGTATTCTACGCTCGGGTAAAGAATGGCCGAGGCTTTGGTGGTCTCGTTAGAGTTAAATGACACCATGGAATTAAGACTCAGCTTAAGGTCGCTTTTCAGCAGTCTCAACTCCGCCCGCCCGGCCAGGTAATCCTGAAGTTGTCCGAACCACATCCCCTGGCGCAGTCCAAAATAATTTCTGGCCAGAGGACTGAAGGCCACCTCATCAAACAACCCGTGCAGATACTGAGCATTAACATAAAGGCCATCAGCCACAGAAAAAGTGTAATCTGCACCAACCACCCACTGCCAGTAGTAGCTATCCATCAGGGGAAATTCAACGTTAACGGGCAAAACTTGCGGGCCAACAAAGATAAAGGAATCCAGCCAGGCCAGTTTTTTGTCCGGTCTGGTGCGGCTCAGCTCGGCCCAGAAACCCACTGATTTTATTTCTCCAGCCAGGTCCAGGCCCAAAACCTGTTTCTCGGGATAACGGAAATAAACCTGCGTTGGCCCTGGTTGATAGGGCGGGCTTATTTCAACTCCCTGAATGTAGGGAAGACTGTAATTCCCCCGGTAATAGCTTAAGCCAACATCAACATTGAACAGCACGGTAGAAAAGCGCAGCCCAAAATTGGTATGCTTCAAGCTGGAAGTTTCGGTTTCCAGGTTGACCTGAGGTTCAGGCAGAGCGGCCAGGTTGGTTTTTAGCATTTCCGAAAAGCCCGCCGGCAGAGGTGAATACTGTCTGCTTAGCAACCAGACCAGCTGAAGTTTGCTGTCTTTAAAGGGGTAATATTCCAGGTTCAGAGCCGTCTGCGGCCGGCGTTCAAGGTAATAATCCGGGTCAAAGGTCAGATAATTGGCAAAGTCTATCGGGTTTAAGTTGTCAACTACATTCAACTTATCAGCCGTGCCCCATTGAATTCTCTGCTTGCCGACCACCAGGTCCAGGTTTTTCAGCAGAAAGTGGTTAACCCGGATAAAGGCCTCGTAGAGCGAAAGTTCAAAAGGCTCGCTCTGCCCCGGCCCGGCCAGCAGGCCAGCTTCTGGAAAACTCCGGTTGGAGAAAAGTGCATCCGCCCGGGAAAAAGCGTCAAGTCTCACTTCCGCCGAGACATTATCAGACACAGCGGCTTTCAGCCGGAAGCGGCCTTCCAGACGCTTGAAAGCAAAATCGCCGCTCTGGTGGAAAAAGTAAGGGCCAGCCTGATTCTGGCTGACATAGCAGGAGAGGAATAACTTAACCATACCGGAAAAATCATACTTCACCTGGGCCCAGGCGCTGGAGCCAGAAAACAGAAGCAGCCCAATTCCTACTATTATTGTAGGAATTAGCCGCTTCCCAGCTGGCAGTCTGACAGGTCGGGCCGAAATTTTTCTCCTGCCCATATTTTTTATCAAAGAAACAAGCGTCTGTCTTTTCATTTCCCTCCTCCTTTCCACTGCTTATTAGTAAAAATTTTTGGCCGTCATTTTGGCTGTTCCTTGGTTAAGGTCGTTTACCTTCTTCTCTTTTCTTCTTACTTCTTCCTTCTTTTCCCTTACTTTCTTACTTGACCAGGCTTCTTTTCAGGTTCCGCTCCGTGAAAATTTCCGGGCTCAGGTTCTGGTCAACCTTCACTTCCGTCAACTCCATGGTCGTGCGGCTTCCGGCCTTCACGTTTTCCATTATGAACTTGGTCGGTATCCAGTATTTGCCCACCCGGCTATTTTCCTGAGTTTCCACTTTGAAAAGTTCGCCGGTATCATCAAAAAGCTCCAGCCGCACCGGTAACTCTGTTTCTCGGTCCACGGTCATGAAAATTCTGGCATACTGTTTTTTAGCTTCCGGCTTCCGCTTTAACTCCAGTACCCAGGTTTTTTCAGTTTCCTGCTTGAATTGGGGCACAAAAAAGGCAGAAAAGCCAGAGGTACCCAGGTCATCATAAGAAAAATCCGAACCGACAAAACTTTCCTTTTTATTGTGGGAAGCCAGGCGCCGGACGCGCTGGAATTCTGGGAGATAAAGGTACATCTGGTCATCAGCCAGGACCAGCAGTCCCAGGTCCTTGATATCCGCGGGAGAGACAAACTTCATCAACCGCCAGTCATCGCCGGTGGGGTTGTTTTTGGTCCAGACCATGAGCTCTCGCCTTTTTTCTTCTCCCTTCGGCGACCTGATAATCATAACCACGCGGGCCTGGATGTCTGAGGGAGCAAGCTCACCGATGGTTCGAATTTCAACTTTCTTGAGTATCTCCTGACCCCGGTCCTGAGCCAGGAGGTTGGTCCTGGAGCTCAAATTCAGAATGACAGATAACATAAGAAGTCCAAACATCATGGCACAGGAACGATGGTTGTTTCTTTTTCTGATTCCTTCTTTTCCTCTCATGATTACCTCCTCTTTTCTCATCTTTAATTTAAACCCATCTCAGGAATGAATTATTTTATTTTCTCCTGCGTTATTTAACCTTCACCCGCAACAACAGGGCGGGCAAAATAGTCAGAGCCGACAGAGCAGCCAGAAACATTGAACCAACCATTATTCCACCGAAAGTGCGCAACGGACTCATAGAAGCCAGCAGCAGCACGGCAAACCCCAGCATCACGGAAAGAGAATTGGCCATGATGGCCGCACCCTTTTCCTGGAAAGCCAGGGTTATGGCTTCTTCCATACTTTTGCCCTGCTTCAAGCCCATCATCACTCCATGGACAAAATGAATGGAGTAGTCAATACCCACGCCGATTGACACTGAAGCCACCATCATGGTTACGTAATCAAGCTCCACCCCGGCCAGGCCAAAAAATCCATAAACTACTCCCAGGGTGAAAACAATCGGAGTTACGGAAATAAGCCCCAGCTTCAAGGAACGTCTGATGAGCAGCATGATGATAAACGTCAGCAGCAGCGCCAGAGCAAAAGACTGAAGCTGAGAGACAAAAAGGTAGTGGTCAAGCTGAGTTAAAGCTGGAGGCAAGCCGCTCTGATCAATGCGGTCAAAAGTAACTTCCCTGACCTTACCGACTGCGGTCTGCTCCACCGGGCCAAGATTTTTTTCTGGCAGCACTACCAGCTCGTCGTTTATTTCCAGCAGCAGCCCTTCAAACCGCCTGAGGAAATTAGAATTCTGCCGCGCTGGCTCTGGAATCAAAGGCCAGAGGGCTTGTTTTTCTCTTTCCAGAGCAACTTTTTCTCTGGCTTCCTTAAGCCTCAACTCAAGGGTGGAAACAACTCTTCCGGCGGTCTCCTCCTCGTACTGATTTTTTGCCACCACGCTCTTCAGGACTGTCTGAAAATCTTCCCTGGTAGAATGGTTCCTGGCCAGAGCATCTGTCAATTGAGCAATTAGTTTTCTGGCGTCGCTTTCGCTGAGGGCAAAATCAAAGGACTCTGGCCGTATGTACTTTTCCAGTTCTGAACGCCATTCTGCTACAACTTCTTGGTCCGAAACTGCTGGCCAGCTATCCAGAATGTTTTCTAGCCGCTTCTGAACTTCAGCCCGCGGCATTTGCTGCCCGGGAGCGTAGCGGCTGAGCAGCCATTCAAGCTCCTCCAGAAGGTAGTAAGCTTCTTTTTTTCTCAGCTCCGCGGCCACTTCGGGAGAAAGACCATCCAGGGATACGGCTTTAAATTTTTGCTGCATTTCCTGGCTCAAAAAATTACTGATGGCCCGCCTCAGGGCCCAGTGTTTTTCTGTTCTGGTGGCTGAAGTCCGGGAAAAGACCAAGCCTTCAGTGAAATCATCGCTTATTAACTGGCGAAGCTCATCCCGCCCTTCAAGGAAAAACCACAGGTTGGCTACCTGACCGTCCGTTTCGGGCAGGCTGTAGCGACCGTTCATTTTTTCGTTGAGTTCTTCCACCAGGTCAGCCACGGAGAGCGGCAAGCCGCAATCAGGCAGGGAAAACAGGAAATTTTCTGCCCTTCTAAGAACTCTCAGAGCGGAGGCTGATTTCAAGTTGGCCGTCTTAAAATAAAGGCTGAGCGGAGAAGCCCCATCAAAATGGCTGCGAACAATCCGGTCTGCCTGACGTGGCTCACTATCCGCGGGGAAGTAGCTGGTGAAATTCACTTCCCTTTTTATCCGGGGAATCCAGATAACAAAGAAAATTAACACTACCAGCGTGGCCACGATGATGACTCTATGGTATTTGATGACCTTGGCGGCCTGCCAGCGAAAAAACTGGGGGTTTACCAGAGAAATGGTTCTTTCTCTGTTTTTGGCCGGCCTTTCAGGAAGAAGATAGAAGACCGAGGGAATAAGAGCATAGGCAATAACCATGGCCAGCATAATACCGACCGCAGCAAAAATGCCAAAATTATAAACCAGTCCCAACTTGGCGGTGAGAAAAGAGGCAAAGCCCACCGCGGTAGTAGCCGCGGCCATAAAAATAGGCAAAGCCACCCGGCTGGAACTTTGAGCCACCCACTCAGACCGGCTCAGGCCTTCGTGCTTATTCTGTTCCAGAGCATTTACCAGATGCAGGCCGTAAGCTGAGCCTAACCCGATAAGCAGAACCGGCAGGGCTGGAGTCATCAGGTTCATGGGTACACGGAAAAGGCCCATCAGCCCGAACACCCAGGCTGTGGACAGCCAGACCACCAGAGAAGGCAGGAAAACCGCGCGCAGTGTTCTGAAGCTTAAATAAAGAATTAACAGAACCGTCAGGATGATGATGGGGATTAACACCCGCAAATCTTTTTTCAGGTAGAAGTCAGCATAATAAGTAAAACAGGGCTCCCCTGAATAATGGAGCTCGGCTTTTTCTCCAAGATGCTTCTCCATAATTCGCTTGACCACCTGTTCAAAAGCGGCGGCACTGTCCACCCCACTCCGGAGATAAACAGCTGCGCCCAGCCACTGGCCATCCGGTGACAAATACGTGTGAACATAATTTTCTTTGAGGAGGGCTTCTTTTAATTTTTGGTTAAGTTCGTCCTGAGACACGGGAATATCATCCAGAAAATCTTTAACCACTACCTCATCTCCGGTTCTTTCTACGTGCGGCGCAGTAATCAGGGAGGTGACATAAAAAACTTCCTTCTGCTGCTTGAGTTCTTCGGTAGCCTTTTTCAAGGCCTGAAGAATTTCCGGACGGAACGTTTCTCCAGTCTGGGCCTTAATGGTTACCAGCACCAGCTCGTTAGAACCAAACTTTTCTCCAGTATCCAGGAGCAGCTTGACCACTGGGTCCTCTTGGGGTAACCAGGAAGTAAATTTATTCTGGAACTGGATGTGTTTGAATTGCACGGCAAAAAAGACGGTTAGGGCGAGGATAAGGAAAATAATCAGCCAGCTGAACTTGAGACCACGGGCCCAGATTTTCTCCATGTTCGCCTCCTCCCTTATTCAGCCTTTATCTTCCAGGTGCTCAAGAGTGATGGCTCACTCACTAAAAAAGCGAAAAGCCAGCCTTTCATTCTCAGCTCTTTCTTTTAAAATAAACCCCTACTGAGCTTTAACACCCATCAAGTACTGCTCAAAGAGAGCCTGGGAGATTTTCTTCAACGACACCTTCCTTTTCTTTATGGTCCAGTAAGAAAAAGCAGTGTAAACCAGGCCAAGAAAATGCATGGCCGCCACGGTCACGTCCAGGTCAGTTTTTAACTTCTTCTCGGCCCGGCCCTTCTGGATAACCTTTTTTATAA
>Ga0272448_1003233_pt1 | contig 19591 bp, 14 predicted proteins | sample YNPCB0191_FD_202220 | JGI IMG/M metagenome (GOLD analysis project Ga0272448, IMG submission 202220) | Hot spring sediment microbial communities from Yellowstone National Park, WY, United States - YNP-CB-019-1 | ecosystem: Environmental > Aquatic > Thermal springs > Hot (42-90C) > Sediment... | reverse complement strand
GATGCCTCCTCAACACCCTCGGAGTTTACCACAGCGTATACACCATATTCCCTTGTGACATTCACATCCGAGGTCACAACCTTCCCCGAGGCAGAGAGTGAATCAGCATAGATCTCTTTTGCAATCCCTACTGCATCCTCTTCATCTAAAGAAAGGATCCTCATAGAGATTATTCCATCCTTTCCCTTTGTTGCTGGTGCATGCGCAAACCCGCTGAACCGTTCATCATTGAAATTCAACCCGCGTGCCATCTTCACCGCATCCTGAACCATGTGCTTGATTGCACCGTGGGTGAGGTCGCTACTCGAGGCATATCCGAGTTTCCCGTTTATTGATACCCGTATCCCTATCCCGAAGGACATCCCATCAACAGATGTCACCTGATTCCGGGAGATATCGATAACGGTCCGTCTCTTCCCTGATATAAAGATCTCAAATGCGTCTGTATGCGTATTAGTATATGCAGCACATTGAAGCCCGTGGGTGAGAACGGCATCCTCAATATCTTTGAGGTCTTTATCCTTCACCTGACCTCACCCCCGAACCTTACACCGGAGATCAGAACCTCAGGACCACCATCACCCACCGGAAGAGGACTCTGGTTCACCTTTCCGCACCCGCCGAAATACCCTGACTCCATCTGAACCTTTTTTGTTGCTCCCTCAATCCTCTTAAGAAGAGTGAGGATGTCCCCCATCAGAATGACATCCCTGAGCGGATACTTGATCTCACCCTTTTCCACCCAGTATCCGCGCGCCGCCTTGAACATAAATGTTCCATCGGTATTGACCTGTCCTCCCTGTGTCCGGATAGCGTATATCCCTGTCTTTAATTCCCGGATGATCTCATCGTCTCCCATATCCCCGGGCTTGAAGTATGTATTTGTCATTCGAGGTATTACCGGAAAATAAAAACTTATCGACCTTGCATTTCCCGTGGGCATGACGGCAAGCAGGGAGGATGTCACCCTCGTGTGAAGATATCCCTTAAGCACACCGTTTTCAAGCAGGGTCGTCTTTCCGCACCTTACACCCTGATCATCAAACGGCATCCAGTATACATTATACCTTTTTGGATCCATGCACCCCTCATCAATAATCGTTGCATGCTCCGATCCCAGGTGTTCTCCGAGTCTGCCGGTAAGGGGTGATGAATTACTGAGAATGAAATCCCCCTCTGTAAGATGACCAAAACTCTCATGCGCCAGGACACCGGAAAGCAGATGCTCGCATACACACCTGAACTCACCTGCAGGTGCCGGTCTGGATCTTAATTTTTCTTTTGCCCAGGATGCAGAGTTCTTTCCTATTGTCTCCGGGGAATACTCATCTTTCCTGAATCTCTCAAACCCGAATGTCCCTCCCGCACCGTCGCTCCCATCGACAAGATCCCCGCCCATCCCCTTGGAAACTACCGTGCATTGAAGATCTACTACCAGCGGCTCCCAGGTAACATCCGTTCCCTCACTGTTTACCACCGTTTTCGTCCCATAGACCTCTGCGTATCGTACAACGAGTGAGGAGATCCGCTCCCCCTCTTCCCTTGCTGCCCTGTATACCTCCATAAGAATATCCTTTTTTTCATCGATGGTCCTTGATTTCGGATGCTCTTTTACAGGGGGTCTCACACCCTTTGCTACTATCGGACGCATGGATCTGATCCTCCCGTTATGACCACCGGTTGAACGGGACATCACACTCATCCTCCATGCCCTTCTGCATGCACTCTTTATATCCTGTTTTGTCAGCAACGAGGTATATGAAAACCCTGCAGAACTCCCCGTGTATGCAGTGATCGCCACACCCCTCTGGCGTGTAAGAACCGCATCCCTGAACGACCCGTTCTCCAGGGTGAGCGTGTGCATGACCATGTCTTCGTATCGTACCTCTGTGAGATCAGATTTTAAATTCCTGCCATAATCTATAGCATAGTCGAGGAGTTCATGCACCATATTACTCGTCCCGGATGATGGTTTTGTATGGATTTAAGATGGGCTATATAACCTTTGTTGTGGATCTCCCTGAACACCCGCCCCTGCGGTGAGTTCTCAAATCCGCTCTAGGGCAAAGGATCCGAGGGTGATCTCGGTGTTCCTGACCTGATATTCGATCCAGCTTCCTGATTTTATTCCCGGGATCCCCTCCACCTGGAGAAGGGTCTTTGTTCCCTCCCTCCTGAAGGAGATACACCCGTGGATCATATGCCTCAGGTTCTCGATCTCCTGCGGGGTGTGAATCCCGGATTCAACACGGAAGATGGCTATTCCCCTCTTCTTTTTTATGGCGGATGCAATATCACGCACAAAGAGTTCAAATTTCCCCTTTTTCACAAGTGGAGACGCAGACTCAACCACGATCATGCACCCATCCTCAGCATACGAATCTATCTGGAGAAATACCTCCGTCATGGAAACGACTTCCATCCTCATCGTAGAGGTATACTGGGTGAAGGGTACATGAACAGGTACGGGGCTGAATAAGTCTATCCACCGGATCGACCCCATCGCCGCATATTCTCTCACCCGGGGATTGAACTCCAGAAGGAGGTTATAAATCTCGTCTATTCCCCTGCGGGTCGATATATAAACTACCCGGATCCCCTCATCAAGGGCGCGGGATACCATCTTATGGATAAACGCCTCGCTCCCGATATACGCCTCGGATAGAAAGAGAACCATCCTTCCGATCGGGATCCCTCCACCGAGGAGTTCATCCAATCGCTCGATCCCTGTGGAGATCCTTTCCATCGGTGCGCCCTTCGGTTCAAGCATGGCAGACTGAATCATCATATCCAGCTTGTTCGTCAGGTTGTCGGCACTTTTCTCATCACCATCCCGGGGGAGCACAGGCTCCGGAGATGGCGATGGCTCCTTTGCCCGGGGTCTCATATACATGGGAAGTGCAGGCACCTTCTCCGGGGGCTCGGGTCTCCCCTCATCATGAGGTGATGCCATCGATACAGGAGAAACCTGATCCACCTTCTCCGGAGAGGGCAGACCCTCTTTCGGATGTAAGGATGCCCCGGGTTCTCCGGTCTCATTCTCTGCCGTTTCCCCGGAGATCCTCTCCTCTATCTCTTTTGACATCTTGAGCCTTTCAATGAGTTTTTGGGCACGCTCTTCTGCCCGGGACTGCGAATATACATGCCCTGCTCGCTTTTCCAGTTCGCTCTCCCTGATTGCGAGTTCGCGCTCCCTTGTCTCCAATTTGACCCTGAGTATATCCAGCTCCTCCTCCTTTTTTGCGATCTCCTTTTCCCGTGCCATGAACTTCGCCAGTGCCCGGTCATACTCCGCTTTTGCACCCTGCATCTCCTCAACCCTTGATTCGAGGGATTTCTGCAGTTCTTCAAGTTTAGAACGGAGAACTGATATCTCCCCCTCCCTGGTTTTTATCTCCATTTCTTTCTGGGCAAGTTCCTCCTTCATCCTCTTCATCTCATCGTAAGGCAGAGAGGATATCTCCCTGTCCTTGAGGGCAATCGCCTCCTCCCTTGCACGGAGTTCCTGTTCCCTTTTAGCAAGTGCATCCTCCCTTGCCTTGAGCCCCTCCTTCTGCACCGCAATATTCGAGGAAACCTTCAGAATCTGCTCCTCCTTAACTCTGAGCTGCTCCTCTTTTGCCTTAATCTGTTCTTCTTTAGTCTGGATATCTTTTTTCATGCCTTCTAATTCGGTCTTCATGTTTTCAAGGGTGATCTCCTTTTCTTTCAGGGACTCAGACCCTTTTTTTGCCATTTCATATTTCTCATTCGCTTCCTTCAGGAGATTTCGTGCATTCTCCTCCTTTGCAGAGACCTCCTTTTCCCTTGCAGAGACCTCCATCTCCCTGATCGAGAGTGCATCCTCCTTCTTCTTGATCTCTATTTCTTTAAGAGTAAGATCACTCGATCGCCTGGTGAGTTCAGCCAGCTGTTCGGAGATGTTCTTCTCCCTCATAAGGAGATCATTCTCCTTCTGCTGGAGCACCCTCTCCTTTGCAGTAAGACGCTCGACCTCTCGAATCGATACCGTCTGCTCCTGAACGGTATTTTTCAGGTTCTGAACCAGGGAGAGTACCCCGAGTTTGACCATACCCAGGGTCGGGGATTCACCTTCAATGCTCACCAGTTTTTGCTTATAATTATCGAATGTTATATCTTTAAGTGTATCCATGAATTTTTCAATCCTTTTCAATTCATTATCCCGTGAGTTGATCTCTTCCTTAAGGAGTTTGACCTCACCCTCATCCACTTCTACGACCTGCTTTACCCGGACGAATGTGGTCGATATCGTTCCCATGTGATGCAGAGAACCCCCGAGCGACATCAGGATCCCCGAGAAAAGGTAAAGCACAGCAAGCAATGGCGTACCGAACCCCACAGGTTGCCTTGCAAAAAACCCGTACATCGCAACAACAAAGAAAATGAATACTGGACATACGGTTGCCGCACTGCTGGCAAGTGAAAACCTGTGCGAGTGTGTTAACGGATATCCAAGCATCACCATGCTTACAAAGAGCTGCGAGACCGGAAAGAAGAAGACATCCGCAGTCTTAATCTGCATCGGCCAGAAATATGCAATACCCACCATTGTGCCGGAGAGGATCGCTCCTATCAGGGGGATCAGGACATGCCTCTCCGAAAAGGAATACCTTACCCATTTTATCCAGATCTGATGAATGCCCACCAGCACACTGAAAATAAGAGGGAGAACCGCAGCAGTATACAGCATCGGGTCGATCCCGGGGGCGGGTTTTATGACGATAAAGACGAGTATCCCGGAGATCGCATAGGCAAGGGAGAAGAGAATCCCGGCTAATAGCGCACCCCTGCTTATATACTCATATATCTCCGGTGAAACCGTATCCTCTTCTTTGACCACGCCTCGCACATTACCATATTTGAATAAAAACTTATTGATGCGATGTGTTGTATGATAAACACATCATTGTTCTCTGTCATCCACACCCCTTCACCGGTTATCCTTCACTCAATCCTGCGAAAGTCGCCCGACAGGCAACCTCAAAGAAAAATATATATACCGGATAAAACAATTATCCTTCAGATGCGGTGGTCAACAGGTGTTTATCTGGTGCTTATTGTGGCGGTAGTCGTTTATTCCGGGGTTTCTTTCTGCATCGCTGAGGAAAAAGAGGAACATACATACCCTCCGGTTAAGATCGACGAAAATGCCCGGAGCGAAGGTAAGCTCGGTACCGTACCTGCCGCATTCATGATCTTCTCCCTTATCGGACTTGGAATCGCTGACAGAATCATCGATGCAAGAAGAAAACGCATACGCGCCTCACTCCTGATGCAGCAATACGGATATACCATACCTTGAACCATACCTTGAAGATAAAAAAAGGAAAAGGTGGGAGGAACTAATCCCCAATTGTCATTCTCGTATTAATACTTTTTCCAGAATGATGTTTTGAGCAAGAAATGGAAAAATATTATACAAAACATCAGTTTATCATCTGTAAAATTCTACTCTGGCTGTTAATTTCTTGAGAAAGAAATGATTGATTTATTCAGGATAAGGATACAAATTACTAAGAAGTCGTCTTAATTTTTATTTAAATGAAAGTTCTGGATGACTGGAAGGAGACAGGGATAGGACGATAAAATCACCATGCCTGGCCACAGAGACTTCTATTGAAGGGGATCCTGTGCGGGGTATGAAAATCCGGCCGGGGGTTATCGGGAAGGGGTTCAGGCGATAATCTTATTATACCATAAGATGATAGGGATGAGTATGACTGGCAAATACCGCAGGGTCGATGATGTCCGGTGCATAATTCTCCCGGATGCGAAGAAGGGGATGCGTGTCCCCGGGAGGGTATATGCTGATGAGGGGATTATGAAGGATATCCTTTCGGATAATGCGCTTGAACAGGTGATGAATGTTGCATTTCTCCCCGGGATCCTTGGTGCATCCCTTGCTATGCCGGATATACACTGGGGATACGGGTTTCCGATCGGGGGTGTAGCCGCCCTTGATATGGAGGAGGGGGTGGTATCCCCCGGGGGGATCGGATTCGATATAAACTGCGGGGTAAGGCTAATCCGCACATCGCTTACGCTTTCCGAGGTAAAATCAAGGATTCGTGACCTTACAGAAGAGATATTTCGCCTTGTTCCTTCAGGTGTGGGTTCCGAGGGGAGGGTCAAGATCTCCCGTGGTGACCTCCAGACAGTCATTCAGGAGGGTGCGAGGTGGGCGGTCCATGCCGGGTATGGGTGGGGTGAAGATGTTGAGCGAACTGAAGAAGGGGGTAAAATGGAGGGGGCAGACCCGGACTGCGTGAGTGAAAAGGCAAAGAACCGTGGTCTGCCTCAACTTGGTTCGCTTGGTGGAGGGAACCATTTCATTGAGATCCAGCGTGTGGATGAGGTCTTTGAACCGGAGGTCGCATCGAAGTTCGGAATAACAGGTCCCGGTCAGGTTGTCCTGATGGTTCATACCGGGTCACGAGGGTTCGGGCATCAGGTCGCGACAGAAGCGATCGATACGATGTTATCCAGTGCACGGGGTTTCAGGATCACATTCAAGGAGCCGGTGATGCCCGGGGAGATATACCTCCCGGACAGGCAACTTGCATGTGCACCCATAAGATCCAGACAGGGAGAGACATACCTGAAGGGTATGTGGTGTTCAGCGAATTTCGGGTGGGCAAACAGACAGATGATCACGCACTGGTTGAGGGAATCCTTTGAGCATGTGATGCAGAGGTCTGCAGAGGATATGGGGATGAATGTCGTCTATGATGTAGCGCACAACATCGCAAAGATTGAGGAGTATGAGATCGATGGGAAAAAGAGGAAGGTCCTTGTTCACAGGAAGGGTGCGACCCGGGCGTTTCCCGCCGGACATAAGGATGTGCCATTAATCTATCGGGATGTCGGGCAGCCCGTGATCATCCCCGGGGATATGGGGAGCGCAAGTTACCTCCTTGTGGGGACAGAGACAACCCTTACGGAGAGTTTCGGGACGACATGCCATGGAGCAGGAAGGGTGATGTCACGGTCAAAGGCGATGCGAACATTTACGCCACAGGGGGTAAAAGATGAACTCGGGAGGCGCGGGGTGTATATCCATGCTGCCTCAAAAGAAGGAATAGTCGAGGAGGCGCCCGGGGTCTATAAGGATGTGGGTCATGTCGTTGATATATGTGTACGTGCAGGACTCGCAAGAAAGGTTGCAAGGATGGTTCCGCTGGCAGTCGTAAAGGGATAAAAATATAATCGGTTAATGCATCCTGTTAAGTATGGGTGTAAACCTTTCAGATATAATCGAGCGAGATACATGCGAACTTCATGTGTTCAGCGGAAAGGTCATTGCGATTGATGCCTACAATGCGCTATACCAGTTTCTTGCCATCATCAGGCAGCGCGACGGGACACCGCTGATGGACTCTCAGGGGAGGATTACATCACACCTGTCAGGGCTTTTTTATCGCACGGCAAACATGCTGGAACTCGGGATTAAACCGGTATATGTTTTTGATGGTCTCCCCATCAGGTTGAAGACGAAAGAGATCGAGGAGCGAAGGGAGGCAAAAAATAAGGCGATGGAGGAGTGGAAGGAGGCGTTGAAATCAGGCGACCTTGAGGAGGCAAGGTCGAAGGCTCAGGCTACAGGAAAGATCACACCCGAGATGGTGGAGGATGCAAAGCAGGTCCTTGACGGTCTGGGTGTGCCGTGGATTGATGCGCCTCACGACGGAGAGGCACAGGCGAGTTACATGGCTTCCCGGGGGGATGCGTATGCGACTGCATCTCAGGATTACGATTCCCTTCTCTATGCGTCATCGCGGCTTATTCGAAACCTTACGATGACTGGAAGAAGAAAACTCCCGATGCGAAACGCATTTGTTGAGGTGAAACCTGAGGTTGTGGAACTGGATCGAGTCCTCAGGGATCTCGAGATCACACGAGAACAGCTGGTTGATATAGGGATCCTTGTGGGTACCGATTTCAACGATGGGGTTCCCGGGATCGGACCTAAAAAGGCGCTGAAGTTGATCCAGGATTTCGGTTCCATTGAAAAAATCAGGGTGAAAGGTGAACCTATCGAGATTGAAAACCTCGATGAACTGCGCAGGATCTTTCTTGAACCGGATGTCAGGAATGATTACAGGATCGAGTTCAGGACACCCAGCCCGGAGAAGATCCTGACCCTGCTGTGTGAGAAGCGTGAGTTCGGGAGGGAGCGTGTCCAGGCAGCGATTGACAGGGTCATGGATGCTATTGAAAAGAGGAAACAGCAGAGACTGGACAGGTTTTTTTGATCTGTCATCTGGAAACTCTTCTGGAAAAGCACAAGGTTTATTATCATTTTTCGGATATGGCGTTTGAAGTCTGTACTAAAGTGGTGATCATAGGCGATGATGAGGATTCGGGCAAGGCATGCTCCCTTCGTGGATCGAAAGGATGAAATGGAGGTGTTGAAGCGGTTAAGTGAGGATGTTCTTGCCGGGCACGGGAGAACGATACTTATCTCCGGTGAGGCAGGGGTCGGCAAGAGCAGACTGGTGATGGAGTTTGCCGAGCGGGCAAAAGAAAAAGGGTTCAAATTGATCTCATGTCAGTGTCTTTATCATTCGGATACGGACCCGTATCTGCCGTTTATGGATGCACTTCGCCAGTTAAAGGTTGAAACTAAACCTGAGGTTACAGCACTCGGGTTTGTACCTGCGGAGGGGTCTGAATCAGAGATACCCCTCGTTCTGACCGGGCTTGAAGAAAAAAAGGAGATTGCCGAGACCGCAACCCTTGAAGAAGAGCGGCGACGGATGTTTAACAGGATCATATTCTCGCTCGAGACGGTATCGAAGCGCACGCCATTGATATTCTTTATTGATGATCTTCAGTGGAGTGATATTGCATCCCTTCAGTTATTCCATTATCTTGCGCGTGCAATCGAGAACCTGAGGATCATGCTGATTGCATCCTATCGCCCGGAGGATATCCGGACATCCGACGATTCCCACCCGTTAACCATCCTTATCTCACGGATGAGTCGTGAACATATCTATACCTCCCTTCAGATATCGAGGCTCTCCTTCTCAGATGTAAAGAACATGGTTCTGGCCATCCTGAATGTGAAATCCCTGCCCGAGCGGTTTCTGGCGTTTCTATATAATGAGACGGAAGGGAACCCTCTCTTCGTAGAAGAGATCATATATGCGATGATTGAGGAGGGGTTACTTGATACCTCAAGGCTTACCTGGGAGTTCAAGATCGACCCCGAGCAGGTAAAGGTGCCCGCCACGATCAGGGAACTGATCTCAAGGAGGATTGCAGGGCTCCAGCCGGACGATAAGAAGGTTCTGATGTATGCGTCAGTCATCGGTAACTACTTTGATTTTGACATCCTGAAAAAGGCGACAGAGATGGAGGAGACGCAGCTTCTCGATGTGATCGACAGGCTCATTCAGATGAGGTTAATCCGCGAGTCTACACAGCCCGGCGTCGAGAGATACGAGTTTGACCATTTTCAGGTGCGGGCAGTAATGTATGAGTCACTGAGCAGGTCAAGGAGAAGGTTCATCCATGCAAAGATCGGTGAACTCCTCGAGAATAAGTATAAGGGGAAGGAGGAGGAGCATGCATTTGCCCTGGCGAGACATTTTGTTTACGGGGATATCCCAGCAAAGGCACTGAAATATTCCATAATGGCAGGGGAACGGGCATTACATGCGCTTGCCCTGCATGAAGCAATGGACCATTTTAATAACGCTGCAAATATCATTGAAAACCTCCCTCCCAGTCCGGAAAATGATGAAAAGGCGATAACCGTTTACCTGAATCTGGGGAGGATACAGTATGATCTGGGTGCATATTCAGAAGCACAGAAACATTATGAACGCGTGGCACAGATCGCTGAGAGGTCCGGGGATCTGATGCATCATGCCCTTGCCCTTACAAAAATAGGTCATATCCACACCCGGATGGGACGCCTGGATGAGGCATTATCCTCCCATACGAAGGCACTTGAGATCGCCAGATCCGTCGGGGCTGATGCGGTAGCGATCGATGCGCTCCGCGGTCTGGGGTACAGGCACTGGAGGCTTGGCGAACTCGATCTGGCGATTGAAAAATACAGTGAGGCGATGCCTATCTGTGACAGGATCAAGGATGAACACTTTAAGGGCATACTTTTTATTGATATCGGGAACGCTTACAATATTAAAGGAGACCTCGAAAAGGCAAAAGAGTACTACAAACTCAGCATGGAGATCATGAAACGGCTGAACGACCCGTTTGAATACACACGCGCCCTGAACAACCTGGGTGATGTATATCTTCAGGAGGAGAACTGGAAACTCGCTGTGGAGACATTTGAGGAGATATACCGGACCGCCGAGCAGACGGGCGATAAAAATAGACTCGGATGGGCACTTTTCAATGCAGCGGAGGCACTTGTCGAAATGGGTGAGATAGATCGTGCTGATGAAAATATCCAGAGAGCGTTTTCCCTTCTTCTCATGGAAAAGGAGACTGTGGGGCTTGCAGCATGTCACCGGATCAAGGGGTGTATTCACCATGCAAGAAAGGAGTATCCACAGGCGATTAAGGAGTTCAAGACCTCTATTGAGATCCTTGAAACGGCAAAGATCCCGTTTGAAGCAGGACAGGCGCTTATGTACATGGCAAAGACATACTACGCCATGGGGGATAAGGAAAACGCAAAAAAGTCCCTGGAGAAGGCAAAAGAGATCATGCAGCGTGTTGGGTCCGCCGTATTTCTGAAGAAGATCGAGAAGGTCGCACGAAGCATGATATTTTAATATACAATAAATGTATAATGTGGTGGTGACATCATGGATCCAAAAGGGGTCATAGCGATCGTATTCTGCGTGGCAGGACTTGGGGCGCTCTTTGTGGCGTCATCCTCCGAATGGTACCATATTGAGGAGCGGGCGTTAGGTGGCGCACTTTCAGCTAGGGCAACCCATGAACTATATCAGGACAAGGTAATCGTTACATCCACACTGGGTCAAGCGACAAACACAAACACCGGGGATTATACGCACGAATACCCGGGGCTGGGGGCTGCGCCGGAGACCGGAAATGTGCAGAATAATGTGAAAACCATGACGATGATTTCCATGATTCTGATCGTTGTAAGCATCATTCTGATCATTCCGGTTTCTCTGTATAAAATGAAAAACATCTTTGCCTTTGTTCTGATCTTTGTGGTTGCGATCCTGATCTTTCTGATACCAATCTATTCATATTACACCCTCTCCGAAGCATTGATTAAAGATTACACCAGTCATAACAAGGAGAGTCCATGCCCGGGGTTTATCAGCACAAAAACAGGTAGTTTTAACTACACATCGACCTGCGGTCCGGGTAACGGGTGGTCAATGACATTCGTCTCCGGGATCATGATAGTGATTGCAGGCGCACTTGTGGGCAGGATTGTCCCCTCATCACCTGTGATTGTTTCGGCGCCACAATACGCCTCTCAACCGGTCCAGTACAGACCCTAAGGTTCATTCCCTTTTTTGTCCGGGGTCGCAATTTTTGACGGGAGGAATAGCGCCGCAAGGATGAGACCGATCAGGATGAAGATCAGCGAGAACCTGAAAGTGAATATAAACGCATCGAACCCCCCGCCGAGGTACTGGGTAAGTGCCCCGCCGGTCACCGCACCTATGACCTGTGATACCCCGACTGACGAGGAAATAAGACCGAGCCCCTTCCCCCGGGTGGATGATGGTGTCCATTCGGCGACAAGGGCACATGATGGTATATATAGAAACGAGAAGACCGGTATCGACCAGAGGAGGGCAAGGATAACGATCTCTGTGGTCATGCTCCATGTCCCCCAGATAAAAATATACGATGCGATCGCAGCAAGGATTACCCTCTTCTTGTTGAATCGTTCAGCGGCATACCCTGCGATCGGTGCAGCAATCAACCCTCCGATACTTGCCGTGGATGCAACGATACCGACCTCTGCCGTAGAGCGACCGAGGATATTTGCGATGTATACCGGCATGAGGGACCCTGCAACCATGGTGCCAAAGACAGAGAATCCGATGATCGTCATGAGGTAGTATATGTTTCCGGGGAGGGGTTGTGAGTCTCCACCATTATCTTTTCTCTTTTTGGTGATCTCGGTGATACCCTTTTCATCGATGAATCGCAGGGGTATCAGGGAGATGAGTTGCAACCCCATCGAAAAAATGAAGAAGTAGAGGATCGCAGATGATCCCGGGGATATCAGTTCCTTGGGGATGAGGAACCCGACTGTAAACCCGCCGAGGATCGCACCTGCACTTGAGGAGAGCCCGAGGTCACCGAGTGCCCTGCTCTTATGCAGGGGAAATTGTTCTGTCGCCACGGCAGAGATGAGTGACCCCGATGTGGAAAAGACACTCTGCACCAGCCGGAGAACGAGAAAGAGCGCCGGGTCAGGAAACCACATCAACGGGTAGATGCATGCGGTTACCACCCCGCCAATGATGATCAGTCTTACCCTGAGCCCGGAGGCATCCGAGAGTGCACCCCAGAGATAGTTCATCACGACACTGACAACCACGGGTGTGGCAATAACCAGACCGAGATAACTATAGTTAGGCAGGAGAGAATACGCATAAAGCGCAATCACCACATACCCCATTGATCCGATGATGTTTACTGGAAAAATTGAGAGACTCATCATAAGAAACTCTTTTCTTTCTCGTCCGGATTCCCATGGAGGGAGAAGGATATCCTTCATGCTCATCCGGGATCTGATCCTCCGCCTCTCCTGATGAGTAAATTAAGAGCGAGTCGCATGCGAATGCGAAATCCATCCACTTTTTAAAGTCATCGACTGGTTGTCCCGTTAGCAAGAAAGTTTATTAAGAACTATGGGATATAACTATGCATGACCACCAAGATCCAGATGTTATACATCCTGGATTGTCCCTGGTGTCTGACCACTAAAGACTTAATCAAAGAATGTGTGGAAGAACTCGGGATAGATGCGGATGTCGAGGAGATCCTGATCGATACCGAGGAAAAGGCAAGAAAACACAATTTTGCAGGTTCACCAACAATAAGGGTAAACGGAAAAGACATACAGCAGGAAGTCATAAGGGATCGATGTTTACCTTGCGAGGAACTCGCTAACACCGGAGAGACAACTGAATTTGTTGAAAGGGAGTGTGGATGTGGATGCAGGATCTATTATTATAAGGGAAAACTGTATCCTTATCCGCCGAAGGAGATGATATTGGAGGCACTTAAAAAACTGGCATGAGTGTCCACCCCGATTTATGCACACGCTCTCTGTAATCGTTACTCGCTGAACCTCTGATCCTCTTCGTACCCGGCTTCAGAGTCCTGTGGCGGCATCCGGGCATAGGGGTTATAATTCCTCTCCATGGCGAAGGGTATCCTCTTCATTGATTCTCTGGCTTCTGCTTCGCGTTTCTTTTTCAGGGTGAAGAACAGGATTGCACCAAAGATTGCAACTACAATTATAATAATAACTGCAGAGATGATCAACCCTGATGAGTCCTCGGTTTTCTGTGCACCTCGGGTGGTGTATGTAAAGACATAATTCGATCTCATTGGATTTCCTGCAAGGTCTTTTGCCGAGGATTTTATGGTGATGGTGTAAGTCCGGGAGGGTTCGAGTTGAAGCGAGATCTTCAAGATTGTACCTGTCTGATCCCATGTCATCGAAGGATATGTACCCGGCTCCGGAGAAATCACAATCGATGACTCTACAGAAGCCTTATTCATAGGTTCGGTGAATGTTATCGTAACCACAAGGTTCGGGTCAACGCCTTTAGAATTGTTTTGCGGGGTTACACTTTTTACGGCAGGAGGTGTGGAGTCAATCGACTTTTTTGTGCTGAATGTAAATGTGTAGTCAGACACCATGGGGTTCCCTGCAAGGTCTGTTGCACCCGTGGATACAGTGCATTCATAGGTTGTATCGTTTTCCAGTACGGGAAGAATCGAAAGGATCGACCCGGTATTATCCCATGAAAATGATACAATCTCTCCGGGGGTTAAGGATATAGCAGATTCGGTTGCAGATTGATCCATCGGTTCGCTGAATGTTATGGTGATATTCGAGTTCTTATCGACATTCGTCTTTCCATTTGATGGGTCGGTTTTTATCACCCTTGGCGGGGTCATATCAGAAACCTGTTTAGTGGTAAACGAGAATGTATACGGGTTCTGGAGATTCTCCCCCTCTGCGTCTTTAGCCAGGGTACTGATGGCTATGGTATATTTCTGATTTTCAAGGAGGTTTGCTGACGGTATCCAGGTAAGGGTCTTCCGTGAGGTATCCCACTGGAATGAGCCTGTTATCGATGGTACTGAACTGATTGCACCGGTTGTTGCCTTATCATCCATCTCCTCTGAGAATTCGATCTGAATTGTAGTATTCAGCGGGACATTCGTCTCCCCGTCAAGGGGTTTTGTCCGGGAGACATACGGAGGTGTCGGGACAGGTGGTCTGTATTCCGTGGTAAACGAGAATGAATACGGGGATGCCATATTTACACCGGATTTACTCCTTGCAGTGGCGTTAACAGTCACCTGATACAGGGTCTTACTTTTAAGTTCTGATACCGGATCAAAGATCATAACCTTTCCATAGGGATCCCAGGTGAAGTTCCCCTTTACCTGAGGATTGATGGAGAATGCCCCCTCCGCAGATGCACGATCCATCTCTTCCGAGAATTCAATCTGGATGTTCGCATCAAGTGATACATTCGTCTCCTTATCCTGCGGTTGCGTTGAGACTACTACCGGAGGAACTGGCGAGGTATCACATTCGTATGCCCATGTCTCCGCCCGTGCCCCCTTAATATACCCGCCAAAGAGGATCGTCCTGTTAACCTTGGAGTCGTATGCCATGGAATGCCAGTAGAGTGCCGGGGGTTTTGTCACGGGGTTCATCCGTGTCCATGTATTAGTTTCGTAGTCGTATGTCCATGTGTCATCAAGAGCACCTGAATCTCCATACCCTCCATACATGATGATCAGGTCGTTGCCCGAATCATAGACCAGGGCATGACCGTTCCTTGGTGGGGGGGATACCGCCGGTGTGAGGTTTGTCCAGGTATTATTATTATAGTCGTATGCCCATGTATCATTATAGTTTTTTGATGTCACTGTATCGAGCCCGCCGAACAGGATCACCCTATCGCTCTGAGAATCGTATGCCATTGATGACCATTTCCGCATCGACGGATGGCTTAACGGGTTCTTGTTTGTCCATTTATTTCCATCCACATCATATTCCCAGGTATCAGAATACCCTTCGCCCCCGAAGAGGATCGTCCTGTCCACCTTTGAGTTATATGCAAGGAGTGCACCCTTTCTCGGCTGCACACCTGGTGTAGACTTCTGTGTCCATTTCATCGTACTGTAGTCGAAGACATACACATAGATGTAATATGCTGTAGCCCCAACCAGAACCATGAGGCTGCTCTGTGAATCATACACCATCGCTACTGTATCCATCTGCACTGGCTTGGAGGAAATGGACAATAATGTCCAGCTATTCGTTCCATAGTCGTATGCGTATGTCTCCCGGGTATACTGACCTGAAGAATACCCTCCAAACATGACGGTCTTATTATTTTTTGAGTCGTATGCCATTGCATGGTAGTATGTTGCAGGGGGACTATTACCGGGGGACATGTTTGTCCAGGTGTTCACCTGCGGGGAGATGCCACCCTCTGAAACCCATCCTCCCTCATAGTCCGGTGAGGGAATACTTCTTCCGGATACATCTTCCCCCATTATACCGGCAAAACACGGTATCACCAGAGAAATAAATACTACTATTACTATCCTCTTCTCATCCATATATCCCACACCCATAGCCGCATTGATTGATGATGGAAATCCCCCTATATATAAGTATCGTTCTTCATGCGTTGTGTGTTGAGTCCAGAAATTATTTCCTCCCTCTTTGAGGGGACGGAGCGGAATGATAATCTGCAGGAAAAATGAGAAAGGATAAACCTTTATACTCAGTAGAAATTTGAGTTTCATGCACGATTCAGATCCGCAGACAGACTTCATCCGGGAGGCAATCAGAGAGGATTTACGTAAAGGGAGGTTTGACCATGTGCACACGAGGTTTCCCCCTGAGCCGAACGCCTATCTTCATATCGGGCATGCAAAGGCGGTCTGGATAAACTATGGTATCGCCCAGGAGTTCGGCGGGAAATTCAACCTGAGGTTTGATGATACGAACCCTCTTACCGAGGAGAAAGAGTATGTGGATGCGATTATTGAGGATGTACGGTGGCTCGGCGCCGACTGGGAGGACAGGTTATTTTTCGCATCAGACTACTTTGAGCAGATGTACGAATGGGCTGAAGAACTCATAAAAAAGGGAAAGGCGTATGTCTGCGATCTCTCCGCCGAGGAGGTAAGTCGTCAGCGCGGGGATTTCACCCACCCCGGGGTGAACAGCCCGTACCGCAATCGAACCGTCGAGGAGAACCTTGACCTCTTCAGGAGGATGCGGAAAGGTGAGTTTCCTGATGGGGCAAAGACCCTTCGTGCAAAGATAGATATGTCCCATCCGAATATGCTTATGAGAGACCCGGTGATGTACCGTATTCTTCATGTGCCTCATCATCGTCAGGGTAAGAAATGGTGTATCTATCCGACATACGACTGGGCACACGGGCTTGAGGATTCCATCGAAGGTATAACTCACTCACTGTGTTCGCAGGAGTATGAGATTCACCGTCCACTGTACGACTGGTTCATTGATGCAATAAACGAGGGAAGGACCGATGACGGGAGCGGACCCTGGGGAAAGAAGATTCACCACCCGAGGCAGATAGAGTTTGCCCGGCTGAATCTGGCATACAATGTGATGTCGAAACGTAAGTTTCTTGAGATGATCCGGCGGGGGTACATCCGGTCACTTGACGACCCGAGGCTTCCCACGATTGCCGGGATGAGACGCCGGGGGTATACCCCTGAGGCGATACGGAGGTTCTGCAGGAGGATCGGTGTCGATAAGACGGAGAACATGATCGATCCGCAGATGCTCGAGTATTTTGTGCGTGATGAACTCAACAGGCATGCGGAGCGGAGGATGGTTGTTCTGAGACCTCTGAAGGTTGTTATTGAGAACTATCCGGAGGGTGTGGAATATCTGAAAGGGGTGAATAACCCGGAAGACCCCGGAACGGGGACAAGGGATCTCCCGTTTTCCAGAGAGATATACATTGAATCCGATGATTTCATGGAGGATCCTCCCGAGGGGTTTTACAGGCTGGCTCCCGGTCGTGAGGTGAGGCTGAGGTACGGATATTTTATCCGATGCGAAGAGGTAGTAAAGGAGGGCGGAAAAGTTAAAGAACTTATATGTAGCTATGATCCTCAGACACGGGGGGGTAACGCACCCGATGGCAGACGTGTGAAATCGACCCTGCACTGGGTCTCTGCGAGGCATGCGATTCCCGTTGAGGTAAGGCTCTATGATCACCCATTCACAAAACCAGACCCCGAGGATCTCCCCGAGGGAGCGGATTTTACAGCATATTTCAACCACGAGTCAGTAATCATTCTCAAAGATTGTATGGCAGAACCATCTCTGAAGGGTGTTACTCCGGGTATGAAGTTCCAGTTTGAGAGGATCGGGTATTTCTGTGCGGACCCGGATTCCACGATTGAAAAACCAGTATTCAACAGGGTTGTAACCCTCAAGGATACATGGACAAAGATTCAGAAAAAAATGAAGTAGCGCTTTCTATGAAATCTCATCCGATCTTTTTCCTATCCATCTCCGGGAAAAGTGTTCATACCCGTAATCCGGGATGGGTTTACCCTGTGAGTCCACCACACCCCGCCCCGGAAGAACTCGACCGATACGGGTGACTCGCACGCCCTTTACCACCCCGGGGATATCCTCCGCTGATGTGAAGAGGAGTTCATAATCACCTCCAAAATTAATGGCGATCCTCACCCGTTCGGATTTTTTAAATCCCCCCGGTAAGAGGGCAATGCCATCGTCTATAGGTATGCTGGAAAGGTCGATCTGCAGTCTGCATTTACTTGACTCCGAGATATGGTAGAGGGATGTGACCACCCCGTCGGAAAGGTCGATGCACGAAGTCGCATTTCTCCGGATGAACCCTGCGAGTTCGCACCGCGGATAGATACGAAGAAGCCTTTCGGGATCGGGTCTCTTCTGATAAAATATGGATGCGGGTCTTCCCACGCACCCGGTGAGATACACATGCTCTCCGGGTTGTGCGCCCGACCTCGTTACCGGTGATGATGTCCTCCCCACGCATACAGTTGTAATGGTCATCTGCGAACCCTGTTTTGTGTCCCCGCCTACGATCCTCGAGGCATACCTTGTTGCGCACTCGTATGCACCGCGCATGATCCGGGTGATGATCCCTTTCTTTTCCTCAGGAATGACCAGTGATACCATCGTTATCCACGGGTCGGCACCTGATGATGCGAGGTCACTCAGGGATACACCTACTGCATACCATCCGATATCCTGCGGTTTTGCCCCGGGAGGGATATGTGTACCCTCGGATATGGAGTCTATAGTAAACGCGAGGTATGTCCCTCCGGATTTCATATAAGCGCAATCGTCGTTGAGTGGTTCGTTGATGAGCCTGGATATCTTTCGGACTATTCGTCGTTCCGTTAGACCTGCATTTGACTTATTCCCCATTGTGATACCTTTTCGGGGGATGATAACGGGATAGATAATACTTCGGGATACACTGCGAAGGGGGTATGATGGATCAGGCTAAGGTTTTTATAGCCATCCTCATTCAAGTAAAACCCTGAACAATCCGGATAAAGTGTGAAGGATGTGTTACCATGACAAAACCATCGTATGTCAGGTTTGAGACCCCGAAAGAACTCGTGGATAAGGCGTATGAAGCGGTAGAACTCGCCTCCGATACGGGAAAGGTATGCAGAGGCACAAACGAGGTCACAAAGCATGTGGATCGCGGGGAAGCCCATCTCGTTGTGATTGCAGAGGATGTATCTCCGCCGGAGGTTGTTGCACACCTCCCGATACTCTGCGAGGAAAAGAAGGTCCCGTATCTCTATGTGCCGAGCAAGCAGGAACTCGGGGTTGCCTCAGGGTTGAAGAAACCCACTGCAAGTGTATCCATCCTTGATGCAGGTGCGGGAAAAGAACTCCTTGCAGAGATTGTATCCGGGATTGAATCACTGCGAAAGAAGTAGGGTAGGGTGAACTAGATGCCTGATGATGCGGTCCCTGCAGAGGTCGTGGATATCATCGGCAGGACAGGGATGACCGGAGAAGCGACTCAGGTCAAGGTTCGCGTGCTTGATGGACGGGATAAGGGGAGGATCATCACACGGAATGTTATGGGTCCTGTGAGAAAGGGGGATATCCTGATGCTCCGGGAGACCGCAAGGGAGGCCAGGAAACTTACAGCCCGTTAGTCATCCGGGGTGAAAAATATGGTTGAAAGGAGGACATGCTCTTTCTGCAGGGTGGATATAGAACCGGGCACGGGAAAGATGTACATCCTGCGTGATGGAACGATCTATTACTATTGTTCAAACAAGTGCAGCAAGCATCACCTGAAACTCAAGCGTGAACCGAGAAAGG